>Ga0315282_10001397_pt1 | contig 45406 bp, 41 predicted proteins | sample YL17G07_20_MG_FD_203693 | JGI IMG/M metagenome (GOLD analysis project Ga0315282, IMG submission 203693) | Sediment microbial communities from Yellowstone Lake, YNP, Wyoming, USA - YL17G07_20 | ecosystem: Environmental > Aquatic > Freshwater > Lake > Sediment | place: USA: Wyoming | collected... | reverse complement strand
TGATACTCCGTGTGATATGCAGAGTGTCCGGAAAGTCTTATTTCCACTCACCTATTCTACCACCTCATCTCGCTATCACGACATTCACCCACGTGCAAGCACGTGGGACTTTGCCCTTCGGGCTTCAACTGGATTCTGGCCTTCGCCAGAATGACAAGTCTTTGCTTAAATATATGACAATAGGTTAGTATAGGCTAGTATAAGTATAGCACCTGATTGACAATGAGAGAAAGACTGTCCAGACTCACATCCGGCATATTGAACCCTTTTCTGGTGAGTTTCATCATCATAGTGCTGCTTGCCTTTAAGTCGGCGGCCAGCACCATCGATGCCATAAAATGGGCTTCAATCTCCATTGTGCTCAGCGTGCTGCCGGTATTTATCATTGTTATCTACCTGGTCAGACGTAAGAAGCTGAACGGCATCTTCGCCAATCCGCGCGAGCAGCGGCACGGGATTTACATACTGGCCAGCGTCCTGGGGGCTACAGGCTGCGGCGTGCTCTGGTACTTCGGAGCGCCGGAGCTACTGGCGGTTACCTTTACCGCCGGTCTGATAGCGATAGTGATTTTTACGACGATAAACTATTTCTGGAAGATAAGCCTGCACACTGCCTTCATGGCAGCAGCGGTGGTAGTACTCATTATGGTCTACGGCGCTGCGGCGGCCTGGACATTCTTGCTGCTGCCGCCGGTAGCCTGGGCGAGAATGGAATTGAAGCAGCACTCATGGGCACAGGTAGCGACGGGTGCTATACTGGCGGTGGTGATAGTGGTGGGGGTGTTCCGGGGGTTTGGGGTGGTGGGATAATAGATAAGAAAAACTTGATGAAAAGGCAAAGAGGTCAATTTCCTATTGTCCCTCCTCCTTCGCCATCCGCGCTCTCCTCGTTTTAGTGAAAGATTGTCTTAGATGTTTTTGATAGTCTTCTTCTTACCCTTGACCGGCCTGACCAGCAGGAGTGGGGTATTGCCTTCGTTCAAGACTTTATTAGCATTGCTGCCGAATATCCAGCGTCCGACCCCGGACCTGCCGTGAGTAGCCATGGCTACCATGCTGAATTTTCCTTCTTCCGCCAGTTTGATAATCTCCGCAGCTTCTTCACCTTGATAGACTTCACTGAAAACCGTATTAATGCGCAATCCCTGTCTGGTCAACTTTGTTCCCAGTTTTTCAATATAGGCTTTTTCCTGTTTTCTCGTTCTTTCGTCTCTCTTGAGCATTTCCTTAGTAGGAAATGCCTCAAATGCCCTTGTCCACATATGAAAGAGGGTCAAATCCAGACCAAGTCGGGACGCTAAATAGGTAACAAAATGGAGTATTGATTCACTTTCTCGCGAACCGTCGACAGGTACGAGCACCTTAACGAGCCTGTCTTTATAAACGTCCGATTGCGCGCCTTTGGCCCTGATAAGAAGCACCTGTTTACGTGTAGCCCCGATTACTTTGTTCGCTACATTGCCCATTGCCCAGCGCTTTATGCCGCCTTTCCCCTGAGTACATAGAATAATAAGGTCGATTTTATTTTTATCAGCGTAGTTAATGATTTCTTCGGGAGGGTCGCCTTTAAGTATCCTGTAATCGACGGTGATATCACCGCCCTGTGTTTCCGCAGCGATTTTCTCAGCATCCGCCTTGACCTTGACGACGGTATCTTTGAGATAACATTCATACATATGCCGTGATGTTAGTTCATCAGGATTAGTGACATAAACCAGAGTGAGAGAAGCTTGCAGCCTGCCGACCAGTCTCGCGGCGTACCATAGCGTTACCTCGGCGAGTTCCGAACCATCCAGCGGTACAAGTATTTTGTTATACATATCGCCCCCCTTTTTATATCGTTTTCTGGTATTTTAGCTGTAAAGGAGGAAACACTACAATATATTCAGGATTAGTAATACCTTCTATGAACGAATCAATCATCCCGTTAATTAACCGGTACTGTCCTCCCCATCTCCGCCTTCCAGGCTCTCTTCGTTTTTCTGCTCCTCTTCCTGCTGCAGGAGTGCCTCGAGCTGCTCCATGAGGCGGGCGGCACGGGGATAGCCGATGTGCAGTTTCCTCTGCAAAAAAGACGTGGAAACGTTATCGTACTGCCTGGCAAGCTCTCTGGCCTGCTCCAGGAGGGGGTCGCGGGGGTACCCGCCGATGGTGCCGGATGGGGTGGTGGCGATAAGCGTCTCCATTTTAAGCTTATCAGGCTCGTCTTTCCTCTGGCTCCCCCAGAAATACACCAGCCGTTCAATCTCGGCATCGGAGAGGAAACAGCCCTGGAGTCGCTTGGGCTTGGCCGCTTCGGTGGGCATGAAAAGCATATCGCCGCGGCCTAAGAGCTTCTCGGCGCCGGCGCCATCGAGGATGGTACGCGAGTCCACCTGAGAGGTAACGGCGAAGCTTATGCGCGTGGGAAAATTTGCCTTGATGAGCCCGGTAACAACGTCCACCGAGGGACGCTGTGTCGCCACGACCAGATGGATGCCGGTGGCGCGGGCCAGCTGTGCCAGACGGCACAGGTTGGTTTCAACCTCGTCAAAGCCAGACATCATTAAGTCGGCCAGCTCATCAATAATGAGGACCAGATAGGGCAGTTTTTCGCTACCCGATTTATTTTTATTGTATCCCTCGATGTGCCGCGCGCCGGCGGCAGCCAACTTCTGATAGCGCTGGTCCATCTCCTGCAATAGCCAGCGCAGAGCAGACAGAGCCTTGGCGGTATCAACGATTACCGGAGTGGCCAGGTGGGGTATGCTGTTATACTGTGTCAACTCGACTCTCTTGGGGTCGATAAGGATAAAGCGGACATCGTTGGGCGTATTATGCATCATCAGACAGCAGATAACGGTATTCAGACAGACCGTCTTGCCGCTACCGGTAGCCCCGGCGATAAGCAGGTGCGGCATCTTGGTCAGGTCGGAAGCGATAGCCTCGCCACCGGCGCCCTTACCCAGCGCCAGCGCCATCCTGGTCTTGGAAACCAGTTTCTGGAAAGTGCTGGTCTCGACCACGCCACGTAGGCTGACCAAATCTGACGTCGTATTGGGCACCTCAACGCCGACGAAGGCTTTTCCCGGCACGGGAGCTTCAATCCTGATGGTGGGCGCCGCCAGGGCTAAGGCAAGGTCGTTGGACAGGGAGTTAATCCGCTCCACCTTGACCCTGGTCCGGGACACCTCTTCCTTCCTGACCTGTACGTTACCGTCGCGGTCTTTCTCTTTAATATCCTTATACTTGATATCCCAGCCCGGTTCCACGCCGAACTGGGTAACGGTGGGGCCGGCGTTAATCTGCACCACCTTGGCGTCGACACCATAGCTGGCCAGCGTTTCTTCGATAAGCTTGGCCCTCTGCTGGTTATCGGCATCGCTGAACGAAACCTCAGGAGTCAGGTCCAGGATATCGACAGGGGGGAGACGCCAGCCATCGATAACTACCCCCGCTGACGATTGGCCGTATTTCTTCCAGACATCATCGGCGACCTGCCGCAGTTCCTGCCTGGATGGTGCAGAATCAGGGGGCTTTGCACCGGGTCTCAGAGCGGCCGCCTTTTTCGCCAGAGCCTCTAGTTTCTTCCTGGCACTGGTAACCTCCGGTGGAACCTCCGGCTCTTCTGTTACCGAAGGCCGGTATCGTTTTTCTCCAGATGGAATATCCGGTTGAAAAACACGTTTTACCGGCTGCCTGGCGGGTCGCTTACGGGCCGATAGCCTCTTTAGTTGTTCGTACAGCCAGATAAAGAACCTTTTTATCACCTGGAAGCTGGGATGCGGCGCCACCAGAAAAATGCCGATAACCAAAAGGGCAAATATACGTAAGCCGTAAATGAAAAAATAGTTCGGGAAAGCGACGATGGCACGCCCGAAAGAACCACCCAACCCGTTTTCTAATAGGTTGTTCGTATAATCGAAACTGGACATGATTCCCCAGGCCGCCAGGACGAAGGCGATGCCGCCCAGCCACCGGTTCCAGTAAAAAAACAAAATGCGGAACTTACGCCGCCATAACAGCGTGCCACAGGTAACGATGGCGGCGAGAATAAAGATAAGCCCCCAGCCGAAAAGTTCACGGATAGTCTCAAAAAACCCCTGTACGTCTTTCCAGAATACCACCAGCAGCACGATAACGATAAAAGCGAAGATTATATCCCGCATCGGCCTGGAGAAGATGAACCGGAAGAAACCACCAGATGAACCAGACTTTCCGGGCTTCTTCCTCGACCCGGGCTTTTGCTTCGAGAATAATTTTTTTCTGGGCATACGACTCCTGTTGAGCCTTGAAAAACTTCAGGCTAGACTTTAACCATAAAGGGAAGAATCATGGGATGGCGCTTGGTCCTATCGTAATAGAATTTTTCCAGGGTATCCTTGACCTTGGTATTGATAAAACTCCACTCGGTAACGCGTCCGCCGCTGTGGTCGAGCGTCCGGGCCAGCAACTCACGGCTTTCATCCATCAGGTCCCCGAACTCCCTGGTGTCGATAAAACCGCGGGTAACGATGTCAGGTCGTCCGACGAGTTTGCCAGTCTGCCGGTTGACGGCGATAATGACCACGACGATGCCATCGCGGGACAGCATCCTTCGCGTGCGTAGGACGACCCCGTCGATATCGCCGACGCTCAGGCCGTCGACATACACGTGTCCCGAGCCAACCTTCCCATTTATCCTGGCGGAATTTGCACTGAGTTCGAGGACATCGCCGTCCTCAAGGACAAAGATGTTTGCGGCAGGAATCCCAACCGATTCCGCCAGACGGGCGTGCAGGCTCAGGTGCCGGTACTCTCCATGGACAGGGGCGAAAAACCTGGGCTTGACCAGGCTGAGGATAAGTTTCAGTTCTTCCTGGCTGCCGTGACCGTGGACATGCACCTGCGCAAGTTTATTGTAAATGACCTGGGCGCCCTGCTTGAAAAGACTATCAACGGTCCTATTCACCAGGGACTCGTTACCCGGAACAGGCGTTGCCGATAAAACGATAGTGTCACCGCGCTGGATATGCACGTGGCGATGGTCGCGGTTAGCCATCCGCACCAACGCGGAAGTCGGCTCTCCCTGACTGCCGGTGGTAGCCAGGACGATTTTATTATTGGGCAGGCCCTTGAGCTCATCAATCCTGCCCAGTATGCCATCAGGGGCATTGAGATAGCCCAGTTCCAGAGCGATATTAACCGTATCGGTCATGGAGCGTCCGACGATGAAGACACGCCGATTGTGTCTGGCGGCGGCATCGATAACTTGCTGAATGCGTGAAATCAGCGAGGAAAAGGTGGTCACAATCACTCTCCCTGGAGCGTTGGCGATAACACGGTCAAGCGACTCGCCGACTATTTTCTCGGAGGGGGTATAGCCGGGAAGCTCGGCATAAGTGGAATCGGCGAGGAGGAGCAAAACTCCCTGAGCGCCCAGTTGGGCTAACCGAGAAAGGTCGGTGGGTTTACCGCTGACCGGGGTGTGGTCAATCTTGAAATCACCGCTGTGAATGACGATTCCCTCGGGTGTGCGTATGATAATGCCGGCGGCATCAGGTATGCTGTGGCAGACAGGAAACAGCTCGATTTTGAACCTGCCGAGGATGATTTCCTTTCCGTAATCCAATACTTTAAGGTTGACTCCCTCGCGCGTCTTCCGTTCCTTGAGTTTGACGCGGATAAGTCCATTGGTAAGTTTCGTCGCGTAAACCGGCACATTATCAAGCTGGGGTAACAAATAGGGCAGGGCACCGATGTGGTCTTCATGCCCGTGGGTGATGATGATACCTCTTACTTTTTCCTTTCTCTCGATAATATAAGTCACGTCGGGGATAACCAGGTCAATTCCGAGCATTTCTTCTTCGGGGAACATCAGGCCGGCGTCAATAATGATGATGTCATTGTCGTATTCCAGCACCATCATGTTCTTGCCGATTTCCCCCAGTCCACCGAGAGGGATGACTTTTAATTTAAGCTTTGACATAAATCTAAACCTCGAACATATTCAGCTGCTGCCCGCCTGAGGCGGACGGCCTGGCTTCCTGAACATTCCTGGCTTCAGCCAGTAGCTTGGGAATTTTGAGCATATCGGCTTCTATAGCCTGGCGCAGGCTCTGCTGGTGAAGGGCGGCGGCTGGATGATACATGGCATAGTAGATTACATTATCACTCTTTACCGCTGTACCATGAATCTTGCTGATGCTCTTACCCGGGAAGTACCTCGCCATAGAGTAGCGCCCTAGGGTGACAACCATTTTGGGTTTGATTATCTCAATCTGGCTGTCCAGCCATTGACGGCAGTTCTGTATTTCTGTGGGGAGGGGGTCGCGATTATCGGGAGGGCGGCACTTGATGACATTGGCAATATAGACCTGCTGGCGCTGGAGTTTAATGGAAGCGAGAAGCCTGTCCAGGAATTGCCCGGCCTGTCCGACGAAGGGCCGTCCCTGCTGGTCTTCATGCCAGCCGGGTGCCTCGCCGATAAAGATGATATCGGCGTTTTCCGCGCCCTCACCGGGGACTACTTTCGTGCGCAATCTGGCAATATCACACTTATGGCAAAGCGCTATCTGCTGGTAAAGCTCAGTCAGTGCAGACATATCGATATATCTCTGAGAGTATGATAACATTGACGATATGTCAAGTCAATTTATAACGGGGCATTGACTCATCGTAATCGAGGTGCTATTATTGTGCAGCAATCTCAGGTAATGAAAAATGATAAGAGATTATGCCATAGAAATTTTGAGCTTAATTCTAATTATTTGCCTGGCAATTTTCATGCTTCCCGCAGAGCTTCCTGAACTGGCTGAAAAAGTCCCTATCAAGTGGTTTGTTGGTGCGGCAGTACTTGGCGTAGTTATGTATATCACAATAAGAAGGCTTTCTGTTAAGAAACAGGTTACTCTTGGTTTGGTAACAAATAAAGCGAGAAAAATTTTAGAGAGAGAAACTATCAGAAATCAAAAAGAATACTGGTTTATACGTCAGATGCTCTATAAATTTGCCAGTCGAGACCCTGACGTCGGAAAGCTGTATTTACAAATTCAAGGATTAGATTTACAGTCAGAGGACTTAATTGACCGTATAAGGGTATCGTTAAATGAAATGAAAGCCAACGGCAGCGATAGAGCAGTGGTTGATGAGCTGTTTCAAGGAGCTAAAGATGCCAGGCAAGTTGTTAAGCGTAAATATGAAAGCGCATTAATAGCTTGGGGATTGGAGCAGAAGAGGACTACCAGGGGTTTACCTTATTACGATTTAACCAACTATGAACCCTTCTAACCGTTTTATATAATTCGATTTTTATATGCCGCGAACCATCGCAGAAAGCCTAAAGAAGCCACGAAGGCAATGACGGCGATGGCTCCCCACATCAGCGGCGGAGTGCCAGAAGCGACATCGAATAGCGCCCCACCTAGCAACGGCCCGATGGCTATCCCCACGCCCGAGCCGGTGCCGAGAAGTCCCATATACCGCCCTCGTTGGTCCGGCGCCGCCAGCCTGCCAACCGTTGAAGATGCCGAAGGGACGAAAAGGAGCTCTCCCAGCGTGATAAAGACAATAGCAGCAACAGACCACGCGAAGCTGGTAATCCAGCCGAGGGATAAATAGCCCAGTCCGAAGATAAAGCTTCCTAAAAAGAGGGCGTTTTTATCACCCAGTCTCATAGCTACCATGCGGGTCACCGGGTACTGGAAGATAACGGCAAACGCTGAAGCAATCGTAAGCAACAGTCCGTACTGGATTGCCGTAAAACCCAGCTTATTCACGACGAAGACAGAGTACATATTCACTGTCTGAACGTAGGCGATGAATACCATCAGGTTCAGGCCGATATAAGTAAATAAGGCTCTATCTGCCTTTATTGAAAAAGCAGTGTGAAAGCTGGTTTTCCCTTTAGTGCCTGTATAAGATTCTTTAAGGGCGGCCAGTATTAATATGAAGCATGCTATGCTTGTTAGCACGGCGATAGCAAAAAGATAGGAATAGGAAAACGAAGAGAACATAAAACCACCCAGCAGCGGGCCGATTATCCAGCCGATATTCGCCACAATTTGCGCCAGGCCGTAAGCCTCGGTCAGCCGCTGCCTGGGAGCAAGGTCGATGATGATGGCAGTGGTAGCCGGCTGCTTCATGCCGACGATAAAACCCTCTTCAATATAAATGATAGCAATAGACCATACCGGTGTGGAAACCGCAATCATAAACGTCAGGGCAATGTTGAACAGTATATCCAGCCCGGAAAAGAACACCATAGATTTCCTGCGTCCGAACCTATCGGTAACCACACCGCCCAGCACCTGGCTCACGGCATTGGCCAGGGATGACATGGCTACCACCATTCCGGCCTCTGTCATGGTCAGTCCCCGGGTCTGGCTGAGATATAAAAGGAAAAACGGCCCGTAAATGGCAAAAGAGAACATGCCGAGAAAACGGACGGTGATGGCAATCCAGACGCCTGTCTCGAAATGGCTGAATTTAAAATTTCCTAATAATTTCTTTATTTCCAATTTATTATCGCCTTATGATATCCAGTGCTATATAATAACCTCTCCCTCGATGGGAGAGGGCAGGGTGAGGGTGAAATTCTGCTTTACTTTTACCCCCTCACCTTAGTCCTCTCCCACGGTGGGGAGAGGAAAAAGAGCCAATAAATCTAAAGAGTTGAGTTGATAGCTTTGTGACAGATATGGAATTATATTAATACCAGCATCTACTTAACCACCGGCAGGCCTTTCGCTATCCAGTCCATAATGCCGCCGTCCATGTTGTAAATCTTTTGAAATCCGAGTTCTTTCATAATATCACGGGCGCCGGTGCTGCGTGCTCCGGTCCGGCAGTAGATGATATACGTCCTGTCATTATAGAACCGGTTGATTTCATCGCTGAAGTTTCCCGAATTATAATTTACGTTCACGGCATTTTCAATATGTCCTCCATTATATTCTTCCGGGGTTCTTACATCGATGATGATGAAATCTCTGTTACCGGCGTTTGCCTGGATTAAACCATAGGATTCAGTAGAGGTAATATCTTTGACCACCTGCGGCGGAGTCAGTGCCGGGATTTTTACAGCCTCCCCGGTGATGTAGTCGCACCCGTTGATGGCTAAGGACGACCCCACCAGCAACGAGAATAATATTAATATTAAAAAAGGAAGTTTTATATTTTTCATGGCTTTTCCTCCATCGTACTGAGCATAAAAAATAAGACGCTATAGGTGGAGAAAATTACTGCCCGAGGTAAACACTACCAGCGAAGATTCCCCTGGCGACTACAGCGCGACCAGCTTAACGGAGTAGACGTCTGTGATGGAGAGTATCTGCTGCTGCTGTTTTTCCGGCAGGGGTTCATCCAGGGTCAGCACCAATAGAGCCTGCCCCCTCGGTCTAAGGCGTCCCAGGTGCATGGAGCTGATATTTACATTGGCGTCACCGGTAATTTTACCCACCGCCCCGATAAAGCCGGGCCGGTCAAGGTGGTCGGCGAAGAGGAAATAGGAGCCGGGAGTAGGGACGATATCAAGCCAGTAATCGTTAATACGTACGATGTGCGATTCATTATGCATGACCGTCCCGGCCACGGCGCATACTTTCTTGGTGGTAGTTATCTCTACGGTAAGAAGGCTGGCGTAGTTGGCGCAGGTGGTTTCCTTCTCTTCGATGACAGTCAGGCCGCGCTTGGCGGCTATGAGGTTGCAGTTAACGATATTGACCCTTTCCTCGCTGATGCCTTCGAGGAGGCCGCCGACCACCGCCGCTTTGAGGGCATTGGTGTCATAGTTGGCGATATCACCTTCGTACTTGATACGGATAGTCTTCGCCTGTCCTTCACCCAGCCTGTAGACCAGTTTACATAACGTAGGAGCCAGCTTCATATAAGGCGCCAGCGCCGCCAGGGTCTCCGAGGGGATGTAGGGAACGTTGATTGCCGACCGGGCAGGCTGCCCCTTGAAAACATCGACAATCTGCTCGGCGACATCCCTGGCCGCCAGAACCTGCGCCTCAGTTGTGGAAGCACCCAGGTGGGGCGTAACGATAATATTATCCTCGCCGAAAAGGACACTCTGTGTGCAAGGCTCTTTCTCAAATACGTCTATCGCCGCGCCGGCTACTCTCTTTTCCCGAATAGCCTTAACCAGCTCTTTTTCGTCGATGAGTCCGCCCCGGGCGGTGTTGATGATGCGTACGGTCGGCTTGACCAGCGCCAGCTCTTTCGCCCCAATCATGCCCCGGGTCTGGGCCGTCAGCGGAATATGCAGGGTAATAAAGTCCGATTCTTTCAACAATTGCTCCAGTTCGATAAGCGTTACGCCGAGCTTCTTGGCGTATTCCAGAGAAACCAGGGGGTCGATGCCCAGCAGCCTCATCTCGAATCCCTGCGCACGCTTCGCTACCTCCGAACCGACATTACCCAGCCCGATGATACCCAGCGTTTTGCCCCTCAACTCGGTACCCATGAACTCGTTACGCTTCCAGACGCCGCTCTTGAGGACGACATTCGCCTGGGGGATATTGCGTGCCAGAGCCAGCAAAAGAGCGATAGTGTGTTCGGCAGCAGAGACGGTGTTGCCGGTGGGGGCGTTCACCACGACGACGCCGCACCGCGTCGCCGCCTCGACATCGACATTATCGATACCGACGCCAGCCCGGGCGATAACCTGCAAATTTTTGCCTGCCTCGATGATATCCGCCGTGACGCTGGTCTGGCTGCGCACCATCAGGGCTTCGTAATCGCCGATAACGGCGATGATTTGCTCCGGTTTCAGTCCGACCCTGATATCCACGTGGGACTCTTTCCGCAGAATTTCGATGCCTTCTTCGGAAATTTCGTCGGTAACCAGCACTTTCTTTCGCGTATCCGCCATAGGACTTTCCTTACTTTTTCACTCCGGTAAAGCCGGCCCTGGGTAAAACCGCTTTTATGGCCGCAAGCACCTCTTTGATATCCTTATCATAGACCATGCCGAGGTGGCCGATACGAAATATCTTACCATCGAGCGTCTGCTGACCGCCAGCCAGCACCACCTTGGATTCTTCCCTCAGAATCTGACGCAGCTTCTTGCCGTCAAGGCCTGCCGGGATACCCACGGCCGTGACCGTGTTCGAGGCGTGGCTCTCTTCGGCGAAAAGGGGCAGTCCAAGCTTTTTAATACCGTCGCGGGTCATCTGGCCGATATGAGCGTGACGGTCGAAGATGTTGTCGATACCCTCTTTCAGCATCATTTTAAGAGCCACCGTAAGGGCATATACAATCGATACAGCTGGTGTCCAGGGATTCTCTTTCTTTTCATCCAGGTAATTCTTGGCTCTGGTAAAATCCCAGTAGAAACGGGGCATTTTAGCTTCGGCATGAGCTTTCCAGGCCTCCCGGCTGACGCTGACCATAGCCAGGCCGGGCGGGACCATCCACCCCTTCTGGGAGGCGGTGATAACAACATCACAACGCCAGTCGTCAACAGGCAGGTTGATGGAACCCAGGCTGCTGATAGCATCGACGATAAGGAGCTTGCCGGCGTCTTTGACAACCTTGCTGATAGCGCCGAGGTCATTGGTCACGCCGGTGGAGGTCTCGTTATGGGTCACCAGCACGGCTTTTACCTGGGGGTTCTCTTTAATCAGCTTCCTCACGGCGTCAGGGTTGGCCGCTTTGCCCCAATCCACCTTGAGCGAAACCAAATCGGCACCGAACTGTTTAGCAATACCGGCAAAACGGTCGCCGAAAACGCCGATGGAGACCGATAGCACCTTATCTCCCGGCGACAGCGTATTCACGGCCGCCGCCTCCAGGCCGCCGGTACCGGAGCCGGTCAGTATCAGGACATCGTTCCTGGTCTGGAATACCTTTTTCAGGTCCTCGGTAACGTCGGTAAGCATCTGGTGAAACTCCGGCCCGCGGTGGTTTATCATGGGAAAGGCCATCGCCTTGAGGACCTCGGGCGGGCAGGGTGTGGGGCCGGGGATACGCAATTGTGCCATGTGTTCGTCTCCTCTAATATTAATCCGTATTAATCACTTTAACAAAGCGGTGTTTACCGACTTTGACAACGCTGCCACTGGAAACCTGGAACTGGTACCTGGTCACCTTCTTCCCACCTATTTCCACCGCTCCCTGATTAATGAGACGGCTGGCTTCACTGGCGCTGGCAGCCGTACCGGTGGCCGTAAGTAGCCGCCGGACGTCAACCTCTCCGGTGGAAAAGCGAAGAGCCTTAAACGAGAGACGATGCTCCTTTATTTCTTCCGGCAACTCTTTTTTCTGCACCACTTTTTCAAAATGCTCATCGGCCTCTTTAGCTTCCTTCTCGCTGTAAAGCTGGGTGACGATTTCACCGGCAAGGCGTTTTTTCAGCACCATAGGGTTAACGCTACCATTTTCAAGCTGCTTCCTGAATTCCGCCAGTTCTTCATCAGGGACATCGGTTAACAGTTCAAAGTATTGCATAATAAGCATATCAGGGATAGACATCGTTTTACCGTAGATGTCCTCCGGCGGCTCGGCGATACCAATATAGTTGCCCACGCTTTTACTCATCTTCTGTACCCCATCAGTACCCACCAGTACCGGAAAAGTGATACACACCTGCGGTTTTTGTCCAAAGGCTTCTTGAAGCCTGCGTCCAGCCATCAAATTGAAAAGCTGCTCCGTAGCTCCGAGTTGAACATCGGCCTGTAAAGTAACAGCGTCATAACCCTGAGCCAGCGGGTAAAGTAACTCACGTAACCAGATAGGGTCATTTTTTTCGTATCGATTACGAAGTCGGTCGCGAGTTAAAAATTGTTGAACAGTAAAAAAGGAAGCCATACTGATGACATCGGCGAAACTTAGCTTGCTTAGCCATTCATAATTATAGCGAACCGAGGTCTTTTGGGGGTCAAGTATTTTGAATGCTTGCTCGGCATAGGTTTGAGCATTTTTTGTAACTTGTTCTCGCAATGCTACAGAACGTGCTTCATCTCTATCACTGGGGTCGCCAATCAACGTGGTAAAAGTGCCTATAAGGAAAGTGACATCATGTCCAAACTCCTGAAACTGACGCAATTTACGCATCGTGATTGTATGTCCCAGATGAAGGTCGGGGGCTGTGACGTCATATCCACAATAAACCCGGAGGGGACGACCCTCTGTTTTGGCCTCGATAAGTCTCTGTTTTAGCTCCCCGGTCATCATTTCTTTAATCTGGGGGTCGCCAAACTCGGAGCCTTGCATATAAAGAGAAACCTGTTTATCTATGGATTCCACCTTGAACCCTCCTTGAGCCTCATCACCTGTGAAGAATTCACGATTTTACCTTTGGTTTCCATTATTAATTTGCACCCCTGGACTCAAGTAAAGTTTTTCCCTGCCTGACGTCCTCGGCTATCTGTTTTTTTAGTTCTTCAACGCTGGCAAACTTCTTCTCATCACGGATTCGAGCCACGAAATCGACAGAAAGTTCATGCCGATAAAGGTCGCCGCTGTAATCGATAAGGTAAGACTCGATAGTACGTTCGATGTTACCGAAAGTCGGGTTTCGCCCGATGTTGGTCAACGTCTGGTACACTTTGCCGTCAATGTGAGCTAGGCCAGCATAAACGCCATCCGGGGGGATAGCCTGCCCGGAGCTTACATCCAGATTGGCGGTAGGGAAGCCCATGCCTTCTCCCCGTCCAGTCCCGGTAACCACTTTTCCGTGGAGGCTGAAGGAATGGCCGGTCAATTCTTTGAATTTCTTCATATTGCCGTCAGCCAGCGCCTTCCTGATGGCGGTGCTGCTGACTACCTCGCCATTAACGGTCAGCGGAGGTACCACGGTGACGCTGAAGTCCATTTCCCGACCCAATCGTTGGAGGGTATCGATGTTACCCTGCCTTTCTTTTCCCAGGGCAAAGTCAGGACCGATGACCAGTCCGCGCATCTTAAGGTGTTTTTGCAATAAATTAATGAACTGGCGGGCGTCAAGGCCAGCCAGCTGCATTGTGAAGGACAACGGCACGACGATACCGACGCCTTCCTCGTGGAGAAGCGTTATTCTCGTTTTGATATCGGTAATGAAGGCCAGTTTTTTCCCTGATGACAGCAAATCCTCGGGGTGCTGACGGAAGGTCACCACAACGGAAAGCAACTCTTTTTCTCTGGCCTGCTTCAGAAGCTCAGAAATCAGGTGCTTATGACCGAGGTGAACACCGTCAAAGACACCGATAGTCAGCACGGTATCTCGCCCGGGTGAAAATTTCGCTAACTCTTCTTCAACCAGCATGCCTTCTTCTCCTGATATCGGAAATAATTCCCAAAGGGATTTTTTAAACGGAATTCCCCAGGGAAACAACCCGATTTATTACTTCCATGTTATCATAAGCCCAGATAGGCGTCAAACGTATTTAGAGTAAGTAAAAAGAAAAAAGACAAAGCTCAAAAATCCATTAGTTTTTACTTTTGAGCTTTGAGCTCACAACAGTACTACCCGAACCGATAGAAGACCATTCCGGCGGGCACCTTGGGATAAAAGTAGGTCGATTTCCGCGGCATGCGGTCGCCCGCGTCAGCGATAGCCTTGATGACCCCGGGCTTGACCGGATTGACGATGAGAGCCAGCTGGTATTCGCCTTCCAGCACCTTGTCGATGGCCTCCGGCGCATCATTGGTATAATCGAGGAATGCTCCGGCGATATCATGGGTCAGGCCGAGAAGCTCTTCCAGTATGACATGGTCGACGATGCTCACATCGAGCTTCTGGTAAAGCTCCGAATGAAAATACGGGAACATGGGGCGGACGACGCTGAAATTGCTTAACGTAAGCACCAAGAGTCGCCCTTTTTTAAGGCCGTACAGGACCAGCTTTACCTTGTCCTTATCATCAGAGAGTAGTCCGCTAATCTGCGACCTTATATCAGCTTTGTTTAAAGGCAATTCTTCGACGGTAAAGAATTCTTTCAGTCTATCCAACAGACCGTTAAGAGCTGACCGCGCCATACCCCGGACCAAACGGTGCGCCGGCAGGATAACGAGACCAGGGTCGGCAATATCTGTCAGCGTCATCATCACGAAATCGAAGGGCTGGCTACCAGGTGAGGATTTTTCATAGGTACGTCTCTCCCGCTGATAAGCCAGGGCGCTTTCATAGCGGTGATGCCCGTCGGCAATATAGAGCGGCCGGTCTGCCAGGCAGGTGCGTATCCTGTCGATGGTTTCAGCGTTCGTGATAGACCATAAGCGGTGGCTTTCCCCGTCCACATTTTCAGCGCTGAGGGCAGGCTTGGCCTTGGTCTGGGTATCCAGTACCGATGATATTTTACCTTCCCTGTCCTCGTAGAGGGTCATGATGGGACTGATATTGGCTTGGAGTGCCCATAAAAGATTTAAGCGTTCGCCCCTGGGCCGGGAAAGGGTACCCTCATGCGGGCGGACAATCATGCTGCTCCAGTCTTCCAGTTTGACCAGGCAGTTGACGCCGCGGCGGCGGTATGTTTTGCCCTGGTGGGTGAAATGGTGGTCGTCGATATAGAAGGACGGCTTTTCATCAACTTTGAGGATGCCCTGCTCCAGCCATTTCTTCAATGTAGCCGAGGCGCGGGTATATTTATTATCCGTGTTCCTGTCCTGAGGCAGCTCCCGGCCGAACTCGATGCGGACGAAATTATAATCGCTGCGTTGATAGAGTTCCTGCTGCATCTGGGGGGTGATAATATCGTAGGGGGGACAGATGACCTTCGCCAAGTCTTTCACCAGCGATGGATTGTAATGCACGCCATGAAACGGGCGAATATCCGCCAAGCCTGGCTCCTTTGGTAGCTAATTCAGTGATAGACTGTTTCTCACAGTTTAGCTTACCCGATGGAAGTGGCGCAAGTGTGATAAGTAGCAAGTATCAAGTAACAAGTAACAAGGGTAAGAATTTGATGCTTGACAGTTGTTACTTGCCACTTAACCTGTTTCCGCTATACTATAAGTATGAAACAGGTAATCCGGAGGACGTCTTGATAGTCAGGAAACTCATCGTAGGGACTTATGCCAGCAACTGCTATGTCATAGGCTCGGAAACGACCAAAGAAGGCATGATAATCGACCCCGGCGCTGACGCCAAAGAAATTATGCGGACGGTCGAGAAACTGGGACTGAAGATAAAGCTCATCGTTTTAACCCACCGCCATCCCGACCATGTCGGTGCGACGGCACAGGTCAAGAAAGCTACTGGCGCCGAGGTGGCCGCACATGAAGAATGCGCCAGATACCTGCCGCAGTCGTCGAGCTATATCTACGAACCTCCTTACGAAGGCGCACCGAAACCGGAGCGCATTCTCAGGGATGGCGACATCATAGATATCGGCGGGCTTAATTTCACCGTGCTGCATACGCCGGGGCATACCCCCTGCGGCATCAGCATTGTGGGTGAGGGGCATGTCTTTACCGGGGATACCCTTTTTAACTACGGCATTGGACGGTATGACCTGATTGACGGCGACTACAATCAGCTTATCAGCGGCATTAGAAACAAGCTGTTCACGCTGCCGCCGGAGACTATCGTCCATCCCGGGCATGGGCCGGACTCCACTATCGCTACGGAAAAGCGGGCTAATCCGTTCCTGAAATAATCTGGAATAACCAAATTCCAAGAAACAATAACCAAATAATGACCAATAACCAAATTCAAATAACCAAATGTTTGGTCATTGATTATTGGATATTGGAACTTGTTTGTTCATTGTATCTTGGTTATTGGGTATTAAAGAAAGGGGCATGACCTTATAAATCATGCCCCTTAACTTTTTTACGAACCTTTTAGACAGCGATGAATAGTGGGCACATCACCAGCGTGATGGTGGCGAGGAGCTTTACTAATACGTGCAGCGAAGGCCCGGCGGTGTCTTTGAGCGGGTCGCCGAGAGTATCACCGACAACAGCGGCCTGGTGAGCAAAACTCTTTTTACCCAGGACATTGCCATTTTCATCCTTGAGTTGGCCATCCTCAATCATCTTCTTGGCATTATCCCAGGCACCGCCGCCGTTATTCATGAAGGACGCCATCATGATACCGCCGATGGTACCCACCATCAGCACGGCAGCGACGACCATGGCGGCATCATAGCCCGGAATGAAGCGGAAAATGACGCCGATGACGATTGGACTCAGGACGGGCAGAAGTCCGGGAGCTATCATTTCCCGGAGGCCGGCGCGGGTGGTGATGTCGACAGCCTTACCGTAGTCAGGCTGGTGGGGATGTGCCGGGTCCTTGGGATTGAGAATCTCGGGGTCGTCGCGGAACTGGCGGCGGACTTCCTCGATAATTTTAGAGGCAGTCTTGCCGACAGCCTTAATCGCCCAGGCGCTGAAGAGGTAGACAATCATGGCGGCGAGCAGCGCCCCCACGAAGACTTCTATTTTAGAGATATCCACGGATAACATGGGGTTATTGGGGCGCAGGAAGTTCACGCGATTGATGTAAGCCTGGAAGAGCAGGAAGGCGGCGAGACCGGCGGAGACCATGGCATAGCCCTTGGTTAGGGCCTTGGTGGTATTGCCGACGGCATCCAGACGGTCGGTTATCTTACGGATTTCCGGTCCGGCACCAGCCATCTCGTTAATGCCGTTGGCGTTATCGGTGATGGGGCCGAAGGTGTCCATGGACAGTACGTAGGGGCAGGTCATCAGCATGCCCATCGTGGCGACGGCTGTACCGAAGGCGCCGGCACCCGCGACGCCGCTCTCCTTACCCATCCAGAAGGCAAGCAGGAGGGAGATACCGATAATCAAAGCTGTAGCGAAAGTAGTCGAAAAACCTACGGACATGCCCATGATGATGTTGGTCGCTGGGCCGGTCTTGGATGCCTCCGCAATCTCACGCACCGGTTTGTAACGCCACTCGGTGTAGTACTGGGTCACGAAGACGATAACGATGCTGGCAATGATACCGATTACTCCAGCACCGAAGAGCCACCAGTTATCGAGCATAAAGTGAACAGTAACAGCCAGGCCGACTACTGATAATGCGATAGACACGAAGTAGCCGCGGTTGAGGGCGCTCATGGCGTTCTCTTTTTCTTTAGCCCGCACGCAGAGCAGGCCAATCATGCTGGCAATCATGCCGAAACCACGGACACAGAGCGGGAACAATATCCAGGCTATGTTTTTAGTGGCCAGGTAGGCGGCGACACCGAGTATCATCGCGCCGATGTTCTCGGCAGCGGTCGATTCGAAAAGGTCGGCGCCACGGCCGGCGCAGTCGCCGACATTATCGCCGACGAGGTCGGCAATCACGGCAGGATTACGCGGGTCATCTTCGGGGATGCCGGACTCGACCTTACCGACGAGGTCGGCACCTACGTCAGCCGCCTTGGTATAGATGCCGCCGCCGAGCTGAGCGAAAAGGGCGACGAAGCTGGCACCGAAACCAAAGCCGACAATCAGGTGGGGTGAGATTTCCGGTGTATTGTTGCCGCCATAGGCAAAGAAAATAACGGTGACTCCGATAAGGCTCAAAGCGGTGATGAGGAACCCTGATACAGCACCGCCGCGAAGAGCGACTTCGACAGCCTCCGTAAGGCTTTTCTGGGCGGCGGCGGCACAGCGGACGTTCGATTTCACGGCAATGTACATGCCGAGAAAACCGGCTAAACCAGAGCAGAAAGCGCCCACGAGGAAAGCTACTCCGGTGCGCCATCCTATATCAAGTGGGCTGTATCCTTTCACCTCGGTGCCGCCCAGCACGCCTACCAGGACACCAATGATGATGGCAATTGCCACCGAGTACATGGCGATGGTGCTGTACTGGCGCTTGAGAAACGCCCAGGCACCCCGGAAGATAATATCGCCGATTTCTTTCATCTTGGGTGTGCCGGTGGGGCGTTTCATCACGTTTCTAATAAGTAAAAGGGCAAAGATAATAGTAATTATCCCGGCTGCAGGTACAATCCAGAATATTCCTGGTAACATATCTCCTCTCTCTTCTAGTTAAATTTAATAGACTATTTTTTTATACTTCCTGGCGAGTCTGTCGCTTTACACGAAAATCAACCCGCCCGGCTCATTTTGAATCGTTAAAAAAATAGAGCAGGGTATAATTACACCTGCTCTAAGTTATGTAACCATTTCCAGACCATGATAATTCATGATTATATATTATCAAGAAGGCATTGTCTACAATTATCTTTAAACTTTAAATACTATTAAAAGAGGGTATCTATTAACCCGCTCTGTCATTGCCCGCAATGACAACGGGATACCTTTTGGATATTACTAAACACTCTCATCTATATTAACCGTTATGGTTTAGGAGGCGGCGGCGGTCCGGCCGGGCCCATGACATACTGCGGGGTCAGGGCTACATTCATAAAAATCACAGGTTTATTGACGACCTTGAAGTTAAGCGGACAGTGAATCGTGTCTTTGGGAATGTGAAGGACGGTAGGTTCGGTGATGATATGCTTTTCGCCTTCCTCGCCCAGCGACATCTCGATGACGGCATCGAAGTCGGTGATGTCCAGCGAATTAGCCCCGTAAAAATGCAGGAACTGGTCGAAGTCATGGGCATGAGCATCCTTTACCATGAGAAACGGCTGGGTGATACAATTCCACAGGACAGAGTAGTTCTTTTCTCCCACCTCCTTATGCTGGCGGCTGAAGAATATTAACCTGGGACAGAATTGCCCCTTCACTATCGGGTTCTTGAAGAAATATTTACCGTATTTATCTTTCGCCATGCTATTTTTTTACCTTCTTTTTCGACTCAATGGAATAAATCCGGCAACTGTTGAGCTAAAACTTGATTCTCGGGATACTGGCTTCCTTCATATTGTCCGCCATCGTCCAGAAAAATGCCTCTCCCTTGCGTACGGCGAACACCACCAGCAGGGGGTCTTCGGGGCTTTTTACCCCCAGATTTTTAAGAAACGGCCTGGCTTCATAAAACCTTTTCCTGATAGCAACATCATCTATAAAATCCACCTTGCCGGTGACCCTCAACATTTTGCCAGCACCCCAAAAGCATAACTCCACCTTCTGGTTTTTCTTCAGTTGCTTGGCTACTGCCTTGGGGGATTCCGTGTTGAAATAAAATCCGGTGTCATCAGCATACTCCATCCCCATCGCCCTGACTCTGGGCTGGTCGCCCTCCACCGTAGCTATGTAGCAGGTTTTATTCTCGTTGGCAAACTTGACGCAGTCCTTAAAGTCCATATTTTTACTCCTTTTTTTAATATTTCAAGGTTTCATTTACTTCCCTTGGGATTCCACCTGACACTGGCATATCGGTCTCTCAGCTTGGGCTTTTCGATTTTACCGGTAGGATTACGCGGCACGTCACCGAACAGGATAATCCTGGGCCAGGCATACTTGGGCAGCTGCGGTTCGTAGTAAGCCCTCATCTCTTCCTCGCTCAGGTTAATGCCCTCCTTAGGCTGAACGACGGCAGCGACCACCTCGCCGTATCTATCGTCGGGGATACCGATGATAGCCACGTCCTTGACCTTCGGCTGGCCGATAAGCACAGATTCGAGGTCGACCGGGTAGATGTTCTCGCCGCCGCTGATAATCAGGTCCTTCTTACGGTCGACATAAGAGATAAAGCCTTCTTCGTCCTGCTTGACCAGGTCACCGGTATAGAGCCAGCTATTGCGCAGGGTTTCGGCTGTTTTCTCCGGGTTCTTGTAGTAGCATTTCATGATATTAGCGCCGCGGAGTATAATTTCGCCAACAGTGCCCGGCGGTACATCGTTACCTTTATCATCAATGACCCGGGCATCGATGTTGAGCCTGGGGTAGCCAAAAGAGCCGAGTTTATGCAGGTTTTCCAGACCCAGGTGCATACATGGACCGGCCGACTCCGTAAGGCCGTAGTTCTCTTCGTAACTGATATTCGGGAAATGTTTCAGAAAGCGTCGGACCAGTACCGGCGGGATAGGCTGCGCGCCGGAGTGGACCAGCCGCAGGGAGCTTACGTCATAGTCCGATAGCTTCATTTCGCCTCTATCAAGGGCGGTAACGATGTCCTGAAGCCACGGCACCAGAAGCATGCAGATGGAAATTTTTTCCTTGGCGATGGTTTCCAGGATAAGTTTAGCGGTCACTCTCTCACCGCCGGTAGTCAGGACGGCCCTGGCGCCGCCAATCAAGCTGCCGAACCAGTGCATTTTACCGCCGGTATGGTAGAGGGGCTGGATAAGGAGAAAACAGTCCTTCCTGGTCTCCCGGTGGGAGAAGTTCTCGTTGACAGCGGCGTGTTCCAGGCTGCGGTGGCACAGGAGAGTAGCTTTCGGGTCGCCGGTCGTGCCGGAGGTAAAGTATAAACCGGCTTCATCCTCGCTATTTAGCATAATTGGGGGGGGTATGGGAGAGGATTTAGCCAGCACGGCATCAAAAGATTCCATACCTTTAGGCAGTTTTTCACCTTCGAAGATATATTTCTTTATCGTTGGCAGTTCCTTGCGGATTTCCTCTACGCGGTCGGTGAAGTCCTGGTCCATCATCATAATCTTGGGTTCGGCAATATCGATGCAGTATTTAATCTGGCGGCTGATGAACCTAAAGTTGAGCGGCGCAGCGATGGCGCCCGTCTTCAGTATGCCGAAATATGCCTCGAGCCACTTGATGGAATTCATCATCAGATGCATGACGACATCGCCTTTTTTAATGCCCCTGGCAATAAGGGCATTGGCCACGCGATTGGCATTGTCGTCGAACTCTTTCCAGGTAATTGCCTTTCTAAAATTCTTGCTCGGCGCTATTTCGATTAAAGCAGTCGATTTTGGGGTCAACCTGGCATTCCTGGCAAGCATTTCCGTGATAGTCATAATCCTGGCTCCTTCCACCTTACATTTGCATGACCGTTTCCAGGGAAATTAATTTCATGAAGTAACTGTAACCTGTCGAGAGGAAAATTACCTTAGCTAAGTCTTTTCTTGGATTGCTACTGGCGGGCGTGGTGAACACGATTGATTATAATCTATAAAAACGTAAAATGTCAATTCGCTCAGCTTTGAGAGCAAAGTAGCGCTGTGTTATAATTCTGGTAAGGGAAAAACATAAAATGATAGAGCAACTTGATAAAATCGAGAAGCGTTACCGGGAGATAGACGAGAAACTGGCGCAGCCCGACGTAGCGACCAATCTCAGCCAGGTGCAGGCTCTGGCGCAGGAGCGGGCCGGGCTGGTGGAAATAGTTACGAAATACCGCAAATATAAGAAAACGGCCAAGGAACTGGAAGACGTTAAGTCGATACATGATACCGGACTTGACGAGGAAATGACAACTATGGTCAAGCAGGAGATAGCATCTCTGGAAACGAAACTTGAAAAGTTGACGGAAGAGATCAGACAGGCCCTCCTGCCCAGGGACCCCAGCGATGAGAAGGATATCATCATGGAAATAAGGGCGGGGACAGGGGGTAATGAAGCCGCTTTATTCGCCGCCGACCTCTTTCGCATGTACAGTCGCTACGCCCAGAGCCATGGCTGGAAAGCCGATGTCATCAGCATCAGCGAGAGCGGCATCGGCGGCTTTAAAGAGATAATATTTGAGGTAAAAGGCAAGGGCGCTTTCAGTCGCCTGAAATATGAAAGCGGCGTACACCGCGTGCAGCGCGTGCCGGTCACCGAAGCTTCCGGCAGGATTCATACCTCTACGGCTACGGTGGCCGTCCTGCCCAAGGCGGAGGAGGTGGACATTGCCATCAATCCGGACGACCTGAAAATCGATGTTTTTCACAGCGGCGGGGCCGGCGGGCAAAACGTAAATAAAGTGGCCACGGCTATCCGCGTCACGCACCTGCCCACGGGGATGGTCGTCGTCTGCCAGGACGAGCGTTCCCAGCTTCAGAATAAAGTTAAAGCGCTTTCGGTGCTGCGCACGCGCCTTCTGGACATCGAACGGCGCAAACAGGAGGAAGAAATAACCTCACAACGGCGCTCACAGGTCGGCACGGGTGAGCGCGCTGAAAAGATAAGGACCTATAATTATCCCCAGGACCGCATTTCCGACCACCGCATCAATCTCACCCTTCATAACCTGCCGCGCTTCATGGATGGAGAGCTGGACGAGCTTATCGATACTCTCGCCACTACCGAGCAGGCCAGGCAGCTCGAGGAACAGAAAGCGTGAACCGAAGGCAGGCGTTAGCTCAAGCCCGCGGGACTCTGGCGGATAACAATATCGACGATGCCTCCCTGGAATGTGAGATTCTCTTAAGACATGTGCTTGGAATAAACCGCAGCCAGCTATTTTCCGACCTCGATAGCAATGTAAACCCTGACCAGGCAGAAAGCTTGAGAAAGCTCCTGGAGCGCCGCCTGAGCGGGGAGCCTTCAGCCTATATTACCGGGCACCGCGAGTTCTACGGCTTCGATTTTAAAGTAAACCGTCATGTCCTTATCCCCCGCCCCGAAAGCGAACTGCTGGTAGAGAAAGCCCTCAACGTGTGCCGGAGCCACGCTATGTCCATAATCGCTGATATCGGCACCGGCTGCGGCGCTATCGCCATTAGCCTGGCTGTAAACCTGCCGGCAGCGACCGTTTACGCTACCGACATATCGCCTCAGGCGCTGGAAGTTGCCGAGGGAAACTGTCGGAGACATGGAGTAACGGATAAGGTCGTCCTTTTACAGGGCGATATGCTGGTACCTCTGCCGGAGCCTGTCGACCTGATAGTTGCCAATCTGCCGTATGTGAGGGAAGCGGAATTGCCTGTCAGCGGTCCTTTAAGCTTCGAACCGGAAATGGCATTAAACGGGGGGGAAAAGGGATTGGACGAAATAAATGTTTTATGCCGACAGGCGAGCGATAAGCTCCGCAACAACGGAAGTTTACTCCTGGAGATAGGGCAGGGACAGACGCAGGCCGTGAAAGCTATTATGTATGAATTCTTCCCGTCAGCCCTGATTGAAGTCGACCGGGACCTGGCCGGTATCGAGCGTGTTATCAGCCTGCGTTTGACATAGCACCAGATACAATGATAAATTATTTTTGAACTCCGCTAAAGCCATATTATTATAAAAATTTCAAGAAAGAGCGTTTCAGATGAATATAATCGTGTGTGTTAAACAGGTCATCGACCCTGAAGCGCCGCCGGCCAGCTTTAAAATCGATGCCGCCGCCAATAAAGCCGAAATGCACGGCGCTCCGCCGGTAATTGACCCTTACGGAGAATATGCTGTGGAGGCTTCTTTAAAAATCAAGGAAGCCAGGGGCGGCAAAGTCACGGTGATGAGCCTGGGTGTCAACCTGCTACGTGAAGTGGTGAAGAAACCGCTCGCCATGGGCGCCGATGAGCTCATCTTACTCGAAGACGAGGCTTATACCGGCGGTGACGGCTGGTCGACGGCCAGCGCTCTCGCCATAGCCATCAAAAAGAAAGGAAGCTATGACCTTATCCTGTGCGGTCGTGAAGCCTCGGACACCAACGCCGGACAGACCGGGGCTGCTATTGCTGAGGTGCTCGGGCTGCCCTGCGTAACCCTGGTGCGCAAGATAGACGTTACCGACGATAAACTCAGGGTAGAGAGAGTCAATTCCGCCGGCTATGATGTTATCGAGGTGCCGCTGCCGGCAGTATTGACCGTAAGCAATGAAATCGGCCAACCTCGCTACCCGACGATAAAAGGGATTATGGCGGCCAAGAAGATAGAGCCGATAGTCTGGAAACCGGCTGATATCGGCATCGAAGCATCCCACCTGGGCACGGCCGGGCGGCGTACCAGAATGCGTAAACTGTTTCAGCCGGTCCACGAAGGGAAATGCGAACTGGCCGCAGGAGATAGTCCGGAAGAGATGGCGGTAAACCTGGCGATGAAACTCAGGGAAGCCAGGATACTGTGAACCATTTTAACAAGTTTTTAACAATTCTGACTTATGATAGAGGTGATTTAAACTATGTCCGATTATAAAGGTATAGCCGTTTACTGTGAAGCCAAAGGTGATAAGCTTTTACCCATCGCCGCGGAAGGACTCGGCATAGGCAGGAAGCTGGCGGACAGCCTGGGGCAGGAGTTGGCGGCGGTGCTGGTCGGTAGTAATATCGTCGGTCTGGTCCAGCAGGCTATAGCCAGTGGCGCCAGTAAAGTCTATGTCGTTGACGACCCCCTGCTCAAAGACTACAAGACCGATGCCTACGTTACCGTCATGGAAAAAGTGGTAAAACAGGTAAAGCCCCAGGTCATTATCATGGGGCAGACCGACGCCGGCCGTGACCTGGCACCGAGACTGGCTTTCAGGCTGGGGACGGCGGTTACGATGGATTGTGTCGACCTGGCTATCGACCCTGACTCAAAACGACTGCTGCAAACCAAGCCGGTATACGGCGGCAACGCTCAGGCAATCTTTACGACCGAGACCGACCCGCAGATGGTTACGATACGCACCAAAGCTATGACTGCCCTCGAACCGGATGCCTCAAGAAAGGGAGAAATCATTACCATCACGATGGGACTGGAATCATCCAGCATCAGGACAAAGATTCTGGACAGGGTGGTTGAAGAGGTAGCCGGTATAAAAATCGAGGATGCGCAGGTAGTGGTTGCCGGAGGCAGGGGAATCGGCAGCGCCGAAGGATTCAAGCAGTTGGAAGAGCTGGCCAAGGTGCTCAAGGGGGCGGTAGGTGCCAGCCGACCTCCCTGCGATAACGGCTGGGTACCGGACACCGTACAGATAGGCCTGACCGGCAAAATTATTGCTCCCGAACTCTATATCGCCGTTGCCGTATCAGGCTCCAGCCAGCATATGAGCGGTTGCTCCGGCTCGAAGACTATTATCGCCATCAATAAAGACCGCGAAGCCAATATTTTCCGGCAGGCGCGTTTCGGCGTGGTCGGTGACTGGAAAAAGGTGTTGCCGGCCTTTACACAAAAAATAAAGGAGCTTATTGCATCATGACGTTTCCTTCCTCTCCCCTTGTGGGAGAGGATTAAAGTGAGGGGACACAAGTATATCGGAGTCTCACCCTCACCCTGCCCTCTCCCGTCTAGGGAGAGGGGAAAATAATAGCTATCTTGAACGTAAAATGACATTTTGCTATAATATTGGATTGGTAAATTCGACTCTTCAATAAAAAGTTTTTGTGAGGTGGTATTGCGATGAAAATGGCGAGAATTATATCTTTTCTTATAGTCCTGGTAATGGCGCTGTCAATATTCTGCCTGCCCGGCATAGCTCTGGCCCAGGATGAAACCCCGACCCCAGCTGAAACCCCGACCCCGGCTGATAATATCACGATGTCGACACAGTACCCTAAAATCGACGCTATTGCCACCGGTACGTTTCAGTTCAACGTAGAACTCAATTACAAGGGCACCAAAGACCGTATCTTTGACCTGAACGCGACGGTACCCCAGGGTTGGGATGTATTTATCACCCCGCAATATGATGCATCAAAAAGAATATCATCAATATCATTAAAGTCTTCTTATTCCGGCATGAGCGAGAATTTGCAAATAACTACTACCCCTCCATCCTGGCCATTACCCGACCCCGGAGAATATAAAATAAAGCTGCAGGCAGTTGCCGATAATGTAGAAGGTAGTATCAACCTGACTGCGAAGGTAACGGCTAAATATCTCCTGACCGCCGCACCAGCAAACCAGTATTATAATACCACCGCCAAGGCCGGTCAGGATAATACTTTCTCCGTGAAGGTTACCAATATAGGTACGGCACCTATTGAAAATATCAATTTCTCTTCAGACAAACCTGAGGGCTGGGAGATAACACCTAAACCGGATAAGATAGACATTCTGGAGACTTTGGGCGAAAAAACGGTTGACTTTAATATCAAACCGCCGCCGAAGACGGTATCCGGGGACTATATGATTACCCTTACGGTGTCAGGGAAACAAGCTTCGGCTGATAGAATGTCGATTCGTGTAACTGTAGAAACGCCCACTATCTGGGGATGGGTCGGCGTTATCATAATATTGATAGTGGTTGTCGGTCTGATTGCTATCTTTATGAGATTCGGGCGGCGTTAGCAGATGGCGGATATATTAGCTATAGAAACGAAGGATCTGACCAAAAACTACGGCAAGGTCACTGTGGTTGACCACCTCAATTTCCATGTTAAGGAAAACGAGGTGTTTGGCCTGCTGGGACCCAACGGCGCCGGGAAAACGACCACAATTCTTATGATGCTGGGACTGACCGAACCGGCGTCAGGAACGGTCAGGGTATGTGGTTTCGACCCCACCCGGGAACCCATCAATGTCAAGCGTATCGTGGGTTATCTCCCGGAGGCAGTCGGGTTTTATGATAACCTCACCGCCCGCGAGAACCTGGAGTTTGTTGCCGACCTCAACAATATAAGTCGGGTAGAATCTAGGCGCCGGGTTGATAATGTACTGGAGACGGTGGGACTCTCCGCCGAAAGGGATATGCCTACCGGCAAGTTCTCCCGTGGTATGAAACAACGCCTGGGGATTGCCGACGTGTTAATCAAGGAGCCGAAATTAATTATCCTCGATGAGCCCACATCCGGCCTCGACCCCCAGGGTATCAACCAGCTCCTTGACCTTATCGTCGGTCTGCCCAAGATGGGGACTACCGTTTTATTATCTTCACACCAGCTTTATCAGGTGCAGAGGGTATGCCACAGTATCGCAATACTTGCCAAGGGCAAGATGGTGATAGAAGGCGCCATCGATAAGTTGGGCAGGGAAGCCATGGCGGGCGGGCGCTATATCATAGAGGTTGAAATAGCCGAACCAAAAACAGAACTGGCCTATATCATCAGGAAAGTCCAGGGTGTCGAAAAAGTCGAGGTTAATGGTAATGTACTTAACATCAGCACCAACTCCGACTTGCGGTCGCAAATCGCCAAGGCGGTAGTGGACAGCAACGCTCTCCTGGTGCAGATGAAACTGCATGAGTTCTCCCTGGATGATATCTATATGAAATATTTTAAGGAAAGCCAGGATTGACATAATGCTAGCGATAATGCGTAAGGAACTGGCCGATTACTTCAACAGTATCAGATTTTTGGTCCTGTTTCTGCTGGTGCTGGTGGCCAGCGGCTTCGGTCTCTATGCCGTACAGCAGGGTATCCGGGCGACTCTGGAAGCAAGCAAAACGGTTACCAGCAGCGGCTTTGTTTTTCTGGCATTGTTCACATCTTATTATCAGAATATTCCACCTCTAGCCTTTTCTCTAAGTCTAATAGTCCCGATTGTTGGCATAGCTCTGGGTTTTGACGCTATTAACAGCGAGCGCACCGGCGGAACGATGAGCCGCATACTGTCCCAGCCTGTCTACAGGGACAGTGTTTTTAATGGAAAGTTTCTGGCAGGGATTATCACGATGACCATCATGGTAGGCACCACTCTTTTACTGGTAGCCGGTTATGGCCTGCGGATGATAGGTGTGCCGCCAACCGCTTATGAAATAATCAGGCTCTTTATCTATCTGGTTATCACTGTCATTTACGGTGCCTTCTGGATGGCTCTGGCTATGTTATTCTCCGTGATTTTTCGGAGGGCGGCGGGTTCTCTCCTGATACCGATAGCTTTCTTTCTGGTATTATTCTTTTTCTGGGTGATGCTTGGGCTGGGACCGGCCATAGCTAATGCCCTGGTGCCCGTCGGCAGCGAAAGTACCCTGGAAACCCAAATTAAAAATGCCGAGTTACAGATGACATTGCTGCGTATTTCCCCGAGTTACCTCTTTCAGGAAGCCTTTATTATGTTGCTTGTCCCCGTATCGAAAGGGCTGGGTATTATCACGGTAGCTCAGGCGGATTACATGATACAGAATCCTTTAAGCCTCGGCCAGAGCCTTCTGGTTATCTGGCCCCATGTGGTCGGCCTGATAAGCCTGAGCGCTATCTGCTTCGGTATCAGCTATATTGTCTTCATGAAGCAGGAAATCAGGGCGACATAAAGCGGATGCCCCAAGTGAGGACAAAGGTGAGGGGATCCACCCTCATCCTAACCTTCCCCCATCAAGGGGGAAGGGATAATTTAGCCTTTCTCAGCCTTTTCCGACTGTCTCTGGGTAATTATCTTCTGGGTGATTTGCGCCGGCACCTCTTCATAGTGGTCGAACTCCATGGTATAGGTCGCCCGTCCCTGGGTCATTGATTTGAGGTCGATAGTATAGCGCTGAATTTCGACGAGCGGCACCTGCGCTTCGATGATATTGGTGTCACTCTCCGGGTTCATCCCCATGACGCGCGCCCGCTTGGTATTAAGGTCGCCGATAATGTCTCCGGTAAGGTCGTTGGGCACAGTCACTTTGAGATTCACTATCGGCTCCAGAAGAATAGGACGCCCTTCGGCGAGTCCTTTCTTAAACGCCCCCGCTCCGGCGATTTTGAAACATATTTCCGAAGAGTCGACGGGGTGAAAGCTCCCGTCATAGAGGGTTGCTTTAACACCGACTACCGGAAAGCCGGCCAGCACGCCCTCCTGATAGGCTTCGACGACCCCTTTTTCCACAGCCGGGATGTAGTTCCTGGGTACAGACCCGCCGACGACTCTCTCGGCGAACTCATTGGCACCGCGCTCCGGTAACGGCTCCAGCTCCAGCAGGACATGGCCGTACTGCCCGTGACCGCCGGACTGTTTTTTGTGCTTGTATTCGGCTTTAGATGTCGTGGTGATTGTCTCCCGGTAGGGGACCTTGGGGATAGCCAGCTCCACGTTCACTCCGAATTTACGCTGCATTTTTTCCGCAGCCACAGAAAGGTGAGTATCACCCATCCCGGAAAGAATCGTCTCGCCGGTACCAAGCTCACGGTGTACTTTAAGGGTGGGGTCTTCTTCGGCCAGACGGGATAGGGCCGTGCCCATTTTGTCAATATCGGCCTTCGTCTTGGGATACACCGCTTCCCGGAAAATAGGAGTGGGGAAAACGATAGATGTCAGTTTGACCTGCTTGTCCTGGGCGCAGAGCGTATCGCCGGTACTGGTCACGTTCAATTTCGCCACCGCTCCGATGTCGCCGGCCTTGACCTCGGTGACTGGCTCCTGTGTTTTACCCCTCATCGTATATAACTGACCGATGCGTTCCGCCGCATTCTGGCTGGAGTTATATATCTGGGAGTTGCTGGTGATAACACCGTTGTAGACGCGGAAGTAGGTGAGCTTGCCGACATATGGGTCGGCGGTGGTTTTGAACACCAGGGCGGCCAGCGGTGCACTTTCACTCGGTTCGATAGCGCCGCTGCTGGTGGATACTTTTTGCTCTTTGGGCAGGGGAAGGTAATCACAGACGGCATCCATAAGCCGGTTGACCGCCACGTTTTGTAAAGCCGAGCCGGCTAATACGGGCACGATGCGGCCGCTGACCACGGCCTGTCTTAACGTCCTGGTAAGCTCCTCCAGGCTGATTTCTTCACCACCCAGATATTTCTCGATAAGGGCATCGTCAACCTCGGCAATTGCCTCGACCAACTTTTCCCGTAAAGAATCGGCCTGGGCTTTCACTGCCGCGGGCACCTCTGCCTCTTTGGTCGGCGAACCGGTATAAGCCTTCATGGTCAGCAGGTCGACTATTCCCTGGAAGCCGGTATGAGCGCCTATGGCTACCTGTAAGGGCAGGCACCTGGGGCTGAGCTTGGCCTTGATTTCTTCAACAACCTTAGAAAAGTCGGCATTTTCACGGTCCATTTTATTAATATAGATAAGGCGGGGCATCTTAGCCTCCTCGCAATATCCCCAGACCATCTCTGTCCCGACTTCCACTCCCGAGGCGGCGCATACAACGATGACAGCTCCTTCGCTGACCCTCATACCGGCCTTGACTTCCCCGATGAAGTCGGTATAGCCCGGGGCATCGAGAACGTTAATCTTATTATCCCGCCACTGACAGGGAAGTATAGATAGATTAATGCTGATGCGGCGTTTCATTTCATCAGGGTCATAGTCCGATGTAGAAGACCCGTCGTCAACTTTACCCAGCCGGCTGATGACTCCGGCATTGAATAGTATAGCCTCAGATAGCGATGTCTTACCGGCACCGCCATGTGATAATAGAACAACGTTGTGAATATTATCCAGTCCGTATTTAGGCATGAAATCACCTGCTCTCTATATTTTCCGCATATTTATTATACCCGCAGTCGACCGAACACGGCAAGCGAAGCGAAAAGATTGTCTTTGACTATCATCCGTTCTGGAAAGTGGAAACCGGAGTGGGATTTTAGTCTGATGAAGAGTGGAGTAACAAGTCCTGATTAAATTAATGTCTGAATTCTTTTTCAGGAATACCGCTTCCTTCAATAATGCTTTTTAGTGTGCCCAGTGGAAGCTGTTTTCCTTGGTGATATGGGACAATAGCCTTTTTACCTGTATTCTGATGATACCATTTTTGATGGCTTCCTCGTTGCGAGATAAGAATAAATCCGTGTTGTTTTAGTATTTGAGTGACCTCATCAGCCTTCAATCTGGGTAACTTGCGAGCCATCAGACCGGTACTTCCACATCAAATAACTTTTCATCAGGGCTCAATTTCACCGGGGTTGGCTCTAAATATAGGGCAATAGCCTCCTTGATATTACGCAGGGCTTCTTCCTCAGTATCACCAGCACTGCAACATCCGGGAAGCTCCGGACAGTAAGCCGCATAGCTTTTGGTTTCCCTGTCATATTCTGTAACTACTCTAAATTTCACCTTACTAATCCTCCGCTGAATACTAAACAGTTCTCATTCGTTACATCATATTATACCATGCTCTACATTAGTATTTGCTATTTTATGACCAGCGACGTCACGAATGTTTCCATAATTGCGGCGGGACCCAGTAGAGCCAGAGATATGAGAAGATATTTGAAGTTCTCTTTAAAACTATTACGTAAATAATCTCTCCTCCCTCTGGAGAAGACAGCTATTATTACGGCAACTCCGAAGCTGAGAGATGCGGCTTCGCCGATGAGAAGTGCCGGGATTTCGAAAATGCCGTGAGGCAGTACACCAGCCAGCAGGAACCCCAGCGATTTTTTCTGAATTACCTCTATTGAGATATAAGAAATAAACGCACTATTGAAAAGCAAAGCCAGAATGGGAACGAGACATAAAAAGGGGCTAAACAGGAAGCTGAAAACCAAGGCCAGAGCGTTCTTGAAATAAATGAATATCAGAATCACAACGTGGGACGTACCAAGAGATGTTGCGATATTGCTGAGGGCATCTTCCTGCCCCGAGAAAACGTCGGCGATATCGACTGGCATAGTGTTGCGGATTGCTATGCCAGCCAGGATACCGATAATGAATAGACCTGTGGCAATAAAAACCCAGAATCTGAAACGCATATAGACCGCGCTCTGGCTACTTGCCCCATATATCTTTGATGACAATCTCGGAGAGTTCTTTCCTAGGCGGCGCTTTGCCTTCCTGGTCAGGTACGCCTACCGGGAACATAACAACGACACGGTAACCCTTGGGCACTCCCAGTGCTTTCTCCGCCTGAACAGCATCGAAAGCACCCATAATCACCGTGCCCAGCCCCAGGCCATGAGCCGCCAGCACCATGTTCTGTACCGCCAGAGCGGTATCGAACATAAACCAGTCGCCCTTGTCGGTTACATACTCGCCCCCGCCGCCACCGCGACCGGGTTTACCACCTGCCTTTCCAATCTCACCACAAACGACGATTACTACCGGTACGGTATTAATTGCCATGGCACCAGGATTCGGTACTTCTCTATCCGGTAATTTTATCTTCATCAGGGTATCGGCTAATTTTGCCTTGATTTTGGGGTCGCGCACCACGATAAAGCGCCAGCACTGCGTATTAGACCACGATGGTGCCCAGCGCCCGGCTTCCAGAATTGCTTCAATTTTCTTGTCGTCAACAGAGGCAGATTTATAGCGTCGGATGCTCCTCCTGTTTTTAATAGCTTCAAATAGCTCCATGTATATTCTCCTAAGATTTATTACTAATTTCAGTTACGAGATTCATTTTTTAATTTATTCCCTTATCACTCTTCCATTATCAAGGGAAGGTTGGAGTTTGAGTTAGAGAATGGTGTAGTAAACTGACCTTTCCTCCTAACCCCCTCTCCGTCAACGGAGAGGGGGAACGAGAGGGTGAGGTTGATAAAACCATCTTATTTGCCGTACTTTTCTCTATAAAGGACTTCAGAAAGCTGTCTTCGAGGAGAGACCTGGCCTTTACGGTCGGGAACGCCCAGAGGAGTCATTGTGACCACGCAATAACCGGCAGGAACACTCAGGACCTGCGCCGCCTTACCGGCATCAAAGCCGCCGACAATTACCGTGCCCAGTCCTAGGGCATGAGCCGCCAGCACCAGGTTTTCCATGGCCAGAGCAATATCGAACATAAACCAGTAATCACCCTTGTCGGTAATAGGCGTGCCATCAGGATGGTATCCAGCTTTACCTTTCTCGGCACAGAGGACTACCAGCACCGGGGCCTGCTTGATAGCCTTGGCGGCGGCATTTTCCACCCATTCGTTATCGATTCTAATTTTCATTAGGGTATCGGCTATACCGGACTTGATTTTCGGGTCACGTATGACGATAAAACGCCAGCACTGTATATTACCCCAGGACGGAGCCCAGTGGGCCGCTTCCAGGATTGCTTCCATAGTTTTATCGTCAATGGGGTCGGTCCTGTAGTGCCGGATGCTTCTCCTGTTTCTAATTGCCTCGAAGACGTCCATAGCCTTCCTCCGTATCCGCTATCGAGTTAGCTTTCCCAGGCATCTTTACCTATAAGAGCCACGAAACGGCAGCCGCCTAACTTTTGAACCTGGTTGCCGTCCTGACGTTTTATTACCTTGCAGAGTTCCTGAACATAACGAGAGCCTACTGGAATCACCATCCTGCCGCCGACCGCTAACTGGTTGAGAAGCTCATCGGGTATATCAGGCGCGCCGGCGGTGACCATAATGGCATCATAAGGTGCTCTCTTTTCCCAACCCAGGGTTTCTTCGGCGAGATGTATCTCAATATTCTTATAGCCCAGGCTGTCCAGCACTTTCCGGGCGGACTCTGCCAGGGCTGATACACGCTCCACCGTAACTACCGTCCTGGCAAGTTCGGCGAGAATAGCCGTCTGGTAGCCGCTGCCGGTGCCTAACTCCAGCACCTTTTCGCTGCCGGTGAGTTCCAGCACCTCCGTCATGAGAGCAATAATATACGGCTGGGAAATCGTCTGCTCCCAGCCAATAGGTAATGGCCTGTCTTCATAAGCCAGATGACGACTTCCCAGGGGTACGAATTTTTCGCGGGGTATGCGGGACATGGCAGCTAACACCCGCTTGTCTCTTATCTCGGAACTGAGTTGCTCAATCAATTCGGCTCTTGCTGCTTCAAAGTCCTTCATGGCCGCCACGAGAGAACTAGGAGAGAATAATATACAATATAACCAGGATAATGATAATTATCCCTGTCAGGATGCCGATTCTTTTCAGCTCACTGACGATAGGATACTGGATTGTTGCCGTGGTTGCCACAGGCGCCGCTGCCTTTGGCACCGGACGAGCGCTGGTGGGTGCGGCTGGTGGAGGTACAATGGCAGTTGCTTGCTGCGGTAAATTTGCACCTGTCTGTTGCGGCAGACCCACACCTGTCTGTCGCTGCCTGATTTTACTTTTTTTATTATAGTGAGGATGCTTGCCTTTACCGCGTCGCGATTTACCCGGCATCCGTTACCTCCTTAGAATTACTCTTTAGCTCTGGGATGGGACTTATCATAGGCCCGACGAACATGCTCGGTGGTCAGGCGGGTGTAGACCTGGGTGGTGGATATATTGGCATGCCCCAGCAATTCCTGTACCGACCTCAGGTCAGCCCCGCCGCTAAGCATATGAGTGGCAAAGCTATGTCTCAGTGTGTGTGGGCTGATTTGAGGGCTCAGGCCGGCCATTTTGGCATATTCCTTGAGTTTTTGCCAGAAACCCTGCCTGGTAAGCCTCTGGCCGCGGGCATTGAGAAACAATGCCGTTTCCTTCCTGCCATGAGCTAACTTGGGACGGTCTTCATCGGCGTATTTCTTCACCACCGTGGCAATCTTTTCGTAGAGCGGGATGATGCGTTCTTTACGCCCTTTTCCCAGACAACGTACGAAGTAATCACCCTCGGTATTGACATCGCCCAGGTTTAAAGCTACCAGTTCGCTTATCCTCATACCACTGGCATATAATAGCTCCAGCATGGCCCTGTCCCGCTTGGCTTCCGACGTAGACAATTTGGCCGGTTGTTCCAGCAGAAGACGTACCTGGCTAATGGGTATCGGTTTGGGTAATGCTTTTCCCACGCTTGGCGAACTCATGTTTTCGGTGGGGTTGGTTTTTATATTGCCCTCCGACACCATGAAGCTGAAGAAAGACCTCCCCGCAGCTACTTTACGCGCTATCGTGGTCGCCACATAGCCCCTCTCCTTGAGGTCGAGCATGTAGCTCATCATATTCTGTCGAGTGAAATTAGCCCAGGAAGGTGCCGTCTTCTGCTTTGACGCCTCGCTTTTGGCGAACTCAGATAATCCCTTGAGGTCATTGTGGTAGGCAGATATAGTATGTTCGGAATACCCCTTCTCTACCGCCAGATAATGTAAAAAGCTTTCGATTGGCTCTATCATCGCTTCTCCTCATGGTTGAAAATTCTACCGGTCATATCTTTTAGTACTATCATAGATATTTTAACATAATATTATAATATAAAAAAGAGCCGCATTATGTTTTGGTTCCGTTTTTCGGAATAAACTGATAAAAAAAGTAAAATCATAAGCTCGAAAAGCTTTATCGCCGGTTTTCTCCTTTATTTAGTCTCAGAGTTCCTGTGCACGGAATCGGTAATGGCTCGATAGCAGTCCGATGAAAACTATAGCACAAAGCCGGCAGGGCGGCTACTTTGAACACGGTCATACCGGCAATCATGTTGCCGATTTCTAATACCAGTACTTTAGCCCTATATATTTCCTATTACCAAATAGCTATTGTAAACGTGACGAAAGGTATATAAGATAAGTTTTGAATAGCCGAAATATCCTGTCAGTAGAAAGGTATCCCTTTATGGCAAAATCCGCCGAAGAAGTTAAGAGCATCTTACGTAAAAATACACCTGACCCGGAGGTCTTGCGACTCATTCCCGAGGCTATGGCCCGCAAGTATATCGCCATCCCCATGACGATAGAAGGAAATGTACTGCGTGTAGCTATGGCGAATCCGTCCGATATCCTTGCCCTGGAAGCTTTAGCCAGCTGGAGTCAGATGCGTATAGAGTCCGAAGCCGCCAGCCAGGAAGTGGTGCTTGAGGCTATCGACCTAAATTATAAGAACTATGGAGAGATAGAAAAACAGATATCCAACATATCATCTGACGACGAGAAAATAGCAGACAAACAACTGATTATCGATACATCCACAGATGCTCCGGTCGCCCAGGCTTTAACACTTATTATTGACGAGGCTGTGAAAGCCAGAGCGTCTGATATTCACCTTCACCCGGGCGAGGACAAACTGAGGGTACGTTACCGCATCGACGGTACGCTCCAGGAAATGTTCTCTCTGCCGCTGGTGACGTTGACGCCGATTATCTCCAGAATCAAGATTCTGGCCAATATGAATATAGCGGACCATCACCGCCCGCAGGACGGCCAGTTTTCCGTAAAAACCAAGGGCCGTTTTATAGACATCCGGGTAGCCATCGTCGCCACCGTTTACGGTGAAATGGCCGTATTGCGGCTTCTGGACAAGTCCCGAGCTACCCTGGCCTTGCCTGAGCTCGGGTTTCTCCCTGATAGCCTGAACAAGTATGAAAAAATGCTCAAAGTCCCTTACGGCATCATACTGGTCAGCGGACCCACCGGGGCCGGTAAGACAACCACCCTTTATGCTTCGGTCAATTCTCTTAACCAGACGGAACGCAATATCATCACCGTAGAAGACCCGGTCGAGTACCGATTTTCAAATATCAACCAGATTCAGGTCAACCCCCGCGCCGGCCTTACTTTCGCCAGCGGCCTACGGTCCATACTGCGGCTCGACCCCGATGTGATATTAATCGGTGAGATACGTGATGGAGAAACAGCCAGCATCGCTATACAGTCGGCTCTCACCGGCCACCTGGTATTATCTTCCATCCATGCCAATGATGCCGTAGGTGTTGTGCAGCGCCTCCTGGACCTCGGTGTGGAGCCTTTCCTGGTATCCTCGGCTCTCATCGGGGTGGTTGCCCAGCGTATGGTACGCCAGGTCTGTCCCAACTGCGCACGACTGATAAAAGCTTCCACGGAGGAGAGCCTGATTTATAACCAGGAAATGGGAGAACAGAGAAGTGAATTTTTCTACGGCAGCGGCTGCAAGTCCTGCGCCAATAGCGGCTACCGGGGACGGATGGGTATATTCGAAATACTTTGCACCAGTGATGGCATTAAAACTCTGTTGGTGAAGGGGACATCTGCCAGCGAATTACGCAGCCAGGCGATTAAGGAAGGGATGGTAACATTGCTCAAGGATGGCATGACCAAGGTGAAGAAAAACCTGACTACCCCTTCTGAAGTTCTGCGCAATGCTTATTCCGTCGGCTAGTGGTGAAGAACTGATTTCCCAAGGAGTAAAGAATATCGGAAGTCGGGAGACTGAATGCAATATCAATACATAGCCTGCAGTGAAGCTGGCGAAATCGTTAAAGGTAAACTATCGGCAACCAGCGAAGAAGCTATTTCCGAAATGCTCAGTTATGCCGGTTACCGACTGATTAACCTGAGACCCTATGTTCCTTTCCTGAGCCTGGGAAAGCTGACATCACAATTTTTCCCGGTCAAGGCGAATGACATCATTATGCTCTTTCGTCAGATGGCTTTGCTTCTTGAATCCGGCGTGAACATTGTTACCGCACTGGAACTATTACAGGAGCAGATATCCAACCGCACTTTGAAGAAAGTAGTTGCTGATGTCATCAACGATATCCGGAGCGGCCACCAGCTATCAGTCTCCATGAGCCATCACCCGGAAGTATTTTCCCCCATGGCCTGCCGGACATTGAGTATCGGTGAGCAAACCGGCGGTCTTGAGACGATGTTAAAACAGATAGCCGAATACATGGAAAAGGAAAATACCACCCGTAAGGGAATAAAAGGCGCCCTTATGTACCCGATAATCGCCCTGATTGTAACGGTGATTGTGGTGGGTATACTTATGTTTTTTGTTCTTCCGGCTTTCGCCAATCTATACGGGGACCTGGGTGCCAAGTTACCCACGATTACCAAGCTTATGATGGACCTATCTGTAATCCTGCGTAGTTATGCCCTTCAGATGTTACTGGGTATCTTTATACTCATAGGATTGTTACTTATTTATTTTAGAACGGCAGATGGCAAGTATAATCTTGATAAACTTATGCTGCGGATGCCGCTGCTGGGTAGGGTAAAACACCTGAACGAACTCTCCCGCTGCTGCCGGAGTATTTCTCTATTGTATACGGCCGGCCTGCCTTTGACCGAAATTATGCCTCTTGTTATCCAGGGCTGCAGCAACAGGGTAATGGCGCAGGCTTTATACAATGTCCAGACAGATATGCTCAAAGGTGAAGGCCTATCCAGGCCGATGGGGAAAAACTATATATTTTTACCGATGATGGTTCAGATGGTAAAGGTCGGGGAGGAGACCGGCAGCCTGGATACTTCCTTGCTGGCGGTGGCTCAAAATTACGAAACCGAAGCCGGGGATAAGACCAAATCCCTGATAGGTATGATTCAACCTGTTATGACCATAGTCATAGCCGGTATTGTCGGCTTAATAGCTCTATCGATGGTTTCGGCAATGTATTCGATATATGGACAGGCATTCTAATTGAATGATGATTTAGGATGTATTTATGAAAGGTTTAAAGTTAAGTAAAACAAGCTGGTTAATTCTCTCGGCAGGCATTTTCCTCGTCGTGCTGGCTGGACTCGGTGTAACCCGTTCCGGACAGGTGAAAGAACAAACCAGGCTGGAAGAAGAACTGAGTATATCTGAATCGAGACTGGAGAAAATTCAGTTAACGTCGTTGCAGACACAAATGGGAGAGCTCCAGGACCAACTGGCAGAAGGCGAAAGTCAACTTGCCGAGGTAAAGACTAGGCTGCGCCAGACAATTTTGAGTGTTGATGTAACCGAAAAATTCTTCGAAATCGCCAAGTACTCGGAAGTGGTCGTGATGAACATGGGTACTACAACGATAGCCAAGAATACCATTGCAGGTGTTGATTGCTTCACGATTTCCCTCAGCGCCACGGTAACAGGAGATTTAAACAACATGGTTGATTTTATTATCAACCTGAACAAAGGTTACACCACGGGTTATGTTAAATCAGTGCAAATAAGCTTGAATAATATATCCAGTGAAGTGAGTAGCGGAACAGCCAATTTCCAGATGATAGTCTACTCTTATAAAGGAAGCTGACATGGCTAATAACACGGTTACACTTTATATCAGTGATACCAGTATCCGCCTGATGGTTACTCGTGGCAGGCGTATCACCAAGCTGGCTGAAGTGCCGCTGGATACGAACCTGGGTGACATCAACACTCAAGACAAAGAAGCCGAACTTGTGAGCAAAATTAAACTTCTCTTTAAATCTAACAAGATAGCGGCGAGGAAAATTATCCTTGGCCTGAGCGGACTTCACTGCCTGACCCGCCCGGTTATCCTCCCCGAATTGCCCAGAGCGATGCTGAGTGAGGCGATAACGAGAGAAGCCAAGAGGGTTCTGCCGGTACCCCTGGAACAGCTGTATATCTCCTGGCAAATTATCTCAGTCTCCGAGGCGAAAATACAGGCATTCATGGTGGCTGTACCGAGGCAACTTGCCGATATGCTGGTAAGAGTACTCAATAAGGCAGGTTATAAGCCATATCTCATGGATATTAAACCTCTGGCTTTAGCCAGGCTGTCCAGGGAAGCCAATGCCCTGATTGTCGATGTCCAGCCGAAAGAATTTGACATCGTTATCATGGTCAGCGGGATTCCCCAGCCCATCCGAACCGTGGCCTTCCCAGAGGAATCTTTATCACTTAAGGAAAAGATATCAATAATAAAAGAAGACATTAAACGTACGCTTCAGTTCCATAATTCCAATAATCCGGAAAATCACATTCAATCTAATGCGATGATGCTCGTTTCCGGCGAACTGGCTGAAGAGCCGGAGCTCTATGAAGCGTTAGCCTTTGAACTGGGATTTAAAACAGCTCTACTCTCTTCACCACTAAAATGCCAGAAACAGATCGACCCATCACACCACCTGGTTAATGTCGGGCTGGCTCTCAAAGAGATAATCAGGGAAGCCGGGCCATTGTTGCCCAACTTCAACACCTTACCCGAACCTTACCAGCCCAGACCTGTTTCCATAAACCGGATACTGGCTATACCGGCAAGCGCCGTCGCCGTAGGACTGATTGTCGTGCTGGCCATGACGATTCAGAATGCCGAGGCAAGCATCGAAACGGTGCAAAATCAGCTGAATTCCTCCAAATTCCTTCTGGAGAAAAAACAGGCGCAGAAAAAGGAACTGACAGAGAGCGTTGTGGCACTGGAGCAAAAAATAGCTGGTACTGAAACAGCCCGTAAAAACTTTACAGCTGCCCTGGGAACCTTTATCAAAAATGGTGATATCATGGATAACGACTTGCAAGCGTCCGTAGACAGCGTGGTAAACGATTTAGCTCTTGGTAATATCAATCACTCCGGGACTCAGGTGAGTCTCTCCGGGAAGTCAGCGAGCGAGCAAGAGGTACTGAAATATGTAAGGAAACTCGATGCCACTGACAGGTTCTCTGAAATTACTATCAATAACATTACCAGGGTTGAAACCAGCGCGGAAGAGGGCATCAGTGATAACAGTTCGATGACGTTTTCTCTAAATATAAAATTGAAGGATATTGTAAAATGACGGAAATCACCGCATTGCTGCAACTAGCGAAGAAAAAAAACGCATCCGACCTGCATATTGTTGTGTCCAGTCCGCCGTTGTTACGTATCCACGGTAATCTCATGCCCGTAAAGGACCTGCCGGTATTGTCCTCCGAGGATATAGAGCAGGCGCTGAGAAAGATAACGACGGAACGGGAAATGGCTGATTTTGAGCGTTGCTTCGAGCTCGATTTTGGACGCACTGTTCCGGAGGTCGGTAGAGTCCGTTTTAATGCCGCATTGCAGCGCGGGACCATCAGTATCGTTATGCGTTTACTGCCGTCTAAAATACCCACACCCGAAGACCTGGGCCTTCCCAAGGTATGCAAAGAGCTGGCGCTGCGACCGCGGGGCCTGGTAGTCATCAGCGGACCTACCGGCAGCGGAAAATCTACGACCCTGGCATCGATGATTGACTACTTGAACCATACCGAAAGCCGGCGTGTGGTTACTATTGAAGACCCCATCGAGTACACTTACGAAAACCATACCTGCACCATCACGCAGCGTGAACTGGGACATGATACTCTCTCCTTCGCCGAAGCCCTGAGGCATGTATTGAGGCAGGACCCGGATGTAATCCTTGTCGGTGAAATGAGAGACCTGGATACAGCCTCGGCAGCGCTTACCGTGGCCGAAACAGGACACCTGGTACTGACCACCGGCCATGCCCCCAGCGCATCGCAGGCTGTGGAAAGAATAGCCAATATGTTTCCTCCCCACGAACGCCATCTGGCACAGGCACGTCTGGCATCTCTGCTTCTCGGCATCTTCTGTCAGGCACTCGTGCCTAAAGCCGACGGCTCGGGCAGGGTGGCGGCTATCGAGGTGATGCTCGCCAACTCAGCCGTGAGGAATCTAATCAGGGAAGGCAAGACCTTCCAATTGCCCAATACCATCCGCATGAACACCCACAATGGCATGGAACTGCTCGACCAGGCTCTCGTCAGGCTGTACCGCTCCGGCATTATCACACATGATATGGTCCTCGATTTCTGCAACGACCGGGAAGAAATTTCCAAGCTCACCGGTGAAAGAGAAAGTCTGCATCCGAATGGCCAGGATGTGGTACTTACCACTCAGTTCAACTAGTAGCAATACCCCGCTTCGTCCAATTGTAATGCTTCGAGATTGTTTCAAAATGTCATTCTGAAGGAGTCCCGACTTGTCGGGACAACTGAAGAATCCGTATTTATGATATGTCAAACGGATTCTTCGCTTCGCTCAGAGTGACAACAGACAGTTGCTAGATAATCCCTAAATTATTTTCGCATGGCAGCGTCAACGTGTGTGATTTTATCGAATCTGATATAATAGTTCTGTTTTTGATACTTTCCATAGTTTCAAGGATAAAAAAGTGGGTTGTTTAATAATACCCAAAAACAAGCATTTCATTGTCATTGTGAGCGTAGCGAAACAATCCGCCCTGTTCAATCAAATTGTCATTCCCGCGAAAGCTGGAATCCAGAAGGAGGGGAAAGGGAAAATGGATTCTGGCCCTCGGGCTGAACTCGGGCTGAAGCCTGCGCCAGAATGACAAGGGTGACAGAGCGAGTTAGTAAGTAATTTTAAAAAGAAGATTAAAGAGGTATTGAGATGAAAAAAACAGGTGTATTTTATCATGATATCTGCGGTAAAGAAGCTTACGGCAGCCTGGCTATGGGGGTTGAGGATGGATTCCTGGGCATAAAAAAAGAGGGGCTCTTCTCTCAGCCGAATGTAACCTGGTTTGAATCAAGGCAGGCGGTTGAAGAAGAAATAGCCAGAATTCACACCAGGCAATGGATAGATGAGGTAAAGCGGACGCAATGGTGGCGGGTCTCGCTCTATTCAATCGGCGGAGTTTTGGAGGCAACCGAGAAAGTGTTAAGAGGAGATATCGATAATGCCCTGGTAATCGCAGGGGTGGGCGGCCATCATGCCCACCGCGATAGCGCCTGGGGCGGCTGCTATTTCAGCGTTACCGGCCTAGCGATTCCCCATGCCCGTGAAAAGCTTAAAGCCAGGAGATTTGCTATCGTGGATACCGATACTCACCATGCTGACGGTGTCCGGGACATTTTCAAGGATGATGACGATGTGCTGCATATCTGCTTCTGCCATGACTACGGCTGGGAGTATGAACCAGGAAGCCTGACGGCAAACAAAACCAAGCTCTGTTTTCCTCACGGTTCTTCGGACGAAGAGGAAATCGAAAATGTCAGGAGAGAGGTCCCGGAGAGAGTTAAAGAATTTAAGCCGGAATTACTTTTCTGGATTTGCGGCATGGATACCCACCAGGATAGCTATGGCACGCAGGCTCTCACGGAAAAATGCTATCCGAAACTGGCGGAAATAATCAAAGATACAGCTGAAAGTGCCTGCCAGGGGAAACTAATCGTCAAGACCTGCTGCAATGCTCCGCCCCATGCCACGGCGTATGTGATGCCGAGAATCGTGGATTGTCTGGCGGAACTCAAGAAATATCCAGGTGGATGACCAAAATATCTACTCACGTTGGTATTTTGCAATGGCATATTGTCACTCTGAGTGAAGCGAAGGGTCTAGGGGTGGGGGCATACTGCTTTTTATCCATGCCTCTCCGAGATTCTTCGTTGCCCCGATGAATCGGAACTCCTCAGAAAGAATTATTGGAAAAAGAAAAAGCCTGACAGCAACGTCCTCGGAAAATCGATGTTGTCAGGCTTATCTTCTATAAATTAATTATATTTATATTTTTCTTTTCTTACGCTACATATATATTACGGGGTATGCTGTTTAACTGTCCCATCTAGGGCGAAGTCGTAGTTGCAGCCTGTCTTGATCTCGTAATCCGTGGCGCTCACCATATTCAGACCTGTGATATAGGAGCTGAGACGATAACCTGTACTGTTGGCTGTTACCGTATACATATTAGTAACGCCGTTAAAGGTATTATCCAATTCGCCTTTAGCGCAATCGGCCATCATGGCCATGACGCCGGTCTGGATGTTGTGCAACTCCGTCTCGTAGGACTCAGCCTTCCCTCTGCCGATGAACTTACCGACGTTGGGCACGGCTACGGCAGCTAGGACACCGAGGATGGCTACCACGACCAGCAACTCAATAAGAGTGAAGCCTTTCTCCCCATACCGGAACTTCCTGAAAAACCTTTTCATTTTGGACACCTCCTATTTAATATCTTTTGCCCTTGTTTCCAGCTTAACACAACCATTTTTTAGTTCAATGGGGATTTAGTCCCAATCGGACGTGAGAAGAAAGTCCTATAAATGTAAAAACGGTAACAATCAGCAAAAACATAACAGACAAATATAGCTTATTCATTCGGGCGAGAAATTACGATAATACTTTCCCCCAATTCTGATAGAGGTAAACCCCTACTTTAACGTGGTGTCCGCCTGCAAAAATAGAAACAGGGGAATACCGTTGACGTAAACCTGAAAACCCGTCAAAATGGAGGAGATTGTTTAGTATGTCATTCTGAGGGAGCGAAGCGACTGAAGAATCTCAGGGTGGGGTGGATAGAAGACAGGATACCCCCAGCGCCGAGACCCTTCGCGTGGTTCAGGGTGACAAATAGTATTCTATTATTAATTATATGACTATTCTATTAACCGTTGTCTTTACCCTGCTCGGTATAGTCATAGGTAGTTTCCTGAATGTATGTATTGACCGCCTGCCGTTACGCAAGTCGCTAGTCTATCCGCCTTCTCACTGCGATGGCTGCCAGCAACGGATTGCCCTGAAGGACCTGGTTCCGATACTGAGCTATTTATGGCTGCGCGGGCGCTGCCGGTATTGCCGGGTAAAAATTCCCCTTCGTGTCCTGCTGGTCGAAGTGGCCTGCGGGCTCATCTTTTTACTGGCTTTCTGGCGCTTTGGTCTGAGTGACCAGTTCGCTATTACCGCATTCTGGAGCTGCGTTTTTTTGATAATTATTTTCATCGACTGGGAACATAAACTGATATTAAATAGGTTGACTTACCCGGCGGCAGTTCTGGCTCTTGCCATCTTGGCGGTTGATTCGCTTTTACCGGAAGCTGGTATCCTGGGAAATCTAAGGTTTGTACCCCAGCCCAGTATCCTGAGCGGCATTATCGCCGGCGCTATCGGCTTCGTCTTTTTCCTTATAGTATTTTTGATAAACCCGAGGGGTATCGGTATGGGTGATATCAAGCTGGCGGGCCTGATAGGTCTGGTGGTCGGTTTCCCTCTGGGGATTGTCGCTTTATTTATTGGTATATTTATCGGCGGTCTGGTGGCAATCGTAATCCTGGCGCTGAGGAAAAAAGGCAGAAAGGACGTGATTCCCTACGGTACTTTCCTAGCTATAGGACCGATAATAACCCTGCTCTGGGGTAACGAAATTTTTCACTGGTACCAGGGCTTTTTTAGTAGATAACGGCGTCATTGCGAGCCCCGACCTATCGGGGCGTGGCAATCTCATACTCTCATAAATAGAGATTGATTCGCTTCGCTCGCAATGACAAATGAGAAATTTTCTAATGAAGCCCGAAGGGCAAAGTACCACGTGCTTGCACGTGGGTGAATGTCGTGATAGCGAGATGAGGTGGTAGAATAGGTGAGTGGAAATAAGACTTTCCGGACACTCTGCATATCACACGGAGTATCATATAGTATGGATACCGAAATA
>Ga0315282_10001396_pt1 | contig 45410 bp, 40 predicted proteins | sample YL17G07_20_MG_FD_203693 | JGI IMG/M metagenome (GOLD analysis project Ga0315282, IMG submission 203693) | Sediment microbial communities from Yellowstone Lake, YNP, Wyoming, USA - YL17G07_20 | ecosystem: Environmental > Aquatic > Freshwater > Lake > Sediment | place: USA: Wyoming | collected... | reverse complement strand
CAGATAAACCGGCGCCTGTCAAGCACTTTTTTAAATGCGAATTTGCTCGGATTAGGTGTCTGGATTCAACCTATGGAATCTACGAAAGGTTTTTAAGCGGAAAAATTCGATTTACGGAATTCCTGTACGACGAGGTCTTGCTCTTGATCTTGCCGTAAATCACCAAGATGAGGATTGCGACGATGACCGAGGCGATAAAGCCCGCCCCTTGGCCAGCCTTGTACCAGCCAATGAACTGCCCTATGACACCCGCCAGAAACGACCCGGCAATACCGAGCAGGATAGTCATGATAAAGCCCATGTTTTCCTTGCCCGGGACCACCAGCTTGGCGATGAGGCCGATGACAAAACCCAACACGATAGTCCAGATGATGCCCATGTTCTTACCTCCCTAAGGTTGGATGTGGAGTTGATTATACAAGAAAGGGGAGTTGCTACACAAGGGGTGAGATCGGAAATCCCGTGGAGGGATAAAACTGTCCCTGACTAACCCCCTCTTCAATACCTTGCGGATCCATTCACTGTCGTGGACGTCTATCTTTCTACCCGGTACATTCTCCACGTGCCGGGCATTCACCAGGAAGACCTTAGAGCTACCCTCTAAAATTGGGATATTGATCTTTTATAATGATTTATCATATATTGACCAAAATTGGTCTCTTCGTCACGGTCACAGGGGACCGATAAATTGAAAGGGGAGACAAAATGCGGTGGAGGACTGGTCGAGAGAGTGATAATGTTGAAGACCGCCGGGGGATGTCGATCCCTCGTGGCGCCAAGATTGGTGGTTTGAGTGGCCTTGGTCTGGTGGCAGTCGTGTTGATCGGAATGTTTTTGGGTATTGATCCGACGGTTCTCTTACAGGGAGTACCGGAAATACAGACACCTTCTGTCTCTGTTCAGCAAAGCGGCCGTCCGGCCGCAAACGACGACCAACGCAAATTTGTCGCTGTGGTTCTGGCTGAGACTGAAGACGTCTGGCAGGAGGCCTTTTGGAAGATGGGGCGGACATATCAGGCGCCAACATTGGTTCTTTTTTCAGGGGCTGTTGAATCGGCGTGCGGAATGGCGGGTTCGGCAGTGGGGCCGTTTTATTGTCCGTATGATCATAAGGTCTACCTGGATTTAAGTTTCTTCGAAGACTTAAGCACGCGGTTTGGTGCCTCAGGGGATTTTGCCCAGGCCTATGTCATTGCCCATGAGGTAGGCCATCATGTACAAACCCTTGTGGGTATTTCCAAAAAGGTGAATGACCTCCAGTCGCGTGTCAACCCTTCCGACAGAAACAAATTATCCGTGATGATGGAATTGCAGGCTGACTGCCTCGCAGGGGTTTGGGCCCATCAGGCCGATAAGAGCCGCCAGATCCTTGAGGCTGGGGACATCGAGGAAGGGCTGAACGCTGCCAGCGCCATAGGGGATGATCGGATCCAGCGGAAGACCCAGGGTTACGTGGTCCCAGACGCTTTTACCCATGGGAGTTCGGCCCAGCGTGTGCGTTGGTTCAAGATTGGACTCGAGCTCGGCAACCTCCAGGCATGCGATACCTTCAATACTGATCGGATGTGAGGCCATTCCGCTTTCGAAACAGCGTTTCCTTTCACGGAGCCCCCACTAAAGCCATTTAGAATGACGGCTCTATTAAAACTATAGAACCAGCCCATTTGTTCTGCCTGTCACTCTCACCAATTGATAAGGTCTTCATGGAAGAAGCACTTTGATGCCCGCGATGATAATCCCTCGGAAAAAACCGATGAAGCGATCGAGCAACCCTAAGTAGAGCAAACCGATCAGGATGAAGAATCCGTAGGGCTCGATGCGGGCGAGAAAATAGCTGGTCTTTTCTGAAGTGAAACCCATCAAGATTTTTGAGCCATCTAATGGAGGGATGGGGATGAGATTTAGGCTAGCCAAAGTAATATTGATATGGGCAATGGTGAAAACAATAACCGCTCCTAATCCAACTGAAGGCAAGCGCAGAAGTCTGTAAACGAGGAGAGCTCCAGAGGCAAAGAGGATATTTGCAAGGATGCCGGCTGATGATACGAAGATGAGCCCTTTTCGTCGGTTTGGGATGTTATTAAGATTGACCGGAACAGGTTTAGCCCACCCAAATCCTGCCAGAAAGAGCATCAGTGTTCCGACCACGTCGAGATGCTTGAGCGGATTGAGGCTGAGCCTGCCCATCCTTTTTGCCGTCGGATCACCCATTCTGTAAGCCACCCACCCATGAGCCACTTCGTGGATCACCACTGAATAAAGCAGCGGAATGATGAGAATAAGAAAAGCAATTGGATCGTTCATCAAAAGCTTTAAAAGTCCCATGGTTCTTGTTCGCTCCTCTTCCGAAAGCGCTTCAAATCCTCATTCATTCAATTCAAATATGGTGAGATATTATAAATGGGATGCTTCTATAATTACAAGTTAGGTATTTGATCCTCGCCATGCTTGCCTTTTTCCAAAACCCTAATTTTGAATCAAGACTTCTTAGTGAAATTTTCTTTTTGAAATCTTGGAATTAGTTGGTAGTATTGTTATATGGATGAAGAAAGGAAGATACGATGAGTGAAGTAAGAGAGATCAAGAAAGTCTGGAAAGGCAAGCCGACCCTTGAGGGAGCAGGGGTTCATCTCAGACGGGCCTTTGGCTTTCATGAGGTGCCCCAGCTTGATCCGTTTCTTCTCCTTGATGATTTTCATTCAGACAATCCGAAAGACTATCTTCCCGGTTTCCCCTGGCACCCTCATCGGGGGATTGAGACAATTACCTATGTGCTCCACGGCAGGGTGGAGCATGGTGATAGTATGGGAAATAAAGGAACCATCTCCTCAGGGGATGTGCAGTGGATGACCGCAGGCAGTGGCATCATCCATCAGGAGATGCCCAAAGGGAGCAAGGACGGACTGATGTGGGGTTTCCAACTCTGGGCCAACCTTCCCCAGTCACAAAAGATGATGGATCCGCGCTACCGTGATGTGACAAGTCCCCAGATACCAGAGGTGTCCCTGAAAACAGGAGTGAAGGTCAAAATCATTTGTGGCATGGTCAATGGGGTTTCCGGGCCAGTGAAAGATATTGTGATCGATCCTGAATACATCGATGTCTCCATGCCGCCAAAGACGGCCTTCACCCATCCCGTGAAATCGGGGCATACCCTATTTGCTTATGTCATTGAAGGAAAGGGTTATTTTGATCAAGGAAGAAATTCCTATTCCCATGAAGTGGTTGGGTCGAACTATTTTGATTTCAAACGAGAATGCCTGGTTGGTGCTGAGAGTCTGGTCCTCTATGGCCACCAAGGAGAACAGATGGTTGTCACCTCGGAGGAGACGCCGGTTCACTTCCTTTTAGTGTCGGGTAAACCGATTGGCGAGCCAGTGGCCTGGTATGGTCCAATTGTTATGAATACCCAGGAGGAACTGCGTCTTGCCTTTGAAGAATATGAGAAGGGGACCTTTATAAAATATAAAAGGAAGTGACCGGAGCCTGCCCCGCAAGCCCCGCCCTTTTTCAGCATCCCTTAATTACTTCTACCATTTCGTCAAAAAAGTTTATATTGATTCGGCCAGACCATCGGAAATATAATATAAATAGAGTGTGATGAGAAAGGAGAGCATTGTCATGGAGAAATTTGAAAAGATTCTTGTTCCTCTGGATGGGTCTGATTGTGCAGAGATTGTTCTTCCAAAAGTTGAAAAACTGGCCAAGGATTTAAAGGCAAGCATTGCCCTTTTGCGGGTGGCCATTGCCCGTACCTTCCCGGGCGCGGATCCCACAGACGCTGAGGTGAAGGTGGTCCGGGAGGCAGAACAATATCTCAGCAACGTTGAGGAAGGGCTTAAGAAAAAAGGGCTCAAGGTAGATAGCCATGTTCGGTACGGAAATGATGCCGAGGAGATCCTGGATCATGCTGCCCAGAAGGATATTGACATCGTTGCTATGACGACCCATGGCCGTGGCGGAGTCAAACGCTTTCTTCTCGGGAGCGTAGCGGAAAAGGTGCTCCGTCATTCGCCCAAACCTGTTTTTTTGGTTCGATGTAATTAATCAGTTGAAATATTGGGTTTTACAAATTGGCCTGTAAATCCTATGAAGAGGATGTTACAGGCCACCTCCTTTTTCCCCCTTTTTCTTATTTACCCCGTTAGAAAGCCGCTCTGCTCGCAGCGGGGATGATGGTTGTTCCTTTTTTTCAGCGAACACGGGGTTTAATGCCCCGTGTGAGCCTTCCCGTTAGAAAGTAGAAGACTTTCTAACGGGGTTTATAATCTTGTGCTCGATGCTGATAGAGTTGATATGCCTTGTGAAAAAAAAGGAGCATTCTAATATATGTATTCTATGAGATTGCGCCGCATGGGGTTAAGCTGTAAGGTTTTTATCATTAACGAAGATGATACGGTTCGTCGCATCCCTTATGCTCTTTACGAGAGATTAGTGAAAGGTGAATCTGCAGAGCGTTCTCAGGGATATGCTGGTAAACGTGTTCGATGCGCTGTGGTTTGGGTTGAGATCATGAAGAGAAGACCATTGAGAATCTACGATATCGATTATATTTTGCTTCCTTTTAATAACAAGGGGAGGATCGATATCAGTGAATGGGAAAGAAAGAGAAAAGTGGGAATGGAGTTAGAGGCAGCGAGGATTAAAGAGTTCTTATCTTCAGTTTTGAAGAAAGAGAGAAAATCCAACCTCATTGAAGCTCAACATCGCTTTCTGAAAAAACGATATGACCATGAATTTACATGGAAACCCAATCGTAACATAAAAGAAGAAATTCTTACTTACCTCTTCGGGAAACGGAAATTCTGAGAGAAGGTGATATACTTTTATCCTTCTTTGAGGAAGGGCAGGGGGTTTCCTTTACGATAGACAAGGGCCTGGCAGGAGGCGATCAGGTTATTTTGTTCGTCAACTACCTTGATATCATAACTGGCAGTCTTCTGGGTGCGGCTGAACTCCCGGGCCTCGGCAGTAAGGATGCTTCCCGAAGGAGGAGAAGACACATAGGTAATATTCATGTTCAAGGCGACGGCGATGGTCCCATGTGAGTTTGATGCGGTTTCAAAGGCTTCGTCAATCAAGGCAAAGATCGCGCCTCCATGGGCCATCCCCAAGATGTTTTCCATATCTGGAGTGAACTTCATTTCTACCCTTGAGTAGCCATCATCAATCTCTAGCAGTTTGATTCCAAACTTCTGAGCAAAAGGCTCTTTTCCCACCTGCCTAAAGAAGGCCTTTCTCACATTTTCGTTCATCATGTTCTCCGAATTAAATTTGATAATTAAGAAGTTTACAAAATTGGATTGAGAAGGGTCAATATAATTTTATGGTGGATCTTCCAGCGCTTCCCATGTCATGGGAGGAAACCATAGATTTTTCTGTTGAACTTGTACCGGGAGTCGATCATAATAATTCATAGAAGATTAGTTCTTAAAGAAACTCTGGGGAGTATGCAGATGGAGAGAAAGCATAAGTTTACGAATCGACTGGCGAATGAGACGAGTCCTTATCTTCTACAGCATGCCAATAATCCGGTGGACTGGTATCCATGGGGTGAGGAAGCCCTGAACCATGCGAAGAAAGAGGACAAACCCATCCTTCTCAGCATTGGCTACTCTTCTTGCCACTGGTGTCATGTGATGGAAAAGGAATCCTTTGAAAACGAAGCCATTGCCAAAACCATGAATGAAAAGTTTGTATGTATCAAAGTCGATCGGGAAGAGCGACCGGATCTCGATGAGGTCTACATGAATGCCGTTCAGGTGATGACGGGTGGAGGGGGATGGCCCATGACCGTCTTTTTAACCCCTGATCTCGTTCCATTTCACGCGGGGACGTATTTCCCTCCAGAGGATAGAGGGGGCATGCCCGGCTTTTCAAAAATCCTGGGCGTCATCTCAGAGTATTACCACTCCCATCGAGGAGAAGTGCAGAAGGTGGAGGCTCAGATGAAGAACGCCCTCCGCCAGATTACTGAAATGGTTCCTTCCCAGGGAGAACTGGAGGATAAGATTCTGATCAATGCCTTTCAGGCCTCTGTGAGTCAATTTGACCCAACCCATGGAGGATTTGGGAGGGCTCCCAAATTCCCGAGCAGCATGACCCTCTCCTTTCTTCTGAGGTACTGGAAGAAGACAGATGCCAAAGAAGCACGGGAGATGGTGGAAGTAACATTGGACAAGATGGCCGATGGTGGAATCTACGACCATTTAGGAGGCGGATTTCATCGGTATTCCGTCGATGAACGGTGGCTCATTCCCCATTTCGAGAAGATGCTCTATGACAATGCGCTTCTCTCCCGAGCGTATATTGAGGCCTTTCAGGTGACGCAGAAGGAGAGGTACCGCCGTGTGGGCGAGGAAATCCTACAGTACGTCCTTCGTGAGATGAAGAGCCCCGGAGGGGGATTCTACTCCACTGAGGATGCAGACAGCGAAGGCGTGGAAGGCAAGTTCTATGTCTGGTCGAGAGATCAGATTAAAGAGGTGTTGGGCAAAGAGCAAGGAACTCCCTTCTGCGCTTATTACGGTGTTACGCCCAGCGGGAATTTTGAAGGGGGCTTGAGCGTTCTCCACATCGCCTCACCTTTAGACAAAGTTTCAGAATTATACGGGATATCCATCCCGGAATTAGAAAAGCTGTTGCAAGCAGGGAGAAAGGAGCTCTTTGCTCAAAGGGAGAAGCGGGTCAGGCCTGGCCGGGATGAAAAGATTCTGGCCTCGTGGAATGGACTGATGATTTCAAGCTTTGTCGATGGTTTCAAAGTGACGGGCAATGAGAAATACCTTGAAGGGGCAAAGGCTGCGGCTCGTTTTATCCTTGAAAAGATGAGCAAAGAGGGTCACCTCATGAGGGTGTTTAAGGAAGGGCGATGCCATACCAAAGGGTATTCGGAAGACTATGCCTTTTTCATTCAAGCCCTGATCGATCTTTATGAAGCCACGTTTGAGATCGAGTGGCTTAAGAAGGGCGAGGACCTGAACGGAAGGATGATTCGACAATTCTGGGATGAGAAGAACGGGGGCTTTTTCTTCGCCGGGAAGGAGAATGAATCTTTGATTGCTCAATCGAAAAGCCCTTATGATAATGCCATTCCCTCCTCCAATGCGGTGGCTGTGTTCAATCTCTTAAGACTCGGTTCCCTGACCGGGCAGGAGTCTTTAAAAAAGAAGGCTGAAGAAATTCTCCATCTCTTTCATAGCTTCTTGTCAGAACACCCTGCTGGATTTTCGCAAATGCTGTCAGGCCTCTCCTTCTTTCTGGGCCCGGAAGAGATCGGGGTGATTGGTACGAAGAATGATCCTAGAACAAAATCGATGTTAAGTGAAATTTACCTCGCCTATCTTCCCAACAAAATTCTGAGCCTGAGAGACCCGCAGGAAAAGGTGAAAGAGAATTGGTTTCCCTTTCTGATGGAGAAAGGAACGGTAGAAGCTCCAACCACATTTGTCTGCAAAGGATTCACCTGCCTCCCGCCTGTGAAGGATGAGAAGGAACTAAAGAAAATTTTATCCTAAACAAATCCCCCCGCGCCCCCCTCGGTTTCGAGTCGTACCGACTTTGCTAAAAGGGGGTGGGGAGGATTATTCAGTCTTGACAAAGACGTGGATTAGCCTTATTCTAGATGAAAATTTTTTCAGTCTTTTTTTAACCCCTGTGAATAATAGACCTTTTAGAGACATCATCAGAAAGAAAAAGATCAGGTTGAGCCTTCCCAGGCTTCTGGTCCATCAAGAACTATCCCATGCTGTCGCTCCCTTAAGCCCGCATGAGATCTTCCAATCCCTGTTAAAGAGAAAAAAAAGAATCGGACTTACCTCCATCTATCGTTCCCTCGATCTCTTTGAATCCCTGGGAATCGTCTTCAGGATCGTGAAGGGATCGAACGTAAGATATAAACTGTGTGAATTAGAGGATCACCATCACCATATCATCTGCAAGAAATGTGGCGACGTGGGCGAATTCAACTTCTGTGAGATCTCTGATTGGTCGAGGAAAGTGACGGAATCTACGGGCTATGAGGTGACCGACCACCAATTAAATTTCTATGGGTTTTGTAAGGCCTGTAGATCTTTACAAACGGAACAAGGGGCAAAGGGGTAAGGGCATAGGGTTAAGAATACTAACTCTATGCGCCATGCTCAATGCCCTCTGCTTTTCTTACAGGAGAAACTATGTCTCATATTCATCTCCCTGACGGCGTCTTACCAATCTGGCTCTGGGTCGCTGGTTTCATCGGAGCAATCCTTGTCGGTGTGATTCTTCTTAGACTCCATAAAAAAGAGGATTTGTCCAGACGCCTTCCTCTGCTGGGGATGATGGCGGCAGTTATGGTGCTCGGAGCTTCGGTCGAGATTGTCCCGATTGCCTATCATGTGAACCTGACCGTCATCTCAGGTATCTTACTGGGACCCTCTCTCGTCTTTCTTGCCACCTTCGTCGTCAATGTGATCCTAGCCCTTTTTGGCCATGGGGGGATCACGGTTATCGGGCTCAATACCCTTACCCTTTCTATAGAAGGGATACTAGGATATTTCCTCTTTCACCTTTTCTGGAGGGGATTGAGAAAATTAGGCATCGCGATTTTCTTAGCCACCTTTTTCGCCCTCTTCGCATCAACCCTCTCTATGATCGGAGTGGTCAGCCTGGGGACCTCCCACTATGAAGAGCTGATCCATCAGGAAAAGGACAGGGATGTGTTCGAATTCAAGCTGATGAAGGAGAAGGAGGATCATCAGAAAGAGGATACGGCGAAAGGGGAGGTCAATCTAAAACGATTCATATCCATCCTTCTTCCGCTGGGCTTTTTGGGATGGCTCCTGGAAGCAGTGATCACCTCATTGATTGCCCGATATATCCGCCGGCTGAGGCCGGATCTGTTGAGATTGGGAGGAGAACCCTCGTGATTCAGCTTTCCTATCTCGACTACAGTGCTGTGGAAGGAAAGAGTTTCCTCCATCGTTTCTCGTCCAAAGCAAAATTGGCGGGTATGGGCCTCGTCTTATTAGGGATTATCACGTTGAGGAGCCTTCCGGTTCTCTTTTCCCTCTATGTCATTTTACTCATCCTCTTCTTCGTCTCGAGGGTCCCGTTCAAGATTTTTCCTCTCACCCTCTATCCTCTCATCTTTGCCATTCTCTTTATTTTCATTTCGAGATTTCAAATCCATTTCATTCTTTTCATTTTCCTGAAGGTGCTTTGCGGGTCAACAGGGGTCGTTCTCCTTCTGGCCACCACTCCCTATCCTGCCATCTTCAGCATCCTGGGAAGGTTCCTGCCTTCCATTTTCGTCGTCGCTCTCTTCTTAACCTATCGGTCAATCTTCATCCTCCTCAATGTCTTTGAAGAGACGCAGCATGCCCTTTATTTCCGAGGAGGAATTCAGTGGAGACATCCTTGGAGGAGCCTGATCAACATCTCAAATGCCTTCGGCCATCTGATACTTAAAGGGATCGATGCCAGTGAGAAAATGTATGAATCGATGGTCCTCCGGGGGTTCAAGGATAAGATTCATTACAGGGGAGATTAAAACCATGGAAAATGGGGAACGGATCGTTGAAGTCGATTGCATCACCCATGTCTATCCCGATATGACAAAGGTCCAGATCTGCGGCCTCGATTTTGTTGTGAATCAAGGGGAGAGAGTTTCGATCCTTGGAGCGAATGGTTGTGGCAAGACCACTCTGCTCAAACACCTCATGGGAGTGCTTGTGCCAAGGGATGGAAGCGTGAAGGTCTTTGGGGTGGATCCCGGCAAGGAGTACAATAAGATTAGAGAGAGAATTGGTGTTGTTATGCAGGATGTGGATGAGCAGATTCTTGGACCAACGGTCTATGATGACATCCTCTTTGCTCCATTGAATTATGGCGTTGAAAGGAAAAAGGCAGAAGCGCTGGCCAAGGACGTGATCGAGAGGCTAAATATTGAGTCCATTCAGGGGAAGATCGTCCATTATCTCTCCGGAGGCGAAAAGAAGAAGGTTGCCTTGGCAGGGGCATTAGTGATGGAACCAGACCTTCTGATTCTCGATGAGCCCTTTACAGGGTTAGATCCTACATCCAGAAGGGATTTCATCAAGACTCTGAATGAGTTGAATAAGGAAAAAGGGATCTCTTTCATCATGACATTGCATGAAGTCGATCTGGTCTCGGAAGTATCAGATATTCTTTACCTGATGCACGGACACGGCGATCTCAGCGAAAGGGGGAGACCGGAGGAGATTTTTGGAAGATTTAAGGATTTGGAGAGCTTTAATTTGGAAGAGCCGACTCTGACGAGACTTTTTAAAGGATTGAAAAAAGAGGGGCTCGATTTCGGAGATCCCCTTCGCATCGATGAGGCCATCGAAGCGATTAAGAAGTCTTGTGGTGAGATTAAAAAGTAGAGCCCCACGGTCTAAAGACCCGTGCTTGCGCGCCGAAGTGCGCTTCAGCACGCAGGCGTGGCTTTCTGCGTAGGAGGGTAAGTTTTCTTGGATGATGGAGTGCTGGAATCATGGGAGGAGTTTTTAACCCATCATTCCACTATTCCAATATTCCATTCCTGATGGTCTCGTAAAAAGCCTGAAAAGGCTATTTTCTGTCATTCCTGCGCAAGCAGGAATCCAGTCTTTTTAGGTAGTTAGAATTCCTCTGGATTCCCGTTTTCACGGGAATGACAACTTTTTGCGAATTCACCATTCTTCCATTAGAGAAGTCGCGATGAGACTTGGAACTCTTCACTTAGGCAACCATCTCGTTCTGGCTCCTATGGCAGGAATCTCGGACACTCCTTTCCGGCAGATTGCCAGAGAGAGGGGATGTGGCCTCGCCTTTACAGGATTAATGAACGCGGAGGGATTGTTAAGAAAGAGGGGGGCGTATCTAAGAATCGAAAGGGATGACCATCCCCTCTCTGTTCAGCTCTTCGGCTCCGATCCAGAGGTGCTGGCTGAAGCAGCTCAATGGGCTGAGGAGATAGAAGCCGATGCCGTTGACATCAATATGGGATGCCCTGCAAGTCAGGTGATTGGAATAGGAGCAGGGGTCGATTTGATGCGTTCTCCTGAAAAGGTGGATCGAATCCTGATGCAGGTGAGGAAGGCGCTGAAGATTCCCCTGTCGATTAAGATTCGTTCCGGATGGGATAACCAGCACATCAATGCTGTTGAGATTTCTAAAATCGCTGAAGACTGCGGTGTGGATGGGATCACCATTCATCCCCGAACAAAGATTGAAGGGTTCCGTGGTCGGGCAGATTGGAACCTGATCGGAGAGGTAAAGAGAGCGGTCCATATTCCGGTCATCGGGAATGGGGATGTGACCGCACCGTTTTTGGCAAAGGGGATGCTGGAAGAGACGGGCTGTGACGGGGTGATGATCGGAAGAGGTGCCTTGGGGAATCCCTGGATCTTCAGTGGGAGACCCTCAGGATCTCTGGAAGAGAAAACATCGATGATCCATCATCATTTCTCCCTCATCCAGAACTATTATGGGGAGAAAAATTCTGCCCACCAGATCCGGAAACACCTCTACTGGTACACAAAGGGACTTCCTAACTGTGCCTCCTTCCATTCAAGATTGTCACACTTAAAAGAGAAAGAGGCGCTTTTCGAGGCGATCCATTCCTATTTTGAATCGATTCAAATGAGAGAACTATGCCAACGGTCAGCATCGGAGGAAGACATATCAGTTATTGGATAGGGAAGGGTGGCCCTTCGGAAGGAAGGGAATCTGTCCTGTTCATCCATGGAGCAGGAGGAGGGCAATATACCTGGAGTTATCAGAAGGCCTTTTTTGAAAAGAGATTTAACCCTATCATCATTGAACTTCCGGGCCATGGAGCGTCCGAAGGGGAAGGGGAAGAAGGGATCGGGAGATATGCCGAGCATGTTTACTCTTTTTTGAAGGCCCTGGCCCTCTCAAACGTCTTTCTGGTGGGCCATTCCATGGGGGGAGCCATCACACAAACACTTGCCTTGAAGCACGCGGAAGTCATCAACGGTATCATACTGGTGGGGACCGGAGCAAGACTGAGGGTCTTTCCCATGATTCTAGACGGGATCAGAAGCGATTTTGCAGAGACCGTCCGGAAGATCACCCAATTTGCTTACTCTCGAAATACCCCCTCGGAGGTGATTGATAGAGGCATAGCGGATATGATGCGGTGTAGGCCCGAAATCCTCTATGGCGATTTCCTAGCGTGTGACCGGTTCGATATCATGGCCGAGCTGGATAAGATCAATGTTCCTACTCTTATTACGTGTGGAGATCAGGACCAACTCACCCCTGTGAAATACTCTCAGTTTCTCCACAGTCGTGTGAAAGGATCATGGTTGGAGATCCTTCCCGGGGCAGGCCATATGGTGATGGTGGAATCTGCTGGGACCTTCAATGAGAAGATTGGAGAATTCATTACGCAAGGATCCCCACATTAAGATTTTATCCCCATCGCTTCTGAAAATAGTTGTACCAGACGAAGAAGATAAGTTCGAAGGGAATGGTCACGGCAGAGGGGATGGCTGCCCGCTCATTGAAAAGAATGATTGCGATCGACGCAGCGGCCCCCAAATTCTTAAAGGATCCGAAGAGAACATAACTCATCCTCCGCTCCCGATCGATTCCCATAAGCCTGGAGAAGAGGTCGACGAGATGGCCGCTCACGAAAGTCCTTAAGAAAGCGATCGATGAAACGAGGGCCAGGATCTCAAAATGGGAGAGGAAGGCCGAACGGTTCATTCCGATGACGATATAGATGACGATGAAGAAGCCCAAATTCACAAAAATATTCATGTTCCCTTTCACCCGGCGGAAGAACTTCCATTTCAGAAGGAGTCTCGATGCGATGAAGGGGATAAGGATCAATTGAATCAACACAGAGAACAGCTTAAGGGGATCGATCCTTCCCACGTCCAAGAATTGGAGGGAGATGAAAGGGGCCACGACCAGGGCCAACAAATAGAGGCTTGCAGCTCCGGTCAGGGAGACCATCATCTCTCCTCTCAGTAAATAGGTAAAGGGCAGGACAGCCACGGCGGGTGGAATGGCTGCCATCACAACAAAGCCCACATAGAGGTCAGGGTCTCTGATGAGAAGATGGTTGGTCAAGAGGATAAGGCCGCTCAAAAAGATGTAGTTGATAACAAAGACAAAAAGAATATCACGGAAATATTTTCTGAAGTGGATTAGCTTCGAAAGGGTGATCTGGGTAGTGGAAAGGGTCATGATAAAAACAAGTGCGGGCAAAATATACACTTTCAAGAGGGAGGCATAACCCCCCAGAACGAGGCCGAGCAGAAAGGCAGCGAGAAACATAAGGTTACTATTTCTTAAGAGGCGATAGAGGAGAGAAAGCATTCTTCTTTCCTTTCTATTTTTAAGAATGTATCTCAGAGGATAGATCAATTTCAAGGAATAAAGAGGATGGCTAATTGAAAGTGAAGAGGGGAGACGATAAGCCTCGGAGGCGCTGGCTTCTGATCTCACTCCATGTTCCGGGAGCTTCCACAGAAGCCGTCTCCAACTTTCTGATGGAACAGGGAGCCACCGGAATCGAAGAGAATGAGGAAGCTCAAGAAGGAGAGAGACTGAAGGCCTATTTCCTACGGGATGGGGGAGAGGGGGGAGTGCTTCGGGCTCTTCGACGGTATCTGAAATCTCTGCAGGCGATTCAGCCTGAAATTTCTCAAGCCAAGATCGAGGCCGTCACCATTCCCGAGCAGGACTGGGGCGAGAAGTGGAAAAGATTCTTTAAACCTTTTCACGTGACATCGAGGGTTGTGGTCAAACCACCCTGGTCTTCTTTCCGACCAAAAAAGAACGAGATGTCGATTGTCATCAATCCGGGAATGGCTTTTGGGACAGGCACCCATGCCACCACCAAACTCTGCATCCGTGCTCTGGAAAAGGGGCTCAAGAAGAAGGGGCTATCCGTCCTTGATGTGGGGACAGGTTCGGGGATCCTTTCCATTCTGGCAGGCCGGATGGGAGCAGGAGAGGTTTTAGGAGTTGATACCGATGAAGTGGCAGTGGAGGTGGCCAGAGAGAATGTACGGCAGAATCGGATCTCTGATCTCGTTAAGGTCAGAAAAGGGAATATCGGACATATTCGGAGGCAATTCGATGTGGTCGTGGCCAATATCGACCTCAGAGGTTTGCGAAGGATGAGACGGCCTCTCCTCCGTCATCTCAAAAGGAAAGGGCTGCTCGTCCTTTCAGGGCTTTTAGAAGGACAGGGAGACAGGCTCCGGAAGTATTACATGGAGACCGGACATTTGCGATGGGCTCAATCGATCCGAGAAGGAGAGTGGGTTTGTCTCACGTTTCAGAAGAAATGATTTTCGCTATGCGCATGGCGCTAAGCGCTGAGCGCTGAGCGTCTTTTAGGAGAGAGTCATGCCCCGATTCTATGTTCCCAATCCTCGAATTGAACAAGAATTGTTGAAAGTGGAAGGGAGTGAGGTAAGGCATATTCGAAGGGTTCTCCGACTCAAGGTTGGAGACAGGTTGGTCCTCTTTGATGGTTCTGCGAAGGAGTATGAAGGCATCATTGTTAAGGAAAGCCCCTCTTCGGTGGTGATCAAAGTTAAAGATATTTTGTCCCCCCCGAAGGAGTCTCCTCTGGAGATTACCCTGGCTCAAAGTCTCCTGAAAGGCGAGAAGATGGAATACCTGATCCAGAAAGCAACCGAACTCGGGATAAAAAAGATCATTCCCTTCTTCTCCTGCCGTTCTGTTCCTCTCTTGGATAAGTCGAAGAAGTTGAGACGTTACCATCGATGGGAAAAGATTGCAATTGAGGCTTGCAAACAATGCGGAAGGATAACAGTTCCAAGGGTAGAGCCTCTTCAAAACTACTCAGAAATGCTTGGGATGGCTTCATCGGAAGCGCTTCGTCTCATCCTTTGGGAGAAGGAAGGGCAAGGTTTGAAGGAGGTCCTTAAAGAATCGGAAGGGAGGACAAAAATCTTCTTCATGGTGGGTCCGGAAGGAGGGATGAGCGATGAGGAAGTAGGGGAAGCCAAGAAGGCAGGGTTCATCCCAATCACTTTGGGAAAGAGGATCTTGAGGTCTGAAACGGCAGGCCTTTGCCTTCTCAGCGTCCTGCAATATGAATGGGGAGATCTGGGGTAAACCCTGTTGTTACAAAACGATCGATCCACGAGGGCTGTGAGAGACTGTCGAATCTTTCTCTCTTTCCCAATAAGCCTCATGGACGTTTATTATTCTATTTGGCGTGATTTTGTTTAGCAACAAGGCAAAAAAGAGGGCCAATTCCTTTCGGGAATGGCCCCACACCTGCTTACCGCAGGCAAGGTAAGAAAGGAGGGGTATGAAGAGAGGAGTCTACGCAGCCTTTTTTTCTAAATTGTTGACAAACTCCTTATACGTTTTACATTCCTGAACTGACTTACATTTCCTTCGACAGACTTCGATGTGAATTTTTGGGCTTCCTTTCCTTTTATCGCATATCAAGTAGCTCATTGTTGGAATCTCCCTCTTGTCCAATCGGTGGATTAATCAAGCAAGGCTAATACATTCTATATATTGAACTAAAACTATATTAGAACACAAAATATAGAAATGTCAAGAAAAAAATTAATTTATTGGTAAAATATTTTAATAACAAATTCAATAAGTTATGAATCTAAAGGAAAGTAAAATCGTAAATTATTAGATGATCTGTTTTAATTTTATTAAACAAAGCCGTAATTCCGTTCATTCTCAGAAAAGACAGCAAAAGAGGAAATACTTCGAATTTAGGGTTTTATCGAGTTGAAGAGGAGGGTTTTTCTTCGATGGCAATGCCTAAACGTTCCACTCCGGCATTGTTGGCCACATCCATCACCTGGACGACACGGTCAAAGATCACATTCTTATCAGCTCGGACGATCACCGGTCTCATTTTACTGAAGGCGATGAGAGATTGGAGTTCTGTTTTCAAATCTCTGAGAGTCTTTGGTCTGTTGTTAAGAAAGACTTCATTCCGGCTGTTGATGGTTACGATGATAGGTTCTTTCTGATCCGCAGGGGCTTTTACATCGGCCTGGGGAAGTTTTACAATAATTCTGGATTCTCTCATAGGATTGAAGGTATAGACCAGACTGAATGCGGTGAAGAAAAAGATGAAGATGTTGAGAATGATGTCGGTGATGGCGGTCGATTCCAACGTCAGCACGGGGTCTCGGTGGGTTCTTATCTTCATCGAACACCTCCCTCTCTGGCCTTTGCCAGAACGTCTACTAACTCATTACCATAATAAGTCATCTCCTGAGCGTGGCTCCTAATTTTTCCGACAAGAAGGTGGTAGAGGATATAACCAGGAATAGCGACGATAAGACCTGCTGCTGTGGTGATCATCGCCTGATAGATTCCTGCTGCCAGGGCACTCACGGTAATATTGGTCCCCAGACGTTCCCAGGCCATAAAGGCCTTGATGAGGCCCACAATGGTTCCGAGAAATCCGAGCATTGGTTCCACACCGATGGTGATGAGTAAAGCGCCGAGGTACTGTTCCAGGTATTGAATCTGTTCGTCTCCTTCCCGCTCCATCATCGACTCAATCTCCTGTCGCTTCAAGTTTCGATTGAGGATTCCTAACTTGAAGACATCGCCGATGGGGTGCCTTACTGTTTCACAGCGCTCCAAGGCCTTCGAAAATTGTCCTCTTTCCAAATGGAGAAAGATCTCCTGGGCAAATTGTTGGAAATCCAGCCGAATCTTCCAGAGGGTCCACCCTCTCTCCAGAATGATGGCAAGGGCAACGATCGATCCCAAGATAATAGGGATCATAACAAGCCCACCTTTGACGATCAGGGAAAAGAACATTCCAAACCTCCTTAGATGAAAAAATAGGGCAATTGTGAAATTGCCCTAGCATGAAAGTAAAGTGCCGGGTCCCGGAATCGAACCAGGGACACGAGGATTTTCAGTCCTCTGCTCTACCGACTGAGCTAACCCGGCATCTTTTTTAATTAAGAAATTTATATTACAACCTCCCCTATGTGTCAAGAACAAGTTTCAAGACGTGTGCATTTTGAAGGATTAGAGACTGCGCATGTTATCAAGAGATTTTTCGGAGACCCCCTTTTGGTTTCCTCCCTTAAAATGGCCCCTCTCAAAAAACACCTCCGGGTGGATCATCCGGGCCAGGGCTTCCAGGCCTTCAACGACCCTGGGAGCGGGGCGATCGACCAGATTTGAATCGATTACATAGATCGAATTCGATTTCACGGCAGGGATGCTCTTCCAGGTCTGCCACCTCCTGATGAGATCGGAATAATTCTTCCTGTTGTCCATGGAGCTGAAGATGATGATCTCCGGAGCCTTTGATAGGATGGTTTCGATGCCATAGGGAGGATAGCTCAACGGTTCATTCTCCGATATGCTCCTCCCTCCTGCCAGGCGGATGAGATCGTTGGCCAGCGTCCCTTTGCCAACGGTAATCACGGGCGCATCGCCCACCTGGAAGAAGACAGCCGGTCTTCGAAGAGATCGGGTTAGGGTGACCACCTTCTCCTTCTTTTCCATCATCCTTCGAACCAGAGCTCTTGCCTCTTCTCCTTTCCCGATGATCTCTCCAATATTTCTGATTGTCTGAATCACGCCATCAAAACCTTTTGGGTCAACGGTATAAATCGGAAAACCTAGGTCGCTCAGCCTCTCGATCGTATCCCAACGATTCCCATCCGCGATCGCAATGACCAGATCCGGTTTCAGGGAGACAATTTTTTCAACGTCTGGATTCACAAAGCCACCGATTCTTGGTTTGGTCGTAACCTCTTCTGGATAATCACAGAAATTTGTGACTCCTATGATTTCCTGACGGAGCCCCAGGGCAAAGAGAATTTCCGTTATGCTCGGCGCAAGCGATATGATCCGCTTGGCGGAAAGAGGGACCTTCACTCTCCTTCCTGCTTCATCAATCAGAACTCTTTCTCCTGCCTCCGCCGAAGAGAAGTTGATTAGGAAAAAGATGACGGATAAGGTGAAGAGTAATCTTCTCATATTTTTTCAGACACGCCTGCTTCAGAAAAGGTTGCCATTTCATTGAGGATCCTAACACTCGCCTCGGCAAGAAAGATTCCCAGGGCCGCGCCCGTTCCTTCCCCTAACCTCAAATCGAGATTGAGGAGAGGCTTGAGGCCGAGGTGTTCTAGCAGGATTCGATGCCCCAGCTCAACCGACTGGTGGGCTGCGATGAGAAAGGGTTTGACCTGAGGCGAAAGGCCTGCGGCAATCAGTGCCGCTGCACCTGAGATGAAGCCGTCGATCACAACTGGAATCCGGTATCTGGCTCCGGCCAGGATGACTCCTACGATTCCACCGATCTCCAATCCGCCCACTTTGGAGAGGACGTCGATCGGGTCCTTCGGATCGGGCCGATTGATCTCCAGAGCCCTTTGGATGACCTCCGTCTTTCGTCTCCATCCTTCGTCGTCGACACCGGTTCCCCTTCCTGTGACCCGGGAGACCTCAGCTCCAGTCAGGACGGCGGTGATGGCACTGGAGGACGTGGTGTTACCGATTCCCATGTCACCGGTTCCCAAGATATCCATCCCTCTCGGCAACTCCTCTTCTACCAGTTCGATACCAGTCTCGATCGACCGTATGGCCTCTGCACGACTCATGGCAGGACCTTTGGCCATGTTCCGGGTCCCCGGCGCCACCTTCTTCTCCTTCAGATCGGGATGATGCTTCAGATCGACGGCAACCCCCAGGTCAGCCACGACAACCCGTGCTCCCACAAGACGGGAAAGCACATTGATCCCCGCGCCTCCCCGAAGGAAGTTATAGACCATCTGTGGCGTTACCTCAGAGGGATAGGCGCTCACACCCTCCCGGGCGATGCCATGATCCCCTGCCAAAGTAAAGATGATCTTATGCGTGATTTGAGGTCTCGGATTTCCCCTTATTCCAGCAATCTGAATGGAGAGGGATTCGAGTTGCCCCAGGGAACCACGCGGCTTGGTCAGACTCTCCTGCCTTCTCCTGGCCTCTTCCATGGCCTTTTCATTGAGAGGCTGAATGCTCGCAACCGTCTGTTCGATTTTTTCCATTCCCTCCTCCCTCACGCTACCGGAGATAAGGATTCGAAAGCGATCAGAATGACAAGACACAGGACCTCTGACAGTTCGTTTGTCGCTCCCAGAATGTCACCTGTAATACCACCCAATCTTCTTTTGAAAAAGAACCGGCAGCCAAGGCTGAAGAGACCGACCCCAAAGAAGGCGACTATCCCTTGAAGGCGCATGAGAAGCAAGGCAATTCCAAGAGCCGAGAGGAAGGAGACGGCGACCTCATGGATTCGAAGATGTTCGACAAAAGGTTTGGCCAAACCTTCTCGTCTGGCATAGGACGACCGGTAACAGACCAGGACCATCGCGTTTCTTCCCAGTACAGACATCACGATGAAAGAGCAGGGAAGGGAAGAATCGAGGATTTGATCGAGGCAAAAATACTTTGCTCCGAGGAGAAGGATGAGGCTTATGACCCCGAAGGCACCAATCCGGCTATCCCTCATCACCTCAAGGATCTTCTCCTTTGTCCCACCGGAGGCCAGACCATCCATGGTATCTGCCAATCCATCGAGGTGGAGGCCTCTGGTTAAGAATGCAAGAAGGCCGATGACGAACCAGAGGACAACGGCTTTTGGCAGAAACAATGAGAAGAGATACTGGCCCAGCAGCAGGAGCAAACCGATCACCAGGCCTGTAAAAGGAAAGAAGGCCATGGAGCGGGCCAGATCCTTCCCATCCGGAGCATGAGTCTGGCCCACAGGCAGGATCGTAAGAAATGAGATGGCTTGAAGAAATCCCTTCATGCTTTCCCCTTCAAGAAGAGAGGTATTCCCGATACCATGAAGATCACCGTATCGACCCCATGGGCAATTCTCTGATTGGCCGTCCCTGCCAGATCCCTGAAACGGCGACTCAACGGGTCGGCCGGGACGATTCCCATTCCAACCTCGTTCGATACGATGATGAAAGAAGTACGGTTCTGCCCAAGGATCTCCACGAACCGGTCCACCTCGTCCATCACCTTTGAATCCGTTTCTCCTTTTATTAGAAGATTGGAAAGCCAGAGCGTCACGCAGTCTATCAGCATGACCTCGACCTTTTCTCCGTATTGCCTGATCCTTTCCACGATCTCCAAAGGCTCCTCGGCGGTCTCCCATTCCGGTCCTCTCATTTTCCGATGATTCTCCACGCGCCGCGCCATCTCATCATCGAGGACCTCACAGGTGGCCAGAAAGAGTTTGCCGGAAAAATGTCGATTGGCGTAATCGAGGGCATAACGGCTCTTGCCGCTGCGGCATCCTCCGGTGATCAGGATTGTCTTTTTCTCCATTTCTCCTCCAGGGTGACGAGAGACCTCTTCAGATCGTCCATTGAAAAGACCTCGATCGAGACCGTCCCCCGAAAATTCCGGAGCCGGTCCATAATGAGATTGAGAACAGGCTCGGTTAACCGGTCGATTCCAAGATGGTCGAAGCCGTCTTCAAAACCGTGGAGATGGATGATCGAAGTCCAGGAAAGGTATTTTTCAAAATGGAGTTCAAGATCCCGCCCGCTGATCAGGATGTGACCGATATCGAGGCAGATGGAGAAACCGAAATCCCTGACGATCTCTTCAATCCATTCGAAAGGATATCCCAGGGTCTCAATCGAGATTCGCTCGGGATCGATGCCCCATCCCGAAACCTCTTCCATACTCTGGATGAGGCGCCTCTGCCAGTTTTGCAATCCAACCTGATGCTTTTGCTCAAAATGAAGGGTATAAACCGAAGGGTTGAGACAGAGGGTTGCCTCGACGATTTTTCTAATCGTGGAGAGGCCACTGATTCTTACCTTCTCATCCTCATCTCCCAGGTAGAGATCAATGGGGAGATGGATATTGAAGTTAATCCCTTGCTGAAGACGGAGGTCCCTCAGACCCTGAATCTGTTCGCCATCGGGAAGATTGTCCTGCCCTTGGCTTTCAAAGAGGACCAGCTCGATCTCATCGAAAAAAGGGGCGAGTTTTGCAACATTCGGGATCAGGTGATCCGGATAGATGTAGGAGGTCGTGGCCAGCTTAAACGGAAATAACCCCTTGTAGCTTCTTTTGAGTTCTTGAGCCATTCCTGTATTGTTCCAGAATGATATCTGCTCTTCCAGGGGAATCCCCTAAAAAGTATACGAAACGCCTGCGAGCCAATTTCGCTCGGGCGAAGGAGAAAAGAATTGAGTGCCGCCAACAAAGGATCCGAACTCGGAATACTTTCGGTTGAAAAGGTTATTGATCCCAACAAAGGCTTTCAGTCCCTTGTAAGCATAGGAAAGTCTTGCATCAACAGTATAAAACCTGTCCAGCTTGTCAGTGCTGTTTTCAAAGTCGCTGATCAAATGACGGGAGCCGACGTAATTGAATCGCGTGTTGAATAAAAATCCTCTTCCCAGATGGATATCCGCTCCTGTCGCTGCCTTGTGACTCGGGACAAAAGGAATACCGTTTCCTGAAAAGAGACCTTTGCGAAGACGAGGTCGAATATAACTATAATTTCCCCACAGACTAAGCCGCTGAAAAGGTCTGAATGTTGCTCCCGCCTCCACCCCCTGGCGTCGGGTCTCGGGGTAGTTTTCATTGCGAAATGTCACGGGATTGAAGAAAATCTCGTCCTCTGTGTCAATTCGGAAAAAGGTTACATTGCCTTCGACCTGATCGGTAAAGGCGTGACGGATTCCTGCCTCATAATGGAGACCGGTCTGGGTTTTAATCGCAGGGTTCACCCGGACTTCTGTCACTTGAAAGAAGTTGATGGGATCGAAAATGAATTCAATCAATTCATCTGTAACGGGGAATCGGAAACTTCGCTTGACACCGAGAAAAGCGGAAGACTTTTTCCTCCAAAAATAGTCCAAACCAACATTCCATGCTGCCTTGTTATCGTCGACCTTGTCGTCAAAGCTTGGTGTCTCCTGGGACAGGTGAAACGTCACCCATTCATGGCGATAACCCAAAGACAGGATGAAGTTTTCCAGGATCGAAAACTCATCCAATACGTAGATACCATAGGATTTTTTTGTGACTTCAGATTGGTTTTGCTGTGGCACCGAGAAAGCGGAGTCGGAAAAGATGACAGATTCGGAGTTATAAACATCGAATCCCAATGTTAGCTTATTGGCGTGATCCTCAAAGGGCTTTTCAAGAAAGTATCTCGGAGTGAAACCCCACGTTGTCAGATTTCTTCGATCGTCAAAAGATAGCTGGGAGGAGTCGTCGAAGAAAAAAGTGGAGACTTCCCTGTGGCGATATGACAGTTCTGCCTCGACTCGCCCGAGTTCCCCAAGTCTGGCCTTCAGTCCCAGCGCTCCATATCCATCATCTGTTTCTGCACTGTCATGAGGAGCGTCGGTTGCTCGCCTTCCCAGCGTATGGATCTGCTCCTTCGTGAGACTTCCTGGCAATCCCGTGTCATCTTTATGAAAATTCCCGCTGAAGTTGAAACTTAGATCTTCATTCACATCATAAACCAATTTGCCACCGAGATCTTTGGCCCTGAGAAATCCATTATCGCGATATCCATCTGTGGCATGGTAGCCTGCATTCAGAATACCTGAAAAAGGTCCCCATTTTCCACTGACGGAGCCAGTCTCTTTATTGTAATGATAGCTCCCCCCCGAGATACCAGTCTCAAAAGAAAGGGGTTTCTGCGGTCGTTTGGTGATAATGTGAACGACACCCGCAGCAGCGTTATCTCCATAAAGAACGCTTCCTGGTCCCCGGAGGATCTCGATTCGTTCAATCTGTTCCAGAGGAATCTGGGACCAGTCCACTCCGCTAAGGTCAATTTCATTCACTCTTCTCCCGTCTACAAGAACGACGATGTTGAGAGGACCTATCTCACCAAACCCCCGAATATCCATGAACACGTTCTTTCCTGTTCCCCGGAGGTCATTCACAACCACTCCCGCTTGGTTTCTCAGCAGGTCGACGGTTGTCTGGGCGTAAGAACGCTCAATCTCCTCCTGTGTGATCACCGTGACATTTGCAGGAATCTTTCGAATTTCCTGAACATCTCGGGTTCCTGTAACAACTACCCCCTCGAGCGTAACCTCCTTTTCCTGTGCGCCGAGAGGAAAAGGGATCGACATAAGCAGGACCAAACAAAGGGTGATGGTAAAAGAATTTTTCATAGTAACCTCCCCGGCCCATATGGGGCCTTTCAATAGTTTTGGGCGACTTGCCTGCCGAAGCCTGCCCTTGCCTGCGGTGAGCAGACAGCAGGAAGGCGTAGGCAGGGGGGGAAGGGCTTAAAAAAAATCCCCAGCCTTCTTCACGAAGACTGGGGATTTTACCCGCTCTAACCCTTCACAGTCTTTTCCTCGAAGACCTCTCAGTGAAGGATATCCAGATCAGGTTTTCTGACTTTCCCGCCCTTTCAGCAGCCTTCCCGTCTTGAGCTTGTCGAGAGACAGTGGCTACCAATTTGCTGAAAGGGTTCCCTTTTAGAAAAGGGAGGGATTACAGCGGCGGGTCCGTCCCCGACTCTCCCCACTGACGCAGGGATCACGGGGTTCCCTCTACCTGGATACCACCGATCTGAAACCGATTTAACAAATCGAAGATGGTATGTCAAGTTTTTTGTTTGAGATCTCTGGAAAACGAAGAATTTGTCACTCTGAACGAAGTGAAGAGTCTTGAATCTTGAAGAAAGTAAGATTCTTCCCTGCCTGCCGGCAGGCAGGGCTATCGCTCAGAATGACAGGAAGGGTGACTTTTTCAGAGATCTCCGTTTACAGTTTCTTGTTTATCTCAACTTCATTTATTCTGGGATAAAGGGATATCAGTCTTAATGGATTCATCATGGGTCGGTAAAGATCAAAATTGTCTTAGGAATTTCTGAACCTCTTCTAATGTAGGGATTCCTTTTCTCCCACCGAGGTCCCGGCATTTGAGGGCGGCCACAGCATTAGCGAATCTCAAGATCTCCTCTATCTCCCAATTCTCAAGAAGACCGTAAATAAAGCCTGCATGAAAAACATCACCTGCCCCGGTCGTGTCCACCGCCCTTACTTCAAATCCTTTTACGTAAACAAGTTCTCCGTTAACGAACGCCACCGAACCTTCATGACCCAACGTCGCACAGAGAAATCCAGGAGTATGTTTCTGAAGCTCCATAAGAGCTTTTTCTCGATCTGAAATTCCAGTGAACAGCCTCGGGAACGTGGCCGAGGTGACGACGAAATCGATTTCTTTGATCAACTCGGAAGTGAGAGGCTCCACTTTATCGAGATCGATGACGGTAGGGATCTTCTCTTCTCTCGCCCATTGGGCACACTGAAGGGCAGCCCGGATATCGTGTCCGTCCAGATGAAGAATCTTCCCTAAGCAAACATTTTCTTTCCGGAGCTCCCCCTCGCGATACATCAACCGCTCGTCCCGATCCCAGAGAATCGTTCGTTCTCCAGAGGGGCCATCCACAAGGATCATGGCATATTGGTTGGTCGCACTAGGTTCGATGGTCACAGAGGAGATTTCCACTCCTTCCTCTCGAAGGGAGGTGAGAGAGAGTTGTCCCAATTCATCTCCCCCGATCTTCCCGATATACTTTGTTTTCACACCCCAGCGGCTCAGGGCCACCATGGCTGTGGCCACCTGGCCTCCCCCCTGTTTGGAAAACTTGAGGATTCTCATTTTCGAATTTTGCGCAGGAAATTCCGGAACCACACAGAGGAAGTCCACAGAGTTAAGCCCCATCCCCACGACTTCAAAAGGCTTGTATTTTGGGAAGGGGCAGTTAAATCGCATGCCATCCTTTTACAAACTTTTGCCTCTTTTTTCAAGAGATTCCTTACAAGGGGTGACCCTGTGGAGTAATTTCTATGGCATCATTCATATAACTAGTCGTATGGATTCTGCCTTGTATGTGAATTGCTTTGGAGAATATCAAATACTCCATGGGGTTGACTCCGTGGAATAGACTCAATGGGTTTTGCTGTCACATATTTTCTAAATCCAATCGCAGAAATTTTTCGAAAAGGGCAAATGATATTCCACAGGGTTGACTAATCCCAACAGCCATAGTATAAATTATTAAATTCAGCCAAGGGGATGGGAACGTGCAGGAAATTATAAGCATCATTCTGGCCGCTGGGAAAGGGACTCGGATGAAGTCGGACCTCGTGAAGGTGCTCCATCCACTCCTCGGAGTTCCCATGCTTTCCTATCCTGTTGAACTTTCCCTCAAAGACATCAAAGTCGAAAAGACAATCCTTGTCGTCGGCCATCAGGCCGATAAAATCAAGGAGAAATTTAAAGACCCACGAATCCATTTTGTCCTTCAGGAAGAACAACTGGGCACAGGCCATGCGGTCTTGCAGGCCCTCCCGTTTCTCCAGTCCTTCAATGGTACGGTTTTGATCCTCTGCGGAGATGTCCCCCTGGTGAAAATGGAGACCCTTCGCTCTTTTATCGATACCTTCTGGAGGAATGAATCCAACCTCTCTGTGTTGACTGCCGTGGTAGAGAATCCCTCTGGCTATGGTCGGATCATTCGAGGCCCGACAGGATGGCTCGAAAGGATCGTGGAGGAGAAAGATGGCTCCGACGATGAAAAGTTGATCCGGGAGATCAACACAGGAATCTTCTGCATAAAGGCACCCTTTTTAATTGACGGTCTGAAGGAGATTGGGCAGGAGAACGCCCAGGGAGAATACTATCTGACCGACCTCGTTGAAATCGGAAGAAAGAGAGGAGTGAGGTGTTCGGCCCATATGGTGGCTGATCCAACGGAAGTAATGGGAATCAATACGCGTGCCGATCTTGCCGTTGCGAATGAAGTGCTCAGGCAGGAGAAGGTGATGGATCTGATGTTGTCTGGGGTGACGATCATCGATCCAAAAACTGCCTATGCGGATAAAACGGTTGAAATTGGAAAGGACACCATTGTCCATCCGAATTGTGTGCTTCAGGGAAAGACGAAGATTGGAGAACGATGCGTCATCGAATCGAATGCGAGGATTGTTGACTCCCTCATCGGGAACGAAGTTTTGGTACGCTCAAACTCTGTGATCACAGAGAGCAAGATTGATGACGGCGCGTCCATTGGGCCCTTTGCTCATCTTAGGCCTTTGACGGAAATCAAGACCAAAGCAAAGATTGGGAACTTCGTCGAAGTCAAGAAGTCCGTGATCGGCAAAGGGACCAAGGCCAATCACCTGACCTATATCGGAGATTCTCTCGTGGGAGAAGAGGTCAATGTCGGAGCTGGCACCATTGTCTGCAACTATGATGGATTCGAGAAGCATCAGACAATCATCGGAGACCGGGTCTTTGTGGGATCGAACGTGGAACTGGTGGCTCCGGTCAAGGTGGGGAGTCGTTCCTCGATCGGTGCAGGGACGACCGTCACGAAGGATGTTCCGGAAGGCGCGCTCGCCATCAGCCGTGTGAGGCAGAAGAATATCAAAGGGTGGAGCAAGAAGATGGACCTTCGCCAGAAGAAGAATAAGAAGAAAAAAGATTAACGCAATTTACAATTTCCAATGAGGTTTAGAAAATGTGTGGCATCGTCGGATATATCGGTCAGAGAGAAACAGCTAAGATTCTGATGGAAGGGCTGAAGCGGCTCGAATACCGAGGATATGACTCTGCGGGTATTGCCGTCTTTCATAAGGGCAAGATCGAGATCCGTCGGAAGGTAGGGAAATTAGCAAAGCTCGAGGAACTCATTGAAAAGGAGGCCTTTGATGGAAAGGTAGGGATCGGCCACACTCGCTGGGCGACCCATGGAAGGCCCTCGGACGAAAACGCCCACCCCCATAAGGCAGGGAAAGTGACGGTTGTCCACAATGGCATCATTGAAAATTATCTCCCCCTCAAAGAATTTCTAAAAAAGAAAGGCCATGTGTTCAGTTCTGAGACGGATACAGAAATTGTCGCGCACCTCGTCGATGAATTCATCCAGGAGGGCCATTCCTTTCTGGATGCCGTAAGAATCACCATGGATAAGATCAAAGGGTCTTATGCCTTGGGAATCCTCTACGAGGGGGATGAGACGTGTTTGATCGGCGCAAGAAATGAGGCCCCCCTTGTCATTGGCCTGGGCGAAAATGAATATTTCATTGCTTCTGATGTTCCGCCGATTCTCTCTTATACAAGAAACTTCATTTTTATGGAGGATGGGGAAGTCGCTGTCCTTTCTTCCAAAGGGGTGAAGGTCTACGGAAGCAAAGGGAATGAGCTTTTCAAGGAACCGAAACGGGTGGACTGGAATCCCCTCATGGCCGAAAAGGGCGGCTACAAACATTTCATGCTGAAGGAGATCTTCGAGCAGCCGAGGGCTGTGACCGACACGATTCGGGGCCGGCTGTCAAAGGAGCATGGCGATGGGATCCTCGAAGAGATTCATCTCGACCCATCGGTCTTGAAAGAGATTCAACGGATCTGCCTGATCGCCTGCGGCACCTCCTACCACGCTGCCCTGGTGGGAAAGTTTCTTATCGAAGGGTTCTGTCGGGTTCCAGTAGAGGCGGACATTGGCTCGGAATTTCGATATCGAAACCCAATTGTCAGAAAGGACGACCTGCTCATCGCGATTTCCCAATCTGGAGAAACAGCCGACACCCTGGCCGCATTAAGAGAGGGGAAGCGAAAAGGAGCAAGCACTTTAGCCATCTGCAATGTGATGGAATCGAGTCTGGCAAGGGATTCGGATTATGTGATTTACACCCATGCAGGACCTGAGATCGGTGTGGCTTCCACCAAGACCTTTATCACCCAGCTCGTCATCCTCTTTCTTCTTTCCATCCGGATCGGAAGAGAATTGGGCCGCCTCTCAGCCAAAGAGACAAAGTCCTTGACGGAGGAGGTAGTCAAGATTCCCCACCTGATGGAAGAGATGCTCAAGTCCTCGGACCAAGTGGCTCACATCGCCAAGAAATACCTCTATGCAAGGGACTTCCTCTATCTGGGAAGGGGGATTAACTATCCGATTGCCTTAGAAGGTGCGTTGAAGTTGAAGGAAATTTCATACGTCCATGCCGAGGGCTATCCAGCCGGCGAGATGAAACATGGGCCGATTGCTCTCATCGACCGGGAAATGCCGGTTGTCACCCTTGCCACCAAGAACGAGGTCTATGACAAGGTGCTCTCCAATATCGAAGAGGTGAAGGCGAGGGAGGGAAAGGTGATCGCCCTTGCCTCTCAGTCAGATCGAGAGATCGTGAAAAAGGTGGACGATGTCATCTTCATTCCGGAAACCCATCCTTCCCTGACTCCTATCCTCCTCACCATTCCTCTTCAACTCCTGGCCTACTATATGGCGGATTTTAAAGGGACCGATGTCGACCAGCCCAGAAACCTGGCCAAGAGCGTCACCGTCGAATAAAAATCATTGCAAATTCTAAATTGTAAAACTAACATTATAAAATGGCATTTGACTCCATCAGGAGTCAGTATTTCTTGTGATTCATGATTCATAATTACAGTGTACGTCCATAGAAAGTTGTCATTGCGAGGAGCGAAGCGACGTGGCAATCTCATGAGATTGCTTCACGGAGTTTACCCTGAGCCAGGGCATAAGGGATTCTTCGCTCCGCTCAGAATGACAAAAAGCGAAGGGTTCGCAATGACACTCTGTGTATGTCAACTTTTTTATTACGTTCACTGTAGTAGCTCAAAACTCTTAACTTCTAACTTTTAACTTTTAACTTATTTATGTCTTTGCTCGATGATCTCAATCCTGTTCAACAGAAGGCCGTTCTTGAGACCGAAGGGCCCCTCCTGGTCTTTGCCGGTGCGGGAAGTGGGAAGACCCGTGTCTTGACCTACCGAATCGCCTACCTCATTCAAGAAAAAGGGATTGCCCCCTGGAATATCCTTGCCGTCACTTTCACCAACAAGGCGGCCGATGAAATGAAAGAGAGAGTGGAACGTCTTCTTGGAAAGTCGGCCAAAGGGACCTGGGTTTCCACCTTTCATTCAGCCTGCGCCCGCATCCTGAGGCGCCATATCGAGCCCCTGGGCTTTCAGAGAAATTTTGTCATTTATGATGCGCAGGACCAGGAACGCCACCTCAAAACCGTGATGAAGGAATTGGACGTCGACTTCCGGATGTTCAACCCCAGAGCAATCCAATCCTCTATCGATCAACTGAAGAACGAAGGCATCACACCGGATGAATACCACCCTTCTCAATTCAATATTTTTCAAAAAAGACTGGCCCTGGTTTACCAGCGATATCAGGAAGATCTGCGGCGTAACAATGCCCTCGATTTTGGGGATCTCCTCACTTTTGTTGCCATTCTTTTCAGACGTTATCCGGAGATCTTGAAATCCTACCAGGAACTTTGCCGTTACGTCATGGTCGATGAATTTCAGGATACGAATCTGATCCAGTATCACCTCATTCGGCAGATCGTCGACGCGCATCGGAACATCTGCGTGGTCGGAGATGATGACCAGTCCATCTATCGCTGGAGAGGAGCCCAGGTAGGAAATATTCTCAATTTTGGGAAAGATTTTCCCGAAGCGAGAATCATCACCCTGGAGCAGAACTATCGGTCCACTCAGAACATCCTCCAGGCTGCCAACCTTATGGTCGGCAACAATCGTTCGAGAAAGAAGAAGGTCCTCTGGACAGAGAACTCTGAGGGAGAAATCCTGACGTACTATGTGGGAGAGGATGAAACCGATGAAGCCCGTTTCGTCATCCGGAAGATCAGGGAGTTAACGCATCCTTCTTCCGAATCGATCAGACCCTATCGCGAAATTGCCGTCTTCTACCGGATCAATGCCCAGTCCCGGGCCATCGAGGATGAGCTGGTCAAACGTCAGATCCCTTATACGATTGTAGGTGGGTTGAAGTTCTATGAGCGGAAAGAGATCAAGGATATCCTTGCCTATCTGAAACTGATCGCCAATCCTCCGGACGGTCTCAGCCTGAAGAGGATCATCAATGTTCCCCCAAGGGGAATCGGGGAGAAGACGATCGAAAAGATAGAGACTTTCTCAAGAGAGAAGGGCCTTCCCCTTTACGACGGGATGAAACAGGTTGTGAAAGAAGACTGGCTAAGTGTTGCCGCGAAAGGGAAGGTAGAGGAGTTCGTCCGACTGATCGAAGAGTTCAGAGAAGAGGCGAAGCGTCTCACCCTCAGCCAATTGACCATGGCCCTTCTGAGAGAATCAGAATACCTCCAGAAGTTGAAAGAGGAGGGGACGGACGAAGCCATTTCGAGGATGGAGAACATCGATGAACTGGTCAACGTCATGATGGAATTGGAGCGGGAAGGGGAAGCGGTTTCGTTGGAAACCTTTTTAGACAAGGTTTCGCTGGTATCCGACGTCGACCTTTATGAGGATAAGGGGAATCGAGTCTCCTTGATGACGCTCCATTGTGCCAAGGGTTTGGAGTTTCCTTTGGTCTTCATCGTCGGGATGGAAGAAGGAATTCTTCCTCACCACCGGAGGGGGGACGAGATCGCGGATCTTGAAGAAGAGAGGAGGCTCTTCTATGTGGGGATGACCCGTGCAAAGGAGAGGCTCCTCCTTTCACGGGCGGAAAAACGCTACACGTTTGGTGTGGGACGGGCCAATCTGTCCTCCCGTTTTCTTGATGAAATTCCCACGGAGTTGATTCAACTGGAAGAGAGAGAGGAAAGCCCTGATGATCGAGGGCACCCAGCTACTGGTTTGTTCACGGACTGGGACACCTATTTCGATAAGTCTAACGGGTTAACTGACAAGAGCACCGAAGAAAACTTTTCACCATCAAGGGAGGGAATCGTCCTGAGCCCTGAAGGATTCTATCCCCTCAAAATGGGGATGAGGGTGAGGCACCCCAAGTTTGGTGAAGGAAGGGTCAAATCCGTAGAAGGGATGGATGAAGATCAGAAAGCCACCATTGTCTTTCAATCGGTGGGCAGTAAGAGGCTGAGAGTCAGAAATGCAAACTTGGAGATCCTTGAGTAACCTAAAGCACCAAATCCCAAGCACCAAATACCAAACAAGCTCCAATGACCAAAATTCAAAAATTCAAATAAAATAGTTTGGTTGTTTTGAAATTGGATATTGGAATTTATTTGGATTTTGGGATTTGGGATTTGGAATTTCGTGATGGAGGCTTCTATGAAGACTTATTTCATCCTGTCAGCGATTGGCAAAGATCGGCCGGGGATTGTGGCCGATGTTTCTGAGGTAATCTATGAGTGCGGGGGAAATATTGAAGATTCAAGCATGAGCCTTCTCAGGAACAACTTCGCGCTGCTTCTCCTCTTTTCTACGGAGAGGGAGGAGGTCAATCAGAAACTCTCCGCAGGCCTGAAGCGACTTGAATGGGAAAAGAAATTAACGGTTTTCTTTTCCCCCATACCCCTCGAAGAGGCTCATCCCAAAGCAAAGGAACCCACGGATCGTTTTGAAATCACCACTTCAGGGATTGACCATGCCGGGATCGTTTATAAGGTCTGCAGGCTTCTGGCTGATCGAGGGGTAAATATTGTCGACATGGAAACGCATCGGGTGGCTTCGGCAGAAAGCGGGACCCCCCTCTTCGAGATGGACATCCGCATCGATGTTCCCCGGTCGATGTCAGAACAGGGTCTGAGGGAGGACTTCCACCATCTGGCCGATGAATTGGTCATCGATCTCGTCCTGAAAAGGAAATAGTTTCTCCACCAGGCGCCTTGACCGGCAAGTGCCCCGTCCCGCCCCAGCGGGGTAGGCGGGGTCCCTGCCTACCGGCAGGCAGGAAGGGGCACAATCAGAATGAAATTTCATTGGCTCACATTCTGTTCGCCACTGCGTGCCCGGGGAAGCCCCGCCGTGCCTGTCCCGTCCTAACGGGATGGGCGGGGAGCTTCAATACCATCCTTTAACAACCTATACGAGGATGAAGCGATGAAGCAACGAAGGGAAGGATGTGATGCGCGAGACGTTGGCTCGCCTCATTGACCAAACAGCTCTTCGAATGGATGGAAAAGATGGCATCCTTTTTTTGAGAAGAGGGAGGTTGGAAAGTAGGATCACTTACTCCTCGCTTAGACAAGCCTCAGATCGAGTGGCTGGGGGGCTTGTGGAAATGGGCCTGAAAAAGGGGGAGCGGGTCGTCCTGCTTATGCCAAAAAGCGTGGAGCAGGCGGTCATCCATCTCGGCATCCAAAAGGTAGGGGCGATATCCGTCATACTCAATCCTGGGTTTAAGAGAGATGAGATAGAATACTTCATCAAAGACAGCGATGCCTATCTCGTCATCGTTGGAAGGAAAGAGGAGGCATTGATTCGTTCCGTCAACGAGAAGCGACTCATCCTTCCGATCGACACGGGGGCCCCTTTTGTGGAGGAAAAATTATTTCCCGGGATTTCTCCTTTCATCCCCGATCGCGATGGAAATCCCGGTGACCCAGCAGTCCTGATTTATACTTCTGGTACGACAGGTCAACCGAAAGGTGCCATCCTCACACAACAAAACCTGATTCAGGATGCGAGGAATATCATCCAGATCTGGCAGATTGCTGGAGAGGATGTCCTTTGCCATGCTCTACCGCTTTTCCACGTCCATGGCCTCTGCTTTGCGCTCCATACTGCACTGATCGCGGGTTCGAAGATCGTGATGTGTGATGAGTTTTCTCCCGACATCGTCATCGATATTTTGTCCTGTCAGAAAGGAGAACTCGCCTGCACATTGTTTATGGGTGTCCCCACGATGTATCTAAGGATGATCGAGAAATTGGAAAAAGCGCCACGGGATTTTGGCCATATCCGATTGTTTACATCTGGATCCGCCCCGCTGCTTCCAAAAGACTTTGAGAGGATTCAAAAGACCTTTGGCAAGGAGCCGCTGGAAAGGGAAGGCATGTCTGAGACAGGAATGAATTTTTCGAATCCCATTCAGGGAATGAAAAAATTTGGTTCCATCGGCATTCCTCTTCCTCATGTGGAAGTCAGAATTATCAATCCGGACACCCATGAGGACGTGGAAATGGGGCAAGTTGGAGAGATTTGGTTAAGGGGACCCAATGTGACCCCAGGTTATTGGAGAAAGCCACGGGAGACAAAGGCTGCCTTTACCGATGGCTGGTTTCGGACCGGCGATTTAGGCAGGACGGACGGAGATGGCTATTATTACATCACAGATCGTTTAAAGGATATCATCATCTCAGGAGGAGAAAATATCTCTCCCAAAGAGATTGAAGTCATGATCAACCATCATGAAAAAGTATTGGAATCCTGCGTGGTAGGAATTCCGGATGAGAGGTGGGGGGAAAAGGTGGCAGCCGCTGTGATAACAAAACCCGGGGTCACCCTCACTGAAAAGGAGATGAAAGATCATTGTAAGACGCATCTTTTGGACTGGAAATGCCCAAAAGATGTCTTGTTTCTGAAAGAGCTTCCCAGAAACAAGATGGGAAAGGTGCTGAAGGAGGAAGTAATAAAACTCTTTATCATCTCTTAAAGAGTGCTTAAAGGATGACCTCTACCATCTAGCCAATGAATTGATGATCGATTTGGTGCTGGGAAAGAAGATGTAATCTTATGGAAAAAAAGAATCTGCTCAGCTTTGTCAAAGAGACTGATTTGGTGAAATTCTGTCAGGAGATCATACGGATCAAGAGTGTGAACCCACCTGGAGATGAGCTACAAGCAGCAGAGTATGTGGCTTCAGTCTTAAGAAAGATTGGTTTAGAAGTAGAGGTGATCAAACATAGCCCCACCCGGGCCAGTGTGTTGGCTCGCTTGAAAAGCTCCCGTAAGAAGCCTGCCCTTCTCTACAATGGTCACCTAGACACGGTGCCCGTTGGCTCGGAGAAGTGGATCCACGACCCCTTCGAGGGTGCCTTATCAGAAGGCAAGATTTGGGGCCGTGGAACAGCAGATATGAAGGGAGGTCTGGTTGCTCTGATCGTTGCAGCAAAAGCACTGGCAGAGGCCCGGGTGCCTCTTCAAGGAGATCTCATCATCGCGGCAACAGCAGGCGAGGAGACGGACTCCCTTGGGGCTACTGCTTTGGCCGCGCGACCCGATCTCGGTCCTGTTCAAGCCGTGGTGATACCGGAGCCTAGCTACAATGATCTTTATGTAGCAGAGAAAGGGGCTTTTTGGTTGGAACTAACAACCCAGGGGAAAACAGCCCACGGTTCCATGCCGGAGATGGGTCGAAATGCCGTCATGATGATGGTGGCTCTTATCGCCGAACTGAGTAAGATGACCTTGACCTATAAGGAACACCCCCTATTAGGTGGTTTCTCTCAGAGCATCAATACCATTTCGGGTGGCGTAAAGACGAATGTGGTCCCGGACAACTGTGTGGTCACTGTGGATATGCGGACTGTCCCGGGTCAGGATCATCGCGCCATCTTGAAACAGGTTCAAGATTTGATTGCCGATCTGAGCCGGCGCATTCCTGATTTTAAGGCTTCTGTCAAGGTAACGAATGATCGTGCTCCTGTAGAAACCTCTCCGAATGAGCCTGCCGTTCAGACCTTCGCTGACATTGTGGCTGAGGTGGCGGGTGAGAGGCCTGTTCCGAAAGGGGTTCGTTATTACACGGATGCTGTTGCCTTCGTCCCGGTGCTCAAAGCTCCCATGATCATCTGTGGTCCTGGTGATGCGAAGCTGGCTCATCAACCGAATGAATATGTAGAGATTTCGAAACTGGTCCAAGCGGCCAGAATCTACACGCTGGCTGCTGCCAGACTGTTGCAGTGAACGAATGTCGAAGTGGAGTGAGGGGCATTTGGAATTTAGGATGAACATGCCCTTTTTCTTAATTCCATTGATTAAGTTCGATCCATAGAAAGGGGACATTCAGAGTGGGAAAATATGACGACATTCTCAAGAAGACTGAGGGATTGAAACAGAAAATGATCGATCTTCGTCGTGACTTTCACCAATACCCCGAGCTTGGCCTCCAGGAGTTTAACACAGCCAGGAAGGTGGAGGGGGTTCTAAAGGCACTCGGTCTCGAGACAAGAATGTTTGTCAATGGAACAGGAGTTCGTGGATTTCTGAAAGGTTCCGAGCCGGGGGAGACCATTGCCCTGAGAGCAGATATGGATGCTCTGCCTATCCAGGAGGAGACGGATTTGCCCTATCAATCTCAAAACAAGGGGGTGATGCATGCCTGCGGTCACGATGCCCATATCGCTATGCTGCTCGGAGCAGCGACGATCCTTTCAGAAATGAGGAAAGAGTTGAAAGGGAATGTAGCCTTCATCTTCCAGCCTGCAGAGGAAATAGGAGCGGGAGCAAAGGCCATGGTCGAGGAGGGCGCTTTGGAAGGAGCGAATAGGATTTTCGGTTTACATGTTTATTCCATCCTTCCTTTTGGAACCCTCGGTTATCGACCCGGCCCACTCATGGCAGCAGGTGATTTCTTCGATGTCAAAATTATAGGGAAGGGAGGACACGGAGGTTTACCACATCTCACCGTCGATCCGATTGTGATAGCGGCGAATGCCATCAGTACCTTACAAACGATTGTGAGCCGGGAAGTTGATCCCGTGGAGAGCGCCGTCATCAGCATTTGTAAAATGAACGGGGGCGAAGCCTACAATGTAATCCCTGAGACGGCGACTTTCGGAGGAACGATTCGTTCCCATAATCCGGAATTGAGGGAGGGTCTTCCCAGAAGGATTAAGGAGATTTTGGATGGATTGGTCTCGGGGATGCGAGGGAGTTACGAACTTAACCTGATGAGCAAATTCCCGGCAACAACCAACGACGAGGAGATGACGGCCTTTATCGTAAAGGTGGCCAAGGAGATTTTGGGAGAGGATAAGCTTTCCCTCTTGAGACCTCTGATGGGCTCAGAGGACTTTTCTTTCTATCTTCAGAAGGTTCCAGGCACCTTTGCCTTTCTGGGAGTCGAAAATAAAGATAAAGGGATTATCTATCCTCATCATCACCCTAAGTTTAATATTGATGAGGACATCCTTCCACTAGGGACTGCTCTTCATGTTTCAGTAGCCATGGAGTACCTGAGGGAGCAACAGAGGGGAAGGACAAATTCTTCTTGACATCGTTTCTTAATTGGGACAGAATTTTTGTTAGTTACAGGAGAGACCCCTAAGCAAGAAAGAGGGGCGCCGAAGGGGCAATTCCGGGATACCGGAAGAAACTCTCAGGCAAAAGGACTGTAACTCATTTAAATCCTGGAAAGATTTCGCCCTGAGCAAAGTCGAAGGGCGGGACACCGAAGGGGACAAATCCTGAATTTTTAAGGGATAATCTCTCAGGTCAAAAGACAGGAGGAAGGGCAATTGAGTTTGATTGTTCTTCCTCCTTTTTTATTTGACAGAAACGCAATCATTGAATTCAAATATAATGTAGGGTGCGTTCCCCGAACGCACTATTTAAAGGCGTGATCGGGGGATCACGCCCTACAGATTGTAATTATGATAAATGTGTTTGTATTAGTTAACATTGGGAAATAACAGTATGAGGCCAAAGGTTTTGATCACCCGTAAGATCTTCGATGAAGCCATCGCCATTATCAAGAAGCATTTTGATATGGAGGATAATCAAAGAGATGTTGCTTTTTCTCCGGAAGAGTTGGTCAGAAGGCTTCGAGGCAAGGCAGGTACGATCATCCTGCTCACGGATCGGATTGACGAGGTCGTCCTTTCCCAATGCCCAGACCTCAAGATTGTCTCTAATATAGCCGTTGGATACAACAACATTGATGTCCAAGCATGCACCCGTCACAAAGTTATGGTGACGAATACGCCAGGAGTTTTGGACGATACAACAGCCGATTTCACCATGACACTGCTGCTTGCAACAGCAAGGCGTCTTATTGAGGCAGACCAACATCTTCGTTCTTCCCAATGGAACGGATGGAAATTGATGGAATTCCTGGGCTCCGATGTTCACCACAAAACCCTCGGCATCTGTGGCTTAGGTCGGATCGGACAGGGAGTTGCAAGGCGAGCCAAAGGGTTCGACATGCAGATATTGTACACCGATTTGGTTCGGGCTACCCAATCTGTCGAAAAGGAATTAGGAGCGAGTTTTGTAGATAAGAAGTCATTGCTGGCTCAGTCAGATTTTGTAACACTTCATCTCCCCCTGGAGCCTGCAACGACTCATTATATCTCTAAGCCCGAGTTGGCTCTCATGAAACCCACCGCAATTTTGATTAATGCCTCCCGAGGCCCGGTGGTTGACGAGAGGGCACTCGTTCAGGCTTTGAAGGAGGGAAAAATTGCTGGAGCCGGTCTGGATGTCTATGAAAGGGAGCCCGAGGTGGAACCTGCTCTCCTTTTGATGAAGAATGTTATTTTGGCACCCCATATTGCAAGTGCTTCGCATGAAACACGACTTCGAATGGCTATGATGGCAGCAGAAAATCTGATCGCCGGGCTCACTGGAAAACGGCCTCCGAACTTGGTGAACGAAGAGGTTCTGTCTTCATGAAGCCTAAGAAAAGAAAATCGAAAAAGGATGAGGTTGTTTTTTTCAAGATCGAAGAGTTAAAAGAACACGAAGAGATCAGGCCAGATTATCTCGAGGCATTGAAGAATGAGATCCTGGCGGACGGCATTCTGAAAATGCCCATCTGCATCGATGAAAAGACTTGCATCATCCTGGATGGGCATCATCGACTGCAGGCGCTGAAAAGGTTAGGATGTAGAAAGATTCCTTGCGTGCTGGTGGACTATCAATCGGAAAACATCAGTGTCATTCCCTGGAGGGAGGGAGAGACGATCACCAAAGAGACAATCATCGATATGGCCTTGTCCGGCCGGAAAATGTCATCCAAGACTTCTAAACATATGATTATTTTGAATGGAGAGTGGACACATATCTCAGCTATCGAGATGATCATTAACATTCCGTTAGAAAAATTAAAGTAAGAAGATCGGAGATAGCGGATAGCATATAGCTAATAGCGTATTTTAAAATTGGAGATCTTTAATATAATATCTAGTTAAAATATTTGAAATCCCCCTCACCTTTCCCCTCTCCCCTGAGGGGAGAGGGATGGGGTGAGGGGCGAGATTGGGGTGACGGATGGATTTTCCAAAAGATTTGCTTTATTCCGAAAGCCACGAATGGTTAAGAGATGAAGGAGGCCGAGCCACGATTGGCCTGACCGATTATGCCCAGAGCCAACTGAAAGACATCGTCTATGTTGACCTTCCTGAGATCGGATCGGAATTTAAGAAAGGGGAGAGCATGGGAGTGGTCGAGTCAGTAAAAACGGTGGCCGATGTCTTCTCTCCCATCACCGGGAAGGTCGTGGAGACGAACCACACCCTAAAGAATTCGCCTCAATTCGTCAATGAAGATCCTTATGGAAAAGGATGGATTATCAAGATGGAGATGAAGAACAAGGGGGAATTAAAAGAACTTCTCTCATTCAAGGCCTACCAGGATTTTGTTCCAAAGGAAGAAGAGTAAATGGGAAATTTTGCGCGTTACATTCCTCATACCCCTGAGGATATTCGAAGGATGCTTGAGACCATTGGTGTCAAGAGGGTGGAAGATCTCTTCGAAACCATTCCAACGAAATACAGGCTTTCAAAATCCACGAACCTCCCTGAGCCCCTGGGAGAACCCGATCTTCTCCGCCATCTCCAGGGACTCCAATCTCCTCTTTTTACCTCTTTTTTGGGTGGAGGGGCTTATCATCATTTCATTCCAGGTGTTGTCCCTTACCTGATCTCCCGCTCAGAATTTTATACGGCCTACACCCCCTACCAACCTGAGATCAGCCAGGGAACCCTTCAATCGATTTTTGAATATCAGACCTTGATGTGCCAATTGACCGGCATGGAGGTTTCAAACGGCTCCTTGTATGACGGAGCCTCCAGTCTGGCAGAAGCTGTATTGACGGCTTTTCGGATTACAAAGAGAAAGAAGATCCTCCTCTCACAGGCCATTCACCCTGAATATCGGAAGGTCATCGAGACCTATATTGACCCCGATCAGCAAGAAATCATCTTGATCCCTTGTAGAAAAGGAGATGGGCGGACGGATGAGAAAGCGCTTTCTGATCTCCTCGATGAAACTGTGAACGCCGTTGTGATTCAGAGTCCGAACTTCTTTGGCGTCATTGAAAATCTGCAGGGGATCGGGAAGGAAGTCCATCAGGTGGGAGGGATGATGATTGTTGGATTTAGCGAAGCGATCGCCTATGGAATTCTGGCACCTCCCGGAGAGTTCGAGGCTGATATCGTTGCAGGAGAAGGTCAGAGCCTTGGGATCCCACTTTCGCTCGGAGGGCCCTACCTGGGAATCTTCTCCACAAGAAACAAGCACGTGAGAACCATGCCCGGGAGACTCGTGGGAGAGACCGTCGATTTAGAGGGCAAGAGGGGGTTTGTCCTCACTCTAGCGACAAGGGAACAACACATCCGAAGAGAGAAGGCCACCTCCAATATCTGCACCAATGAAGGGCTTTGTGCTCTGATGGCAACGATCTATCTCTCCTGTCTCGGGAGAGAAGGTTTGAGAGAAGTGGCCATGATGAATCTGAGCAAGGCCGAATATGCAAAAAAGGCTATTTCAAAACTAAAAGGTTGCAGGCAGACATTTTCCGGGTCCACTTTCAATGAATTTGTTTTGGAAGTCGATGGTGACCCTGAGAAGGTGTTAGGGGAGATGAAAAAAGAGAAGATCATCGGAGGTCTACCCTTGGCAAAATTTTATCCTGAATTGAATCGACACTTCCTTGTGACAGTAACGGAGATGAATTCAAAAGAAGAGATTGATCGATGGGCAGAAACGCTGGAGAAAGCACTAAGGTAATAGAAAATGTCAAATTTCAAAATCCAAATGTCAAATGAATGTCAAATGCCACAATCCCTGCCTGCGGCAGGCAGGCGAAACATCCTTTGAAATTTGAGCTTTGGATTTGATTTGACATTTGAACTTTGTCATTTGAAATTTCGGCTGTCGAGAGGAAAGTATTCTGTAGAAGGACAACGCGATGAGTAGGAAGAGGGATACCGGCTTGATTCAGGATGAACCTCTCATTTTTGAGCGGGGGGGAAAGGGGAGAAAGGGGTACTCCTTACCTCGATGGGATGTGGCGGAATCGGAAGCTAAGAACCTCATTCCTTCTCACCTCTTAAGAAAGGATCTTGAAGGGTTTCCCCAGTTGAGCGAGGTCGATGTGGTTCGACACTTCACCCGGCTCTCTCAATGGAACTACGGGGTGGACAGTGGATTCTATCCTTTAGGCTCCTGTACGATGAAATATAATCCGAAGGTGAATGAAGAGATTGCAAGGATGAGCGGATTTGCGAATCTTCATCCCTATACTCCTGAAGACCTGACCCAGGGAGCCCTTCGATTGATGTATGAACTCGGGGACTTTCTTGCCGAAATTACGGGCATGGATGAAGTCTCGCTTCAGCCGGCAGCCGGAGCTCATGGAGAGTTGACCGGCATCAGAATGGTCAAGGCTTGCCTGCAGGCCCGTGGAAATGGAAGAAAGAAAGTCCTGGTCCCGGATACGGCCCATGGGACCAACTGCTCCACTTCGACGATTGCCTCCTATCAGATGGTGGAGATCAAATCGAATGAGAATGGAGTGATCAGTCCTGAGAAGGTGGCTGAGCAGATGGATGAAGAGGTGGCCGCCATCATGGTAACCAATCCGAACACCCTGGGTCTTTTTGAAGAACATCTGGCAGAGATTGCTGAAATCGTCCACAGAAAAGGAGGATTTGTTTATTGTGACGGGGCTAACCTTAATGCTTTAATGGGAATCGTGAAACTAGGGGACCTGGGAGTGGATGTGATTCACATCAACCTCCATAAAACTTTTTCGACTCCCCATGGTGGAGGAGGTCCTGGAGCAGGGCCTGTGGCCGTCAAGAAGGAACTTGCCCCCTATCTCCCGGTTCCGGTGATTGAAAAGGACCGAGAGGTTTACAGGCTCAATGATGATCGACCTCATAGCATTGGAAAGATGAGGGCTTTTTATGGAAACTTCGGAGTGATCCTCAAGGCCTACGCCTACATTCTTTCTATGGGATCCGAAGGGCTCAAGAGAGCAAGCGAGATGGCTGTGCTCAATGCTAACTATTTGATGAAAAGTTTGAAGGATTATTACCACCTTCCTTATGAACGGCCCTGCATGCATGAATGTGTCTTCACCGACCGTTTTCAAGAGAAAAACCATGTGGCCACCCTCGACATTGCCAAAAGGCTGATCGATTATGGCTATCATCCGCCCACGATTTATTTTCCGCTGGTGGTAAAGGCGGCGCTGATGATGGAGCCGACGGAGACGGAGAGCAGGGAGAGTCTCGATGGTTTTATTGAAACGATGATCGCCATTGCCAAGGAAGCAGAGGAAAATCCGGATCTCCTTCGGCAGGCACCTCAGAGGGTGAAGGTAAGGAGACTCGACGAGGTCTTGGCTGCAAGAAAACCAAAGTTGAGATGGACAGGAGACAAGTGAAAATGTCAAATGTCAAAGCTCAAAGTTCAAATCAAGCTCAAAATCCAAATGAACAAAAAAGAAATTTCTTGGCATTCAGTCATTTGGCATTCATTTGACATTTGAACTTTGGCATTTGGAATTCTCATACATTGCTATGGGGAATGAAAACAAGGGGTACATATTAGACCTGGGTCTCATGGATTACAAGAAGGCCTGGGACCTTCAACGTGATCTCTGGTCAAGGCGGGTCAGAGGGGAGTTGCCCGATTTATTACTCTTCCTCGAACACCCCCATGTGATCACTCTTGGAAGGCGCGGGAACCGCTCTTATCTGATCGCCTCTCAAGAAGTCCTGGATGCGATGGCGATTCCTGTCTATCATGTGGAGAGGGGCGGGGATGTCACCTATCACGGGCCCGGGCAGCTTGTGGTCTATCCCATCCTCGATTTGAAGGGGTATGGATATCGTCTCATCCGATATGTTGACCAACTCGAAGAAGTTATTCTCGGGACGTTGAAAGATTTTGGAATGGAGGGGAAAAAGGACTCTCTGAACCGAGGGGTCTGGGTCAATGGCGAAAAGATTGCTTCCCTCGGCGTGACGATCAAACGATGGGTTTCCTTCCACGGGCTTGCCTTAAACTACGAAACGGATCTGAACTATTTTGATCTGATTCACCCGTGTGGCCTCGTGGGAAAGAAAATGACCTCTATGGAAAAGATCCTTGGAGAGAAGGTTCCGCGGGAAAGTTTGATTGAAAGAATTCGGTTGCATTTTAAAGAGATATTTCTGAGAGATTGGGAAAGAAAAAGCCTGGACGAGATTTTGACGAATTTGTAGGGCCTGATCCCCCTGCCTACCGGCAGGCAGGCGAGCAGGCCTATTAGGGTTTGGCAGGATGGTGCGTTCGGGGAACGCACCCTACATCATCTTTGGGCAGACGGCAAGGGTAGCCGCAACCTTTAGGGTGCGTTTCGTTCCGGCATTAGCCGGAACGGCTACTTTTTTAAATTTGTCATCCTATGAGCTCAAAAAAGGTGATTATCATCGGTGGCGGTCCTGGGGGTTATGTGGCTTCCATTCGGTTGGCCCAATTAGGGGCAAAGCCCATCCTTGTCGAAAAAGACGAAATCGGTGGAACCTGCCTTAATCGGGGATGCATTCCTACAAAGTCTCTCCTTCACGACGCAAAACTACTCCGTTCAATCAAACGGTCTCCTGTCTTCCAATCGCTCCTCCATGGTAATTTCGATCCTCTCGCATCGATGATGGAACGAAAGGAAAAAGTTGTCCGCGAACTTGTAAAGGGTGTGGAGATGCTCCTCGAATCCCACCGGGTAACTGTTAAATCCGCTCGTGCAGAACTGTTGGGGCCCAATCAGGTGGTCCTCTTGTACGGAGGCGAAGAAAAAGAGATTATCGAAGGCGATGCAATCATCCTGGCTCCAGGTTCGAAATCGAAAGGCCTTCCCAGTATTTCTCCTGATGGGGATAAAATTATTACCAGTGACGATGCATTGAGAACTAAAAAAATACCATGCGAAATCGTCATTATTGGTGGGGGATATATTGGAGTCGAATTTGCCACGATCTTCAATGCCCTGGGATCGAAGGTGACAATTGTTGAAATCCTAGATACGATTCTACCAGGTCTCGAAAGAGAACTTGTCCGGAATCTGGGGAGGGTGTTGGAAAAGGATAGCGTGAGGGTTATGACTCAATCGAGTATTGAAAACATCGTTCCTTTTGGAGAAGCCTTAAAACTGACGGTCAAAACCCCACAGGGAATTCAGGAACTGACGGCGGATAAATTGATTGTGGCTGTAGGAAGAACTCCCAATCTGGATCTCAATTTTGGTAAGGCAGGGGTAGAGGTCACTTCTGCGGGTGTCAGAGTTGACCATCGGATGGAAACAACGGTGCCCAACATTTATGCAATTGGAGATGCCACGGGAGGAGTGATGCTGGCTCACGTGGCCATGGAAGAAGGCGTGATTGCTGCAGAGAATATCATGGGGATGGATCGAGACAAGGAAAATCAACTCATTCCTCTTTGCATTTTTACTTATCCCGAGATCGCATCCGTTGGGCTGACAGAGAAAGAGGCCAAAGCAAGAGGAGAGATAAAGATAGGGCGTTTTCCATTTCGTTCCAACCCAAAAGCTGCCATCAGTGGAGAGACTGAAGGTCTCATCAAAGCCGTGGCTGATCGAGAAACAGATAAAATCTTAGGGGTTCATATCATTGGCCACGAGGCCAGCACTTTGATTTCCATTGCCTCTTCCCTCATGAGACAGAACGTTAAGGCCAGGGAGTTCTCCAGATTCTTTCAAGCCCATCCAACCACTCCAGAGGCATTGAAAGAGGCCTTCCTCGATGCAGATGGAATAGCGATTCACCTTCCGAGGCCGCTGCGACAGAAGGCATAGAGCATGGGGCATAGCGCATAGGGGCCGAACAAATCCCTCCCCGCCTCCCTTTGCTAAAGGGAGGGGAAATATCATCCCCCCTTTAGTAAAGGGGGGTTGGAGGGGATTTGGAAAAAACGTAGGGGAGCCCCTCTGCGGGCTCCCAGATCGGGCGGCCGCGGTGGGCCGCCCCTACGGCAGTTGAATATTTTTCTCGAATTTGCATTTTTCAATCTACAATTTTCAATGGTATGAGAAAACCTCCCTGGCTGAAAAAGAAAATTCCACCCATTCAGGATCTCCAGAAGATCAAGTCCATCCTTACGGAGACCGAACTTCATACGGTCTGTGAAGAGGCTCGGTGCCCCAATCTGGGCGAATGTTTCTCACAAGGGACAGCGACCATCCTCATTCTGGGACGGATCTGCACCAGGGACTGCGGTTTTTGTGCTGTTGAACATGGAGGCCCCGTTCCTCCAGATGAAGCGGAGCCGCACCATGTGGCCCAGGCAATTAAAAAGATGGGGCTTCGATATGTAGTGATCACTTCTGTGACGCGGGATGACCTACCCGATGGTGGAGCTTCCCACTTTGCCAAAACCCTTCAGGCCATTCGGGAAACGGATCGAGAGACAAAAATCGAAGTCTTGGTTCCCGATTTTAAGGGTGATTGGAATTCTCTCAATCGAGTTTTGCAAGGAGGTCCAGATGTCCTGAATCACAATGTGGAAACCGTCCGTCGACTCTACGCTGAAGTCCGCCCCCAGGCAGACTACGAAAGATCACTCAATCTACTGAAAAGATCGAAAGAGACGTATCCCCATATTCGTACCAAATCAGGGTTTATGCTTGGACTGGGGGAGTCAAAAGAAGAGGTCCTGGATCTCTTTCAGGATTTAAGAGCAGCGAAATGCGATTTCTTAACGATAGGCCAATATCTTCAGCCTCACACAAATCGATTGCCAGTAGTAAAATATATTCAGCCGGAAGAGTTTGAAGCTTACCGAAAGATAGGAAAGGAGATAGGGTTTAAGATGGTTTCCTCTGGTCCTTTCGTTCGAAGTTCTTTCCATGCCTCTGAGATGTTTGACGCAAGTCTTTTATGACTGCTTTATGATCGGTTTCGTATTATTTTCGTTATATTATGCCTGTCCCCTTATCTGCTGATTGCTGAGCCTCCACACCCTTCCCATCTTGTGTTGGTAGAGGGCCCTCTCAATACTGATATGCAACGAATTCTCTTCGCACGGTTTGAGGATGTAACAGAAGGGTTCAATTACCTTTTCATCTTGCAACGTTTCCTCGTCCGCATCCTCCATAAGATAAACGACCGGGATATCAAAGAGATCATGGATCTGCCTTGCGGCTTTGATCCCATCCATCTCTCCTTTCAACTGGATATCGATCAAGACCAGGTCCGGGTGAAACCTTGCAACTTTTTTGATGGCTTCTGTTCCGGAAGAGGCGGTAGCCGGAGAGGGATATCCCAGGACCTTTAATCTATTCTTGATATCTCTGGTGACGATTCCTTCATCTTCCACAACAAGAATCTTGGTCTGCGCCATTTGATCGCCCCCCTTTTGGGTTTTACCAGAAATGTCGATTTCGTTATGAATAGAAACGAGCATCAAAAAGAGCAAGA
>Ga0315282_10001394_pt1 | contig 45452 bp, 39 predicted proteins | sample YL17G07_20_MG_FD_203693 | JGI IMG/M metagenome (GOLD analysis project Ga0315282, IMG submission 203693) | Sediment microbial communities from Yellowstone Lake, YNP, Wyoming, USA - YL17G07_20 | ecosystem: Environmental > Aquatic > Freshwater > Lake > Sediment | place: USA: Wyoming | collected... | reverse complement strand
CGGCTAATGCTAATAAACGCTCTTTATTGGCCTCTTTATGCTCTAAGATTAATGTGGGATTTTTCATGCCCACATATTAACATAAATAAACTGTTATGTCACTTTATTTAGGACGTTTGTATTAGTAACTTGTATCCCAGCTTTTTCCCTATCCCACGTGTTTGCCGTGATTCCAGCCTGTTTGAGTTTATACTTCTCTACGCGATCAGTCGGTGTTTTTGGCAAACTCTCCATAAACTCCACATATCTAGGCACGGCAAAGTAGGGCATCCTGTCGTTGCAATGTCTGATCAATTCCTCTGGGAGTGTGGCACCAGGCTTGAGGACAACACATACCTTCACTTCATCCTCCCCCACCTCAGACGGGACTGCAACGGCTGCCGACTCCAGGACGCTCGGGTGAGAATTGACCGCCCTCTCCACCTCAAAGGAAGAGATGTTCTCTCCTCTTCTCCGGAGCGCATCCTTCTTCCTATCCACAAAATAGAAATATCCATCCGCATCTTTCTTAGCTAAATCTCCTGTATGGAACCAAAGGTTTCGAAAGGCTTCCAGGGTCTTCTCTGACATTTTGTAATATTCCAACATCATAATGAAAGGCTCGCGTGGACAGAATACGATTTCTCCAACCCCTCCTACAGGAACTTCCTTGTCTTGATCGTCAAATAGCTTTATCTCGTAGATATCCATTGGCTTTCCGCGGGGGCCTGGCCTCCTGTCGTTCACTCTGACATGGATGGGGATTCCTATCTCAGTCATCCCGAACCCTTCTAAACATTTTATCCCGAATCTTTTTTCCACTTCCTCCATCACTGCCGGAGGGCATCCTGCCCCTATGGCAATGCGTATCGGATTCTCCAAATCGTTGGGGTTCGGGGGCTGTTTGGCCAGAATCGGGATGACCCCTCCAAGATAGTTGAACTGAGTCGCTCCATAGTGACGCACGTCGTCCCAAAAACGGGATGCGCTGAAGCGCTCAGCAAGGACCATCTGAGTTTCTGCTACCAGTGTAGTTACTGTAGTTAGGCACTGCACATTGAAGTGGTAAAGCGGCATGAATGTGTAGAAGATATCGTTTTTACCGCCCTCGCGATATTCAAGCATTTTTTCAGCACACACAATCCAAAACTTGTGGGGGCCTAAGGCTCCCTTAGAAAGACCCGTTGTCCCAGAAGTATAGATGATGCTTAACGCATCGGATGGAAGCACCTTGACGTCAACAGGATTCTCAGAGTTATTGAAGAACTCCTCAAAGCTCATCATTGGGATCTTGAATCCAGCAATTTCTTGTTTTTGGATGTCCCCCAAGACCACCACCTTTTCCACCTTCTTCAAAGCATCCTCTATCAGTTTGAGCCGGTCCAGAAATTCATGGGCAATCACAAAGACTTTTGAATCAGACTGGTCAACAATATGTCGTAAAAACTCGCCCTTGTAAGACGTATTTACCGGAACTTCGGCCGCTCCGCACTTCGCCAGGCCGAACCAGACATACAAGAACTCTGGGCAGTTAGGAAGCATGATACTGACCTTATCTCCCTTGCCTATTCCCATGTTTTTGAATGCGTTAGCGCATCGGTTTGAGTAACGTCTTATCTCGTCATAGCTGAACTCTTGATCCTTGAAACGAAGAAAGATTTTATCGCCGTTCCTCTTTGCCCTATCATCGATCAGCTCTCCCAGCACCCTTGGTGTATAAACTTTTTCCATTCAGACACCTCTTTAATAGAATACCTCTGCCTTCAAATCTGCATCTGTCTTGAAAACAAGCTTCTCCCAAAGAAGGCCTTCAATCCCCTGCTTCAAAGAATTGAGGTCTGCCACTTCCTTCGAATACTTGATCTCGATCTTCATAGGACGATCCACTTTCGGATGACCAATGGTCTACAATTCAAGCCCTTCGGCTAAGTCTTCAATTTGAAGCTGTCTTAGCTTCTCCAGCGTGGGTAGACCTCGATCCGACTATCCCCGAAGATGGTAGTATTCGTCGAGGACCTTTTCCCAAGGGACTTTATGTCCCGCATAAATTCCCGTCTTAGCTACTACGTAACACCTTTTGTCAGCAAAGCAGTCCTGTTCCCTGTCCCAGTGCTTGAGACGGTAGTTAAGCAAGCGCTGGGCATTGAAAACACGCTCCCCAATACGCATCACTTCCTCATAGTCTGTATTCCATCCTGTAATATTGTTAAGGATCTCAGAAAACGCCGTTGGGCCTAAATAACCAGATACCAATAAGAGGAACTACAAACTTAGCCAGGAATACATTCCTTTTCATGGGTTTCCGTTTCATTTCGCTTGCCCTTGGTAAATAAATAAAACCTCGTTCCTTTAGCTGAAATAGGGCTTATATCCAATGAACATATAACCTATGAGCTTCCGCGTCTATTAAAGCTTGATCAGTTATTAAAGTGGTTTCTTCATGTAGACCATTTCACTCAATTTTTGGAAGACCTCCGAAAGCAGGTAACAGATCATTTTTTTTAAGAAGAGAGATCATCTTCAACACTTCATCTTTATTATCAAACTTTTCAATCATCACACGATACCAAGTCTCTCGGGGTGAAACCTTCCGTGGAAGGATCTCTATCTTTTTCCCCTTTAATACTGGTTCATTGATGTAAAGTTTGGCAGGATTAGGAGTCTCAAAAGTTCCAGCATGAATTTTATAAGTACGGTCAGGAGATTGGATGATCAATAGTTCTTCAGTGATATTGAGGATCTTAACTTTTTGGTCAACTATAATGAGATGAACATTGGTAATTTCTGGGTTCAACTCTAAGATGAAATCAATAAGTGTTCTATTGGTCATCCCATAATATTTTTGCGTCAACTGGGAGAGGGTTTGTCCTTTTTTTACGGCAACAACTTCCTTCAGTTTATATTCTCTACCCCTGGTGGAAATTGAAGTAGAAGGCGGAGTAATCTGAGAAGAAGTTTCTGTGGAGGAGGGCTCGGTATCGATATAATGACTCTTAAGGGATTTAATATCCCATATTTTGAAAGATTTTTGCTCTAGGTATCTACGGGTTAGAAGAATGAATACCCCCAGACAAAGTAAGGATATTATGATGATAAGGTAAGCTTTATTGAGGGGAAATTGTAATCCAAAGGGGAGCGGGTGAAATTTGTTAATGACGGTGGTTGAGGAAGGGATAGTCTTCCGGGGACTTAGACCCTCCATATTCTTTATGACCTCACGGATAATATCAACATCGATCCTTTTTTTGGATAAACTGTAGCCCATCAGCAAGGCATTGTCACAAAGGACATTAATAACGCGTGGAATTCCTTGGGCGTGGCTACAAATCATAGAAATGGCCTTCGGGGTAAATATTTCAGAACTACTGCTTCCAACTAATTTCAGTCTGTGATTAATGTACTCTGTGGACTCTTCCTCGCTTAATCCTCTGATTTGATGTCTGATCTTTATGCTCCGTTTGAGTTGCGTTAGATTTTCTGAATTGAGTTTGTCTTCAAGCTCTGGTTGCCCCACGAAAACGATCTGAATTACTTTAGATTCTAAATTAGAAAACATTTGGAGTTCTCCCATCAATTTTTGGGAAAGGTTCTGGGCTTCATCAATGAAGATCGTAAGGGTTTCGCCCCTAGTACTCATCAACACTAGATATTGAATCAATCGATATAAAAGATCCATTTTGTTTTCTTTTACAGAGGCTTGGTCCAACTCCCGAAGGATGGTTTTTAATAAATCGTTAAAGGTGATCGTGGTGTGAAAAATAAAGACAGTTTTCACCTTCTCGTCGAGATTGTTAAGCAAAGAGTAAATCAGCGTTGTTTTACCTGTTCCCACCTCACCCGTCATAGAAATAAAACCCTTTGGATTTTTGATCCCATGAGTCATGGAAGCCAGTGCTTCTCGGTGGCTACGTGTGAGATAGAGAAACCTGGGATTCGGAGTTAATTCGAAAGGCTTTTCTGAGAAACCATAAAATTTATCGTACATATGTTACCTAATAAATAGAAATGTATCTCTAAAAAATCCATCTTCTTTGAAGAAGATAGAGACTGATTTCAACTCTGAGTCATATAACGATCTTTTGGGTTAGCTGGGTTGACCTCTACCCTTTTCGGTCATGGGTTTTCCCCACCTCTTTCAATAAAATTTTCAACTTATGGAGGTCTCCTTCTTGGAAGGATTGGAATTCCAATCCGTATCGGTGCTCCCCCCAAACCTTTTTGGCAGCCAAATCAGACCAAACCACCTTTGCAATTCCCCTGATCGTATTCAATTCCGATCCCTTTACGAAAATAATTTCAATCTTCAATAAAGTTCCTAATTCAATCGCTTCCGAAAGATAAACAAGGAGTCCTCCTTCACTTGCATTGGCCACAATTCCCCCATGAGTGTCTTTACTATCCACAAGGGAATAATCCAGAGGAAGTTCAACACTGATTCTGGGATGTTTCCTCCTCTCAACGACAAAAATACCTTCTTTAAACTTTGACTTGTCCTTTCCTTTTTTTCTTCTAACCGTGGTAAGATATTTTCGAGGACTCATTGAAACCTCCTTTTATGCCTGAGGTATTTGCGGGCAGGTTCATCTCCTGCCAATTTACTCCCCCAAAAGTTATTGATGGAATCCCGTAGTTTCAATAGTAGCCTACTAAACAGAAGCGAATAAGTCAACGGGAAGTTAAGTGTTCAATAAGTAAGAGACATTTCACAAATATTTAGGAGTTTATTGTTAAGAAAGTTTACAACTTTAGAAGAGAGGATATACTAGTATGAATATTATGTACTTAGCTCTTTTCTCGTATGCGAATATGGTAACCTGTCGGAAAATCTTACACTTATTGGTTTTCTTAAAAATGTGTGTTTCTAAAAAAATCCTACAATTCTAATTACTTATGATATTAGTATGGTGTGGCATAAGAATTGCTTAAAATATCTTAAAGTTAATAATATCTATTAACAACCAATGAGGGGGTGCATTTATGCGAAAAGTATTGTTTATCTTAATGTCGTTGGTTTTGGTGATGCTGCCTGGTGTGGCCTTGTCAGTAGACCTTGTCACAAACGGCGGGTTTGAGACCGGAAATATCAGCGGCTGGACTTTCACGCAAGCACCATCAGGTACTGATTTTTATGTTAGTGGGAACTCCCATAGTGGCAATTATGCTGCTGCTTTCGGTGCTGTGGGTAGCTATGATGATTCCATTTCACAGACTTTAAGCACAATTCCCGGGCAACCGTATAATCTTACTTTCTGGCTCGCCCATAGTCAGAGTAACAACGCAAATGATTTTCATGTTACCTGGGGTGGGACTCCTCTTCTGGATTTAGTCAATGCTAATATTTTTGGTTATACTGGGTACGCTTATAGTAATGAAATAGCTTCAAGTTCGTCTACGATTCTGACGTTCTCAGGTCGTGAAAACCCCAGCTGGTATTATTTAGATGATGTGTCTGTGACAGGAGCAGCCGTTCCCGAACCTGCCACCATGCTCCTTCTCGGTTCTGGGCTACTTGGCCTTTGGGGATTCAGGAAGATGTTTAGAAAGTAAATCTATAATCAATTTTCAAAAAGCAAAGGCAGGGTCAGAAATGGCTCTGCCTTTTTTAACGCTTTCTTTCTTGAAGTTTGATTTATTGACCTTCCTTCAAAATAAAAGATTCCAATCTGAAATCAATAAAAATTGGGGAAATTGTCAAGAAAGTTTACAACTTTAAAAATGGATATATTTCTTAATTACGTCATACTAGTTAGGCCACAAGCGTAAAACTCTAATCGGAAAACCTTACACTTTTAATTCTTATTAGAAATATCGGATTTTGAGAAGAACAAATAATTACAGGAAGTTATGATGATATGGAAACTTGGTATAAAAAATGCTTGTTAAATATAATGTATTAATATATCCATTCAATGGTAAACTATTAGGGGTGGTAAATAATGAGAAGAATATTTTCTTTAATAATTGTATTGGTAATCATATTTGGATTAACAGCTACTACCTTTGCGATACACATGACCATTGATGCCATAGAGGATGCTGGTCAGTTTCCAGGGCAAGGAGCTTATCTTAAATTTGTTTACCCCTCTGGATATTATAACGTGACCGCAGCCGATCCCCCATGGACTTCTTCTTCTCAAGTTTATGCTTATGCCTCGTCACACAGTATCCCTGAAGGATGGCATTTAGAATCCGCTGGGAACATCTGGTCTTCTGACCAATTTGTGGGAGATGCCCTTACTAACCTGGATATGGGAATTTACAGAATATCTGTGGTGAGCGGAGCCTTTATGTACGATTCCTTTGGGGGAGGTTGGAGCCATTATGGAGATCAATGGCGGTGGCAACTTCATATCCAGGCCCTCCGGGCCATTCAAGGTGGTGAGATCGTAGATTATCTTGATTATGTGCTTGGATCCTTTTATCCCTATAATTCAGCGGGCCAAGCTCTACAGGGAAGCCTCGGGGATTATATAGATATTCCTTTAGCAGAAGGCGGTTCGCTAATTTTCTGGATCTGGGATAATCCCTTTACCATGGATAATTCAGGGAACGAAACCTTTAGTGTTGAGACTATTCCTGCCCCCATCCCTGAACCCGCTACCATACTCCTTCTCGGCTCAGGCTTACTTGGTCTTTTTGGATTCTGGAAGAAGTTTAAGAATTGATAGGAATGTGCAGTATGGTGGCTTATGAATTTTACTGGCTTGACCCAAAAGGGGGATACCAGATCATTGGGGTTCTACCCGAAAGGAGAAAGAATCCTGAGAGAGTAACAGAAGAATCTATTATGCGCTGGGGAAAGAATATCTTTGGTAATGACTTAAATACCAAAGATATATTTTTTATTCAGGTAACGATAGATGAGAATACAGTTAGAATTTTTCGGCCTATTCCGTTCTCTATACCTCAGAAGTAACTCCATTTGCTTTCAAAATAACTTTGGGGGATTCGGGAGGAAGTTCTAAAAATAAATCTATATTTAATTGAAGGAGGGCAAGGCAGGGTCAGAAATGGCTCTGCCTTTTTTGTTACTGCAAGACTAAAGTTTCTGCGGGATTAGAAAACATCACCCAGTGACAATGGCTCAGGGGTGACAGAACTCATCACAAAAATTTAGGGGTGGAAAATTTTTTCCCCACCCCCCCTGCTTATGCTTTCCCACTATTTTCCCACTTTTAACTTAGAAAATAATGTAAATCCTTTTAACCTATATTACAGATTGCCTTAATGGTGTTAATAATTCATTATAATCATTAAGCTACCTTTGGCTTTTTGTAACCAGCGGGTTAGCGGTTCAAATCCGTCCTTGGGCTACATAAAAATAAGAAAGTAACCCAAATGGGTTGGCCCTCTTTTTATTAAATTAAGGAACGAATAATTTGGAGGATGTATATAGTAAAAATCTTTTGAAAGTATATTTTTTATATTTAACCCCAAAATTTACTCTCTATCCTGAAAGACTTCTCAAAAAATTCTTTAGCTTTCCCATATCCTCCATGGAAATTTCAACAAACCTTACCCCAGTCCGATAATCTCCCCAATCCTTTCCCAGATGAATATCCATCCAAACTACCTCTACCAGCGTTTCAATAGCATTCAGTTCAAAACCAGAAGTTAAAAAAAGTTTCAATCTCAAAGGTTGACCAATCTCCATTTGCTCTGGAAGATAGAGAAGCAATCCCCCTTCACTGGCATTGATAGCACGACCATGTTTGATGAACAGGTCAGTTCGACTATACTCGACAGGCAAATCAATATTAAACCTAGGATAATTTCTCTTTTCAAAATTCACAGTCCCATAACGGGGTTTGGTTTCTTTTTCTTCTTTTGTCACTAAATATTCCTCCAAAAGATTTGGTTCTGAAAGGCTTTTTCTGACTAATCCACAAAGAGATGTTGAATTATTGTGGATTTAGATTATCTTCCCCTTGATGTAAGCCATTTCCACCATTTTGCCTAAAAAATAGGCATACATAAGTCTTGAAATAAATTTGTAAATCAAAAATATTATTTAAAAGTTAGGCAACAAATAACCCCATTTTTAACCTTGACGGTTCTAATCGGTTTCACTTCCTTTCTTTTTATAACGTATCCTTATCTTTTTTTCAAAAAGGAATTTCTCCTTCTCTTTTCCCTTCTCTTGGTCTATAGTTAAGTAAATGTAATTCTACTCATTTGACCTTCTTTGCTATATCCATCCTTGGCGTGTTAGGTTTAGTTTTCGAACGGAAGGACTGTAACCCCGCATCCTTGACTCGTCGCAAATGTCATTTTCTTTCCTTTATGCTCAGCTACGGCTCGTCGTATACCTGGGTAACGCACAGAATCGTGAAGCACAAGATAACCGGGTTTTGCTATTTTCTGCGAATATTCTTCAATCTCTCGCTTTGTTGTCTCGTAGTGGTGTGACGAATCGATGAATATGATTTCAGCCTTTGGTAGACTATCAAGGACCGCGGGGTCTAGACTCGATCCGTGAATGGCTCGGATTCGGTTCCTAAGACCAAGTGATTCAATATTATTAGATAAAATATTGAGATATTCTGCCCCCTCATCAACACAGTATAATGTACCATCCCCAATGCATTCCAAGGCCAACGCAATGTGGCACGAAGTAAATCCAACAAAACTTCCAACTTCAATCACATTCTTTGGTTTTAAATTCCAGGCAAGCAAAGCTATAAAATGGGCAACTTCTGATTCAGAACTCCATTCGAAGGGAAGTTGTTTGGTTTTGTAACCAAAATCGTGACCATTGAGGCGGGAAAAATCAAACCCTTCATCATTTACCCAGCTGTGCCCTCTTATTCTCCCTAATTGCTTTACAAACTCGAAGGGGTCTTCGTTCGCTAAGATGTCACATATCTCGTCTGTCTCAGTCGCTTCGCGAAGGTATGCGCTCAGTCTTGACCAACGTAAGGTTAAGCTAGCTCTTACAATCCCTAGCCGCTTCTTCCAAGAGGATAAGCGTTTGGATACAAAGAATCTCACGGAGATTACCTCTCTATCCATTAGTAGAGGAACAATACCGACTATTTTGACTTTAACTTCTTCCTTAGAATGCTTTTATTATTTACATACTATTTTGTATAAAGCCTCTTCAACCGTCCCTAGGATGATGAAACTCCGTTCTGCTTTGCCAAAATCAAAAGATTCTATACTTTGTCCGTCTTTGGAGTAGTGAGTTGATGCTAAAAGAGTATACGTTCTATCTGAACAATTGATTTCCAATAAATCTATTTTGTTACCCAAGTTTTTATATTTTTCCCCAAACCCTCTAACCATTTCCCTTATACCGCTCGGAGTATAAACAAGTTTCTCCTTCACTCTAACAATGTTTTTGGATGGATGAGCTATACTTTCTACATCGTAGAAATGCTCTCCTCTACTGGTTGAACCAATATAAATCCAATCCTGTCCCCACACTTCCGCATAGCCAAAAATAGAAAGCCCAACAATAAAAAGAATTATTCCCAACTTAATTGATAAGGAGTTCATTTGAGTCACCTTCTTTTCCATTTATTTACATACTATTTTGTATAATGTTTCTTCGACATGTTTTGGCTCTATATTCCTATTATCAGACTCCAATATCCCACTTTTTAAGACGCCTTTGGTATCATACTGTAATTTTTGAATATAGTTGTAAGTTTTTTTAACACAGTCTATTTCTATAAGGAACCGTTCATATCCCCTCTCTGAAGTCATCTGCTCTATATCGGAAACCGTCAATTGTGCCCCAAATTTAATCATCATTAAAATTTCATTAACCTTTACTTTCTTGACCCAAACTTGGATAACCTGATTCGGGTAGTAAGTTACTCCCTGAGTATCATACCACCAGAATGTCCCGGTACCTCCAATATCATAAAATTTCCAATCCACCCCCCACGCTTCCACATAACTAGAGATAGTAAATCCGATCACTACAAGGATAACTCCTAACTTACCCAATAATGATTTCATTCGAGTCACCCCCTTTCTTAAAACCGTTCTATTCAATCTTGGCAACTCGTGACCCTACCATTTAAAATGAAAATTTTTAGAGGAAAATTATCAGAACGATAATAGGTCCATATTTCAGAAGCTCCTCTCGAATCAAAACTCCTAGATTTATTCCGAGGATGGTCTATCCATTTATCGTGAGGATTGCCCAAAATTTGCAAAACCTCTTCTTGTCTCATTCCCAAATTAATGTTCTTACAACTAGTTTGGGTTTGGAATTCCCCGTAGTAGGGTTGAGTGCTTGGTTGATTACTCGCACATCCTAATAATAATATTGCAAGAATAAACGATATAAATACCTTCCATACCATAAAGATATCTCCTGACTTAACAGATAATATTCTCATTTGGGTATCGTCCTATTAATGGGTTAAGTTATTCAATTTCTTTTTGAAAGTCCTCCAAGGTCAATCATCGTCGAAGAAATATTATATTTTTCCTTTTTTAACTTCCCTAAAAACTCCCACTTATCCATTTTTCACCACTGCTAAACACCGAGAGGTTGTACTCCATTCATGGAACTGATAATAATTAACGCTTGACGTTGTTCCCTTTTCGGGGTCAATGAAATAGAGTAGGTTTTTACTGTTGTCAAACCCAACGATTAAAACCACATGAGTAATTTTCTCCATGCCTAATTTCTTGCCTTCTGCGATGACTGGTATTTGCTGCCTAATGTAATCCCGAATGAGGAATTTGGTTTCAGTTCCATCATAGAAAAATTCGGCCTTGAGGTCATACCTTTGAAGAAATGAAGAAACCAAGTTCCATTTAGTTCCGCCCAAGGTTTGCCCAAGCTCATCTCCAATCTTTCTTTGGTCTATTTTATCACAACCATAATAACGCATAACCATCTCAAGGCAAGCGGGAAGACAGGCCATGCGTCCCTGTGTAACTGGCTTGATACCACCGATGATGATTTTATGCTCGGTTAAAACAGAAGTAGTCGGAACAGTTGTACACCCAACCACAAGGACAAGAAAAAGCAAAAACAAAAATTTTATCCAACTTTGCTTTATTTTATCTGCCCCCCTTTCTTTTGTCTTTTTGCCCAATATTATTAGTTCCTTGTTCGCCAGAGGCCCACGTCCCTTAAATCTTCTAACCTCTTAACTTGGCGTAACCTCCCCCTCAATTCTTTAGTATCCTTCAACCCCTTTATCACTCCCTTCGTTATTCACTTTCTCTTTTTCTTCTTTTGTACCTCCTCCCAATACTCATCAATCGCCCGCCGAAGAATCTCCGAAGCCGAAAGCCCCATTCTCTGTGAAATTCGTTTAAGTCTCTTAATCTGAACATCTGCCAAGTAGAAATTCATTCTCTTTCCTCGTATTACGCTCTCATATGGCTTTCGCATCCCTTATCACCTTACATTATTTATTTGCGTTTAGTATACACAAAATATATACTTTGCCAAGTTTTATCTTTGCCTTCTACTGTACAGAAAAAGGTTTTGCCCTGCTATCTATCTAATATCAATCCCACAAGTTTCCGTATTGACTTTTTAATAAAGATTTCATAAATTATATCGATTACTGGAATATCTTTTGAGACTATTTAATGGGATTAAATCGGTATTAATTCAAAAGCAATCTGATGAGGGAGATTTAAAATGAAATTACGTCATTTAATTATTTTGATTACATTACTTACGGCTGTTGTTCCCCAATTGGTTTTTTCTCAAGGAGAAGAAAAATATATTGCCAAGATTACTCCTGTCAAAGGTGTTGGTTTTTCAATGATGATAAATGATTTTAGTAGAGAGACAAAGTTTAAATATTTTGATGTTCAATGGAAGGGAAGTGAAGTTAGTTTAATGTTCAATGAGATTAAAATTATAAGGTATATTAAACCTAATTTGAGTGATGATGCGGAAATCACCTTTAAAGATGGTAGAAAAGATGTTTTTAAAGTACCCTGGTCCTTTGTGACTGGAAGGTCAAAATATGGACCGTGGAAGATGCACCTTAGCGATGTGGTCGAAATTGAATTCATATTTCCTGAAACCCACTCTGTCTCGACACCCGTAGAGATCAATGAATTCGACCGAGTAGTTCTCAAAAACGGTGACACCATAAGTGGCCAAATCAAAAATGGCGCCTTCACATTGAGAACATTCTATGGGATTATCAAGTTTGATACTGAAAGGATACAGAACATCAATTTTGAGGTTGGCGGACAAAACATTGATGTCGTTATATTGAGAATTGGAGACAAATTGAGTGGAGTAATCCAAGAAAACAATGTTGTAATCCTTACGAGGTCAGGTGCTGAAATAGCTTTGGAAAAAGATAAAGTAAAGGACATAAATTTTAAAAAATAAATTGATATTCAATTTTCAAAGAACGAAGGCAGGGTCAGAAATGGCTCTGCTTTTTTGTTATTTCTATGCCATCTATTGGACAGAAGAAAGGTTGAAAAACTGCTTTTTCAACCAAGTGGCGTGCTTCTTGGCGACCCCTCATCCCCCAATAGAGAGTGGGAATTATCAAGAAAGTTTACAACTTCACAAATGTGTAGTCTATAAATACAATCTTATAGTTAGGCTATTAATACTGAATTTTTATCGGAAAACCTCACACTTCTAGCTTTCTTTTAAATATCCGATTTTGAGAAAAGCATCATAGATTTATGGTCTTGGTTTTTGCAAATGCCATTAAGCTATAGAAAGAGCTTATAAGGATGTTTGTCCAGAGCCTCACAGTACTCTGTTCCCCGATCTGTTAATACCCCCTAAACACTGGTGTCTTATGGTCCTCAAAAAATGCCAGAAACCGACCCTTGGGCAGATCAGCCGCGGTCACGGGAATCTTGCCATAGATAATTGGATAATTGTCTTCTAAGAGGATCTTACCCATGATTTTATCCTTAAGGAATCGATTCAAAAAATCAATCTTATGTCTCACCCCAGTGCACAAATTCTTTTTATTCTTTTGCCCTGAATAGACATAGTATGTGTAAGTTTTTTACCTTTAAAACCCTTTCAGCAATGGGCCTTTCTCCACATTTTGAGCAATATAAAATTCCTGGAAAAAAATAAGGAGAAGCAGAATAATCCACCTCCCTTTGGGGTTTCTTGGTGGATAAGATTTCTTGGCCCTTTGAGATGGATGGGAATTTGTCCTGAAAAGTGGAAATAGCTTTGGAATTTTGTAGAAAAATCTTCCATTTTACCTCTTAAAAAATAAAGGGATTTGAAAAAAGTTTAGTAATTTTAATTGGTTATTATAAAAAAATATATGGCATTAAAATTGCTGTCTAATATTTAGTTATTATTCTAACAGACACCAAATCTAATGCTAAAATGGATCTAGTTTAGATCGAAGAATCCGTTTAAGAAACTTTGATGGTCGAATGGAAAAGGACTTTTCTAAAATAGAAAATGAGAATAATTCGTTTATCTCTTTTCTAAACAGAATAGGGGTTAAACAACCCGAACCAAAAGAAAAGAGCCTTTGGGAGGAACAAAGTCCTCCCCTCACATTCCTCTTTTTTATTGAATTGGTTCATCACATTAGAAAAATTCTCAGCTCTATCAAAATCTTCGCTAAGTTTTCACGAGAGAAATTCAGAGATGTTGAATTTGGGAAGTATTTTTACAGAACCATGTCCGATGATATCGATAAGATTGATTCTATGTTAGAGGTTTTTCTCAATTATGTAAGGGTTAATACCGCGATTAAAAAAACGAATACTGTGCATTCCATCATTGAAGAAGGCTTAAAAAACCATATAACTCAAATTGAAGATAAGGAGATAAAAATAATAAAAAAATTTGAAAAAGATCTTCCTGAAACCATTGTTCACGATGAACAGTTGAGATTTATTTTTAATTCCATTCTTGATTACGCCATTGCTTCGGTGCACCCTAACGGAGCCATTGGGTTTTTAACTAAATCATTCGATATTAAAAAAGGGACAAGGGCGACCAATACCTGGTCACAGGAGGATGGGAGATACATTGAGATTCTGATCGTCTTCACAGGCTATAAAAAGCAGGAAGAAGGGATCGAGTTAATATTACGACTAATTGAAGAATTAACTGAAAAGAATCAAGGAACGATGAAATTTGAATTGAATGAAAAAAAATCGAAAACCCTCATTTTCTTTAGGTTTCCCATCGAAAGGAGGAAGGTAGTTTATTATCAGTCGATAAGTGCCTAAGAAAAGATCTCGTAGTTAGAGTACTATTCGAAAACCCCTTGTAAATCTATTTTTGGATTTAGGTATTGTGTTTCCTATTATATTAACTTATACCAAAGGTGAAAAATAATTACGAAGGGAAAGTGGAGTGATGTTCAAGCGCTTTTGAAGGGCTGAATGGCTAAATTGGTAGTGCTTGAAGCACTTCATATGGATGGCATTATTCAGTTTTGTTAATAAGCTATATCAAATGAATTAGGCATCATAGAATGGCCCAGTGGTCATTTAACTGCTCATAACCGCTCGATTCTGAATCATCATCTTATTTTTTTTCGGGCCTCGGGTTTTCTTTACATCTCTCTGCCCATCTTCTGTTTAACATACCAACAGCCCCAAAGCCTTTAGTTATTTCTCTGGAGGCGTTTTTTGGGCCCTCTCGAGACGGATTTTTTTCGCCCGTTGTTCAAATAATCCTGCTTCTTCTTCCTTGTCAAGCTCCTTATAACACTTTGCTAAGTTCTCATAAATAATTGCCATATAGGGGTGATCTGGGCCCAGGGCCTTTTCCAATATACTCAGGGCCCTATTGTAAAGGGGCTCAGCTTCAGCATATCTGCCCTGAGTCCGATAAAGGTCTCCCAGATTGTTCAGGCATTGTGCTACATTGGGATGGTCTGGCCCCAGGACTTTTTCCCATATCGCCATGCTCCTCTCGTATAAGGACTCAGCCTCGGCATATCTGGCCTGGAACTGATAAGTTAACGCCAGATTGTGGAGCGTTGTGGCTACTTGAGGATGGTCCGGTCCCAACTTCTTTTCCCATATCGCCAGGGCGCGGTTGTAAAGAGATTCGGCGCTGCTAACCTTGCCCTGAATTCGATAAATTTCTGCCAGATTATTCAGAGATTGTGCCAAATAAGGGTGGTCTGGCCCAAACAATTTCTCCCATAGTTCCAAGACTCGCTCATAAAGATCCTCAGCCTCGGAATATTTGGCCTGGAGATAATAAAGGTCTGCCAAATTGTTCAGCACTGTCGCTACCTGGGGATGGTCCCTCCCCAAAGCCTTTTCCCATATCGCCAGGGCCCGATTGTATAAAGGCTCAGCCTCGGAATATTTGCCTTGGACCTGATAAAGTACCGCCAGATTGTTCAGGGCTGTCGCTACTTGGGGATGCTCTTTCCCCAAAGCCTTTTCCCATATCGCCAGGGCCCGATTGTATAAAGGCTCAGCCTCGAAATACTTACCCTGGGACTGATAAAGTACCGCCACATTATTCAAGGCTGTCGCCACTTGGGGATGGTCCTTCCCCAAAGCCTTTTCCCATATCGCCAGGGCCCGATTGTATAAAGGCTCGGCCCTGGCATATTTTGCCTGGGCCTGGTAAATTGCTGCCAAATGGTTCAGGGATTGCGCCACATTGAGATGATTAGAACCAAATGTGGCCTCAGCAACTTTTAGGGCTTCTTCACCTGCCTTGGCCGCCTCTGAATATTGTCCTTGCTTATAAAAGGCAGAGGATTTAGTATTTAATTCTTTCCACAATGCCTCCTGGCAGTAAGCCCCGGCAGGCAACCATATAATCAGGGTCATAATTAGAACAAATTTTGTAAATACCTTCACTGATTGGTACCTCCTATTTACAGGAAAAAATTCAATTCCTTGGTTCATCTCAGTGATTGAAGTGTGCTTTTGGCTTCCTCAGCACCTGAAAATTTAGCATCTAATTCGAGGGCCCTTTTCAATTCTCTCTTCGCATTTTCCTTATCTCCATTTTTATAATAAGCCATTCCCAAGTGATAATGTATTAAGGGTTTGCCAGTAATTTTTTCATTCGCCTCTTTCAAATAGACGAGTGCGCGACTAAAGACATTCTTTTTATAGTAGACCCAACCGAGGGTATCGGAGATATTTGGGTCATCCGGAACTTGCTCTTTTGCAATCTGAGCTAGTGTGAGGGCCTCATCAATATTTTCTCCCTTTTCAGCATAAAGATATGCAAGATTATTTGCAGCAGGAGGAGATTTAGGATTGATTTTTAAGACTTTTTGAAAACACTCTCTGGCATTATCATATTTTTTCTGAACGGAATAAATAGACCCTAAGCTCATATAGGCTGAGATTGAATTGGGATCCTTCTGAATGGCAGTATTGTATTGTTCTAATGCCTTCTCTGCCATATTCTGCCGTATATAGAAATTTGCTAGCGAAAGATAGAAGCCTGAAATATTGGGATTGATCTCAATTGCCTTCCTGTAGTTACTCTCTGTCTTGATGATATCCCTATCCATCTCGTAAAGATAACCAAGCATGTTGTAGAAAAAGGGATTTTGTGGTGACGCCTTAATCTGTGCCTCTACCCTTTCTATGGCTTTTTTATTCTCCTTCTGATTGATATAGATTGCAATAACAAGATGGAGGGCCTCCAGATAATTTGGCTGTATTGACAATGCCTTCTCCAGTTGGACCAATGCCTCCTTTTCCTTCTTCTGAGCCAATAGGGTTCTCCCTTTTTGGTAATATCCAACTGGATTATTTGGTGTAATTTGAATCACCCTTTCGAAAGAATCGTTCGCCTGTTGAAAATTTCTCTTAAGAAGATAGCCATTCCCAAGGATCAGATAGGCTTGGATTGACCTGGGCTCCCTCTTCAAAATCTCCTGAGCCTGCTCTATGGCTAAGTCAAAGGTGTCTGTCATAAGATTGATCTCAGCCAATACAAGTCTCGGTTCGTCCCAATTTGGATTGAGCTTCACCGCCTCATCTAATTCGGTTTTGGCCTGTTGAACATCTTTATTTCCTATATGGGCAAGCCCGAGGAGATAGTGTCCCATAAAAAATTTTGGGTTTTCCTTGATGAAGGGTTGAAGGAAAGCGATGGCCTCATTGAATTCTCTTTTTGCCAAGTGCACTCTCCCTTTTAAAAACATCCCATCTTGACTCTTTGGATTAATCTTAAGAATCTGCTCAATTGTCTTTGATGCCTCCTCATATTTTCCATCTTTGATATAAATTTCAGCCAGTCTTGCCCTCGCCGCAATATTTTTTCGATCCATATCAATCGCTTTTTGATAAGTCTCAATCGCCTTTTCTTGCTTGCCCCAAACTAAGTAGAAATCCCCCAAATTGACGTAAGAAGAGACATTCTTTGGATCGATTTCAGTACATTTGATATATTGCTTTTCCGCCTCTTCCATTCTTTTTAAAACCCTGTAAAAATTTCCAAGATTGATATAGGCATTTGGGTCATTAGGGGTCATCTTCGTGACTTCGATTAATTCAGTTTCTGCCAATTCCTTCTTTCCAATTTTCCAGTAAAACTCAGTAAGGCTATTTCGAGCCTGAGTAGACTTTTCATCGATCTTAATTGCCTCTCTGAATGCCTGCTCTGCCTGGACCAAATCCATTTTCAGAAAATAAATTTTTGCTAAATGAAGGTAGGCTTCAATTTTTTTCGGGTCCTCTTTGATAGCCTTTTTCGCCTCAGAAACAGCCTTGTCAACATCTTTCTCAGCCATATAGACAGAACTCATCAATAGATGCCCGGAAGCATTGTTTGGGTCTTTCGCAAGGATTATTTCTGCCTGTTCCCTTGCTTTCTTGTTGTCCCGTGCTAAAAGAAAGAGATTTCCCAGCTGAAGGCGGGCATCGATTAGATTCTGGTCCAACTCCACACTCTTCGAAAATTCTGAGAATGCCTCACCCAATCGCCCTTCTTTTAAGTAGGAAACCCCCAATTTGTAACGAACTTTGGCATCTTTTGAATCGATCTGAAGGGCATTCTTATACTCGATGATCGCCTCTTTGAACTTGTTTTCTGAAAAATATTTCTCCCCCCTCTTCCAGTGGCGCTCCTTTTTGGCCTCTTTGCTGCAGCCGGCCAACCCTGAGAGAATAAAGAAAGAAATTATGATAAGAATTATTCCTACCCATTTCTTAGATGTAAGTTTCATCAACGCTTCCTCCTTATTTCGTGTTTTTATAACATAATTTTGTAAGAAAGGAAATAAAACAATAATAAATTAAAAGAGTTGAAGGCTCAAGCATTCAAGTCACATTTGCCTTACTCAAACGGACAGCTTTGGTTCAGAATCAGGGTATAATTTATTGTCCATCGATCCACAAAAGATAATAAGACTACAACTCCAAACCTTTATCCTAATATTTTAGTTTCGGCCTTGAGCCTTAATCCTCCAATCTAGCCTCGAATTTGCTTAACATGGACAGGGAAATATAATGCGGCCACGATAGCACATTAAAAAGATGGAAAATATTTTCCACTTAAAGTGGAATCTAATGAGTAAAAAAAGGAAAACTCTTTCCATTTTTTAATGGTGGAATAAACCTCCAAAATAGAAAGTCATAATAAAAGCAATAAATTACTGTTTAAATAGTTTCTGGTCTGTTATTTGCATTATTTTTATATTGATATTAGAGGGACAAATATGAAGAAGAGAGTTTTGACTTATCTTCTGCTAATTTCCATTATATTTCTCTTGTTATATCCGTTGGTCAATCTCCAGTCTTATATTACCGAACCAGTTGTCTTGTTTCTCATTGGTTCTGGATTGATTGGACTGGGCAGCTTTGGAAGATGGATTTCCCGTAAAGAAAAATTAAATTAATCCTGCTACCCATTTATCCGCTCACCTTTTCCCAAACCAAAATCCAAATAACTTAAATAAAAAAGCCGGGAGGTCTTTCGACCATCCCCGGCTTTTATTTAAATTTGAGGGGTTAAAAACATCCCCTTCTTCTCTTACTACCTTCTAAATCTCCTACGTGTCCAGATTCCAAGAGCTGCCAAGCCAGAGCCAAGGAGAATTAGGGTGGTTGGTTCGGGAGCTCTTATATTTTGATCAAAACTTGCGGAGGAGTCCTGGCCACCTGTGGCTGGAAAATCAGCTTCTACGGTCAGTGAATAGTCACCAGTTGCGGGACCACTTGCACTCCCGGAAGAAAAGCCTCCAGGATAAGTCATTGCAATTGTAGAACCAAGTTGAGACTGGGTCCCAAATAGGGCATTGTTATCATTAAGCCAATACTTAAAATTTGCACTCATATTTGTTGGGAGGGTGGAACTTACGCTTCCAAAAAAAGTTACAGTCCCGGTGGCAGGCCCAAACCCTACTTCGCTCGCTAAGATGGTGAGACTCCCAGCTCCCCCTCCAGTATATTTAAATGCACCACTGAGGTCCATTTCGGGTTTTGACATAGTCCCATTAAATGGAGGTGATAGGGCAACGGAACTAGCTATATTCCACCCACCTAAATTACCACTATAATTAACAACCCCATCAGCATTTGAGTCAGAAATTGTTGCTGTGTGACCTGCATGATCATCTAAAAATAATGTTAAAGTAGCGTGGGAAGTGGATTGAATCCCCAGTACGACTCCTAAGACAAGTATTACAAAAAGCATGCTAAATCTCTTCATCTCCTTTTCCTCCTTTTTTAAGATGTTTACGATTTATTTAAATGCAATAGGCATGCCGATCTGAAACTTCAATGGATTAATTAATATATTATAATTCTAACTAGTTGATTCAACAGGAATAAATTGACTTTTAAAAGCGGGATATTGGAGGTTTAACTTAGTTTTTACCCTCGATTCCAACCTGCTAAATTGTTAAGAAACCCGACAGTCATGGAGAGTTTTAATTGCTAAGTATTAAGTGTTGATTAAAACAATGAAAAATCAATAGGTTAGAATGAATTCGATTATGAAATGAAAAAAATTGAAATTGTAAACTTTTCCGACAAAAACCCTTACACCCACGCCCTACTCCTCAACCTTTCTTTTGCCAATTCCCAACTTCTCCATCATTTCATAAAGTGTAGTGCGGCTTACTCTTAACTCTTCTGCTACCCTGGTGAGATTATTTTTATTCTTGATCAATGCCCTCTGGATAAAATCACGCTCCAAGGCTTCCCTGGCTTCTTTCAACCCCCCGCCTTCATACTTCTTATAAGGTGAGACAAGTTCAAGATCTTCGGGGGTTATTTTAGTACCCTCCGCCATAATGACAGCCCGCTTAATTCGATTTTCGAGTTCCCGAATGTTTCCCGGCCAAGTATGGGTTTCAATTGCCTGAATGGCCTGTTGAGTAAATCCAGTAATTCTCTTCTTGTTTCCATTTGCATACCTGTGCAACAGCGCCATGGCCAGAACTAAAAGATCTCCTTCCCTTTCCTGAAGAGACGGCAAAGAGATGGTTACTACTCCGAGGCGGTAATAAAGATCCTCTCGAAACCTCCCCTCTTTTAGTGTTTGTTTTAGATCCTTGTTTGTAGCCGCCAAGACTCTTGCATCTACAAAGATCTCTTCCCTGCCGCCGATACGTTCAATCTTCTGCTCCTGAAGGAACCGAAGGAGCTTTACCTGGAGTGCCAATGAAAGATCTCCAATCTCATCAAGAAAAAGTGTTCCTTTCTGGGCTGTTTCAAAGCGACCCATTCGTTGAATATGTGCACTGGTAAAGGCACCTTTCTCATGGCCGAAAAGCTCGCTCTCAAGTAAGTTTTCAGGAATGGCGCCACAGTTAATCACCACAAACGGGAATTCCTTTCTGGAGCTTAGGCGGTGAATTGCCTTCGCCACCAATTCTTTGCCAGTTCCACTCTCACCGACAATCAAGACCGGCACATCCGTTGTCGCCACCTTGCGGATTGACGAAAAGACTTCTTGAATTTGTGGGCTTGTCCCAAGCATTCCTTCAAACGATTCGCCCCTCAACTGTTGCTGCAACTCACGGTGCTCCCGTTCGATTTGAGAGAGATGGAGCGCACGGTTTAGGACTATTCTAAGCTCATCCGTTTGAATGGGTTTACAGAAGAAATCGTACGCCCCCAGCTCAATTGCCTTTAGTGCATGATCTTTCTCTCCTTGACCCGTAATGATAATCACTTTAACGAGAGGATTCTGTTCAAGCATATCGGCCAGAGCGAGGAAACCTTCTTCTACTTCCCCTGGATGGGGAGGCAGGCCGAGATCCAATGTCACCACAGCAGGTCGCTCCGCTCTTAAAACTTCTAATGCGCTAGGTCTATCTCCGGCGAGGATCACCTCATAGTCCTGCACAAGCGCCCATTTCATTTGGGTTCGAAGGTCTTCGTCGTCTTCTACCACGAGAAGCTTTGGCTTCTCGGAGTGTAGGGTGTATGTCGTAGAGGGTAGGGTGTTGGATTTTGCTTTGTGGGATGCCATTACCTCTTCCTCGCTGTTTTTGAAAGCGATAAAATCAAACCGTTTAAGAGTTTAGAAACCTCTTCTTAAAGAGAATATAGCCTATTGTAAACATCCTTGTCTAACAGGTTGAGATCATACGATAATGAAATAAGAGTTTCTAACTCACTGCATGGCCCATTAGCCATATGCAGGAATTGGATGTATTCCTTCCGATGTCTCCTCCTATATCCCTCAGCTATAGGTATTGAAACAGCACTTCGTCTCATCTGCGAGACTAGACCATAAACTTCCTCTCTCGGAAAATCCTTTGTGCTTTGGTAAATCTCCAATGCAAGTTTATATCCTTTTTGATAGACTATCAAATCTTTATAGCTTTGCATTTCTCTCCCCTAATGGTCTCTTCCCATTCCCTGTCCCCTTCTTCCTTCACGCTACACCCCTTTGACTGGAAGCATCACTCGGAAAGTTGTGCCTTTTCCCACTTCACTCTCCACTTCGATTCTGCCTTGATGTGCCTCGACGATCATCTTGCTATGAAAGAGACCGATGCCCATACCTTGTTTTTTTGTTGTTTGAAAAGGACGGAAAAGTGATTTTTCGATAAACTCCTTCGACATCCCACATCCGTTGTCACTAACTAAAAGCACGACCCAACCGTCTTTTTGCCTAGTGGCCACCCGGATTTCGCCCCCATTCCCCATTGCCTCAGTAGCGTTCAAGACAAGATTGGTTAGAACCTTTTGTAGCTGTTCTGGATCCATAACAAGTCTCGGAAGGGATTGGAGGTCGCGAATGAGTGCAGATTTACAGCAACTGTCCAAGTTCACAAGTGTTTTAGTAACAAGTTCGTTAAGGTCGGTATCAGTTTTTTGTAAAACGATCTTTTGCCTCAATAGGGAAAGGCTGCTGCACATGGTATTAATCTTTGACACACTCTCAGAAATTGACCGCAGTGCATCGTTTCGAAACTCTGAATTATTGAAGTGGACCGGCAAATTTTGCATTGTTAAGGAGAGCTTTGATGCCAAGTTCTTGAGATCATGCAACATGAAGGCTGACATGGTTTGAAATGCCTCTATTTCCTTTGCTCGTCTCAGGCGTTCCGACATTTTGATATTGAGGATACTTCCGGCTGCTTGATCTGCAATCGTCTTTAGTAAATTAATGTCCTCCACCGACAAGGGTTCCTTCATCAGTCTTTCATTCAGGGTCATGATTCCAAGGAATTCCTGACCGGCATGTAACGAAACGGCGTAACGGATTTGCGCTTTGTGGAAATAATCCAAGTTGGATTGCTTGACCTTTCCAGCCCAACCATTCTCTGAAAGATCAAAATCAACGGGCATCTGCTGATCGCGCATCGCTTTGATAAGGACTTCTCCCTCTTTTCCACCCATCATAAAATCATGCATTTGGGTTGAAGAAAAGACAGTTGATCCAGCCGGCATCGGATGTTCTTGTGTATCATCGAGCAGCCAGATGGTAACACAAGGTGTGCCAAACGTCTCAGAAACCATCTTGGTCACCGCAGTACAAATGTCCTTAATTTCCAATAAAGAGGTTGTCCTCTGGGTGAACGATGTCCACACCATACGGTAGTCATACCTCGGCCTTTGGAAATGGAGATTAACGAACCGCTTGATGTGCTGCCGCAATTTGTTCGAAAACACAATAATGATAAGGCCTACGAGAGCAAGGAAAATAAATAAAGTCTCAAGTAAAAGGGACTGTGAAATCTTAAAATAACTGGCAGCCTTAGCCAGAATGCCAACGACAACCAGATAAATTCCAACGATCAAGACCGTGACCGAGTTATAAAGGAATGACTGTGAAAGATAGACATCAATATTTAGTAGGCGGGCACGAGTAAGTGACCAAATAATCAGCATATTGGCTAAGATAAGGGTAAAGGCATTGACCTCGTCAAGAGCCATATCTAAAGATTGAAAGAGTAAGGTCTGGCTGCTTGTATAGATTCGCACCGCAAAAATACTTCCGAGTCCAAAGACCATGAATTTGATCTGCCAACGGATACTTCCGGTGGAGTTTCGAAGTGTCCTCTCCAGGTTCATCAGGATGAGAACTGAGCTCAGCAAGAAAAAGAAGTAGAAGAGATAGCCGGACCAGCTAAGGCGAATCAATGACACTGAGGGTGCACCCAAAGGGACATAACTTTTGAAAAGGAAATTGCCAAACCAGATTACCAGGGCAAGAGGAATAGCAAAAGCTGCAAGAACAACCCATCGCCACTTCGCCATGGTTTCCTTATAGTTTACCCGCCCAAAGCTCATACTAAAAAGTAACCAAATGCCTGGAAGAAGGGCTGTAGCAATCAATTTAAACTGCTGCCATTTCATCACCTCTGCAGGCCAAAATGCCCGAAAGCTAAGGCCATTAAATATTTCCTCTACCGCCAGTGCTATCATCCCAGCCCCAAATATCCTGTGCACAAAAGAACGCCTATTCTGGGAAAAAACAAATCCAGCCAGACATCCACAAAAAACAGCCCCGGCAAAATGTAGAATAATGTTAAACATCACTGTAGTTCGTGTGTTTCAAAACTCCTGGGCCTACCAGGTTACAAACCTACTTGGCCTTGGCCGGTAACTTCTATGATTTTAATACCTCTTAATCTTAATCCTATGGTTTTATTAAGTTCCTATTACTGAGGGCACTTCCCGTTGGGACCACATTGACCAATACATTATCAGTGCTGGTTAAACCTTCTGTATCCTCTGCCACCACTCGAATAGAGTGTGGACCTAAGGCTAACAAGCAGGTACTCCATGTAGCCACAAAGGGAGTTTTTGTTAGCTTTTGCAAGATGCTCCCATCGACATAAATATAAACTGCAACAATCCCGGCCTCTCTCTTTATACCTTTCCGATCGCTGGCGTCCACATGGATGAGAACATTACCCTTAACACCGGCATCATCAGCGGGTGAAAGAATTTTTACTTTGGGCTTTCCATTGTCGATAATAAAATGGACTCGATTTTGCTCAACTGGCGACTGAGTGTCTTTGGGATGACAAAAGGCAACAGCCGATGCCGGGCCATCATTGAAGAGGGTGGTGTCAAGTTTCACTCCGTCACCACCCCAGAAATAAGGGGGAGAGTAGGCTTTCCATTCATAACGATCCTGGGCACCCGGCTCCTGAATATAGAACTCAATATAGTTTACATCTTCGGGATAATTTACAACAGCCTGAATACTAATTTTACCCTGAACCTTTTCTCCATTCCTGGGTGAGACGATGTCAACTTTTATGGACTTTCTGAGAATCGACTTGATATCTGAAGAGACTGGGTTCAAAAAGAAAAATAATTGTACGAAAACATTAATTATGAATATTATTACTAAGGGTAATATATTCATGGTGGATAAACCCATCTACTTTGCACCTATGCAGGCTTTGTAAGCATCCAGATCGATTGAAGCAACAACTTCATTTGGGTCTTGGACTCCAAGAGCCTGAACAAGGTTCTTTCCAGGAAAAACCTGAACGCGGATCTTGTGGAGACTATTGAGTTTTGAGACATTCCAGTCTACTGAAACGTTTTTGAACTCAAGAGGTCGGAGTCTATCAATAATCAGATCAGGCCCAATCTGATTCTTTCTTTTTGGTTCACCGTCAAAAAATTTCACCATCACTCCTGTGGCGTCGGCATGGTCGCTGAGGTAGTAACCATAGTTAGAAGAACTGCTGAAATTGCGGACCGTCGCAATGACCTTGATGAAATCTGGACCGTCCTGTCTTTTCTCAAACCTGACAAAGCTTTCTGAAGGAATTTGGACCTCCGGAGGGTGAAGAACCTTAATGATTTGGAAGGAAGTATTATTTGTTTTATCGGATTCCTGGATCGAATTTTTGGGATCTATTCTGGCATAAATTTCTGCGTCAACGGTTCGATCTTTCTTGTCTGGAGATCCTCTTGTGGCCCTCCATTTCACCTTAGCATAAACAATTCCACCAGGATTAATACTATCAATGAAATCTCTGCCGATTTCGATTCCTCCCCCCTGAGGATTACCGAGATAAAAAACAACTGGTATTTTCTTTGCTTCACTTTTCCCAAGATTTAAAATTTTGGCACTCAAGATAACTTCTTCACCTTCCAGAGGAAATTCTTTAGAAATTCTGATGGGAAGGTTTTCTTGCCACTTGTAGGTTACCTTGACTAAGGAAGGTGTATTTGCTCCATCGCGAAAGGTAATCGTATTATCTCCGGCCTTCAAAGCCGGAAGGCTTTTAGGGTTATAGAAAAGATGGGCAGTACTTTCTAATAAATAACTTCCCACATCCAGGGAAGATCCTTCGGCTCGCATTCTGATTCTAATCAAATAGGAGTATTTCCATCGCACATCGGTGGTTACTTCCTGGGTCTGGCTTGTGGAGACTTCGGCATGAATAGTGCCCGTTTCGCGTGCACTCCAGAGTGTGCGCCAATGTTCTCCGTTATCCGTAGAGATATCGATGCTAACAGAGTCTTTAGTATGTTTTCGTAAAAACGTACCTGAAATAGTAGCCAATGGGATGAAATAAGGGACTCTTACCTGATAAACCAGATAGGCTTCTTCCTTTGACTTTATAGGATGAAGGTAACCAGTGTTAGAATCTTGCCAGTCGATGTTCTTTGACGAAATAAGACCAGTCTGGCATTCGCCGGGCTTCGATAAATCGCGATGGAACTTAAAAGTCCCATTGGCATAGATAGCAGGCTCAGGCGCTGGCTGGCCACCACCTTCTGTCCCACGTGCCAAGCACCATTTACCATTCTTTTGCCATGTGAGCATCAGGATATCGCCTTTTGCCATAGTGAAATCTTTTGAATAGACAGGGGAACTTCCATGGCTGGATGGATGCATAGTCATATAGTAATATTTTTTTTCTCCTTTTTTTGAAGATACCCTACTGCGGCTCATGTCCCATAGCCCTGGATCTTTGTTAAGGTCCTCAAGGCTTGCAATGGTTTGGTTGTCCTTTTCTAAGAAAAAACATCGGCGGTGCGCATCCAAGTAATGCCAATCATGATCATAAAAGACCTCTGTGGCTGCATGATTGCCGATATTGACATGCCGAGCCTTTAGACCTGCTGCCCACCACAATGGCTCCAATGCCGCGACAAAAGTTCCGCAATAACCGTAACCGTAAACATTCAGATGTTCAAGGCCATCAAAGCATGTTCCCCAGGGTCCATGATAGCAATTTTCCATGACGAAACGCCAGAGTGCCTGGGCCTTCTGTTCTTCTGCCATCCCTGGAGAGATCACACCATTAACTATTGCGTTAAGACTGGAAAAATCGACATTGCCACTTGATCGAAGAGATGGACTCTGGGATATTCCTTCCAAAACCTCAATCCGGATAGATTCATTTTCCGGGGGTGTCTCGCCACTTACTAAAATCTTCCAGGAATGTGGGGACTCCCTGATCATTTCAGACTGCGTTTTGGAGATCCCTTGTAAAGCAAGATCTGGAAGATTAAGCTCGGCGGCGTCAAAAAAAGGATGTGGAAAAGTCAGAAAAATTATGATAACTATATTGACCAAGATGATTTTTTTCATAATATATCTTTGCATTTTACCTTAGATAAATCAGACGTCTCGGAGGGGAGATACCTAAGTGCATTACTTAAAAATTCTCTTCATCCTTAAAATTTCTGGGATGTTAAACATTCTGAAGAAATTTCTAACTTGATATGGAAAAAGGGGAAAGAATCATCTTGAGATTTACCCGGTTTATGGCTCCTATCATTTTATCCGGTAGCCTCTTATTATGCGCCAGTTCAGATAATAGGACCAGAATAGAAATTGTTTCATATGTTGCCAGAGATAGAATGATACCACTCAATAGTATTGAAATGAGGTCTATGATCATTGTGGCTTTTAAAATATTACCAAAACTAAATAACCTATCCAATCTGACCGTAAGTGGCGAGCTTTATTGCAATAATGAATTATTATCTAACGATAAGATTTTGAGCCTTGATTCTTGCGAGAATAATTTGAGTTTTGATATACCCTTATCACAAGGGGAGTTGGATTACAATAAATTATTGAGTATCCCCGATGGAAGATATCTGATCATTATCAATTTGTTTGATAAACAACATCGACTTCTTGCTCAGTGCAGAAAAGAATTAAACAGAAATCAAATTGGTAGGCGATTTTACAGTTTTGACAAGATATACAGGCCTCCTCGTTATGTTCTGATGGATAAAGAAGCAGGAAATTTGAAAGTCGTATCTCACAAAACTGAAACGCTTGGCCTCAAAAATAAACATTATATTGTCTTTCAAAAAAGTTACTTGGAAAGGGTCTATCCCCATACCAAACCTGATGCTTGTGAGTTCATTAAGACAATCTCCACAGAAATCTCAAGAGGTGAATACCAGCCTCTCACTTTTTCTATCAGGGCATTAGAAAACATGGGTAAGGTAAGAATTGCAGTCACTCCTTTTAAGGATGGGAATAGAATTCTGGGGAACGATTCGATAAGAATTGGAGCAGTTGGCCAACTTACAGAAATTATAGGGCCTGAAAGCGATATGGATACAGTCTACTATCGTTGGGCTCCCAAAATCATCGAGTTTAAGGAGGTGACTATCCCTCAGGGTCGAACTCAGGAGTACTGGGTCACTCTCAAAGCAGGGGTTGATGCCACTCCAGGAGACTATCGAGGTATCATCACAATCAAACCACAATTTGGCCATCATACCCAGATTCCAATCCATGTTAGGGTGCTTCCTTTGCGGCTATCTGATACGAATATTCAGTATGGAATGATGATGACTTATGCCTTCTACGAGTTAGATAATAATATATGGACAGAGAAGGAGAAAGCTCTGATCAAACAACGAGGTCTTGAAATTTACAAGGACTTCAGAGAACATGGAATGACGATGATCTATCCTCATTCCTATTTTTATCTTAAATTTGACCTTGACGGTCAGCCAATACTTCAAGGCCTAAAAACCAGCCTTGAGGCCTATAAAAGACTCGAATTCCCTGGCCCCTTTTGTTGGTATCTGGGGCATCTCCTTCAGACGGCCAAGCCTTTTCATCCTGGTAGTATCGAGAACTATGATACTGAGGTTGCAAAAACACGGCTGCGTAAGCTTCTCAATCTTTTTGAAGCAATGTCAAATGAACTGGGCATCCTTAAGAAAAAACTGACGGTACAACTCGTGGACGAACCTGACGATCCGAATCGGATATCTGCAGGAAAGGAATTAAATAGCATAGCCCGACAAATGGGTTTCAAAATCCTAGTAACCGGAAAGTGGCCGGAATCAGATGTTATCTGCACAGGCATACCACAGGATGATAGAGAGGCAGTGAGGTTAAGACAAATAGGAAAACAGTGGTGGATCTACCCCGGTAGTGCCTTGGTAAGCAAAAATTTGAGTTATACCCGTTATGTTTTTGGCTTCGGCGCCTGGCGCTGGGAAGTGGATGGCGTTGTTCCCTGGACTTTCCAGATGAGCCAGGGATGTAACGGCAACCCCTTTACTGTCCTCGATGGCCCTGAGGTTATGGTTGCTTATCCTGGTATTAACGGCCCCATCCCTACGCCCACTTGGGAGGTAATTAGGGATGGGATTAATGATTATAAATATATTTATCTTCTAAAAAGGTTGATCTCTGCTGCAAAAGGGAGAGGCGATACCAAAGCCAGCCTCATCGAAGAGAAATTGGAGCAATTTAAGGAAAATCTCGGCCAAGGCCCGGGCGAAGAAGAGAACCAATTCGGAGATTGGCCAACGTATTCTTTTTCAAAAAGGCGAAAACAGATCATGGAATGGGCACTCGAATTATATCAAAATATTCCTGAGGCCATCCCTGACAGATAGTCCGGTCAATCTACAGGAAGTTCACGACCTTTTTGAGTAGGTCAACCATGGTATCTATCTCTTCTTCAGTGTTGTAGAGATAGAAGGAAGCTCTCGCGCTGGGAGGGATTTTTAGCCGATCGTGTAGGGGCTGCGCACAGTGAAAGCCCGAGCGTATCATAATATTTCCCCGCTGACACAATACTTTCGCTATTGCATGGGCCCCTAAACTTCTGCTGTTAAAGGAAATGGCAGATACCCTCAAATCAGGATCGGTTGGACCATAAATCTCTAAATTTGGAATAGCTTTCATTTCTTCCATAGCAAAGCCTATTAACTTTCTTTCGTGTTGATAGATTTGATTGATACCAATATGATCGATGTAGTCTATTGCTGCCCCCAATGCAATAGCCCCTTCGATGTTGGGAGTACCCGCCTCGTAGGAAAGGGGAGAATCCTCAGGAACATACCTTTCAAGATGAACCTCCTTTACCATGCTTCCGCCTAAAAGAAACGGGCTCATCTCTTCCATCAATTCTCTTCGGACATAGAGAACCCCTATTCCTGAGGGAGCAAGCATCTTATGCCCGCTGAAGGTTAGAAAATCGCATTCCAATTCTCTCACATCAATTCTAAGATGTGGGACAGATTGTGATGCATCTATTAGCGTGAGAACTCCTTTCTTCTTTGCCTCTTCGATTATCATCTCAACTGGATTGATCACTCCCAACACATTGGAGACATGGCATATCGTTACCAGAAGTGTTGAACTATTTATTTTCCTGACAAGATCATCGATTTTTAAAGTACCATCGTCATGAATATCAACGTATTCTACCTCCCTCCTCGTCATCCAGGGCAGTAGATTGGAATGGTGTTCCATCACCGTAGAAATGATCTTGCCCGGGCGTTTCAAACATTGACTGACTAAATTTATTCCCTCTGTTGTATTGCGCACAAAAATGATCTCGCCATCATTGGCATTAATGAATCGTGCTACCTTGCTTCTTGCCTCTTCATAAAGCTCGGAGGCCTCTTCCGAAAGAACATGTATTCCGCGATGAATGTTTGAGCAATGGTTGCTATAGTATTTAACAAGCGTATCTACTACCTGTTGAGGCTTCTGGGTAGTTGCAGCATTGTCAAAATAAATGATTGGCTTACCATTTATCATTCGTTTCAGAAAAGGAAAATCAGAGCGAATGCTGTTAACGTCCATTTTAAATGAAAGAATAATTCTTTGACCTTACAAACCTGAATTTGCCACCTTCTTCAGGTTTTATAGATTTAACGATATATACATTTAAGGAGCAGGATTCCTCAAAGAAGGTTCGAAAATCTTCAATTAACGAATGGGAGTCCATTTTTAAGCCATTCTTAGGCACCAATAAGAGGTCAAACTTCAAGGAATTTTTCTGGACCAACTGGAAATTGTCAATGGAAGGATACCGATAGAAAAAGTTGCAGATATCATCGCTCGAGAAGAGCCGTCCCCTGCTATTTGACAATGTATCTTGTATCCTCCCCGTGACTTCCAAAAGAATAGCATTTCTACCGCAATGATGAACACCTTCCAACCATCTTCCTACATCCCCAATATCATACCGGATAAAGGGCATTGCTTTATTTGACAAATCGGTTATCAATATTCTACCCAGTTCCCCTGATCCAACCGGTCTATTGTTTCTGCAGATTTCAAGGTAGTAAAGGTCCATAAAAAGGTGCAACCCATCGTGCTCGGGACATTCACAAGCGATCCAACCCATTTCGCTGCAGCCATAGGAGTCAAAGAAATCACACTGGAATCCCTCTTTAATCACCTTAACCATTTCAGCTGTTGTAGACCCGCCTATGGGTTTTACTACCTTAACAAGCGGTGGTTGGAGTTGCTTTGTTATGATATATTTAGCGAAAGTATAGAGATAGGTTGGAAGGGCTATAAGCACTTTTGGTCGGTATTGACGGATTTGGTTTATATAATTATCCAAGTCTTCTTCGGAAATATTGGTCCCCTCAGAACTGAAAGAAGGAAGAGTGAGCCTGCGATAGAATTTTTCACGTCTATTGTACATCTGTTGGTATAAGTATTTTTTCAGGTTACTGAAATCGTTTGATAGTAACAAAGAGAACAATCTTTTGCTGAATATGGATTTCACAGGGCCTTGATCATTCATCCCACAAATATTAGTACACATGTGTGGGGGGATCTGCATCCATTTTTCCCCTAAATTATGATTTCCTGCGAGTTTGGAATCCCTTAGGCCGGCAGCCCAATTCACGTTCCTCTTATGAGCATCATGAATCGCCATCACCCGCCTGGTAGTTCCAGCAGTGGCCACATATTGCCAGTTACTTCTATCCTCCCCTTCGGCAGTTATCCCATCAGGAAAATTTTCCATGATTTCGTCCTTAGTGGTAGCCGGTAAATAGAGAAGATCAGCGGGACCTCTTATATCATCTGGGGTGATCCCAACTCCTCTGAATTTATCTCGATAAAAGGGGACTTTAGCATAGGCGTGTTCGAGGATCTCCCTAAGCTTTAACCACTGAATTTTTTTTAGCTCGTCTAACGATAAATACTCCGTCTTGAGCATATTCGTATATTCTCTCCATAGGGTAAACCCTGTGAAGCGGTCTATGAAAGGCATCAATAGTGCTCGCATTGCAAGGCTATACATAATATGATCCTCACTCGACGTGCTTTAGATCCACTTGATGATCGAAGGCTTCGGTTGCCATCATCTAAAGTTTTGCTCACTTAGCTATTCACGAATTGAGATATTCGCTCAAACAAGGTGGCGTTGTTATTTCTAAAGCATTATGATTCACATAAAAATGATGCCAGATATCGAAAGTTAAAAGAAATAGTATCTGGTTAGCCTTTGAATTGTAAAAGTTATACCAGTTAATCTTTTTACCCTGCATCGCCTCATAGTTTGCAAACAGAGTTTTCAAATAATTTGTCCTGAAATATTCTTTAATGACTTGTGAATTGAGCAAAAAGCGATAGATGTTTCTTCTCAGCTCCAGATCTTTAAGAAATATCATCACAGGAACAAAGCCCCCTTGCTTGGGCTTTGCCATGATCTCTGTAGGTAACAGGTCCTCCATCGTTTTTCGATGGAGAAACTTTGTTTTAATCCTCCCCGTTAAGTGATCAAATAAATCTCCAGACCTCTTCAAATGATAATCTAAAGAAACTAAGAAATCTGTGACCTCTGTATCCAGATAGGATTCCCTCAAAGTCAGGTCCAACATGTCAGCCATGCGGCCCGATTTTACCATGACATTTTCATTCACATAATGTTTAAGATCCTGATTGATTTGTGTTTCCAGATAAAGATTCGAGAAGGTGGCGGGTCGGTTTGTCAAATGGTCAGTAAAGATCTTTGGAAGAAATGCCAATCCTGGATTTCTGTGAAGATGAAAAAGTTCATCCTCATCGTACCCATAAAAATACCAATTATTCAGGTCAATCGCCCTGTTCCAGAGAAGCCGAAACTTAAAAGCCCAATTGTCACATTCGTAAAAATAGCCGCCCTTCAATTTCTTCGCAGTCCTCCTTGCAAAGTTAAGGAGGTTATATTTTAGCAAAAGATAATGAAGTGCAGCTGGCCGTCCCCCTGCAAACCCGCCAGTGCCGAATAGTTGGTCGGCCCCTTCCCCGCCAATGACCACATCCACCTCTTCTCGGGCTGCCGCAAACCCTTGGTAAGTCAAGAAAAGCCCGAATTCGAAATAAGGCTCTTCAAGATGCCAGATCAATTTGGGAAGGTCTTCTATCTCCTTACCAGTGATGGAAGTTTCGAAGTGTTCAATGTTAAAGTGTTTAGAAACAATCTGAGCATAAGGGCGTTCATCAAAAACAGGATCGTCAAAGCCTACGGAAAACGTTTTGATCTTCTTCTCTGTATATTGAGCCGCCAAAGCCACGTTAGCACTGGAATCAAGACCCCCGCTCAAAAGGATTCCCGTTACCCTATCCTCACTAAACCTCCTTAAGATGGATTTTTTCAATAAATCTTTGTAAGTCGACACCGCTTCTTGGAGATCGCAAACGGAACCGTCAGGGGACCTGAATTCCCAATAGGAATTTACAGTTACCTTTCCATCTTTGTAAATGAGCATGTGGCCGGAGGGAAGTTTCCGGATCCCCTTAAAGATAGTCCAGGGTGAAGGGATATACGAATATTTCAGGAAAAGATTTAAACTCTCCATATCAATCTCACGCTGAACCCCAGGACATGAGAGTAATGATTTGAGGTGGGTGGCGAAGTAAAATCGGCTGCCAATAATTGTCCAGTAAACCTGGTGGGCCATTCCAAAACGGTCATTGAGAAGAATGAGTGAGGCGTCATTTAAATCGAGAACGACAATAGAGAATAACCCATTCAATTTTCGAGCAAATGTAGGTCCATGATACCGATAGAGATTGAGTATTAAATCTAAATCGCCCTGGCAACAAGTATCTTTGGGTAAATACTCTTTTAATAAATTTTGATAATTATGTATTTCTCCATGGATCATACAAAGAGCTCCAAGCTCCCTGTTATGAGCGATTTGCGATTGCTGGAAACCTGAACCATCACAGATTCGCTTCATTTCAAGAAGATAGGTATTGCTATATAAATAAGAGAATTTCTCTTTATTGTCTTCATTTTTTTGCAAGAAAAATCTCGTATTGTTTGCTAAATCAATGGGGTAATTAATGTCACCATTAAAGTTGACTACACCGAAGATGCCTTGACTCATACTTGATCCTATATTCTTTACAAATGAAAGATTATTTCAAAATTGGGATTACGATGCTATGGGCAGTAAGATTTGGCTTACTTGACATAGGGCAATGATAATTTTCTGTATTTGCTAAGATCATGGCTTTAGCCTTAGACGCGCTTCCAGGATTTCTTCAATTGGTTTACCGTCGGCATCCGGTAGCTTAACATCGAAAAGTTCGGTGAACGTGGGCGCAAAATCCATGATGGAAACAGTCTTTTCCAAACGTTCCGGTTTGATACCTGGTCCAAGTGCAATAAATATACCTTCTGGCCTATGATCTCCAGTTCGACAGTATGAGTTTACTCCCTCAACAACTCCGATCTTGTCTGAGGCAAGTCGAACCCTGCCACCGTCGAGATTCCTTGTGATTGTGTTGCCCAGTGGTATATCATCACGCCACTCAACCAGAAGGTCAGGTAAGTAATCCAGAAATTCTCCCTCGTATAATTGAGCTGTTCTCTTAATACTTTTCACCACTGGCTTCCCAGTATCGAGATTTACAATTTGCAGGAAATCCTGCGCCAACTGATCGCAGAGAGCGTCCATTTCCGCACCGGCCTGAACGAGGCCTTCTGGCTCTCGCCCTGCTAAATTCACGCGAAGACCACAGACAGAGGCACCATTGTGGAGCAAGAAACATTTGCTCTTTCTTGGATCTATCCCAAAAGACATAGAATATGGCTGGCCTTGGCGACGGTCAATCCAGCTACGGAAATAATTTCGGAGGCCCCGAACTTGTTCTTTAATCTTTTTGGGTGTATGCTGCCAGCCCCAAGTGAGAACAGCTTCTAGCTTGTTAAACATGTCAAGAGATTTATCCGCTGAAATCTCCTCAGATGGAGGTTTAGCTACTTCCAGGCGACAAAGTATTTCAGGAAGCAGAAACTGCATGCCAAAGTAGTGGGACATGCGATGCCCCACAAGAATAAGAATCACGGTTTCATTGTCAACCTGTCCCAGGATCTCTCCGATCGCGGTATCAATAGCTACATATACGTCCCGTATCGGATCGCCCATCATGGATACCATCTCAGGGTTGTAGTCGGGATGACTCGAATCATGTAGATGCCAGCACTGATGACCGATGCAGTGACCCTCTGTAAAAACCTGGGTAAAGAAGTCCCAGCCACCTTGGTTTAGGTAGTAATTCGTAAGTTCGGCCTTTTTTTGGGCACCCTGGACGAGCAGATCTCTGAAAGTATGAAATTCTTGTTGAGACCATCCAAAAGAATCGCAAGATCTGGTTAATGGATGTGAACCGAAACGAGCTAACACCTCCTGCTGCAATTGCGACGGCCAGGTGTGGAATCCATAAATGCCGTCATGGGAGCCCCATTCAACCATCTGAATCCCATTCAGTTCTTTAGAGATGCCAGACAACGGTATGTCAAGTATAGCCACTCTGCGGCCAGCACGGCTAAGATAATTCCAGAAAGGTTCTCGTTTTATAAAATCTCCAGGGCGAATGTGATCAAACTCATAAGAACCGGGATTGAGTTGAATTAGACTATGGAAACCATGATGAGCAGGCGTTACGCCAGTGTAAAATGACGGCCAAGTGGAGCCCTCATAGAAACCTTCAAGGCTCATGGTGTCACCAACCATTCCACTATCAAGCAGAGAGCGAAAAGTCGGTAATGTGCCGTCAGCGGCCCAAGATTTTATCAAAAACTTGTCACCCGCATCCACTGCAAGAAGGAGAACTTTAGTAAGTGGGGACATAATATATCACCTATGCTGATATAGAAATCAAAATGAATACATCCAACTGCACCGCTTGCATCCAGCAAAGTGTTTTTGCTTGAGCAAAACCGCTCGGAACTTACGCGCTTTGTCATTATTCCAAATATTATCAAAACTATCATTGCGTACATTACCAAGAACAAAGTCATCAATCCATTCATCTGGACAGAATTTCACATCACCGTTTGGTTTTACAACCGCAACAAAGAAAGGAGCAATACACCTCCCTTTAATGCAACCATCCTCTGAATAATATTTTAATATATCCTGGTGGGTTAAATCTGGAAAAGACGTAACCTTCGACCTGTTTGTTAAAGAGGAAATTTCATCGGCAAGTGATGTAGGGTCAAGCACCTGAGAACCTGGAATTAAATGACTCTCGGCGCCTGGCGCCATACATCCTAACAATTGCTTTGTTACAGATTGATGCATGGACAATTCTTTATGGGTTATATACCATAAGTGATGTATTCGGTAAGTGTCGACTTCGTCATCGGTTGCATCCCTTAATGCGTTGATCGCCTCTTCTAAATGATGTGTAAGGTTGGCATTGATCGTAAAATTCACAGATGTGTAAGGTTTAACGCTGCCCCTCTTTTTCTTGTATTCTGAAAGCTCTTTTATCACTGAGGTCACCTTTCTGAAGACTCCTTCTCCTCTTATAAGATCATCCAGTTGTTCTTGCCCATATACTGAAAAAATGACATAGTCAATTCCAAGCGTAACAAGCATTTCAATTTTTCTGGAGTCTAATAAGGTTCCATTTGTAGTAAATGTAACAGTGAGCGCATGACTTTTGATATACTCTAAAATCACTAATAAATCTTGCCTTATGAATGGTTCCGATCCACCTAGGTATATATTAGGCTTATATTTAGATAATTGGTCTACTAAACTGAACACCTCATGAATGGAGAGTTCTGAACCCTGATATCTATCTCCGATGCCACGTTCCCCGTGAAACCAGCACATTTTGCATCGGAGGTTACATCTGTTGGTTAGTTCCAAATCTACCGTTTTGGGTGCTTCACATCTAAATCCCGAAAGAATATATGGGAGGAGTCTAACCAAGGGATGACACTTATGAAATGCTCTAACCTTTTGAAGGGTGGATTCTCGTAAGATCATTTTGGACTGTTAATAAGTTAATAAAATGAATTGTCCTCAATTCACGATGAATGAAAATGATGCGATTAAAATCTGGAGAAAAGTTTCCGGCCAACACCAACACAATTATATTACTTCTATTAGGTTTTTTATTAGAAAATATTTCAAAAGTAGATTTTAGTTATAGGTTTCAAAGACATATTCTTTTAGTTTTTCCGAACCTTCAGGTTGATTTATCAAACTATTATATACTGGAGGCTTTATTTTATAGTCTCGGTAGTCTTCTGGAGTTGTTCCAGGTTCCCCAGCCTCGATGGCCTTGATGATATTATATAACTCTCTTGCTGTGACATAATGAAGGACGTAATTTTTTCCATCATTGTATCTTGTCTCTAAATAGTTAAAAATCTCATCCATTTCATTCCCCAATGCTGCCGTACAATCCGTTGCCCCATGCATTGATGTTTTTATAATTATCCATTCTCTTTTCCCTCTAATGTGGATTGCCGTTTTTACCCACAAATCGATTCTCTTTTTTGTTGTGGGGGGTGTTCCATTGATTGAGTCTCCCCAAATTCTGATTCCCCATAAAGTTCTATTTTTAAAAAAAGGATGCGTAGGGCCTTGTATGATCATTAGATCTCCCAACTTTTTGCCTAATCTTCTTACGCGCAATCCTTTATTATAAGATTTCGCCTTCTTAGGATTCCCCTGAGCGTAATAAATCGAATTTACCTTAATTGGGTTTGCTTCGTTTAGAGATGGAAATGTAAAGTCAGCATAGCACCCCGTTTCTTTAAGGATCTGTATTTCGTTATTGACTCCACAATATTTTCCATTGCGGGAATTATCCAATGCCCAGTCCCCATGAATGAATCCATATTTTCTTTCCCCATTTTCAGTACCAAAAATTCCAAAAACGGAATATTCCTTTATACATTGAAGAATGGTTCTTTTTAGGTTTTCTGCACTATCTGGCTTCGTTTTTCCATGGTGCAGATGCAATTCTATTTCCCCATATCCTCTCTCACATAATGAAATCAAATCTCTTAAATTATTATTTCTGTGATAATGGGGAGGGAAGAACCATGTCCTTTTAGGAATCTTGCCAGCAAAATCTCTATGATTCCGGACCAATTTAGGATAATCAGATAGTAAAGTTCGAACTCTCTCTCTTTCAACATCAGATGTTACATTGTTTGTTCCAGGCTCAAAGTGGTCAGCTACGCAAAATAATATATGTAATGGTGTGGGTCTTTTTATTATTAAATCCATCAGGCGTGATAGTACCCATTTTAAAAGTACTAAAAATAAGAAATATATTTTCCAAAAAATATTCAGAAAATCACCTGTCTTTTTGCAGGATTTTCGGTTTTGTTCGACTAATCATCTCGGTGGGTTTCTTTAAAACCGGCTTGTAATAACATCCCTGTACCCCCAACAACAACCCGCACATTTTTATAACCTTGGTTCCAGAAATGAGCTGCCGCCCCGGCGCTCATATACTCTCCTGGTCAGGTACAGTAAAATGCAAAAATAAAATTGGTTGGAAGCCTAATATTTCTATTTTGAACTTCACCATTAGGAAGAGAGATAGACCCTATTATATGTTTATGTTCGTAACCGGCGCGTTCATGAGCATTTGCGAGGATCAATTTACCCTGGTTATACAGCTCCTTTGCCTCAAAAGCGGTGATCCTGGGTACCTCAGGATGATCATGCTGTGAAGGCCTTATGGGCTGATAATTGGGTTGCCCCTGACCCACAGCAGGCCCAATCAGGAACATCATTAAACTTATGACGATAACTCGAACCATTTTTGTAAACATTGTTTAACTCCTCTCTAAATGATGATAATTATTTCACCTTAATTTATTCAAGTATCTTGAATTCAAAATAGAGTTTTTTATTGGCTCCGTTAGATTCGAATTGAATTGTTCCCTGCTTACTTGCAATCTTCTCAAAGAGGGGCTTCCCGTCTTGTTTAATCTGATAGCGTTTTTCTGGCTTGAGGTTACATAAAAGTTGCCATATCGGCCCAGAACGACCAATCGCATAGGAGCCTTCCACTAAAAGGTCAGGATTTCTTGAAAATATCACCACTCTTTTATCAATAAGTGCCCCATAAATATTCCCAGATCCTGACTCAATGAGTTCAGCATTAACCATTCCATCTCTTTTCAGTGAGGGATGAAGAACGTGAAGAAAATTGTCATACTTTGAAGCTTTCTTTGGACTTACTTCAAGACGCCACAGACCATACTGATTTCCATCCCCATAGTTATATCCCAGTCCATAACCCCAGGGGTAATCAATTCTCTCAGAATCTTTGTCCTTATCCGCCCCTTCAATACCCATATGCCTGAACTCTTGAATAACTCTAGCACCTACCGGCATAGCAAAGCCTGGGCTTGCTTTAGTCGCCCTGACGCAGTTCAAAAGTCTTGCTGGACTCTGCCCCGGTGGTGTTTTACCTTCACAGAAGTAACATACCCTCTCCCCCACCGGTCTGGAATCAGCATGGATCATCTGGGGCCACACAGAGAACCGATCAAAGACCTCCCTATTTGCATCAGGCTCCCTAGCAGTGATAATAACTACTGGATGTGCTGGTACGCCTTGGGTAGATTCTACTTCAATATCTACGGGTCCATTATCATTTGCCTTGAGTGGTTTCTTTAGATAGGTAATTGTCCAACCACCTAATCTTCGCACTATCCGGTTATCTCCTTTGGGAAGGAGTATTTTGCAAGAAAGTTCGGCACGCTCCTGTTTGACATGAATAGATGAGGTATACTCTGACAAGTGTATGCCTCCTGTATCGTTACCAACCACCACCTTGTAGCTACCATCAAATTCAGGTTTGGCTCTCAAATGCAAGAGCCAGAACTTTTTGAATTCGGGCCTGACCGAATCCACTCGATCAAAGATGACAAAGCAGTCTTTACTGTCCTGAGGAGATCCTAAATAAACAAATTCCCTTTGCACCAAATTTACTTTCGGGTTGTTTCCCGAGGTCACAAGCGTAGAATTATACGCCCTTGTTCCATCTGCTGCTGCATAGACATAGTCTTTAGTTCGCTCAAATCGAATTAGTCCACCAATATCACGGTAATTGCCGTCGGCCGTACCATTGTATGTTCTGCCCCATTTCTCATCCCAACCATCAACGAGACGTTGACCCCCGTCATTTGCCCATTCTCCGAAGTTCTCCGCAGGATTATAAACAAGTAGGTTATTGGTGGATATCGTACGCCAGAAAAAGTTTGACATCTGGGGCCACCCAGGATCTCTGCTTCGTAAATTACCCCCCTCATACCAACACATGTAGTTTCCGGCACGGGCGAGGGCCAATTCCTCACCCTTAGCGATCATAAAAGCTAAGCTATCATGGTGCATATGGCCATGGTAGTAAAAGGGCTCCGTCTTGAATATGGCAAAAGTAGCATCTGGGTCATCCCATTTGCTTCGAATGGACACCCAACCGATACCCGCCTTTTTCCCAAATCGATCTCGGTCGATTTTACCTTTCTCTTCATCCCATCCCAGCGCCTCAAACAGAGGGAGTCCTAATTCTCCAGGACTTTTGGGTTGGATAGACCAGTCCATCAGGACAAACGAAATCACATTTTCAGCTTGATAGGGAATCCCTCCAAAAGCTTGATTTAAAAACCAAGTATAAAGCTGGGCCTTCTTCTCATCACCATGGCGGCGATATTCTGCCGCAGTTATGGCGAAGCTATTCGCAAGAATTTCTACATCAGAACCATACTCTTTCGTAGTAAAAGTAAAGTTGTCATGGAAGGTAGCAAAGTATCTGGCCACGTCTTTCCATCCCATTCTCTTTATTGAGAAAGGAAGCATTGCATATAAAAGGTGGTTAGGAAGCCGGGCTAAGGCTTCGTGCTCGAAGAAGAAATCTGTATCCGTAGCTATCCCCAAAGCAAGAAAAGAGTAAAAAGTTCCACCCAATTGGGAAATATACGCAGATCCGTCTGCAAAACCTCCATCTTTTCCTGCGACATGTTCCATGGCAAGATTGTCCAACAGGGTGTCCCGAATGCCTTGAACCAATAATCCTCTTGCATAAGAATCATCAATTCCATCGCCATAAAAAGAGAGAGCGGCAATCAATCCCCGTGGACTGGGTGAACATCGGTATCCATGATGCTTACCATCATGAATTCTTATCTCCCTTCCGAGACTTAATTTGCAATAATTGACAAAAGCTTTTTTCTCATCATCGGAGAGAACTCCGTAGGCCCAGTCATAAAGTAAAGCAAGATCGTCCGGAGATCCTTTCCCATCTCGGATAGCCTGCGTTAGGGCTTCAGCAGCGATCCGCCCATATTCGTAGCGCGATCTTGACAGTCCAAGTGTCTTGGTCTCACCTATTGCGTAAAGTAGAGCAGCTTGAAGTCCTCTCATCCTATCTTTAATGAAGCCAAAATAATACGCTTTACTTGAAAGAGCTTGATTTCTAAGTACGGGAATCCTTTCAGGGGTCAGAAAGATTTTTGGGTGCCCTTTCCTGATTTTTAAAGCTATTTCACGGGCCACTTCTTCTGCCCATTTCTGACTTGTTTTAACATCTCCGAACGATGGACTCTGAGAATATGTGGGAAGTAAAATAAATACTGATAGAAATATCACGTAAAAAACAAAACGGGAGTATCTCCGAATTAAGGGTAATTTCATTATTCTTCCTTTCAAAATCGCTTTTTCGGACTTATAACGTCCACCTAATAATCGGTATAGTATTTATTGTTTAGGAATCCATTTTCCAATTTTATTATAAGGCAATAAACTTAAAGCTCGAGAAAATCCATAAATTACAAATAAAATGGTCAATCCTAAAATCAAATTGTACTTTTTTGTTAATCTGGTGTATTTTAGTGCCATGAAAAATGAAATGATTACAGGGAAAAATAATGCCACAAATAATGGTAAAAATATTTTAGAACCAACGGCTAGCAATAAAGAAACTAATTGGAAAAGAATAAATATAAGATAACAAAATGCATACGAAATGACTCTGAAATTTTTTCTCTTGAATATGTAGATATCTTTAGTTTGATAAATATCGTTGATAAATACTTTAAATACCTCCTTACCGTGCCAAAGTTCTTTTTTGAATATTTGAAATAAACTTTGAGGAGGTCTTAAATGAATGACTGAGGCATCGGAACAGGAGATGATTCTATATCCTTGTTTCCTGATACGAAAGCAAAAATCATAATCTTCATTACTTTCTAATGCTTCATTGAATCCGCCAATGGACATGAACCCATCTCGAGGGATGATCATATTGCCAGTAGGTATCCATTCGACTTCGATAGTGGAATCTCGCTTTAAAAACAACAAATCCCAACACTTTGCAACCCAGTTTGAATGCTCAGGTATTGAGAGCCTAAATCCTAATACAATTCGATCTTCCTTTTGAAAATAAGAGATGGCTTTTAATAACCAATCTTTCGGAACTACGCAATCAGCATCTAAAAATGCTAAGTGCTGTCCATTAGAAAACCTTGCTCCATAATTTCTGAGTGAGGCAATAGTGCCTTCTTTCTTTACTAAAACTTTAGCCCCATAAGATTTAGATATTTCTACTGTATTATCACAAGATCCGTTGTCCACAACAATTATTTCTTTATCTAAACGTCCAATTTGGAGTCTTACAATAGACTCCAAACATCGATTTATATAATGTTCTTCATTAAAAGCTGGTATTATAATTGAGATACCCAATGGTTCAATTTTAGACTGGTTTATCATCACTACTACTAGGAATTGTAGAAATTTTTATCGAAAAACGTCTGCTTTAACACAACCTGGTCTAGAAGAACTTGCTGGTAGAGATTAAAATATTTTGTGCTCATAGTTTGCGAGGAAAATTTATCACGTATTCTCCGAAAGCCTTGAAGCCCAAGGCGCATTGCTGATTGTCCGTCCATCAGCATCTCGGAAATCGCTGTGGAGAGTGATTCAGCATTTCCAGGTTCAACAAGCAAACCAGTTTCTTTATCAACTACTACCTTTTGAACAGCACCCACATTGGTAGCTATTACTGGTCGCTTTGCAGCCATTGCCTCCAATAAAGCCATTGGCATACCTTCTTTCAATGACGGAAGCACAAAGATGTCTAGAATCGAAAGAATTTCGGGAACATCCTTTCTGCACCCGGCAAAAATCACTTTTTCAGAGAGACCAAGTTCAGCAGTTTTCTTTTCGAGCCGATCTCTTTCTCTCCCATCGCCAACAATCAAAAACCGAGCATCTGGAAATGAGGATGTGATAGACTTGGCAGCTTCGAGAAAATAAATGTGCCCCTTCCCCTCACGCAGACTGGCTACTGTGCCGATTATTCTTGATTTTTCGTTAAAGCCAAAGGATCTTTTGAGTGTCTCATGACTTCCCTGGTTAGAAAATCTTTGAAGATTAATTCCATTGTCTATCACCGATATTTTTTCTTCAGGAACCCCCCTCTTTACCATTTCAATTGCAATATCATCAGATACTGTCACTACCTTATTTGCGTATTTGATCAAAAAACTATCGAGATGAGCATAAAGTTTTAAGTTGAAAGTAGTTCTTAGCCAATTATGATTCGTCACGACCCATGGCATTTTGCCCCGGGTGGCACATAAAGCATAAAAGTTAGCTTTATATCCATGAGAATGAAGGAGGTTGGGATAGTCTTTATCAATGAAAGCACGAATATTGGAGATCGTTCGTAGGTCAAAACGCCCCCGACAAGGAAAGATTTTTACCTTCAAACCCATGGACGTTGCAGCCTGGGCCAACTCTAGGTTGGGATTGCGGCGATTTTCAAAAACCCCAATGGTGACCCAATAGCCTGCTGCCAAACTTTCTTTGGCTAACTCCAGGACGACATTTTCAGCACCCAAAAAACCCGAACTGCTGATTAGGTGAAATACCCTTGGTTCTTTGGATTTGTTTATTTCGAAGTCTCTGTTCATAAGATATTTTTTGCAAATGAATAGTTAAGAAGAAGGAAGACAAGTGCGCAAAATAGGGAAAAGTTCACCCACAAATTCCATCTCATCCTTAAGAATTTCCTTTAGACTATCAGGATGTTCAACATTTTTAGAAACGATAACAATGGCGCCATTGGTTCGGCCTCGAATAAGACCGTCGAGGGCAGTAAATATTCTTGCCCGATATCTACTGGTGATAATCTTGCCGTCCATGTCATACCAGAATAGTAGCAATTGACTATTCCTACGATCTTTAAGAATAGTCTTGTTAATCCATATCGATCTATGAGGATTCATGGTGAATTCAACTACCTCAGCCTCTTTATGAAGCCATTTGGAGCGGTAATGAGTCAGTTTCTTATCCCCTCTTTGAGACTCAAAATATCCGATATAAAGCTTAATCTCACGACCTGATGAATTCTTATAAAAATTCATCAATTCCATGTCAGCGCTCAAAATCCCAAACGGATTATTCGGATGCTCTTTCCTCACCCATCTCCAGTCTCCAATCGTTGAAGGCAAGTCTTTTAGATCCATCTTCAAAGGAACAGGAGTAGGACTATATAAGTTTAGATACCCTCCAAGGCATATGAGAATTACCATAGAGATGCCCCACGCAAGGTTAAACCGATTCATATGGATAACGAGATATCACCTCCTATGCCTTTTTCTTTTTCTGAAAACTCTTAACCCTTAAAAATGGGTTTTTAGATAAGAACCATGCTGTTATAAAAAGAAATATGAACCCAACTACAGAGACAAAAAGAGCCTGAAAGATATGGAACGGCCCTCGAACATTGTTTTCACCATAATAATAGGCACATAGAACAACGAATGCCACTCGCACGCCGTTTGCTAGAATCCCGACGATCACAGCAGTCGCCACTAATACAATTTTTTGCCACCAGCCCTTCTGGGTAAAATAGGCTAAAGGGATCCCAATGGCAATGATAGAGATCAAGTAACGGACCCCACTACATTCTTCCGCAACCTCCAAAGTCATATTGGGTAGTTCAAAATAATTAGCACGTAGAAAAAAAGGAATATTTAAAATTCTTAATAATGCCGAACCCATCCTTGCTGAAAAGAGCTGGAACGGCCAGTGAATTTTGTCAATGACCTCATCCAGAATAGGCACCATCAGAATGAGATAGGCCAAGGGAAAGGCAAGGGCCATCAGATACCTTGTTCCTAAGAGCATTAATACCAATCCAGTTATGATCACGATCAAGGATAGTTCCTGAACAATGACCACACCGCCAATATTTCCCATCATGAGCATAAGGCTCCCTAACAGTGTAAGGGGAAGTCCCCCGAGTATGTTGGGTTGGATAAGGAGGCTCCTTAACCTTTTTCTATCAATCCATATAAAGTAAAGAGCAAGGATTGGGACGAGGAACCCATGAGAGTAGTCATCGCGGCTCCATGTCCTGACCAGTAAAGGCATGACCTTACCGTAGGCAAAGAAAAAAGCAACTATAAGAAGACTGACTTTGATCCAGATATTCCCTGGCAATGCTTTGCTATGTTTTTGGTTCATAGTATGATTAAGGGTTCCTCTAAAAATTAACGAGATTTACTATCAACACTCTACCAATTTAACAACCGGTATGTTATGGTTATCGAAAACAACACAGAGGGAAAAGAGATGATGCAGACCGGTTTGTTGGATTG
>Ga0315282_10001393_pt1 | contig 45461 bp, 42 predicted proteins | sample YL17G07_20_MG_FD_203693 | JGI IMG/M metagenome (GOLD analysis project Ga0315282, IMG submission 203693) | Sediment microbial communities from Yellowstone Lake, YNP, Wyoming, USA - YL17G07_20 | ecosystem: Environmental > Aquatic > Freshwater > Lake > Sediment | place: USA: Wyoming | collected... | reverse complement strand
TTGTGTTGAGGCAGAGCCTCAAGTCGTTATGGCGTTCCAGGGCAGAGCCCTGGAACGAGAAGACAGGCATACCACCTCGGAGTTAATTCAATAGTCATATTACGTTAAAGCCTCTGCGCAACTACACCAGTAGTGCCTGACCCGCAGAACGATTTAAGAACAAGATTGTCTCCATCACTTCCCGCAGGGATGACATTTCCAAGAACAGACTCTCATTTAGTTGAAACCTACCGAAAATTATTCTTTTTCTTTGGACATATTCCAATACGTTATGCATCTGCTTTTCGTTATTGAATTGACCATTTTCATAGCCGCCTGAGAAGGGCATAGCCGAATTGCACCATCATCTCACTGAGGTTTTTTTAGATGGGTTCTAAACACCAACTAAAAGTATCTCTTGACCGTTATTCTTGCTTAAGACGTATTTGTAATCGACTTTGTGTAGTGTAACAGATTTATATTTAGAAAGAATTTCTACCAACTCGTCTTGGCTTGGTATACCGTGCGACCTATAAGAAATAACCAATAAACTGTCCTTAAAATGTCTAAACAGTCTGTCGAAAGCATCATGAATTTTATTGGGCTGACACCAGAGAGATTTGTCACCTTTTAAACGTTTATGTTTATATATTTGAGTTATCCTTTTGCCCCAGTTATCATAATCAAGCATACCATCAAGGAAATGGTAAAAATCAAGATAATCAACACCTGTGCCTTTTGCGTTTATGTACGGGGTATCCATGTAGACCAGATCATATCCAGGTTCAACATTAAAGACATCCTTGTATAATGCACGATTAGACCTTCCGTTTGAAAAGATTATGCTGTTTACTTCTTGAGCAAAAACTCGGAAATATTCAGGGAACGGCTTGTCCCAGGTAGTCTTGTTACCAAAACTTCGCTTTACCTCAGCAGTTCTCATGTAAAGATTAGCTCGGTGAAACAGATTATACGGCCTTTTTATGATACACGCTTGGAAAAGAGCAGTGAAGGCAATGGCTCTCTTATACTCATCATCAAGTAATCGGATATTGGTGACCACCATGTCCAACCAGCCATTCTCTTCGTCAAGGAAAAATATGTCTCGGAAGGTATCCTTGATGAAAGTTTGGTAGGTCACATCATCATGTGGAGAAATTATGAAATCGATCTCATCATTTTCAAGCTTCGTCTCATCATTTTCAATAATTGCTTTACCGATGGTATAGTTGAACTGAAGGTTATCGTTATAGTCTACTTCTTTTTGCATCTTTTTGAGATAATATGCGACCGAGCCAGTTCCGCCGAATGCATCAAGGCACGTATCAAATTTCAGATGCTGGATGCACGACCATATCCACGGGACAATTTTCAGCTTGCTACCTTGGAATCGCGTTGAAAGGAACTTTCCGTCGTATCTTACTGAATTATCAAATAGATTGGACTGAAACATATATCTTCTTGTCCTTTTAACCCTAAATGCTATATGCGATCTTATCACCATACCTCTATCAAGTCAAGGAAAAACGCCCATCTAATTCGATTCGAGGCTCTGCCTCTATGCCCTTTTCTGTGCCATGACCCGAAACGGATATAATACAATTTAAAACGGAGGTACCTATTCCTATATTTTAAAACCTTTCAGAGAACAAAGATAGAAGTCGGTATTGAGGCAGAGCCTCAAGTCGTTCATACCGTTCCAGGGCAGAGCCCCGGAACGAGGAAGAAACTTCGCTTCCGCATGTAGCACGGGCTTCCAGCCCGTGATTTTTTTCCAAGGGCGGGTTGCTTAGGCTACGGCCACAGACGCTCCCCCCGCACAACGCACTTACGCACTGTTCGTGGCACGGCCATCCTGGCCGTGGGCGCATTTGTAACACGGCCATCCTGGCCGTGGAAAGCCATGGGCAAGATGCCCATATGACGCTGAACCATGGGCAGGATGCCCATGCCACGTCGCACCAGGGCACGTGGCAACGTGCCCCTACGCACCACGCACCACGCACTGTTCGTGGCACGGCCATCCTGGCCGTGGGCGCATTTGTAGCACGGCCATCCTGGCCGTGGAAAGCCATGGGCAAGATGCCCATATGACGCTGAACCATGGGCAGGATGCCCATGCCACGTCGCACCAGGGCACGTGGCAACGTGCCCCTACGCACCACGCACTTACGCACTTCTTCATCGTTGGGTTTCGCTTCGCGTGGCCCAACCTATCGACTGCGGGCGGGTTTGAAACCCGCCCCTACCGCCCCCCTAAGTAAATCCTTGAACGCGAGCCTGGGCATGGTAAATTTAGGAAAAGACGCGCCAGGGAGGAAGGCATGACTGGGGAAAAGAAGGGGCCGATCGCGCACAAGGTGCTCATCGCCATAGACGGTTCGGCCGCGTCGCTGAACGCGGTCCGCTACGCCGCCGCCATGCTGAGCCTCATCCCGGACCTCCACTTCGCGCTCCTGTTCGTCATGCCGGCCGTGCCGCCGTATCTCCTGGAAGGCGTGACCGACAAGGCCAAGCTGGCCAAGATCAGGCAGTTCGAGCAGGCGGGCCATGCTCTGGGGGAAAAGGTTTTGTCCAAAGGCCGCGAGCGGCTTTTAGACCTAAAAGTGCCGAGCGAGCGGATCGAGGTGAAGAACCTGAGGCGCCTCACGGTGCGGGCCAGGGACATCCTGGCCGAGGCGGAAAAAGGCCGGTACGACGCCCTGCTCGTCGGACGGCGGGGGCTCACCCGGGCCCAGGAGATCTTCATGGGTTCGGTCACCCACCAGCTCGTCCAACACGCGACCGACGTTCCGCTGTGGATCATCGACGGCCGCGTCACCGCGCCCAAGGTCATGGTGGCCGTGGACGGCTCCGAGAACAGTCTCCGCGCCGTGGACCAGGTGGCCTTCATGCTGGGGAGCAACCCAATGGCAAAAGTCCATTTCCTGCACGTCGTGCCCAGACTCCAGAACGTCTGCGCCATCGATATCGAACTGGCCGTGGCCGAGCTGGCCGTCGGACAAGGGGACCTCGAGGCGATCGAAGAGGAATTCCAGGGGCAGTCCCTGACCAGCGTGGACGATTTTACGGGGCGCGCCACCCAGATTCTGAGGGAGGCCGGCTTTTCGCCGGACCGCATCTCGACCGAGGTCCGGGAGGTCACCCTGGGCATCGCCCGCACCATCCTCAAGGCGGCCGAAGAAGGCGGTTACGGGACCATTGTCCTGGGTCGCCGGGGCATGAGCCGTTCGCCCTTCCTGGGCAGCGTCAGCGACCGGGTCATCCGGCGCGCGCGGGGCCGGGCTATCTGGCTGGTGGTCTGACGGTCGCCAGGCAATCGCCGACAAATACCGATGGGAGATTACCGGATGCTGGTTGAAAGGCGGTCCGGTGGTGGTCCAGGGGGGGTCTGGGGGGTGGGTCTAGGGGTGGTCTAGGGGTGGTCTGGGGGTGGGCTGAGTACGGCCGCAATCCGGCCGTCAACCGGCCATTTACCGGCCATTTACCGGCCGTCAACCGGCCATTTACCGGCCGTCAACCGGCAGCGACCGATCCCAGGCTTGGGACCCGCGTCCAGGCTCGGGCCAGGGTCGTTCCAGCCCTCGGCTCCTCTTTTTTTTGCCTAGGCCTTGTAAAGGCCGAATCGCGTGCTAATAATAATGATTACTCATAAGGAGCCGGCTTGAAAGAAGAGCCCAAATTTCGGATGACTTCGCAGCGCCAGGTGATTCTCGAATATCTTCGAGGACATATAGACCACCCGACCGCTGACGAGGTCTTCCGCGTGGTCCGCCGGGACCTGCCTCGCATTAGTCTGGCCACGGTTTACCGGAACCTGGAGACCCTGGCCGAGGCAGGCCTGATTCGGCGATACGGCGGGTACGGACAGCGTCGTTATGAGGGCAATTCCGATCAGCACTATCATATCCGATGTCTGGGATGCGGTCGGTTGGAGGATACCCCTCTGGAACGGGTCGCCTATCTGGAACAGGACGCCAAGAAGCGCAGCCGGTATGTCATCACGGGCCATGACCTTGAATTTCAAGGATTTTGCCCGGACTGCCAGAGCTCCGGGGTGATCGAGTCCAAGCGATCCCGCCGGCGGGCGGGGCCTCGAGCGTGAGTGTCAGGAAGTAGGGAAGGATGTCCAGGGTAAGAGGTTCACAAACGGAAAAGAATCTTCTCGCGGCCTTTGCTGGAGAATCGCAGGCCCGCAACCGCTACACCTATGCGGCCAGCCAGGCCAGAAAAGAAGGCTACATCCAGATTTCCCTCATTTTCGAGGAAACCGCCAACCAGGAAAAAGAACATGCAAAACGGATGTTTAAGTTTTTGGAAGGCGGGGAGATTGAGGTCATCCATACCTTCCCGGCCGGGGTCATCGGAACGACCGCCGAAAACCTGAAAGCGGCCGCCGCCGGCGAGCATTACGAGTGCACGGAGATGTACGCCGACTTCGCCCAAATCGCCCGGGAGGAAGGCTTCGGTGAGGTGGCCACGGTCTTCGAAACCATCGCCGTGGCCGAAAAACAGCATGAAAAGAGGTTCTTGAACCTGCTGGACAACGTCGAAAACGGGCGCGTGTTCAAGCGGCAAGAGCCGGTGGTCTGGAGGTGTTTGAACTGCGGCTTCGTGCACACGGGCAAGGAGGCGCCGGCCATCTGTCCGGCCTGCGCCCACGAACAGGCTTACTTTGAACTACTTGGAGAAAATTGGTAGCCCCGAGCCGTTCATCAACATGAACCGGCCGCCTGGGCCGGGCACGGCCCGCCCGGCGGTCAAAGGACAAAAGGAGAAGCGAACATGGCGGAAAAGCTGGAAATTTACAAGTGCATGGTGTGCGGCAACATCGTGGAAGTGTTGCACGGCGGGGTGGGCGAGCTCGTTTGCTGCGGCGAGCCGATGAAACTCTTTGTGGAAAACACGGTGGACGCGTCCAAGGAAAAGCACGTGCCGGTCATCGAGAAGATCGCGGGCGGCTACAAGGTCAAGGTCGGCGCCGCACCGCACCCCATGGAGGAAAAGCATTACATCGAGTGGATCGAACTCATCGCCGGGGAACAGGCTTTGCGGGCCTTTTTAAGCCCCGGCCAGGCGCCGGAGGCCAGCTTCAAGACCGAGGCCACACAGGTCACGGCCCGGGAATACTGCAACATCCATGGCCTGTGGAAGGCCTGATTTTGGCCGGAGACCGGCTGGGGCCACAATGCTTTCAGCCCCTCGGCCTCCTTTCGCGAACCCAAGAGAGGATGAACAGATGATCGGTCAGGAGATGCAGGACGCGCTCAACGTGCAGATCAACGCCGAAATCTATTCGGCCTACCTTTACCTGTCCATGTCCGCCTATTTCGAATACCACGGGCTGAAGGGTTTTGCCAACTGGATGCGGGTCCAGTGGCAGGAGGAACTTTTTCACGCCACCAAGATGATCGGCTACGTCCAGGAGCGCGGCGGGAGGGTACTCCTTTCGCCGGTGGATGGCCCGCCCACGGAGTGGGATTCGACGCTGGCCGCCTTCAAGCAAACCGCAGAGCACGAGTACAATGTCACCAGCCGCATCAACGACCTGGTCGACTTGGCCATCCAGGAGAGCGATCACGCCACGCGCAGCTTTTTGATGTGGTACGTCAACGAACAGGTGGAGGAAGAAAGCTCGGTGGACGCGGTCATCCAGAAGCTGAAAATCGTCGGCGAGGCCGGTCCCGGCCTCTTCCTGTTGGACAACGAACTGGCTCAGCGGGTGTTCGCCCCGCCCACCGCCTCCGGCAGGGCGGAAGCGGATAGAACGGCCCGGCCGATCGTCTAATCGAGATTGAGACCGTTGTAAAACACAGGTCTCCGAGACGAAATGAGTGGGGCGAGGATTGATCCCGAGGGAATATTACTAAAATTTCGAGGAGTTCGATTCAAAACCCATGGGTGAGTTCGGCCGGCAGCCGAAGTTTTAAAATGGTCTCAGATTCCGAAGGAGTTCAGTCATGGCAACGTCCAACGAGAATTCCCTGAAGCTCCTGGCCACGGCCCTGGACATGGAGGAAAAAGGCCGAGCCTTTTACGATCAGGCGGTCCGGCAAAGCGACAACGAATTCGGCCGGGAGATTTTCGGCCTGCTGAGGGATTATGAGGTCCTCCACGCCGACCGGATCAAGAAAATCTACGCCTCCCTGGAAAGGGGCGGCGGCTGGACGTCGGAGTGGACGGCCGTCAAGCCGCTCGAGGACCTGCCCCTCATTTTCAAGAAGCTGGCCGAGGAAAACAAGGACCGGATCAGGCCTGCGGACAGCCTCGACGCCGTGGACATCGGCATGGGCCTCGAATCGGAAAGCATCATCTTTTACGACCGACTGATGATGGAAGCCGTCGATCCCCAAGCCAAAAAATTCGCCGAGCAGATGGTGGCCGAGGAGCGGGAGCATTACCGCATCCTGGCCGACATGCAGGCCTACTATGCCGATCCCGAGGCCTGGCTGATGGAAAAAGAACGCGTCACCCTGGATGGGGCATAAGCCGTCATGAATGAACCGATTTTGAACATCGTTATTGGTGGAGAGGCCGGACAGGGGTTGGTGACCATCGGTCAGCTTCTGTCCAAGAGTCTGGTGCGCAGCGGATATCATCTCGCGGTTACCCAGAGCTATCAGTCCCGTATCCGCGGCGGTCATAACACCTTCGCCATTCGCGTCAGCCGGGCCGAGGTCGAGGCCCCGCAGGACGCCATCGACCTGCTCATCGCCCTCAACGAGGAAACGGTCAATCTGCACCTGGCCGAGCTGTCCGCAAGAGGTCTGGTCGTGGCCGATGCTGGTGTGAAGCCGTCCCTGGACCGTTGGCTGGCCGTCCCATATGCCGAGTTGGGTTCGGGGCGGGCCCTGAACATCATCGCCCTGGGCGTGGCCGGCGCCCTTCTCGGGCTCGACCCTGGGTTGGTCGAGGGCGCCGTGGACGCCTTCTTCGGCCACAAACACCCTGATGCGGCCGCGGAAAACCAGAAAGCCCTCAGTCAAACCTATGCCTGGTGTCAGGGGAAGTACATGGACGCCTTCCAGCTTCCCCGGCCGGAAGCGGGAAAGCGGCGGGTGGTGATGAACGGCAACGAGGCCATCGCCATGGGCGCCCTGTCGGCCGGGGTCAAACTGTGCTCCTTCTACCCCATGACCCCCTCGACCTCGGTTCCCTTGACCCTGGCCGCCCAGGCCGGACGCATGGGACTGGTGGTCGAACAGGCCGAAGACGAGATTGCGGCCATCAACATGGCCCTCGGCGCCTCGTACGCCGGCGCGCCGAGCATGGTCAGCACCTCGGGCGGCGGGTTCGCCCTCATGGTCGAGGGCGTCAGCCTGTCCGGCATGACCGAAACGCCGATAGTGATCGTGGTGGCCCAGCGTCCCGGCCCGGCCACCGGACTGCCGACGCGCACCGCCCAACAGGACCTCGAAATGGTCCTCCACGCCGGACACGGCGAGTTCCCCAGGGCCATCTATGCACCGGGCACCATCGAGGAGTGCTTCCACCTGACCCGCAAGGCCTTTTTCACCGCTCAGAAGTCCCAAACCCCGGTCTTCATCCTCACCGACCAGTTTCTGGCCGACTCCTACCGCGCCGTCAAACCATTCGAGGTCGAAAGCCTGGAAGCCGTCAGACCCGCGGAGAACGTCCAGCCGGTCGCCCTGCCCTACCAGCGTTACGCCCTGACCGAAAGCGGCGTTTCGCCTCGACTCATCCCGGGCCTCAGCCCGCACCTGGTTGTGGCCGACAGTGACGAACACACTGAAGACGGTCACCTGACCGAGGACCTGGCCGTGGCCGTGGCCATGAACGACAAGCGCCGAAGGAAGGAGCGGGTCCTCCGCCAGGAGGTGGTGGCGCCCACGTACGTCGGCGCCGACGACGCGGAGGTCCTTTTTGTCTGCTGGGGGTCCTTGCGAGGCGCGGTCTTCGAGGCCTCATCCCGACTGGCCGCGGAGAAAAATCGAAAGACCGGGGTTCTCCACTTTGCGCAGGTCTGGCCCCTAGAGCCCTCCCAATTCCTGAACCGCCTCGAACGCGCCAGGACGGTCGTGGCCGTGGAGGGAAACGCCTCCGGTCAACTGGCGCGTCTGATCCGCCGGGAGACCGGGTTTCACATCAGCGGACGGGTGAACCGCTACGACGGACTGCCTATGACCGCGGACTTCATCCTGTCGTCCCTGGCCGCGGTGTAAGGAGGAACGTCCCATGGCTCGCATCGAAGATTCCGGCACATTCGAGACCTCGTGGTGTCCAGGCTGCGGCAACTTCGCCATTTTGGAAGCGGTCAAGCAGGCCCTGGCCGAAAGCGGGCGGGAGCCGCACCAGCTCCTGTTCGTCTCCGGCATCGGCCAGGCGGCCAAGACGCCGCACTACCTGAACGTCAACGTCTTCAACGGCTTGCACGGACGGACGCTGCCCGCGGCCACGGGGGCCAAGCTGGCCAACCCGGACCTGACTGTGGTCGTGGAAAGCGGGGACGGCTGCAGCTATGGAGAAGGCGGCAACCACTTCCTGGCCGCGCTCAGGCGCAACCTCGATCTCACCATCCTGGCCCACGACAACCAGGTCTACGGCCTGACCAAGGGCCAGGCCAGCCCCACCTCGCAAATGGGCTTTGTGACCAAGGCCCAGCCGGAGGGGGTGCGTTCCGAGCCCTTCAATCCGGTGCTCATGGCCGTGGCCATGAAGGCCGGCCTGGTGGCCCGCGGATTTTCCGGAGATAAAAAGCACCTGGTCTCCCTCATCCGGGCGGGCCTGGATCATCCCGGCACGGCCCTGATCGACATCCTGCAGAACTGCCCTTCCTTCAATTCGGTGAACACCTTTGCCTGGTACCGAAAACGGTGCCAGGTGCTGCCTCCGGATTACGATCCCACGGATTGGGAGGCCGCGCTGAAGACCGCGGCCTTGTGGGGCGACCGCATCCCCATCGGCGTCCTGTACGTGAACCGGGACCGGCCCCCCTTCGAGGCCCATATCGAGCGGCGGGAAAAGGGACCGATGGCCGAACAGGCCGTGGACCGGGCGGTCCTTCGCGATATCATCCAGGAATTCAGTTGAGAGGCCGGACCCTTCGCGGTCTCCGTCGGGCCCGAGGGTCAGCGCCAGGCTAAAAAAGGAGAACGAGATGGAAGAGATCAAAAAAATCACATGGAAATGTTCCAGCTGCGGGTACAGTTTCGAGGACCAGAGGCCGCCAAACCAGTGCCCTTCATGCAAGGAAAAGTGCGAGTTCGTGGACGTGTCCTGCTATACGCCGGACTGCGGCCAGACCGGCTCTGACCCGCGCCTCTAACCCTGTCCCTCGCGACCGTGACAGGCGGAGGCCGGATAAATGAGACGGCGCTTTTTGCCTTCCATGGCGAAGCGATGTGTTTCATGCACGTGCCCCTGAATGCCCTGAACTTGAACGGGAGAGGCGAATAGTGTCATCGCGGGGACGGCCGCGGGCCTCCTGCCCGCTCTGACCGACGAGAAGTCCGGTCACGGCTGGCAGGACCCCCTGCCTCGAAGCCGGGTACACGACTATTACGTTTTGACCCTTAAGGAGAATCGTATGTCCAAACGAAAACGACACGTGGTCCGGGCCCGCTGCCCGGAATGCGCCTGCGGTTCCATCAGCGACGTGCCGATGAAGGTCTACGAGGAGAAGTACAACAAGCAAAAAAAGGTGGCCGAGATTTTCTGCCCTATGTGCGGCACGAAACACACCGGGGTTTTGGAGGAGATCGAGGAAGAGGACGCGGTCGGATAGCCTGCCGCAGGTCCATGAAAAACCTTAAAAACGGGCCCCGATCCCGGGAGACGACTAGACGGATCGGAACGTCGGCGCTAAGACCTTAACCGGGAGACAAGCCATGGCCAACCGCCTGGCAGATGAAAAGAGCCCCTACCTGCTCCAACACGCGGACAACCCGGTGGAATGGTATCCGTGGGGGCAGGAGGCGGTGGAAAAGGCGAAGCTGGAGGACAAGCCCATCTTCCTGTCCATCGGCTATGCCACCTGCCACTGGTGCCACGTCATGGCCCATGAATCCTTTGCCGACCCGGAGGTGGCCGACGTCCTGAACCGGTCCTATGTCTCGATCAAGGTGGACCGGGAGGAACGGCCCGACCTTGACCAGGTTTATATGACCGTCTGCCAAGCCATGACCGGTCAGGGCGGGTGGCCCCTGACCGTGCTCATCACGCCGGAAGGGCAACCCTTTTTTGCCGGCACCTATTTTCCCAAGCGAAACCGGCCGAACATGCCCGGCCTCCTCGACATCTTGGAGCACTTTGCCAAGGTCTGGCGCACGGATCGGAGCCGGCTGCTCACCGCCGCCCGAGACATCACGCTGGCTCTCGAGCCCGAGGTCCTAGCAGCCGGCGAAAAGACCACCCTGGGCATGGAAACCCTGAAGCAGGCCTATACCCAACATGCCCGGAGCTTTGACCCGACCTGGGGCGGTTTCGGCCAGGCCCCGAAGTTCCCCAGCCCACACCACCTGACCTTTCTCCTGAGGTGGCACCGGCGCCAGCCAAACTCCAGCGCCCTTGGCATGGTCGAAAAAACGCTTTCGGCCATGCGCCGCGGCGGGCTGTTCGACCAGATCGGTTTCGGGTTCCACCGCTACAGCGTGGACGAGCGCTGGCTGGTGCCCCACTTCGAAAAAATGCTCTACGACCAGGCCCTCCTGACCCTGGCCTACGCGGAGGCCTTTCAGGTCACCGGTCAAGAGGAATACGCCAGAGTCGTGAAGGAGATCGCCGCCTACGTCCTCCGGGACATGACTTCGCCCGAGGGCGGGTTCTGGTCGGCCGAAGACGCCGACAGCGAAGGCGAGGAAGGGCTCTTTTACCTGTGGACCCCGGACGAGGTCCAGGCCCTCCTCGAACAGGAAACGGGCGATCTCTTCTCCGGGTTTTACAACATCACCCGCGAGGGAAATTTCGAAAAAGGAAAATCCATTCCCCACATCACCGCCGACCTTAAGGCCTATGCCTCCAGAAAGGGGTTGTCGCCCGAATCCCTGGCCGGACGCCTCGAAGAGGCCCGGCAAACCCTGTTTCAGGCCCGGGAGCGGCGAGTCCATCCGCTGAAGGACGACAAGGTCCTGACCGCCTGGAACGGCCTGATGATCGCCGCCCTGGCCCGGGCCGGCATGGTTCTGAATGAACCGACTTACACCGCCGCGGCTGCCCGGGCCGCGGATTTCATCGACCGGCGCCTGACCACCGACGATCAGACGCTTCTTCGCCGCTACCGGTTGGGCGAAGCGGCCGTGGACGGCTTTCTGGAGGATTACGCCTACCTGGTCTGGGGGCTGATCGAGCTGTATGAGGCGACCTTTGACCTGAGACGCCTCGAAGCGGCCTTGGACCTCAGCCGCACCATGCTCGACCTCTTCTGGGATTCAGCGGCGGGTGGGCTGTTCCTGAGCGGAGAGGGCCATGAAGCCTTGATTCTGCGCGGCAAAGAGATTTATGACGGGGCGCTTCCCTCGGCCAACGCCGTGGCGGCCATGAACCTCTTCCGCCTGGGGCGGCTGACCGGACGGAACGAGCTCGAGGAACAGGCCGAGCGGATTTTGGAGGCCTTTTCCGGCCAGGTCTCCCAGACGCCCATGGCTTACACCCATCTGCTCGGCGTGCTGGACTTCGCCCTGGGCCCGGGCCAGGAGATCGTCCTCTGCGGCGGCCCCGGCGGGCGGGTTTACGAGGAAATGGTCCGGAGGATTCATCGAACCTTCCTGCCGGGCCGCGTTCTTCTCAGAAAGGGCCTGGTGGACCAGGAGAAACGGCTGGCCGAGTTGGCGCCCTTCACGGCCGACCTGCCGGTGTCCGAGACGCCGACCGTGTATCTCTGCCAGAACTTCAGCTGCCAGGCCCCCATTCGGGACCTGGCGCGCCTGGGGGAAGCCCTGGAGGCGGCCGGCGGATTCGCCTCTGCCACCTCTTGAAGGCGCCGGGACCGCGCTTACATTAACTTATGAAAGCAAACGCAGGAGGTAACCTGCCATGTATTCGGATATCGTAAAGGACCACTTCAAGAACCCGCGCAACGTCGGCGAATTGGAACAGCCGGACGGCGTGGGCGAGGTCGGAAACCCGGTCTGCGGGGACATGATGAAAATCCAGATCAAGGTTAAGGACGAGCGCATCGACGACATCAAGTTCCTGACCTTCGGTTGCGGCGCGGCCATTGCCGTGTCCAGCATGTTGACCGAGATGGTCAAGGGCAAGACGCTGGACGAGGCGAGAAAGGTCTCGAACAAGGACGTGGCCGAGGCGCTCTCCGGCCTGCCTAAGAACAAGCTGCACTGCTCCAACCTGGGCGCGGACGCCCTGCACATGGCCATCAAGGACTACGAGGACCGGCTGCTCAGCAAGACGCGGCCGGAGGCGGCGCCGAGGGGAGGCGGGACAGGCCATAAACACGAAAAGGGCGACAAGTGTTACTGCCCCTACTGCGACGCCGAGCTGCCCGAGAAAGGGATCGGGCCGGTTTGCACGAACTGCGGCCAGCCGATCGAGCTCGAGCACGAAGTCCACGAGTGAGGAGGCGCGCCATGAGCGTCATCAATCTGGACTACCTCTCGGCCAACCCGATCGCTCCGGCCGTCCAGGAGGCCATGATCGAGGTCATCCGGACCAATCATGGCAACCCCTCCAGCCCTCATCAACTGGGCGACCAGGCCCTCAATGCTTTAGAGAAGGCCCGCAGTTCCGTGGCCAAACTCATCAACGCGGCCGACCCCAAGGAGATCGTCTTCACCTCCGGCGGCACCGAGTCCATCAACCACGCCGTAAAGGGCGCGGCCTGGGCCAAGGCGGAGAAGGGCAAACACATCGTCACTTCCAATATCGAGCACAACGCGGTGCTCAGGACCTTGCGCCGGCTCCGGATGTGGGACTTCCAGGTCACCTCCGTGCCGGTCGATGCCCAAGGCCGAGTGAATCCGGACGACGTCGCCGCCGCCATCCGGAACGACACCGTGCTGGTGAGCATCATGCACGCCAACAACGAGATCGGCACGCTGCAACCGATCCGGGAAATCGGCGAGATTACCCGGAAGAAAAAGGTTCTTTTCCACTGCGACGCCGTGGTCTCGGTCGGCGTGGTGCCGGTGGACGTCCAGGCCCTCCAAGTGGACCTGCTCAGCTTGGCCGCCAACCAGTTTTACGGGCCGTCCGGCGTCGGCGGGCTCTACGTCCGCCGGGGTTCGGGGTTATGGCCCCTGCTGGACGGCGGGGTTCAGGAGAACAACAAGCGGGCCGGCACGGAGAACCTGATCGGCATCGCCGGCCTGGGCGCGGCCGCCGACCTGGCTATGGAACGGATGGAGGCGCGGGTCGCCCATGACCTCAGGCTAAAGAAACGCCTCGTGGCCGGCCTGAAGGAAAAAATTCCGGACATCTTTCTCAACGGACACCCGGACTTGTCCCTGCCCAATCTTGTTTCCGTGTCCATCCGTTTCATCGAGGGCGAGGGCGTGGTGCTCATGCTGGACGAAGAGGGCATCGTCGCCGCGACCCGGTCGGCCTGCGCGGCCGGCGCCCTGCAGGCCTCCCATGTGCTCCTCTCCATCGGCCGGGACTTTGCCGACGCACAGGGAACCCTGGTGCTGACCTTCGGCGAGGAGATCGCCGAGGCCGACATCGACCGGTTTCTCACCGTGCTTGCGGAAGTGGTTCAGACCCTGCGCAACATGTCCCCGCTGTATCGCCAGGTGATGAAGGAGCGGGCCGCAGCCGGCTGAACCGCCTGAAGAAACGGCATCGGCGGCTGCCCCGGATACACGGCCTGGCCGGCCTCGTGACCCTGGTCCTGGCCTTGAGCCAGATCGTCACTGGATGGCTGCTCTAGATCGAACGAATCGGCGGAATGAACGGGAAGGATTGCTTTTTAAACGAATATTGCTAAGATAGGCGGCCACGGCCCTTGATGGTGACCGACCGCTTCCGGGTTTGATTAAAGACGGCAGGTGCGTCATGAGCGCGTTCGAATACAGGATCACCAAACATCCGTCCGGCGAGTTCAAAGAACTCGTCTATTTTTGCACCGAGAGCGGCGAGTGCACCTTGAACCAGGTGCCCGGCGACCAGGTGCAGAGGTTGGAAGACCTCTTGAACGCACAAGGCGAAAAAGGCTGGGAGCTCGTCCAAGTATCCTTCGGCCGGGACGGCCTGCTCGCTTTATGGAAGCGAAAGCGGACCGGAAGATAGTATTTGAGGAGGATATCGGCACATCCGGGACCAGAACATAGGCGCTCCCGGGACGGACGGGAATACACGGCCAAGGCTGGATAGCCGCCCTGGCGAGATAGGCCGGGGAAAACATAAAAGAGAGCTGAAATCAGGAGGTTATACCCCATGGACAAATATGTGTGCACAATCTGCGGCTATGTCTATGATCCCGCGGCAGGCGATCCGGACAGCGGCGTGGCTCCAGGCACGCCGTTCGAGGACCTGCCCGACGACTGGACCTGTCCGATATGCGGCGCGTCAAAGGATCAGTTCGAAAAAGAATGAGCAACCCATGATAGCCTGGTGATGACCCATGGATGAAAAATCGGCAGAAAAGAGGGAAAATGATGTTCGATTTCAACGCGGATGAAGTCTTTCGAATGGCCATGGACATCGAGGAGAACGGACGCCTCTTCTACGAAAAGGCCGCGCAACTCATCGAGGACGCCCAGGTGAAAAAAATCTTCGGCGAACTGGCCAGGGCCGAGGCGGAGCACTACCAGTTTTTCGCTTCCCTCAGAAAGAAGCTCCCGGAAGCGGCTCGCAAGGAAACCATCTACGATCCCCAGGAAGACCTGCACCAATATCTGACCATGATGGCCGGGCAGCACGTCTTTCAGAAGAAAAAGAGCGTCGAGCAGTACCTGGCCCAGGTCCGCTCGGCTGTGGACGCCATAAACCTGGCCCTTGGGTTCGAAAAGGATTCCATCGTCTTTTACCTGACCATGAAGGGCCGGACCGAAGCCGGGAGCGGTCGAAACCAGATCGATGCGCTCGTGAACGAAGAACTGATCCATCACCGACGCCTCTCCTTAGAACTGCTGCGGTTGATGAGCTGATTCGGGCGCCGCTTCTCACGCCCTCCCGCTCGTCGAGGCCCACGTGGACGAAATCGAACGCCGGAACCAGCGCGAGGTGGCCATCCTCAAAGGGGCCATCGAAAGCGCCAACGAGGCCTTTGTCACCATTGGCGAAGACCACCGCGTCCTGCTTTTCAATCAGGCCGCCGAAAAAATCCTGGGCTACAGGGCCGACGAGGTCATCGGGCAGGATTTGAGCCTGATCCTGGGGCCGAACTGCCCCAGGAACCACCGGGCCTCGGTGGACCGCTACATCGCCACGGGCCAGGGAACGCAGATCGGGCACGAAACCGAGCTCCTGCCCGCGCGGAAGAACGGCCAAACCTTTCCGGCCAGCATCTCCTTTTCCGTGGCCCGGGTCGATGGCCGGATGTTTTTCACGGCCATCATCCGTGACCTGACCGAAAAAAAGGCTTACGAGGCCAAAATCATGCAGGCCGAGCGGCTGGCCGCCCTGGGCCAGCTCGTGGCCGAGGTGAGCCACGAAATCAAGAACCCGCTCATGATGATCGGCGGTTTCGCCCGTCAGCTCCTAAAAAGCCCCCAACAGGGGAAGGATCAAACCAAAATCGAGGTGATCGTCGCCGAGGTCGGCCGTCTCGAAGGCCTTCTCAAGGAACTCAATGAATTTTATCTGCCCCGCAAGGTGAACCTGGAGCGCCTCGACCTCAACGCCTTGGTCCGCGAAGCCCGCGACCTGACCGGCGACCTGTGCGAGAAACAGGGCATCGCCTTTGACCTGCGTCTGGCCGAAGGCCCGCTCCTGGTCCTGGGGGATCCGGACAGGCTCAAGCAGGTCATGCTCAACCTGATCAAAAACAGCATCGAGGCCTTGGGCAACCAGGGCGCCTTGACCCTCGAGACCGTCCGTCTCGGGAACCGGGTCGAGGTCCGCCTCACCGACAACGGCCCGGGCATGTCTCCGGAAATCCTGGCCCAAATTTTCGACCCCTTCTTCACCACCAAAAAAACGGGCACCGGCCTCGGCCTGCCCCTGTCTAAAAAAATCATCGAGGAACACGAGGGCGCATCCTTTGCCCTGGAAAGCCGAGAAGGCCAGGGGACCACGGTCCGGGTGTCCATGCCCGCGCTGCCGGCCGACCCCGGCCCAACCAAAGGATAACGCCCGACATCTTTGGAGGAGGAGCCATGAAGCCGCTTGAGGTGAGGGAAGACATCTTTTGGGTCGGCGCCATTGACTGGAACATCCGTGATTTTCACGGGTACGCCACCGAACGGGGGACCACCTACAACGCCTTCCTCATCCTGGACGAACAGATCACCCTGATCGACACTGTCAAAAAGGAGTTCGCCGACCAACTCCTCGAGCGGGTCAGTCAGATCGTGGACCCCAAAAAAATCGACATCGTCATCAGCAACCACACCGAAATGGACCACTCCGGCGGCCTGCCCCGCGTCATGCACCGTATCGGCGAGAACAAGCCGCTGTACTGTTCCCAAATGGGGGCCAAGAATCTCAGCGGGCATTTCCCGGAGAAATGGAACCTGAGGCCCGTGGAAAACGGCGGGCAGCTCAGCCTCGGCAAACGAACCCTCGTCTTTCTCGAAACCCGCATGCTCCACTGGCCCGACAGCATGTTCACTTACGACGCCACGGACAAGGTCCTCTTCTCGAGCGACGCCTTCGGCCAGCACTACGCCGGCCTCGAGCGCTTCGACGACGAGATCGGCGCGGCGATCATGCCCCACGCCCTCAAGTATTACGCCAACATCCTGACACCCTACTCCGCCCTGGTGACCAAGCTCCTGGAAAAAGTCGCGGAGCTCAAACTGGACATCCAGATGATCTGCCCGGACCACGGCATCCTCTGGAGAAAGGACCTGGGCCGGATTGTCGAGGCCTACGCCCGTTGGGCCAGGCAAAAGCCGACCAACAAGGCTGTGGTCGTCTATGACACCATGTGGCACAGCACCCAGAGCATGGCCGAGGCCATTGTCGCGGGTCTTGGCGAGGCGGGCGTGGACGCTCGGCCCATGCACCTGCGTTCCTACAACCGCAGCGAGGTCATCACCGAGGTGTTCGAGGCCGGCGCGGTCCTGGTCGGTTCGCCCACCCTCAACAACGGACTGTTCCCCACGGTCAGCGATTTTCTCACCTACATGAAAGGCCTCAAACTGCGAAACAAACTCGCCGCCGCCTTCGGTTCTTACGGCTGGAGCGGCGAGTCGGTCAAGCTCATCGCCCAGGAACTGCAGGAGATGAAGCTCGAGGTCGTGGACCCGGGCCTGGCCGTGAAATGGGTCCCGCGCGCGGAGGACGAGGCCGCCTGCCTGGCCTTGGGCAAGAAAATCGGACAGGCCCTGCCCGAGTTTATCGGCCGGTTCTGAGAGGGGGAATTGGGTTGGGGGCACCCTTTTTCGTTAAAAAGGGTGCCCCCAAGCCCCCTCCCAAAAACCGTAACCCCGTGTGTTGAATTTCGCCTTGCGAAATTCAACACACGGCGGCAGAGCGAATAAAATCCGCTCGCTGGATATTCCGGGCTGGGTGCCATGGCCGCTTGTCGGCCATGCGCGATGTCACGCGAGCACGGGCCGTAGGGGCCGTTCGCGAACGGCCCCTACAATTCGCGCGGCGCGTTCGGTGCGGGGAGGTCATAGACCGACCTGTCCGTATATTGTATGATCGCGTAATCATGGAATGTAGGGGCGGGTTTCAAACCCGCCCGCCTTGGGTAATACACAGGGCCGAAACAAACGACGTAGGGGCACGTTACCACGTGCCCCTACCGTGAGAACGCACCATGAAACAATGGAAATGCACGGTCTGCGGCTACATCCATGAAGGCAACCGGCCGCCCGATGTCTGCCCGGTCTGCGGGGCCGGGATGTATCAGTTCATCCTCTACGCCCCCCTGCCCGAGGAGTTGGAGCAAAGCTTGAGGACCGCCTTTGCCGGGGAGTCCAAGGCCCACGTGCGCAACCAGGCCTTTGCCCGGAAGGCGGACGAGGACGGGTTTCCCGAGGTCGCTCACCTGTTTCGGGCCGTGGCTGAGGCGGAGCGGGTGCACGCCAACGAGTATTTGAAATACCTGGAAGGCGTTGTTGGCACCACAGAAATCAACCTGAAGACCGCCTTTGAAAAGGAAATGATGGCCAAGGATGATATCTATCCCCCGCTCATCCGTCAGGCCGTGGCCCTGAAACGGGAAGACGTGGCCTGGAGCTTCACCCGCAGCCGGGACGTGGAAGGCCGGCACGCGGCCCTGTACAAGGACGCCTTGAGCGCCCTCACCACCGGCCGGGAGGTGACGTATCGCGTCTGTCAGGTCTGCGGCTACGTCTTCGACCGAGAGCCGCCCGACTTCTGCCCGGTCTGCCGCGCGTCGAAAGAGAAATTCAAGCTGATTTAGTATCGCCTTCTATTCGGGGCGGGGTTGATAAAGCCCGCCCTGCTCATTTTTCCTCATCCGTCTTCAGATCGCGCATCGTAACTCCAGGCCGCTTACCTCCGCATGGGGGGCGGTTGCCTTCCGTTCGTCCAGGCACGGACTTGACGGGCCGCTTGCCCGTGTGTAACCATACGGACCATCAGCCCTGGCATGGCTACACCTTCCTTACCTTGCCTAGAAATGGGTTTGGGATGAAAAGGAAGCTCCTCCGCATCGCCTTCTGTCTGGCCGCGCTGGCACTTATCTCGTCCACCTCCGGGATGGCCGCGACCGGCCGGCGGGTGGCCCTGGTCGTCGGTAACGGGGCCTACCAGGACGCGCCGCTGAGCAACCCGGTCAACGACGCCAAGGACATCGCTGAGGCCCTGCAAAAGGTCGGCTTCGAGGTCACACTCAAAACGAACGCGGACAAGCGGACCATGATCGAGGCCATCGAGGCTTTTGGCGACCAGATCGCCGGGGCCGAGGCGGCCTTGTTTTATTTCTCGGGCCACGGCGTGCAGATCAAGGGAGAGAATTACATTCTGCCGACCGGGTACCGGATTTCGAGCGAAGTGGATGTGGAGTTTGAGTGCATCAACGCCTATCGTCTCATCAAGCGCCTGGAGGGGCCGATGAGCCGGGTCAACATCGTCATTCTGGACGCCTGCCGCACCAACCCCTTTGCCCGGAAGTTCAAGTCTCTCGATCGGGGCCTGGCCAGGATCGATGCGCCCACGGGCACCTTGCTGGCCTATGCCACCAACCCGGACAACGTGGCTTCGGACGGATCGGGGCGGAACAGCCCTTACACGGCCGCGCTCAAGAAGTACCTCCAGATGCCAGGCCTGCCCGTGGAGCAGGTCTTCAAGCGAGTCCGGACCGAGGTTGTAACCGGCACCAGCGGGAAACAGACGCCCTGGGAGTCCACCTCGCTCATGGGCGATTTTTATTTTGTCGCCTCCAGCGTGGCTCAGGTGCCTGTACCGGCCCCTGAGCCGGCGACCCAGCCCGCACCTGCGCCGCAGCCTTCGCAGGCTGCGCCTCCACCCTCAGCAAGCATAGCTCCGTCTGGCGACAAAAAGGAGTTCACCAACTCCATTGGCATGAAATTCGTCTTGATTCCAGCCGGCACGTTCATCATGGGCAGCCCGGCGAGCGAGCCGGATCGGAGTGACAACGAAACCCAGCACCAGGTGACCCTCAGCCGGTCCTATTATATGCAGACCACCGAGGTGACCCAGGGGCAGTGGACGGCGATCATGGGGAACAATCCGTCGCAGTTTAAGGACTGCGGAGACAATTGCCCGGTGGAGAATATTTCGTGGCAGGACGCTCAGGAATATATCAAACGCTTAAATATGAGGGAGGGGACAAACAAGTACCGCCTGCCGACCGAGGCGGAGTGGGAGTATGCCTGCCGGGCGGGGAGTCAGTCGAGGTTTTCGTTTGGAGATGCGGTCGGGAGTCTTGATTTATACGGATGGTATGAGGGGAACTCCGGAAACAGGACGCACCCGGTGGGCCAGAAGGAGCCGAACGCCTGGGGATTGTACGACATGCACGGGAATGTCTGCGAGTGGGTTCAGGACCGGTATGGCGACTACCCAGTCGGTGCTGTGACCGACCCGACCGGTCCTTCATCAGGGACCGGTATTCTGCGCGGCGGCAGCACAGGCAGCATTGCGTGGATTTGCCGCTGTGCCTGCCGCGTCCTGACCGCGCGCTACGAGCGAATAAAAATCGGATTTCGGGTCGTGCTGGACTTAAAATGACCCTTTGCCTTCTCGAGGTCCAGGAGCGACGCCCTTGGCCGCCGCGTCTGGATCCCGGCTTCCTTGGAAAATCTGGCCAAGCTTTGACGGTCGAGCGAATCGCGGCCTCAGTGGTAGGGGCGACCGGCCGGTCGCCTCTACTCGGCTCGTTTTCATACCTTCGCAGGTGCCGCGCCTCGAAGAACGAGGCATGTGATGAATGTAAGGGCACGGCATGCCGTGCCCCTACGCCCCGCCCCGAGGGGCGCGGCATGAGAATTTCGCCGGAATGACGGGTGGGGGGTTGGGATCAGGTAAAAGCAGTGGCCTGGTCAAAGGGAAAGTCCAAAGCCCATCCTTCCGCTCCCACGCACCCCCGCACTACGCACTTTCGCACTTTTTTAAATCCCCTCGATCCAATCATACGCGGCCAACGAGACGATGGTACTGCCGTCCAGAATTTTTCCTTCACGGGCCAGGGCCTTGAGGCGGGCCAGGGGAAGCGTCTCCACGCTTAGGATTTCGTCCGCCTCGACCTCCCCGGCGGACCGGGTCAAGCGCCGAGCCACGAAGACGTGGATGATTTCGTCCGAGTAGCCATCCGCTGGCGCGAAAGACAAGAGCTTAGTCCACTCGGCGGCCTCAAAGCCGGTCTCCTCGAGGAGCTCCCGGCGGGCCGCGGCCTCGGGCTCCTCCCCCTCCCGCAGCTTGCCAGCCGGAAACTCGAGCGTGACCTGGTCGATCGCGTAGCGGTGCTGTCGGACCATGAGCGCCTCAGCCGGCCCGGTCAGGGCGATGACCGCCACGGCCGCCGGATGGCGGATGACCAGGCGATCCTTGAGCCCGCCGCCGGAGGTGCGCACCTGGTCCAGGTCGACGTAAAAACTGTGGGCGATCAGCCGCCCGAGCCATTTCACTTTTTTTTCCAAGGAAACCTCCTGCCAGGCCCTAAAAAGGGGGCCGGGAACCTTTTTCCATGATATCGCTGGAGAATGAGCAATAACCGAGATGGTTTCCGCGCGAGGGGAAGGCGCAAGCTTTCAGAAAAAGGTTCCTGACCCCTTTTTCCTGCCCCTTTCCCCCGCATGAAAACGAACGCCGCGCCCGGTCCGCTGCCGGGCAAGATCTGATGGTTCGGCTTCAAGCGCCGCGGACAAGGAAAATAGAGACCGCGCGCAGGTAACCATGGAAAAGGGGTTACCTTTTTGTATATAATATATTATAGTCCAGACGAAAGCGCCACGTTCCGCCTGGCGTGGAGGTGTATGTTCGCAGCAGAGGTCAATCCCCTTGGAATAAAATCGGCCGAGGTGGTGGTTTGTATCCCATCGTACAACGAGGCCCCAAATATCGCCTTGCCGACCCAGAAGGCCGACGAGGGTCTGTGCGAGTACTTCCAGGGAGCGAAGGCGGTCATCATCAACTGTGACAACGACTCGACGGACGGCACCCGGGAGGTCTTTCTGAAGACCGCGACCGAGGTCCCGAAAATTTATCTTTCGACCCCGCCGGGTGTGAGGGGAAAGGGGAACAATTTAAAAAACTTATTCAAAAAGGTGCTGGACCTCAAGGCCGAGGTGGTCATCGTCGTCGACGCCGACCTGAAGAGCATCACCGCCCAGTGGATCAAACGCCTGGGCGAGCCGCTGACCCGGGATTTCGGATACGTCGCGCCGCTGTATGTGCGCCACAAGTACGACGGCACGATCACCAACGCCATCGCCTACCCCATGACCCGGGCCTTGTACGGCCGCAGGGTGCGGCAGCCCCTCGGCGGGGACTTCGGCTTCTCCGGCCGGTTGGCCGAAATCTATCTCCGCTCGAACACCTGGGACGAGGCTGTGTCGCAGTTCGGCATCGATATCTGGATGACCACCCTGGCCATGAACAACGGCATCCCCATCTGCCAGGCCTTTATGGGACGGCCCAAGATTCACAAGGCCAAAGACCCTGTCACCGAACTCGGCCCCATGTTCCGCCAGGTGATCGGGACCATTTTCAGAATGATGATCAAATCGGCCCCGTTCTGGAAAGGGGTGAAGTGGAGCAAGCCCACGGCCATTTTCGGGTTCGGGCTGGGGGAAGTGGAGATGCCGCCCACGGTGGAGGTAAACTTTCACCTTCTGCACCACCGCTTCGTGGAGGGGTTCGACGATCATCTCGAGTTATGGCGCAAGGTCTTTTGCGGGGAGGTTCTTCGCAAGCTAATGGAAATCCGGGACCTGGACAACGATCGGTTCGACTTCCCGACCTTGGTCTGGATCCGGGTGTTGTACGACATGGCGGTGGTCTTCCAGAAGACCCCACCAGAAAACACCGACGTCCTGATCGACTCCCTGATCCCGCTCTATTTTGGCAAGACCTTGTCTTTTGCGAAAAAAACGGAAAGAATGTCCATCCAAGAGGCCGAGGAAGTCATCGAAAACGAATCTATGCTGTTCGAGGAGAGTAAACCGTATCTCGTTGAGAACTGGCCGGGATGACCGCCGCGGCGGGCCTTTGCCGAAAGCAGCCGCAGCGGCAGCCCCCCAAACAGGCCGGGTCCGATCGTCTCAGCCATCACCATGGAGGTATCAGCATGCCCAAAAAGAAGGTTCTGATCGTTGATGACGAAGAACACATCCGTTTTCTGTATTCCGAGGAGCTCACCGACGAGGGATACGACGTCGTCACCACGGACAGCGGGTACCAGCTCATGGAGCTTATCGAAAAAGAGAAACCGGACGTCATCGTGCTGGACATTAAGATGGTGGACTACAACGGTCTGGACCTCCTGCAGGATATCCGTAACAAGTACTACGACCTGCCGGTCATCCTTTGCACGGCCTACGACACTTTTAAGGAAGACATGAAGTCCATCGCCGCGGACCATTACGTCATCAAGTCCTTCGACCTGACCGAGCTGAAAAGCAAGATCGCCTCGGCCTTGGAGGCCCATATCCCCGAGTCATGAACCCTTCCACGCCCCAGGCCCCCCTTGACCGACCCCCGGGGCCAACGGCCGGATTTCAACCCCGAGTCCCGACATGATACTGAAACGCAAGGATATCGAGGAGCGCGAGCGCGCCATGCTCGCGCCCTACGCGGCCAAGGCCGCCGAAACCCGCGGCCGGCTCCGAAACGAACCGGAGTGCGAGCTGCGCACCGCCTATCAAAGGGACCGGGATCGCATCGTGCACAGCAAGTCCTTTCGCCGTCTGAAGCACAAGACGCAGGTTTTTCTTTCTCCGTCCGGGGACCACTATCGCACCCGGCTGACCCACACCTTGGAGGTGTCCCAGATCGCGCGGACGATCGGGCGGGCCTTGCGGTTGAACGAGGACCTGATCGAGGCGGTGAGTCTGGGCCATGACTTGGGGCACACGCCTTTTGGCCATGCCGGCGAGGAGGTGTTGGGACGCATCTTTCCGGGCGGTTTTTCCCATCACGAACAGAGCCTGCGGGTGGTGGACCACCTGGAGAAAAACGGCCGGGGCCTGAACCTCACCCACGAGGTCCGGGACGGCATCATCAAGCACTCCAAGGGGAAAAATCCCATCCTACCCTCCTGCGAGGCCGAAACCTCCCTGACCGTGGAAGGGAGCGCGGTCCGCATCGCCGACATCATCGCCTACATCGCCCATGACGTGGAGGACGCCTTGCGCGGCGGCATCATCACCGATACCGACATCCCCCTGCCCTGCGCCCGGGTCCTGGGCGACCGGACCTCGGCCCGCATCAACACCATGGTCCTGGACCTGATCAATCACACGCTCATCGAGGAAAACAAGGTCGAATTTTCCTTTTCCCCGGCCGTGGGCCAGGCCGTGGAACAACTGAGGGATTTCCTCTACGAACACGTCTACGACAAAGGCCAGGTGCACAAGGACTTCGAGCGCAGCGCCAAGGTCATCCGGGAACTCTACGAAATCTTCACCACCGACCGGCGGCCCTACGAGGCGGAAATCGGCCCCTGGCTCGAAGACCGGGCACTGCGGGAGCGGGAGGTCTGCGACTTTATCGCCGGCATGACCGACCGTTACGCCCTGGACCTCTATCAGAATCTCTTCCTGCCCAAGCCCTGGGCGGTTTATTGAGCCGCTCGCATTCTTATGTGGCTCGGTTTCCACATGCCCATCAGCGGCGGGTTGGACCTGGCCGTGGCCCGGGGTCTGCGCGTGGGCTGCGAGGCCATCCAGATTTTCTCCAGAAACCCCCGCGCCTGGCAGAGCCGCCCCCTGACCGATGCCGCGACCGAGCGTTTCCGCCGGGCCAGGGCCGAAGCCGGCCTGCGCATCGTGGCCGTCCACCTGCCTTATCTCCCCAACCTGGCCGCGGACCAGGGCGACCTCAGAGAAAAATCCATGGCTTCGCTCGCCGAAGAGATGCTCCGGGCCGACCGGCTCGGCGCCGAATTCGTGGTCGCCCACCCCGGCCACGCCCCGGCCAACGAACCCCGGAAAAAAGCTTGTCAACGCGTGGGCAAAAACACGGCCCGCGCCTTGAAAGCCCTGGGCCGTCCGGGCCGGGCCAGGCTGCTCCTGGAAAACATGAGTGGCCAGCATGGGGAACTGGGCGGCGCCATGGAGGAATTGGCTTGGATGATCGAGGCCCTTGAAGCCGCCTCCCGTGGCCGATTCACGGCCGACATTTGCCTGGACACGGCCCATGCGTGGGGGGCGGGGTACGATCTGGCCCGGCCCAAAGGTCAGGAAGCCTTGCTGGCCGAGATTGACCGCTGGCTCGGTCTCGAGCGGCTTGCGCTCGTCCACTTGAACGATTCCAAGGTGGGGTTGGGGTCTCGCCGGGATCGTCACGCCGCGCCGGGCCAAGGCCGCATCGGTTCCCGGGGGTTGGCGCGGTTTATCCGCCATCCGGGCTTAATGCATTTGGCCGGCCTCATGGAGCCTCCGGGCATGACCGAAGAGAACGACCTAAGGCAAATGATTTTAATGAAAAGATGGCGGCGCGCCCCACGGTCCGCGGCCGCCCGATGTTCTTGACATCCCTAACACCTTGTGTTACTTGTTTTTTAATTGATCACTCTTTCCCCAGCCAGGGGGCGCGCCGTGGCCGATGACAACAGCAGGACGCCGGGTGGCATCACCGGCAGCCGGGGTTCCTCCATTATCGACCCAGGGTTGACCGACACCAACCTCGAGAGCGACGACCTGGACCTGGACCTGGAAGAACTCCTGGCCGAAGACGAGGATGACCGTGCCGGCGACGGGACCGGGACCAGTCTGGAAGGTGAAAACGACTTCGACCTAGACCTGGAAGACATCGTCTTTGGGGATGAACAGCCAAGGGGCAAGGCCCGCGCCGTGGCGCCGGAACCGGCCAAAGAAGACCTGGGCGAGAAAGACACCCTCCGCCTGGAAGCGGAGAACGAGGATGTTGATTTCGAGCTGGTGGAGATCGCCGAGGAGGAAGAGGCGCCGGTGAGGGCGGAGGCCGCGGCCGGGTTGGAGGAAGACCAGGAAGCGGTCGATTTCGAGCTTGAAGACATCGTGGAAGAACTCGAGACCGCCGCGATGCCAAGCCTCAAAATGCCGGTTGAACCCCAGCCCGAAGAGGCCGTCTTTCAGGAAATCGGCGGCGAGGCCGAGGACCTCGAGATCGAGGAAATCCTCGAACAAGGGGAGACTCTTCCACCCGAAACCGCGAGAACACCAGCCGAACCCCAGCCCGAAGAGACCGTCTTCCAGGAAATCGGCGGCGAGGCCGAGGACCTCGAGATCGAGGAAATCCTCGAACAAGAGGAGGCGCTTCCACCCGAAACCGTGGAAACACCAGCCGAACCCCAGCCCGAAAAAACCGCCTTCGAGCAACTCTTCGGTAAAATGGAGGAAATCCTCGAACAGGAGGCGGCGCTTCCGCCGGAAACCATCGTCGCCTCGGACGACTTACAGCTCGAAGGGGCCGCCTTCGAGGAGGTGATCGGGGAGCCCGGCGATCTCGAAGTCGAGGAGGTCCCCGACCAGGAGGAAGCGGTCCTTTCAGAAGCCGCGGCAGGCCCTTCGGAAGCGCAGGAGATGGACATCTCCGAACTCATGCAGGCCGCCGAGGAAGAAGAGGAGGAGATCGTCTTCGAAGCCATCGAACCCGCCGTTCCCGCGGAAACACCCGAAGCCCGGGACCGGGACTTCTTCTCCCCCAGACCCGAACCCGAATCGTTCGCAGCGATCGAGCCGCCAGGCCTGGACCGCCCCATCATCTCCGGACTCGAAGGAGTACCGCCCTACCGGCGGGAAGAAACACCGGCCGAGACCGGCGCCGCCTACGGCCATGAGCCGCAGCGGCTCGAAGTCCTGGTTGAGGAGACGGTCCGCGAAACGGTTTCCCGGGTCCTGGAGCGGATGTTGCCGGCGCTCATCGAGGAAGTGGTCACGCGCGAGTTGGACAAGCTGATGGCGGAGCTCAAGAGCGAATGACCTATCATCCTGGAGGATTGTTTTTTGTAGCCCGCCCCTGGTAAGGGGCGCGTCAACTTTTTGTGAAGAAACAACCCGAGTTTTAGCCAGGGGCCGGTCTGTATCGGCCCCTGCCTTTTTTAAGGACGCCGCGGACCGACATCGCCCTTGCTCCAAGAGACGCTTTAGGGTAGGGTAACCCGGCGGAACTTATGGATACAGACACCGGCGGAAGCCGGAATCCAGGAGTCTTGGAACCGCTATGAAGAAAAGACTGGATTTCTTCCTTGGAAAGCTTGGCCAAGCTTTGACGGCCGGGCGAATCGCGACCTCGGTGGTAGGGGCGACCGGCCGGTCGCCCTTACTCGGCTCGTTTTCATACCTTCGCGGGGGCCACGCCTCGAGAAGCGAGGTATATGATGAATGTAGGGGCACGGCATGCCGTGCCCCTACGCCACGCCCCGAAGGGCGCGGCATGGGAATTTCGCCAGAATGACGACTTTTTGCCAGCCCGGTGTCTAGTGACGCAGGCATTAGCCATGTCCAATATTTTCTATGAAAATGAGGCCCGTCCCCGAAACTCCGGCGGACATTATTTATGCCGTCCTCAATAATTGCGGACGTTGAAACCACCTGAGGTGATCATGGAAACACTGGCCAAAACGTACGATCCCAAAGACATCGAGGGCCATTGGTACGCCCATTGGGAGGAGAAGGGATATTTCCGGGCCGACGAGACCAGCACGCGGCCGGCCTATACCATCGTCATCCCGCCGCCCAACATTACCGGCAGTCTGCATCTGGGGCACGCCCTGGACAACACCTTGCAGGACATCCTCATCCGATACCACCGCATGAAGGGCCTGAACACCCTCTGGGTGCCGGGCACGGACCACGCCGGCATCGCCACCCAGAACGTCGTCGAGCGCCAACTGGTCCAGGAAGGCACCTCCCGTGAGGCGTTGGGCCGGGAGAGGTTCGAAAAGCGCGTTTGGGCCTGGCGGGCGGAATATGGGGACCGCATCATCGCCCAGCTCAAACGCCTGGGCTCGTCCTGCGACTGGAGCCGGACCCGGTTCACCATGGACGCGGGGCTTTCCGCCGCGGTGCGGGAGGTCTTTGTGCGGCTCTACGAGGAAGGGCTCATCTACCGCGGGCACCGCATCATCAACTGGTGCCCCCGCTGCCAAACCGCCCTGGCCGACATCGAGGTGGATCACAAGGACGTCCCCGGTCATCTCTACTATGTCCGCTACCTCCTGGAAGACGGTTCCGGCCTCCTCGTGGTGGCCACCACGCGGCCCGAGACCCTGCTCGGCGACACGGCCGTGGCCGTGAATCCCGAGGACCCGAGGTTCAAAAATTACATCGGTCGAAACGTGATCCTGCCCGTGCTGGGGAGACTCATCCCGGTCATCGCCGACCCATACGTGGACGTCGAGTTCGGCACCGGCGCCCTGAAAATCACCCCGGCCCACGACCCCAATGACTTCGAAATCGGCCTGAAACACGGCCTCGATGTGGTCAAGTGCATCGACGAGACCGGACGGATGACCGAAGAGGCCGGCCCGTACCAGGGCCTGGACCGTTTCGACTGCCGGCAGAGGATCCTCGTGGACCTGAAGAACAACGACCTCTTGGAAAAAGTCGAGGACTATCAGCACGCCGTGGGACATTGTTACCGCTGCAAGACCGTTGTCGAACCCAACCTGTCCCGGCAGTGGTTCGTGAACGTCAAACCCCTGGCCGAACAGGCCGTCCGGGCCGTGGAAGAGGGCCGGACCCACATTGTGCCGCAAAACTGGGAAAAGGTTTACTTCGACTGGATGAACAACATCCGCGACTGGTGTATCTCGAGACAGCTCTGGTGGGGCCACCGCATCCCGGCCTACTACTGCCGCGACTGCGAAAAGATGGTCGTGGCCCGGGAGGCGCCCAAGCTCTGCCCCAATTGTCGAGGTTCGCACCTCGAGCAGGAGACCGATGTGTTGGACACCTGGTTCTCTTCCGGCCTCTGGCCCTTCTCGACTCTGGGCTGGCCGGAAAAAACCCGGGAGCTAAGCGTTTACTATCCCACCAGCGTGCTCGTCACCGCCTTCGACATCCTCTTCTTCTGGGTGGCCCGCATGATGATGATGGGCCTGCACTTCATGGGCGACGTGCCCTTTAAGGACGTGTACATTCACCCCCTGATCCTGGACGAGGAAGGCCTCAAGATGTCCAAAACCAAGGGAAACGTGATCGACCCCCTGGACATCATGGATAAATTCGGCACCGACGCCTTCCGCTTCACCCTCACCGCCCTGGCCGCCAAGGGCCGCAGCATCCACCTGGCTGAGGAGCGGATCGCCGGGTACGGCCACTTCGTGAACAAGCTGTGGAACGCGGCCCGCTTCACCCTCATGAACCTTGAGGATTTCTCCCCGGACCTGAGCAGCTCCATCCCGGACAAGGAAAATCTGACCCTGGCCGACCGCTGGATTCTGAGCCGGACGGCCACGCTCATCCCACAGGTGGAGAACCAGATCGCCGGCTACGACTTCGACCAACTGGCCGGGTCCCTCTACCAGTTCGTCTGGCACGAGTTCTGCGACTGGTACCTCGAGCTGGTCAAGCCGGTGCTCTACGGCGAGGACAGGGCCGCCCGCGGGCGGACCCAGGCCGTGTTGGCCCACACCCTGTCCGTCATCCTGCGGTTGCTGCACCCCATCATGCCCTTTGTCACCGAGGAAATCTGGCAGAAACTGCCCGGCGCCAAAGGCAGCATCATGATCTCCCCCTTTCCCACGGCCGAAGACGGCCGCCCCGATCCCCAGGCCGCGGAGCAGATGGACCTGCTCATGGGCGTCGTCGCGGCCGTGCGCAACGTGCGCGGCGAGATGAACGTGCCGCCCGCCCTGGAAGTGACGCTCATGGTCATGACCCCGGACCCGAAAGCGCGGCGATTCCTCGAGAACCAGGCCGGGTACATCCTCCGGCTGGTTCGCGGCAAGTCGCTCGAAGTCATGGCCCCGGCCTCCAAACCCGAAGGAGCGGCCGCCGCCGTCTTTGGCGCGGTCGAGGTCTTTGTCCGGCTGAAAGGGCTGATCGACTTCGAGGAAGAGGTGCGCCGGCTGGGCAAAGAGATGGAAAAGATCGACAAGGACATCGACCGCGCGAACCGGAAGCTGGCCAACGAAGATTTCCTGGCCAAGGCGCCGGCCGAGGTCGTGCAAAAAGAAAAGGACAGGCTGGACGAGCTCAAAGAGAAGCGGACCAAGCTGGCCGAAAATTTGAAACGGGTCGAAACGCTGAAAGGATCGCCCTCATGAGCGAGAATGTCCTCGAGACCGTGCGCCGGGCCCTGGCCGAGGACCTGGGACACGAGGACGTGACCACGGCCCTGATCGTGGACCCGGCAGCCGTGGCCCGGGCCGAGATCATGGCCAAGATGGACCTGGTTTTGGCCGGTCTCGAAGCCGCCCGGTTGACTTTTGCCGTGGTGGATCCGAACGTCTCTTTCGAAGCGACGGCTTCGGACGGCGACCGGATTCCTTCCGGCCGCGTCGTGGTCCGGCTGTCCGGTTCGGCCGCCTCCATCCTCAAGGCCGAGCGCGTGGCCCTCAATTTTCTCATGCACCTGTCCGGCGTGGCCACCCTGACCAGCCGCTTTGTCGAGGCGGCGCGCCCGCACCGGGCGCGCATCGTGGACACGCGCAAGACCATGCCCGGCCTCCGGGCCCTGGAAAAGGCGGCCGTTCGGTCCGGCGGCGGCCACAATCACCGCTTCGGGCTGTACGACGGCATCCTCATCAAGGACAACCACATCGCCGCGGCCGGTTCCATCACCCAGGCGGTCCAGCGGGCCAAGCAAGGAGCGCCCCACACCCTCAAGGTCGAGGTGGAGGTCACAAGCCTGGCCGGCCTCGAAGAGGCCATCCAGGCCAAGGCCGACGTGGTGCTGCTGGACAACATGGGGCTCGAGGACATGACCCGGGCCGTGGCCCTAAACCGGGGCCGGGTCCTGCTCGAGGCCTCGGGTAACGTGACCCTCTCCTCCGTGGCCCGCATCGCGGCCACCGGGGTGGACATTATCTCGAGCGGCGCCCTGACCCATTCGGCCCCGGCCGCGGACCTCAGCCTCAACTTCATCTTGGGACTGCGCGCTTGACCAGGACGGAAAAAGGGGTCGAGCCTTTTCTTTCACAATTTTCGGGAGAGGCTCCTGCTGCCATTTTTAAATCAAGATGGAAACGCGAAGGCAGGCGAGCAGCGACGAGACAGTCCATAAAGTAAGGCGAGGAGCCGCGCACCGCGGCCGACAAAGTTAACGCTTGATTTAGAAATGGGATGAAGAGGTCGGCATGAAACATCTCGGTCTGAAGGGCCGGCAGTGGCTCAAGGGGTTTCATATTTTCTTCGTCTGCACCTGGATCGGCGCGGGCATGTGCCTGATGCTCATACAATGGTTCATGACGGCCGGCGACGGCATGGAACTTTACGGCATCCTCCGATCCATGAAGTTCATCGACGACTTCGTCATCATTCCGGCCGCGATCGGCACCCTGGTCACCGGTCTGTTGTTCGCCATTTTCACGAACTGGGGGTTCTTCAAACACTGGTGGATCATCGTCAAGTGGGTCATCAACCTGAGCGGGGTGATCTTCGGTACCTTCTGGCTCGGCCCCTGGCTGAACGGCTCCGTGCCCCTGGCCAAAGAACTCGGAATGAAGGCCCTCTCCGACCCGGTTTTTTACCACAACCAGTCCATGAACGCCGCCTTCGGCCCGGTCCAGGTGGCGACCCTGGTCATCGCCGTGTTCATCTCCGTGCTCAAGCCCTGGAAGAAGCGGGCCTCGACCGAAAAGAACGAAAAGCCGGCCGAATGACCCACGCGTCTCCGGGGGCCCCCACTTGTTGATGGACCAGGCCCGTGATAAATCTAGACTGGCGAGCGGAAGCGGGTTTTATCGACCCCGCTCCTGTCTCTGAAACATAAGACCAGGCACCCCGATGGAAAAAAAGGAGATCCCCTTGCCCGACTTTAAGAAAATTCTGTTCCCCGTGGACCTGTCCCCGTCCGCCTCCCAAGTGGCCGAGTACGTGGCCATGATGGTCGACTGTTTCAAGGCGGAGGTGCACCTGATATACGTGGCCCATGTGACCCAGTACTACGCCAGCATCGAGATTCCCGAAACGTACATGGGCAATTTCGAGGCGGAGCTCATCGAACGGGCGAAAAAACAGCTCGGCCGCTTCTCGGATACCCACTTCAGCGGCCGGCCGGTCAAGGCCAAGATTTTATCCGGTCGTCCGGGGGATGAAATCCTGAGATATGCGCTGGAGGAAAGGGTGGACCTGATCGTCATGGGCCACCACAGCGTCGGCATCGAACGCGTCATTTTCGGCAGCGTGGCCGGCCATGTGGTTAAGTACTCCCCGGTGCCGGTCCTGATCGTCAGTCCTCACGTGCTGAACTGAGGTCGGCCTCTGTCGCCGGCGGCCTGGGCGGCCCTGAAGGATCGGCGAACCGATCGTTCAGGGTCTGGACGTACCGTTCCGCGTCGGCGATGACCCGATCCAATCCGCGGCGGCTTTTGCGACCCCACCCGACCGGCTCCCTTCCGAAGGCGCTCCGCCGGAGCGCGGTATTCTTCAGAAAGGCCTGATAAAGGCCGTCGAACTCCGGGCCCGGCGGCAGAGTCTTTTTCAAATACTTCAGGACGCGGCCGGCTATCCAGCGGCGCACGCGCACGTGCAGCCAGAACGCCGCCGCGATGACCACTACGGCCAACACCGCCAGAAGCACCGGGCTGCCGGTCACGTCCCCCAGCCAGGGCGGCGAAAAGCGCAGGCCTTTCCAATACCCGGCCCAGATGCTGGCCGCCAGGAGCCCGATTGCCAGGCCGCCGAAGAGCAGGCCGTCCCCACGCATGACCCCGCGCACCCACCGCTGCTTGAGTTCCCTCAGCCTGGGCACCCGCTGGTCCTGAATTTCCCGCGCCGTCTTTTCCAACGCCCCGACGATGCGGTAGGCGCGCTCGACCCGCACTTGGCGGATGCGGCGGTGGATTTCGGCCAGGTCTTGGTCGCGTTTCTGCTCGAAACGCCTGCGCACGGTCTCGTCCGGGATGGGCGCCGCCGCCTGGGGGGAAAAAATGGTGTAGAACCGGCCGGCCGTCAGTCCGGCTTGGGCCAGGGCCCGCTGCCAGGCGGCCACCACGTCTTCCGGGTTGTCCTCGCGCCCCGCCACATCCAACTGATTGAGAACATAAAGAAACTTGCTCGAATCCGGGCGGGAAATGGTTTTGGTCACCAGGTGGACCAGGGTGTCCCGCATGGCCCCGGGCTCGGGACGGCGCGCATCGAAAAGCACCAGCACCAGGTCGGACAGTTGGATGATGTAATCGGTGATGCGCAGCGTGGCCGTGCGCTGGGCATCCGCGTCGAACCCGGGCGAGTCGATGAAGATGCTGCCCTTGATCTCCTGGCTGGGACAGGTCTTGAGCTGCAAGTACGCATCCACCCGCAGACCCTGACCCGGCTCGACCTTTTCCAGCTCCTCGCTCATCTTGTAAAAGGGGAACCTGAGGTCCACGTCCAGGGCCACGCCTGGGAGCAGCCGGGCCGTGTCATCGCCCGTGTAGCAAATCACGGTGAACTTGTCGTCCACGGCCTGGGCCCCGGTGGCTTGCAAGGGGCATCCGAGAAAGTCGTTGATAAAAGTGGACTTGCCCGCGGAAAAGGGTCCCAGGACCGAAATAAGCGGCCACCAGGCGATCTGGCCGGCATAGGACTGATCGGGCCTGAGCAGGCCGAGCCGATGAGCGACGCGGTCCAGCCGCCTGAAACTCTGCACCGCGTCCACGAGCAGGGGGTTTTCCTGCTTCAGGTGTTTTTCCAAGGCCGCGAGCCGTTCTTTCAGTTTGCCGTCTGCGCCGAACATCTCCCTACCCAGCCTGCCGGGAAAGGTTCTATGTATGAGAGGATGACCCAGGAGGGAGGCCTCGAACTAGAACGGAACCGCGCATCCGCTCCAGCGGGAGGCCTCGCCTCTAGCGGACGAGGGCCCGGCCCAGCTCCCTGGCCTCTTCCATAAGCCGGGAGTTGGTTTCGATCTCGCCGGGCTTCGTGGCCATGCCGTAGACCATGCCCACGATCTTCGAGCCGGTGTAGTGGAAGGCGTCCTGAAAGGTTCTCAGGGCGTTGATGCACCCCGAGGAAAAGGGGTCCTCGCCGCCGTAGCTCATGGCGATGGCGATCTTCTTGCCCCGAAACGGGTCCTTGGCGTAGGCGCCCAGGGCGAAACAGCGGTCCATCCAAAGCTTGGTCTGGGCCGACATGTTGAACCAGTACACCGGGCTGGCGATGACCCAGGCCGGGCTGGCGATCAGGCGGTGGTACAGGGGCTGCATGTCGTCGTCCTGGGCGCAGCCCTTGGCCTTGGGACGCTGGCACTGGTAACACGACCGGCAGGGCGCAATCTTGAGGTCGTTCAGCACGACCGTCTCCACCTGTGCCCCGCCCTCCTCAGCCCCCTCGGCGATACGCCGGGCCAGGGCCGCGCTGTTGCCGTGTTTGCGCGGGCTGCCCAATAAAACCAACACCCCCGGTTTCTCCTTCTCCATGCCGGCTACCTCCTTCACCGCTCGCCTCTCTCCATCGTCCGAATCCACACGGCGAGATAACGAAATTGTACGGGCCGACCTTGACAAAGTCAAGAAATATCGATAGGTTTCATGGGTGTCAAACGGTTCCGTGCGCCAGGCCGCGCCATGGTTCCAAGACTCTTGAAAGGCCGGGAAAGGGTGACCGGGGCGCGGCTTTTTTCTCCTCAAGAAAGGACCCGGACATCACCGCTCGAGTCACATGGCCGGACACGGGCCGGCTGGTCCTCTTCCTGGCTTCTGGGGCCGGCCTGGGATACATACCTCTGGCGCCAGGGACGTTCGGGACCCTGGTCGGCGTTCTCCTTTACCTGGGGCTCGGCCGGCTGCCCCTGTGGGTCCATCTGCCGGCCGTGGTCCTCCTGACCCTGGCGGCCATCCCCCTGGCCGGACGGGCCGAGACCCTTTTCGACCAAAAAGACGACGGCCGCATCGTCGTGGACGAGATCGCGGGCTTTCTGGTGACGACGGTCCTGGTTCGGCCGGCGTGGGGGAGCGTGATTCTGGGATTTATCTTTTTCCGTTTCTTTGATATTCTCAAACCCTGGCCGGTGCGCGGTATCGACCGGAAATGGGCCGGCGGCCTGGGGGTGGTCCTGGACGACGTGGTTGCCGGCATGTATGCCGGCCTTTGTCTCCTTCTCGCCGTCGGCCTGTGGCCCGGGCTGGGGCAGGCGGTCTGGAAATAAGATGCGCGGAGAGATCATCACCATCGGGGACGAGCTGATCACCGGCCGCGTTCCCGACCAAAACGCCCACTACCTCTCCTCCCGGCTCTCTTCCCTCGGCTTGGTCGTAACCTCCATCTCGACGGTCGGAGACGTGCCTGGGGACATCCTCGAGGTGTTGGGCCGGGCGGTGGGGCGTTCGGACTTTATCCTCATCTGCGGTGGATTGGGGCCGACCGAGGACGACATCACCACCGAGGTGGCGGCGAAATTTTTAAAATGCCCGCTGGTCCTCAACACCTGGCTCCTCGAGTATATCAAACAGTCCCTGACCCGGCGCGGTTTGCCCTGGGTGGACGCTTACGAAAAACTGGCCTTGATGCCGGAAGGCGCCCGGCTCATCGACCCCCAGGGAACGGCCTGCGGATTCTACTGCCGGCACCAAGAAGTCCCGCTTTTTTTTCTGCCCGGCGTGCCCGAGGAGGTCCGCTACCTCGCCGAGTCCAAGGTCCTGCCGCTATTGCTCAGCTACGACCGCGAGCCGGCCGTGGTCCGGCAGCGCCTTTATAAAATCTTCGGACTGGCCGAGGCCCGCATCGGCGAACTCCTGGAAGGCTTGGCTGGCCGCGAGGAAGGCGTTCTCCTCGGGTACTATCCCAATTTCCCGGAAAACCACGTCTCGGTCACGATCCGCGGCCGAACGGTCGGGCAGACCGAGGAGGCGCTTGAGCGCCTGGGCCGGGAAGTGGAGGCCGTTCTCGCGCCCTATGTCGTGGCCCGGGACGGGGCCAGCCTCGAGGAAGCCGTCGGCCGGGTACTGACCGAACGCGGTTTGACGTTGGCCGTGGCCGAGTCCTGCACCGGCGGACTCATCGGCCACCGCCTGACCTCGGTCTCGGGCAGTTCGGCCTACTTCGAACGCGGGGTCGTGGCCTATTCCAACCGGTCAAAAATCGCGCTTCTAGGGGTGCGGCCCGAAGTGCTGGAACGTTACGGCGCGGTCAGCGCCGAAACGGCCCGGGCCATGGCCGAGGGGGCGCGGACCTCGAGCGGCGCCAGTCTGGGCCTGGCCACCACGGGGATCGCCGGCCCGACCGGCGGGACGCCGGACAAGCCGGTGGGCACCGTGTACATCGCCCTGGACAGCGGAAAGGGCGCCGAGGCGGAGCATTTCCTGTTTCCCGGCGACCGGGCCCAGGTGAAAATGCTCACCGCCGAGACCGCCTTGGCCCGGCTGCTCCGATTTTTAAAGCCATGATCCGGGCCTTCTTCGCCATCGACCTTCCGGCCGCGTTTATCGAGGAGATCAGGCGGCTGCAGGGGGAGCTCCAGAAAGCCGGGGCGGACGTGCGATGGGTGAGGCCCGAGGGCGTGCATCTCACGCTCAAGTTTCTGGGCGAGGCTGAGGAAAAGTTCCTGGAAGGCCTGACCGAGTCGGTTCGAATCGTCTGCGCCGTCCATCCGTGCCCGACGTTGACCCTGGCCGGGACGGGCGTTTTCCCGGACCGGCGAAAACCTCGGGTGGTCTGGGTCGGCCTCGAAGGGGACCTGGGCGCCTTGGCCATGCTTCAGTACGATATCGAATGGGTGGCGGAGGCTTACGGTTTCAAGCCGGAAAAACGGGCCTTTAGCCCGCATCTGACATTGGGGCGCGTGCGTTCCAGCCGGGGGCAGCAGGAGCTGCTGGCGGCCTTGAACGGACTTAAGCCGTCCCCGTTGTCCTTCACCGCCGCCGAGGTGCGGCTGATCAGGAGCGACCTCAAACCCTCGGGCGTGGTCTATACGCCGCTCCAAGAATGTCCCCTAGGCGGCGGCAAAGCCGGTCCCGAACACAACCTCATTCGCCCGCCCAGCCGGGCCGGGGTCAAGGAGAAGCCATGAATCACGCGCCGGACAAGGACAGGGCTATCGGCCTGGCCATCTCCCAGATCGAGAAGGAATTCGGCAAGGGCTCGATCATGAAGTTGGGAGAGCAAGGAAAACTCGTCAGCGTCCCCATCATTCCCTCCGGTTCCCTGGCCCTGGACGTGGCCTTGGGCGTGGGCGGCATACCCCGAGGCCGGGTGGTGGAAATTTACGGGCCGGAGTCTTCGGGCAAGACCACCCTGGCCCTGCACGTCATCGCCGAGGCCCAGCGCACGGGAGGCATCGCCGCCTTCATCGACGCCGAGCATGCGCTGGACATGAACTATGCCGGGGCCCTGGGGGTGAAGACCGAGGAGTTGCTCATCTCCCAGCCCGACACCGGGGAGCAGGCCCTCGAGATTGCCGACATCCTGGTGCGCAGCGGGGCCGTGGACGTGCTGACCATCGACTCGGTGGCCGCCCTGGTGCCCCGCGCCGAGATCGAGGGCGAGATGGGCGACGCCCACGTGGGGCTCCAGGCCCGGCTCATGTCCCAGGCCCTCCGCAAGCTGACCTCGAACATCTCCAAGTCCGCCACCTCGGTCATCTTCATCAACCAGATTCGGATGCGGATCGGCATCCAGTACGGCAACCCGGAGACGACCACCGGCGGCAACGCCCTCAAGTTCTACGCCACCATGCGCCTGGACATCCGGCGCATCGGGGCCCTCAAGGAAGGCGAAGAGATCGTCGGCAACCGCACCCGGGTCAAAGTGGTCAAGAACAAGCTGGCGCCGCCCTTCCGCGAGGCAGAATTCGACATCCTTTACGGCCACGGCATCTCCAAGGAAGGGGACCTGGTGGACATGGGCGTGGCCGCCGGGCTGATCGAAAAAAGCGGCTCGTGGTACTCGTATGGTGAGGAACGCATCGGGCAGGGCCGCGAAAATGCGCGCCGCTTTCTCCTGGACAATCCGGACATCGCCGCCTCCCTCGAAACCAAGGTCCGCGGCGCTTACGGGTTGATGAAAACCGAGCCCCCGGCCGCGGCGGACCCGAAAGCCTGAGCCGGACGCCCGGACCGCCGCGGCCGGCAGCCGAAATTTTGTAACGGCGTCAACCCCGGCAGCAACGAGGCAGAACCATCATGACCGCCCATGAAATCCGCACGAAATTTTTGGATTTTTTTAAAAATCACGACCACGCCGTTCTGAAAAGTTCCTCCCTGGTTCCCAAGGACGATCCAACCCTGCTCTTCACCAACGCCGGCATGGTCCAGTTCAAACGGGTCTTTCTCCAAGAGGAAAAACGCGACTACACCCGGGCCACCACGTCCCAGAAGTGCGTCCGGGCCGGCGGCAAGCACAACGATCTGGAAAACGTGGGCTACACCTCGCGGCACCACACCTTCTTCGAGATGTTGGGCAACTTCTCCTTCGGGGACTACTTCAAGGCCCTGGCCATCGAGCTGGCCTGGGACCTCCTGGTGAACGGCTACGGCCTGCCGCCGGAAAAACTCTGGGTCTCGGTCTTCCGCGAGGACGACGAGGCGGCCGGGTTGTGGCGGAAGATCGTGGGCCTGCCCGAAGAAAAAATCCTGCGCATGGGCGAAAAGGACAACTTTTGGGCCATGGGCGACACCGGGCCCTGCGGGCCGTGTTCCGAAATCCACATCGACCAGGGCGAGGAGGTGGGCTGCGGCGCGCCCGAGTGTTCTCCGGCCTGCGACTGCGACCGGTTCCTCGAACTGTGGAACCTGGTCTTCATGCAGTTCAACCGCACGGCCGACGGCGTCATGACCCCCCTGCCCAAACCGTCCATCGACACGGGCATGGGCCTCGAACGCATCGCGGCCGTGGTCCAGGGGTTTCGCTCGAACTACGAATCCGATCTCTTCCGGCCCCTGATCGATTTCGTCCAGGAACTGTCCGGCGTCAGGTACGTCTTTCAAAACGAGCGGCGGAGTGAGGCCGGAGAAGCCCCCCTCGCCCCGCTCAAGACGAACGTCAGCACCCGGGCCATCGCCGACCACGTCCGGGCGCTCGCCTTTCTCATCGCCGACGGCGTGCTGCCGGAAAACATGGGCCGCGGCTACGTGCTCAGGCGCATCCTGCGCCGAGCCGTGCGCCACGGCCGGTCCTTGGGCTTGAGGAAACCCTTCCTGCACCTGGTTTCGAAAAAAGTCATCGAGGAGATGCGCCCGGCCTACCCGGAACTGGCCGACGGCGCAACGTATATCAAGCAGGTCATCCTCAACGAGGAGGAGCGTTTTTCCGAGACGCTGGACAACGGCCTGAAGCTGCTCTACGACGAGATCGGCCGGCTGAAGGAGACCGGCCGGGGGACAAAACTCCTGCCCGGCGAGGTGGCCTTCAAACTCTACGACACCTACGGCTTCCCCCTGGACCTGGTCGAGGACGTCTGCCGGGAGGATGGACTCCACATCGACCTGCACGGCTTTGAAACGGCCATGGAAAGACAACGGGCCCAGAGCCGGGCCTCCTGGAAGGGCAGCGGCGAGGCGGCCGCGCCCGAGCCGGTCTCCCGGCTGACCGCCGGCGGGTTCAAGGTGGACTTCCTGGGCTACGAGCAGACCTCGGCCGAGGCCAGGCTGGTCCTGCTGATGAAGGACGGTCAAGAGACGGACCGAGCCGGCCAGGGAGAGGAAGTGAGCCTCATCTTCGAGGCCACCCCGTTTTACGGAGAGGCCGGAGGCCAGGTCGGCGACACGGGCCGCATCCGGTCGGACGAGGCCGAGGTCGAGGTCACGAGCACCCTGCGCTACCCGGGCGAGATCATCCTCCACCAGGGCCGTGTGGTCTCCGGCCTGGTCCGCATGGGCCGGACCTATCGGCTGGAAACCTCCCAGTCCCTGCGCCGGGACACGGCCTGCAACCACACGGCCACCCACCTCCTGCACGCGGCCCTGCGCCGGGAACTGGGCGACCACGTCCGCCAGGCCGGGTCCTCCGTCTCCCCGGACCGGCTGCGCTTCGACTTCACCCATTTCGCCCAGGTGGATCACGAGGTCCTGGACCGCGTGGAACAGCGGGTCAACGAAAAGGTCCGCGAGGCCCTGCCCGTGGTGACCGAGGTCATGTCCATGGAGGAGGCCATGGAGACCGGGGCCATGGCCTTGTTCGAGGAGCGGTACGGGGACACGGTGCGGGTGGTGAACGTGGGCGATTTTTCGAAGGAGCTGTGCGGCGGCACGCACACGCCCAGCACCGGCGACATCGGTCTGTTCCTGATCCTGAGCGAGTCTTCGGCCGCGGCCGGCGTGAGGCGGATCGAGGCCGTGACCGGCCGGGGGGCGCTCGAGGCGGTCCGCTCCCAACGCGCGGTGCTGCGCCAGGTCACGGCCGCCCTGAAGGCGTCGCCGGCCGAGGTTCCGGGCCGCGTGACCCGGATGCAGGAGCGGATCAAGGAGCTCGAGCGGGGCCTCATGGCCGCCAAGCAGAAGCTCAGCCGCGGAGAGGGCGGCGACATCCTGGACCAGGTCCGGGAGATCGGCGGGGTCAAGCTTCTGGCGGCCCGGGTGAGCGTGGACAATCCCAAGGGTCTGAGGGAGCTGGGGGACTACGTGAAGGACAGGCTTAAGTCCGGCGTGATCGTCCTGGCCGCGGAAAACAAGGGCAAGGCCCTGCTGCTGACCATTGTCACGCCGGATTTGCAAGACCGCTTCCACGCCGGCAACATCGTCCAGGCCCTGGCCCGGGAGGTGGGCGGAAACGGCGGCGGCCGGCCGGACATGGCCCAGGCCGGAGGTCCCGAACCCGGGCATATCGACCGGGCCCTGGACAAGGCTAGAAGCCTGCTGGCTTGAAGGATATGGCTCCAAGGGGATTCCGATGAACATTCTCGTGGTGGGCGGCGGCGGCCGGGAACACGCCCTGGTCTGGAAATTGGCCCGGAGCCCGCGGGTGGACCGCGTCTTTTGCGCGCCCGGCAACGCGGGCATCGAAGCCCAGGCCGAGTGCGTGCCCATCGGCGCCGAGGACCTCGACGGCCTGGTGGCCTTGGCCCGCCAAAAGCGGATCGACCTGGCCGTGGTCGGACCCGAGGCGCCGCTTACCATGGGGCTGGCCGACCGCATGGTCGAGGCCGGGATCGCCGTCTCGGGCGCCTCGCAGGCGGCGGCCCGCATCGAGGGCAGCAAGACCTTTGCCAAGGACCTCATGAAAAAATACGGCATCCCCACCGGCGACTACCGGGCCTTCGAGGCTTACGGGCCGGCCAGGTCCTTTATCGAAAAGACCGGCGGCCCGCTCGTGGTCAAGGCCGACGGTTTGGCCGCGGGCAAGGGCGTGCTGCTTTGCCGGACGACCGAGGAGGCCCTGGCCGCCCTCGACCAGGTCATGAAGGCGCGCGCCTTCGGCCCGGCCGGGGACCGCGTGGTGGTCGAGGAGTTTCTCGAAGGGGAGGAGGCCTCCTTCCTGGTCTTCACCGACGGCCGGACCGTCCGGCCCCTGCCCACCTCCCAGGACCACAAGGCCATCTATGACCACGACCAGGGCCCGAACACGGGCGGCATGGGGGCCTACTCGCCGGCCCCGGTCGTCACCCCGGCCCTCCACGACGAGATCATGGACCGCGTCATGCGGCCGACGGTCAAGGCCATGGCCGCCGAGGGCTGCCCCTACCAGGGCGTGCTCTACGCCGGGCTGATGATCGGCTCCAAGGGCATTCAGGTGCTCGAATTCAACGCCCGCTTCGGCGACCCGGAGTGCCAGCCTTTGATCCTCAAACTCGAAAGCGACCTGGTGGACATTCTCGAGGCCATCCCCCAGGGCCGGCTGGACCAGGTGGACATCGCCTGGAACGACGCGGCCAGCCTCTGCCTGGTCCTGGCCTCCCGCGGATATCCCGGCGCCTACGAAAAGGGGCTGCCCATCGAAGGCCTCGAGGCGGCCGCCAGGCAGGAAGGCGTGGTCGTCTTTCACGCGGGCACGGCCACAAAGGACGGCCGCATCGTCACCAGCGGCGGCCGGGTCCTGGGCGTGACCGCCCTGGGCCGAGACGTGGTCCAGGCTCGGGAGAGGGCCTACGCCGCGGCCGAGCTGATTCGCTGGCCCGGCAAGTACGCCCGGACCGACATCGGCATGAAGGCCCTGGCCCGGGCCAAGGAGGCGTCCCTATGAGCGGACCGCTGGTCGGCATTGTCGTGGGCAGCGACTCGGACCTTTCGGCCATGAACGGCGCGGCCGAGATGCTGGACAAATTCGGCGTGCCTTACGAGATGACCGTGGCCTCGGCCCACCGTTCGCCCGAACGGGCCTCGACCTATGCCCGCGCCGCGAGGGAGCGCGGGCTCAAGGTCATCATTGCCGGGGCCGGCGGGGCGGCGCATCTGGCCGGCGTGCTGGCCGCGGAGACAACCCTGCCGGTCATCGGCGTGCCCCTGGCCTCCTCTCCGCTTGGGGGGTTCGACGCCCTGCTGGCCACGGTCCAGATGCCCGCCGGCGTGCCGGTGGCCACCATGGCGGTGGGCGGGGCCGGGGCGCGCAACGCGGGCCTTTTAGCCGTGCAGGTTCTGGCCTTGTCCAGCGAAGACCTGGCTGCACGACTTCTGACCTACAAAGAGGAGCTGGCCCAGGGGGTGGCTGAAAAGGCCCGCCGGCTCGAAGCGGGAAGCCGCCAGACCGATCCTTAAGCTGAGCCCGTCTCGCCCTTTCAGGACGGCCACGGCAGAAAAATAAAAAATGCCCCGTATCTTGAAAATCGACCCGCAGAAAGCCGACTATCTCCCCCTGAAGCCGGCCGCGCAGACGCTCTTGGCGGGCGGCGTGGTGGCCGGCCCGACCGAGACCTTCTACGCCCTGATGGCCTCCCCCGGAAGCGCCGGAGCCCTCGAACGAATCTCCCGGCTCAAGGGCCGGCCGGCGGACAAGCCGTTCCTCCTTCTCCTGGACACCATTCTGCGGGTGGTCTGTTACGCCCGGAACGTTCCCTCGTCCGTGGATGCGCTGGCCAAACGTTTCTGGCCGGGCCCGCTGACCCTGCTCCTCAAGGCCCACCTCAGCCTGCACCCCCTCCTCATCGGTCCTCAGCAAACCGTGGCTCTTCGGGTGGAGGGCTTGCCAGCCATCCGGATGCTGGTCAGGGCCACGGACCGGGCCGTGACCGGCACCAGCGCCAATCCCTCGGGCCAGCCTCCGGCCGCAACCGCCGAAGAGGTCGCGGCCTACTTCGGGGACGGCGTGGACCTCATCCTGGACGCCGGGCGCCTGGCCGGCGACCGACCCTCGACCCTGGTGGACGCGACCACCCTCCCGCCCCATCTGGTTCGGCCCGGGGTCATCAGCGTCGAGGAGCTGCGGACCGTGATCCCGGACCTTCGCGCCTGACCTTGGCCCACCTGCCGCCGGAAAACCTGGTCATCTATGAAGTGGAAGGCGTGCCTGGCGAGGACGTTCCGTCCGGGCTGGGGCCGGGTTATCTCGGGCTCTGGGAGGAAGGAGGATACACCTTCTTCTTTTTCGACCGCGAGGCCGGTGAGGCCTGGGACCGCTTTCTGAGCGAACGGACCGGGCTTCGTTTGCGATACGTCCACCGTATGAAATACGAAGAGTGGCAGGACGGCGCGCGGTTCCAGCCTTTTCAGGTGGGCCCGCTCACCATTGTCCCGGCTTGGGAAAGCTCAACCCTTCCGCCGGGGAAGCACCTTCTCCGCTTGGACCCGGGTCTGGCCTTCGGCTTCGGCGGTCATTTTACCACCCGCTCCTGCCTCGAAGCCCTGGTCCGGGTTTACCGTGCGGACCGGCCCCAGACCGTCCTCGACTTGGGCACCGGCACCGGCGTGCTGGCCCTGGCCGCGGCCCGGCTGGGCGCGAAACGGGTGGCTGCCGTGGAATCGAGCCGGATCGCCGCCGAGACGGCCGCCCGCAACGTGACTTTAAACGGGCTGGAAAAAATCATCGAGATTTTTCACGGCCGGGCCGAGGAGCACCTGAACCAACCGGCGGCCCTGGTTCTGGCCAACCTCCACTCCGCCGCGCAGAACGCGGTGCTGAAGGCCGGCGGCTACGACCATCGCCGCTGGCTCATCCTCTCGGGCCTGTTTCACGAACAGGCCGCGCTCCTGGAACCGGAGCTTCTCGGGCGGGGATACCGTCTCGCGGACCGGGTGCGGGACCCGCGCTGGGCCACGCTGCTGCTCCGCGCCGTTTGACCTGGCGGCCATCAACGGGAAAATAAAGTTTGGACCTTTTCCTTGAGAACCTTGCCCATGGAATTTCTGGGCAGGGTCTCCACCAGCCGGACCTCTTTGGGGCATTTCCAGTTCAGGAGATGCTCCCGGCAAAGGCGCTGAATTTCCTCGGGCCGACGTAGCGAGCCGGGCCGAAGCACCACGGCGGCCACGACGCGCTCCCCCCAGGTGTCGTCCGGCACGCCCACCACCGCGGATTCGACCACCTCCTCGTCCATCTGGATGACCTGCTCGATCTCCATGGGAGAAACGTTCTCCCCGCCCGAGATGATGATGTGCTTCAGCCGGTCGGTGAGAAAGTAGTAGCCGTCTTCATCCTGACGCCCCAGATCGCCGGTGCGAAACCAGCCCTGGGTAAAAACGGCCTCTGTCTCGGCCGGCATCCGCCAGTAACCGGGCGTGATGGACGGCCCCCGAAGCCAAAGCTCCCCAACCTGGCCGGCCGACACGTCCTCCCCGCGCACCGGGTCCACGATGCGGACCTCGAGGCCGGGCAAGGGCAGGCCGATGGAACCGGCTTTGCGCGGACCGCTGAAGGGGTTGGAAAAATTCATGCCGGTCTCGGACATGCCTTCCCGCTCGACAGGCTCGTGGCCGAAGAAGCGACGGACGCGCTCGAAGTCCCTGGCCAAGAGCGGCGCCGAGCCCGAGGTCATGAGCCGGAGATGGCTGAAGTCCCCATGGACCGGCGGATGGTCCAGAAGCCGGGCGTACATGGTGGGCACGGCCATGAACATGGTGGAGGCCAGCTCCCCCTCTTTTTGCGCGAGAACCCGCAGCACGATTTCCGGATCGAAGGCGTCCAGCATGACCAGGCTGGTGCCGCTGAGCAGGGCGGTGTGCAAGGCGAAGCACAGGCCGTGGGCGTGAAACAGCGGCAGGGCGTGGCAGAGGCGATCGGCCGCGCCCATCTCCCAGATGCGCGCGATGTTCTGGGCGTCGTGGCTCAGGTTGCCCTGGGTCAGGACCGCGCCCTTGGGACGGCCGGTGGTGCCGGAGGTGAAAAGAAGGATGGCCGGGTCTTCGAGGCTGGGCACATGTACCGGACGAAAGTCGGCTCGGCCCTCGGGCCGGGCATAAGGTTGGCCGGGATCGTAGATCTGAAGGCGGGCGGCGGTTCCGATCCGCCGGACCACGGCCGCCTGCTCGGGTCCCATCACGGCCAGTTTCGGCGCGGTGGTCTCGAAGAAATAGGCCGCCTCCCGCTCCTTGAAGGCGGGGTTAAGGGGCACGCTGACGGCCCCGACCTTCTGCGCGGCCAGGTGCGCGGCGACAAAGGCGACCGACTTGGGCAGATACAGCACCGCGCGGTCGCCGGGTTCGAGACCCTGCTCGGAAAAGGTTTTGGCCAGGCGGTCGGAATCCTCGTCCAGGTCCTCGAACGACAGCCGCGTCTGGACCTCGCCGCCGCACAGAAAGATCAGGGCACGTCGGGGTCCGAACCGCTTGAGGGATTGCCCGATCAGGTCGATCAGCGGCGCCTTCACCATAGGCCGCT
>Ga0315282_10001392_pt1 | contig 45490 bp, 44 predicted proteins | sample YL17G07_20_MG_FD_203693 | JGI IMG/M metagenome (GOLD analysis project Ga0315282, IMG submission 203693) | Sediment microbial communities from Yellowstone Lake, YNP, Wyoming, USA - YL17G07_20 | ecosystem: Environmental > Aquatic > Freshwater > Lake > Sediment | place: USA: Wyoming | collected... | reverse complement strand
CGTGGTCGAGGAGACCGTGGCTTCGGGCCGTCCCTCGCTGCCCGGCTTCTTCAATTGGCTCACGCCCCGCGTGGGCGACACCGTGTTCCCGTCCGTGAGCCGCTCGATCGCCCGTGGGATCCTCGTCGTCGGGTCCTCGGCCCTGATCCTCGGCGGGACGTTCGTCTTCGTGTTCCTCGCGTGGGGCGGCCTCGTCGCTCTCGGTTTCGAGGGGCCGCCGGGACGGATCGTCGACCTCGCTGCGCTGCCGCCCGTCAGCACGTACTTCGACGCCCTGAACGGTGTGGCGATCTTCGGCTACGGCCTCGCGGGCACGCTCGCGGCGCTGGGGTTCCTGCTGCTGCGCGCGCTGGTCGTCGCCGTGCTAACCGGTCTCATCGTGGTGCGGCTGGAAGGAGAGGGGACCGCGCTCGAGGGCGTCCTGCGCGGCCTGCGCGCATACCCGACCGTGCTCACCGTGAACGTCATCGCCATGGTCAGCATGCTCATCGGCAGCTTCGTGTTGCCGATCCTCGGCGCCGGGATCGGGTTCCTCGGCTACGTGCTGCTCCTCGTCGCCGTGCTGTTCTTGCTCGCTTTCGCTCCGGCGGCGGCCGTCCGCGAGGAACGCCCGGTCATGGAGACGCTGCGCCGCTCCGGCCGCGCCGCGATGATGCCGAGGAGCCGCCACGCGCTGATGTGCCTGCTCTACATCTTCTTGGCGCTTCCGCTATTCCTCGCGTTCGCGCCCGAGGGCAACCTGCTCACCGTGAACCCGAGCATCGGGGCGTGGGTGTACGGGCTCTGCGCGTCGTTCGTGCACATCGCTTTCCTGGCGGCTTTCTCGTACCGCTGGATGGTCGTGGAGGACGAGGTGCCCGAGCACCCGGTCAAGCGCGCCAGCGGGGCGTCGGCTCGCCGCTGACGTCGGCCCGCGCGCGCACTCCGGCCCGCGCGCGGACTCCGGCCACCGCGCGCACTCCGGCCACCGCGCCGCGCGACACGGCCCCGTGCGTGGACTCCGCTGCTAGACTCCCCGCGCCGGTGCGATCGCACCGAGCACGCACGCCTGGGGATCGCCAGCGGGGTCCCGGCTACGGCCGGGCCGCGGCGAGTCGAGCCAGGCGGAGGGAGAACCGGAGGGAGGAACACCGTGCCTGTCGTCACCAGGCGGGAGCTCCTCGAGGCAGGCATCCACTTCGGGCACCAGACCCGGCGCTGGAACCCGAAGATGCAGCGGTACCTGTACGGGGAACGCTCCGGCATCTACATCGTCGATCTCGAGAAGACCCTGGCCGGCCTCGAGGACGCCTACCGCTTCGTGGAGAACCTCGGACGGCGAGGCGGCATCGTCCTCTTCGTCGGTACGAAGAAGCAGGCGCAAGAGGTCGTCGCCGAGAACGCGGAGCGCGTCGGCATGCCCTACGTCACCACCCGGTGGCTGGGCGGCATGCTCACGAACTTCCAGACCGTGTCGCGGCGGCTGCTGCGCATGCGCGAGCTGCGCGAGATGGAGCGCACCGGCGCCTTCGACTTCCTCCCCAAGAAGGAGGTCCTGCGCCTGCGCCACGAGATGGGGAAGCTGGATCGGAACCTCGGCGGGATGCAGGCGCTCCAACGGTTGCCCGACGCCGTCTTCGTGATCGACACGAAGAAGGAGCACATCGCGGTCGGCGAGGCTCGCAAGCTCGGCCTGCCGATCATCGCGATCGTCGATACGAACTGCGACCCAGACGAGGTCGACTACGTGATCCCGGGCAACGACGACGCGATCCGTTCGGTCTCGCTCGTGACGCGGATCGTCGCCGACGCGCTCGTCGAGGGTCGCCAGGCGGGACGCGAGGCGCTCGTCACGAAGGCTACCGGCCCCGAGATCGAGCCCGAGCACGAGGCCGTGACCGACCAGCAGAGTCCGAAGAGCGAGGGCGAGGCATGAGCGACATCACGGCCGAACAGGTGAAGGAGCTCCGGGAGCTGACCGGAGTCGGGATGATGGACTGCAAACGAGCCCTGGAGGAGACGGGCGGCGACGTCGAGAAGGCAGTCGAGCTCCTGCGCCAGAAAGGCATCGCGTCGGTCGCGAAGCGGGCCGGTCGGGTCGCGAACCAGGGCTTGGTCGACAGCTACATCCACTTCAACAATACGGTCGGAGTGCTCGTCGAGGTGAACTGCGAGACGGACTTCGTCGCGAACACGGACGAGTTCCGCCGGCTGGCGAAGGACGTCGCGCTGCACATCGCGAGCCCTGCTGCCCCGCGTTGGCTCTCGCGCGAGGACGTCCCCGCCGAGGTGCTCGGATACCATCGGAACCTCTACGAGGCACAGGCCCAGGGGTCGGGGAAGCCCGAGCATGTGATCAGGAGGATCGTCGAGGGCAAGCTGGAGGCGTTCCACAAGGAGAACGTGTTGCTCGAGCAGCCGTTCGTGAGGGACGATACGAAGACGATCCGGCAGTTGCTCGACGAGGTATCGGCGAAGGTCGGCGAGAAGGTTGCCGTACGCCGCTTCGTCCGGTACAAGCTTGGCGAGGAACTGGACTGAAAGGGGCTGACCGCCGGATGGGTGACGCGGAGCGAACGGACCGCCCGCCGGACCGGCCGCTCTACCACCGGGTCCTGCTGAAGCTCTCCGGCGACGCGTTCGCGCCCGCCGATACCGGCTACGGGATCTCCACCGACGCGACCTCCCTGCTCGCGAGGCAGCTCGCGGAGGTCGTGGACCTCGGGGTCCAGACGGCTGTCGTGGTCGGTGGCGGGAACATCTTCCGCGGCCGGCAGGCGCCGGGCATCGAGCGGGCGCGCGGCGACTACATGGGCATGCTGGCGACCGTCATGAACGCGCTCGCCCTGCAGGATGCTTTGGAGAAGATCCACGTCACGACGCGGGTGCAGACGGCGATCCACATGGCGCAGATCGCCGAGCCGTACGTCCCGCTCCGCGCGATCCGTCACCTCGAGAAGGGCAGGATCGTCGTCTTCGCAGCGGGCATCGGGGCACCGTTCTTCTCCACCGATACGACGGCGGCCCAGCGGGCCCTCGAGATCCACGCGGAGGCGATCCTGAAGGGCACGAAGGTCGACGGCGTCTACGACGCGGACCCGCACGTGGAGCCGAACGCGCACCGCTTCGAGTCGATCGAGTACCTCGATGTGCTCCGCGAGAGCTACCAGGTGATGGACGCGACGGCGGTCTCGCTCTGCATGGAGAACGAGCTGCCGATCATCGTGTTCGACTTCCGCGAGGAGGGGAACATCCGCCGCGTGGTATCCGGCGAGTCGATCGGCACCCTCGTCCACGGAGGTCTCCGATGACGGTCGCGACGGCTCTCGCCGACGCGCGGGAGAAGATGAACAAGGCCGTGTCGGTGCTGAAGGAGGAGCTCGGCGGCATCCGGACCGGACGGGCGGCCCCGAGCTTGCTTTCGCGGGTGGTTGTGGACTATTACGGTACGCAGGTGCCCATGAACCAGCTCGCGTCGTTCTCGGTCCCCGAGCCGCGGACGCTCCTCATCCAGCCGTTCGACAAGAACGCGATCGGCGCGATGGAGAAAGCGATCCAGGCGAGCGACCTCGGCATCACTCCGTCGAACGACGGGAACGTCATCCGGCTGAACTTCCCGCCTCTTACGGAGGAGCGCCGGAAGGACCTGATCAAGGTCGTCCATCAACGGGGCGAAGAGGCACGGGTGGCCGTGCGCAACGTGCGGCGCCACTCGAAGGAAGGGCTCGAGAAGCTTGAGCACGAGGCCGCTATCTCGGAAGATGAGCTGATGCGGTCGGAGAAAGAGCTCCAGAAGCTCACCGACCATCACGTGGCTGAGGTGGACGAGATAGTCGCCCACAAGGAGCAGGAGCTCAAGGAGATCTAGGTGGGCGAGGACGACAGGGGCGACAAGAGGGACGATCTGTTCGAGGACCTCGACAAGTTCTTCGCGCCGATCCAGGACGTGGACTGGCCCGAGAGCGTACCGCCGGCCCCCGGGAAGGAGGAGCCGGCCGAGACGGCCGCGCCCGCGACCCCGCCTGGACCACCCCCGCAGGAGGCCGCGCCAGGGCCGGTCGAGCCGCACGAGCAGCTGTTCGGAGGCACGGAGGCCGAGAGGGAACCGACAGAGGAGCCGTGGTCGGCCGCAGAGGAGGGCACCGAGCCCAGGGCCTTCCTCTTCGAGACCGAGGAGTACGAGATCTCTGAGGAGCCGGAGACGACCCTCGGAGGGGTCGGCCTCTCGGGCGGGGAGCTCGAGGGCGAGGGTGTGGGGGAGGAGCCTTCCGAGGAGGCGGTCGAGGCCGCCGACCACTTCGCCGAGTCGGTGCGCGAGGAGGTCAGGGTCGAACCGGTCGAGCCGGGGCCCGAGGAGCCCGAGGTCGCGCCGGGCGAGCCGTCTCCCGAAGCCCGGGAGGTCGAGGATGAGATCCTGGCCGGGCTCGAGGAGGCCGGGCAACCGGCCCGCACGGTCATCGTCGGATCCGACGGCCTGGGAGGCCCGAGCTGGCAGGAGCCGACGACGGTCGAGATCGGCCCCGATCACGAGCGGAAGCCGGTCGGTCGCGACCTCCCGGCGGCGTTCCTGACCGGGTTGGTGCTTGCAGCCGCCGCGATCGGCGCGATCGCGATCGGTGCCGGACCGTTCGCCGTCGTGGCCACCGTGATCGTGCTGTGGGCCCAGGGCGAGCTCTACCTCGCGATGCAGAAGCGCCACCTGCAGCCGGCGACAGCGCTCGGCCTCGTGTCCGGTGCGCTCGTTCTCGGCAGTGCGTACTACCGCGGCGAGGCCGCGATGCTCGCGGTGTTCGCTCTGTCGGTCTTCGCCACGTTCCTCTGGTACATGGCGCAGCCGGCCGCGCACCGGAAGAACACGCTCGTGAACGTAGGGGCGACCGTCCTAGGCGTCGGCTACGTGCCCCTGCTCGCCGGCTACGCGCTCGCCATGCTGAAGGCCGTGCCCGACGGGCGTGGAGTCGTCCTGTCGGTGATCGGACTCGCGGTCGTCTACGACACGGCCGCGTTCATCGTCGGCTACTTGTGGGGCAGCCGGTCCCTTGCGCCCACGATCAGCCCGAAGAAGTCCTGGGAGGGCGCGATCGGCGCGACGCTCGTCGTTATCGCGGTCGCCGTCGGCGTCGTGCTCCCATGGGTCGACGTCCTCGACACCGTGCCGAAGGCGGTCGGCCTCGCCGTCGTGGTGGCGCTCTTCGCGCCGTTCGGGGACCTGGCCGAGTCGCTGATCAAGCGGGACCTCGGGCTGAAGGACATGGGGAGCATCCTGCCCGGGCACGGCGGGGTGATGGATCGGATCGACTCGCTCCTGTTCGTCGCGCCGGCCGCCTACGTGTTCCTGCGGCTCATCCTCCTGTAGCCGCCGACCTCGTGGATCCTCGCGACCCGGGGTAATCTTGGTCCGATGCGGTCACTCGCCATCCTCGGCTCCACCGGATCGGTAGGAACCCAGGCCCTGGATGTGGTTCGGCGCAATCCGGACCGCTTCAAGGTCGTCGGGCTCTCGGCCGGGACCAACCGCGAGCTGCTCATCGGCCAGATCCGAGAGTTCGCGCCCCCCTTCGTCGCGATCGCGGACGAGGAAGCCGCCGCCGACCTTCGGGAGAAGCTGGCCGGCACGCACGGTGTCGAGCTGCTCGTCGGGCCGGAGGCGGCCGAGAGACTGGCCCGCGACGTCGAGGCGGACATGGTCGTGAACGCCCTCGTCGGTTCCGCCGGCCTCGCGCCCACGCTCGCGGCGCTCCAGAGCGGCAAGTCGCTGGCGCTCGCGAACAAGGAGAGCCTCGTCGTGGGCGGCGAGCTCGTGACCGACCTGGTCAAGGGCGAGCCCGAGCGCCTGATCCCCATCGACTCGGAGCACGCGGCGCTCGCGCAGGTGCTCCGCGGCGAGCGACGCGAGGACGTGAAACGCGTGATCCTCACCGGATCGGGCGGACCGTTCCGGGGCTGGACCCGCGCCGAGCTCACGAAGGCGTCGGTGAGGGAGGCCCTCACGCACCCCGTGTGGCAGATGGGCCCGAAGATCACGATCGACTCCGCGACGCTCATGAACAAGGGTCTCGAGGTGATCGAGGCGCACTACCTGTTCCGTCTGGAGTACTCACAGATCCACGTCGTGATCCATCCGGAGGGTGTGGTCCACGCGCTCGTGGAGTTCCGCGACGGCACACTGCTCGCCCAGTTCGCGGTGCCGGATATGCGACTGCCCATCCAGCTCGCGCTCGCGTGGCCAGAGCGCCTGCCGACCGGTGTGGCGCCGGTCCCGCTCGTCGACACCAAGCTCTCGTTCGAGCCGGTCGACCGCGAGGCTTTCCAGGCGATCGATCTCGCCTACCGTGTGGGCGAGCTTGGGGTCACCTTCCCGGCGGTCATGAGCGCGGCCAACGAGGTCGCGGTCATGGCGTTCCTCGAGAGCAAGATCCCGCTCACCCGCATCGTCGAGGTCGTCCAGGCAGTGGTGGACGAGCACGAAGCGCCCTCGTCGGTGGTATCGATCGTGAACCTGGAGAGGGCCGACGCGTGGGCCCGCAACCGCGCCGCCGAGATCATCGAGGCCCGTTGAGCGGGGTCCGCTGATGGCCGGCCCCGTCGCGGAGATCGCCTTCTTCGTCGCTCTCGTCGCCGTGATCGTCGTGCACGAAGGCGCGCACTTCGGCATGGCCAAGTGGTTCGGCATCAAGGTGGAGGAGTTCTTCGTTGGGTTCGGGCCGCGGATCTGGTCGTTCCGCCGCGGGGACACCGAGTACGGCGTGAAGGCTATCCCGGCGGGTGGGTACGTGAAGATCGCCGGCATGAACCCTTACGAGGAGCCGACGCCGGAGGACCTGCCGCGGACCTTCGGCGCGAAGCCGATCCGGCAGCGAGCCCTCGTGATCTTCGCCGGGCCGGCCACGCACTTCGTCCTTGCGTTCGCGTGCTTCGGGCTGTGGCTCGGGCTCGTCGGACAGCCGGACGTCCACAGGCCGCTCGTCGCCGAGGTCTCGGCCACGCTCGGCGGGCAGACCTCGCCGGCGGCCGGCGCCGGCCTTCGGCCGGGCGATCGGATCGTCGGGATAGACGGGATGTCGAACCCGACCGACATGCAGGTCGTGAACCACACGCGCGAGCACGTGGGGCAGCCGGTCACGTTCACGATCGAGCGCGACGGGCGCCGGTTCGACGTCACCGTGACGCCGGTCCTGTCCACGGTAGACGGGAAGAAGGTCGGTCGGATCGGCGTGACGCTGGGTGCCGCACGCAAGACCGCCGGGCTCGTCGGCTCGGTCACGGGGGGCGTGAAGCTCGTCGGGACCTCGATCGTGGACTCCGCCAAAGGTATCTACCGGCTCTTCGGCCCGGACGGGATCGGTCGCGTGCTGCGACTGCTGTTCACGAACGCTCCACGCGAGCCGAGCGACCCGATGAGCGTCGTCGGGGTCGGCGGCGTCGTCGGCCAGACGGCCTCGACCGGGCGTTTCTGGGACATCCTGTGGATCTTCGGTCTCGTGAACGTGTTCATCGGGTTCCTGAACCTGCTTCCGCTGCCGCCGTTCGACGGCAGCCACCTGGCGGTGCTCGCCGTCGAGAAGATCCGCGGGAAGAAGGTCGACATGCGCAAGCTCGCGCCGATCTCCGCAGCCGTCGTGGCCTTCTTCGTCTTGATGTTCATCGCTGTCGTCTACCTGGACATCGCGAAGCCGGTGAACCTGAGCCCCTGACGGAGAGCGGGGTGCCGCCCACGCTCGCAGTGACACAAGTTCTCAACACCCCCCGGGATGGCCCGCGACGTTGGATGGCTACGATTTGACCGTGGCTAACCAGACCGTCCTGGTGGTCGACGACGAGGAGGCCATCTCAGAAGCTGTGCGCGCACGGCTCGAGAGCGAGGGCTACCGCGTGGTCGTCGCTGGCGACGGACCCCAGGCGATCGAGGTGTGCGCCGCGGTCCATCCGGACCTCGTCGTGCTCGATCTCATGCTCCCCGGCATGGACGGCCTGGAGGTCTGCAGGGAGATCCAGAAGGACGGATGGGTGCCGGTGCTGATGCTCACGGCCCGAACCGAGGAGGCGGACAAGGTCGCCGGCTTCGCGGTGGGGGCCGACGACTACCTGACGAAGCCGTTCAGCCTGCGCGAGCTCGCCGTGCGCGTGCAGGCGATCCTCCGGCGGGCCGACCGGATCCGCTCGCTTCAGACGACCGAGCCGATCGAGCACGGTGCGCTCGCGATCGATCCTGCGCGCCGACTTGTGACCATGGACGGCGTTGAGGTCGCGCTCACGCCGCTCGAGTTCGAGATCCTGCTCACGCTCGCCCGGCAGCCAGGGGTCGTGTTCACGCGAGAGCAGCTGATGGACCGGGTCTGGGGCTACCGCGATTACGCCGGCGGCCGGGTCGTGGACTCGCACGTCGCACGCATCCGGCGCAAGCTCGCCGAGGACGGAGCGGAGCCTCGGTTCATCCACACGGTCCACGGCGTGGGCTACGCGTTCCGGGAGCCGTGAGCGATGCGACCGCTGGAGAAGCTTCCGACCATCCGCGTGAAGCTCGGCTCCACGATCGTCTTCGCGGTCGCGATGACGCTTCTGCTCGTCTTCCTGTTCCTCGGCTACGCGCTGCGGGAATCGTCTCGCGACACCGACCGGCTGCGTCTCGTCTCGGCCGCCCGCCGCGCCGCCGCGGGACAGCTCGCGGCTGCGCCCGGGGGCATCACGGTCGTGACGGTCGGCCTCGACGGGCAGATCATCTCTGGCACTCCGCCGGCGCCGCTGCCCGGGTACACCGACGGACTCGTCCACGTCGGCTCGACCTCGGCGCTCGAGTACGCGGTAGTACCCGTTGTGGTGGACGGGCAGATCGACCACCTCGTGTACGCGGTGCAGCCGGCTCCGGGGGAAGGTTTCTTCGCCCGCATCAGCGAGACCTTCAGGTTCCTCACGCGCTTCTGGTGGCAGTTCCTGCTGGCCGGACTGATCGCGGCCGTCGTCGCGCTCGCGATGGCCCGGTGGCTCGCGCGGGGGATGACGCAGCCGCTCCGCGACATGGCGCTGGCGGCCCGGAAGATGGAGACCGGCGACTACTCGCAGCGGGTGCACACGCGCTCGCGCGACGAGGTCGGGCAGCTCGCTGCGGCCTTCAACCGCATGAGCGCCGAGCTGGAGAGTCTCGAGCGGCTGCGCCGCGACCTCGTCGCGAACGTCTCGCACGAGCTGAAGACGCCGATCTCTGCGCTCCGCGCGCATCTGGAGAACCTCCTCGACGGCGTCGAGCAGCCGGACCCGCGGACACTGCAGGTGATGCTCGGACAGTCCGAGCGCCTGGGCCGCCTCGTCGAGCAGCTCCTCGAGCTGTCGCGGCTGGAGTCGGGCGAGCTGCCGCTGCACCGCGAGGAGGTCTCGCTCGGACCGCTCGTCCGCGAGGTGCGCTCCGAGATCGAGGTCGCGCGCTCCGATGCGGAGGTGAAGATAGAGGAGGACCTGCCCGAGGACCTGCCGCCGGTCTTCGTCGATCGCGAACGGGTCCACCAGGTGCTGTTCAACCTGCTCGATAACGCCGTGCGGTTCACACCGCCGGGAGGCGCCGTGATGGTGTCGGCGCACCGTCACGACGGCTCGGTCGACGTCCACGTGACCGACACCGGCCCCGGGATCGCGCCCGAGCACCTGCCCCGGCTGTTCGAGCGCTTCTACCGTGTCGACCCCTCCCGCTCGGCCAAGGATGGGGGGACCGGCATCGGCCTCGCGATCGCGCGCTCCGTCGTGGAGGCGCACGGCGGGCGGATCCGCGCGGAGAGCGAGGAGGGCAAGGGGAGCGTGTTCACGTTCGAGCTGCCGGTGGCACCGGAGACCCAGACAAGGAGGGACGGGTGAGATCCAGGACGACGACCATCGAGGTCCCGGCGATGGAGCGGTACTCCTGGCTGGACCTCACCGAGGAGCTCGAGCGCGCCGTCGAGGACTCCGGCGTCACCGAGGGCGCCGCGATCGCGTTCTGTGCACACACGACGGCGGTCCTCCTGCTGAACGAGTGGGAGGACGGGCTGCTCGAGGACTTCCGCGCGCGCGTCGAAGAGCTCGTGCCCGAGGACACCTACTACGCGCACGACGACATGGAACGACGGACGCAGAACCTCGAAGACGCGAACGAGCGCCGGAACGGCCACGCCCATGTGAAGGCGATGTTGCTCTCGGCCACCTCGCACGCGATCCCGGTCTCGGCCGGCGAGCCGATGCTCGGGCGCTGGCAGCGCCTGATCCTCTTCGAGATGGACGACCCGAAGGAGCGTCAGGTCCTCTTCCACGTGTTCGGCGATTGAGCCGGTAGCCTGGAGACGATGCTCGCGCGACGTAGGAGGTCCAGGCAGGTTCGTCTCGGCGACGTGACGGTCGGCGGAGACGCGCCGGTGCGTCTCCAGTCGATGACCACCACGAAGACGGCCGACGTCGATGCCACGCTCCAGCAGATCGGCTCGCTCGTCGCCGCGGGGGTCGACATCGTCCGCGTCGCGGTGCCGCACCGGGAGGACGCCGAGGTGCTGCGAGCGATCGCGACGAGCTCGACCGTGCCGGTCGTCGCGGACATCCACTTCCAGTGGAAGTACGCGATGACCGCGCTCGAGGCCGGGATCCACGGTCTGCGGATCAATCCCGGCAACATCAGGTACCAGGACAAGGTGCGACTCATCGCGCGCGAGGCGAAGAGCCGCGGAGTGCCGATCCGGATTGGCGTGAACGCCGGCTCGCTCGAGAAGAGTCTCCTCGACAAGCACGGCGCGCCGACGCCGGAGGCGCTCGTGGAGAGCGCGCTCTCCGAGGCGCGCGTCCTGGAGGACGAGGATTTCTTCGACATCAAGATCTCGGTCAAGCACTCGGATCCACGGGTGATGATCGAGGCGTACCGGATGCTCGCCGAGGAGTGCGACTACCCGCTCCACCTCGGCGTGACCGAGGCCGGCCCCATGCCCACCGGTGCTGTGAAGAGCGCGGTCGGCATCGGCACTCTGCTCGCGGAGGGCATCGGCGACACGATCCGCGTCTCACTCACCGAGGATCCCGTCGAGGAGGTAAGGGTCGGCGCCTGGATCCTGCAGTCGCTCGGCCTCCGCGAACGCGGCCTGGATCTCGTCGCCTGCCCGTCCTGCGGACGAGCGGAGGTCGACGTGCTCGGTCTCACGAAGCAGGTGCACGAGGCCCTCGAGCGCGAGGGCATCACGATCCCGCTCCGGATCGCCGTGATGGGCTGCATCGTGAACGGTCCCGGCGAGGCACGCGAGGCCGACCTCGGGATCGCGGCCGGCAAGGGCCAGGGGTTCCTCATCGTGAAGGGCGAGGTCAAGGGGAAGATCCCCGAGGAGCGCTTCGTCGAGGCGCTCGTCGCCGAGGCTGGGAAGATTGCCGCCCAGGAAGCCACGGAGCGCGGTAGGGCAAGCGGCGGCAGTCAGTCTGACGGCGAGAACACGAACCGGTCGAGCGAGCACACCTCGCGGAAGCCAAGCCGCCGGTAGATCGATATCCCCATCTCGCTCGAGGTGAGCACCGCCGCACGATAGCCGCGCTCGCGAGCCTCGAGCAGTGGCGCGAGGCTCACGGCCCGTCCGACGCCCAGGTGTCGAGCCTCCGGTGCGGTCCCAACACCGTAGAGCCCGACGACGCCCGCGCCGAAGAACGCCGTCGATCCGCCCGCCGCTTCGCCGTTCAGATAGCCCACGTACGAGCGCACGAGATCCGGTCGCCCGCAGCGGATGGCCCGGTACCAACGTCGGATACCGTCCGCCACGGGCGGTTCGGATCCGAACGCGGCGGTCGTGGCCGCGTGTAGATCCTCGACCCCGCTCTCATCCAGCACCGGCCGCACCTCGATCCCGCTCGCGGCGCTGGCCGTCTCCTGAACCGTGGCCAGATCGCAAGCCATGCCCGGCGTGGTTTCCCCCAACTTCAAGCCGTGCTCGAGGAGGCGGCGTCCGAGGTCGGGTGGGGCGCTGGCAGGTCCGACGGTCCACTGCGCGGGGAGGGCTCGGCAGCGGAACGCGGCGAGCGCTCGCTCGATCCGGGCATCGGCATCGGCAGGCTCGAACCGCGCGCGTGAGACCCCGTTCAGGAACGCGATCGGGATGCCGGTCGAATGCCAGAGCAGACCCGGGTCGTCGTGGACCTCGCCGTCCGGCAGGTTCGCGATGCCGCGGGAGAGTTCCCAGTCGTTCTCCTCGACGGCCCGTGTGAGCGTCGCGTCGGATAGGTCGGTCAGCGCGTCCTTCACGGGCGAACGGTACCGCGGGCCGGAGGCATGAGCTCAGTGCTCCCCGGTGAGCGCGAGGAAGTTGCGGACGATCCTCGGGCCCTCGGGAGTGAGGATCGACTCGGGGTGGAACTGAACGCCGAAGCGCGGCAGGCGACGGTGCTGCACGGCCATGACGACGCCGTCCTCGGTCTCCGCCGTGACCTCCAGGTCGAACGGCAGATCCTCCCTCGTCACGACTAGTGAGTGGTAACGCCCGGCCTCGAACGGGTTCGGGAGGCCGGACAGGATCCCCTCCCCGCGGTGGAAGACGAGCGAAGCCTTCCCGTGCACGGGCACCGGCCCGCGGTCGATCCGGCCGCCGAGAGCAGCGGCGAGCGCCTGGTGCCCCAGGCACACACCGAGCATCGGCGTCACCTCCGGCAGCGAGCGGACGACGTCGAGGAAACACCCGGCGTGCTCCGGCCGGCCCGGGCCGGGGGAGAGGATCACGGCGTCGGGCTCGCGCGCGAGCAGCGCCTCGGCCGACTCGGCGTCGGAGCGCACGACCTCGGTCCGGCGACCGAAACTCTCGACGAGCTGGACGAGGTTGTAGACGAACGAGTCGTAGTGGTCGACGACGAGGATCACGCGGCACCCCCCTCCGCGTCGGCGACGGCGGGAAGCAGAGCCGCCGCCTTCGACTTCGTCTCGGCGAGCTCCACGTCCGGGTCCGAGTCGGCGACGATCCCGGCGCCGGTCTGGACGTGCGCCGAGCCGCCGGCGACCACGACCGTGCGGATCGTGATGCAGAAGTCGAGGTCGCCGGCGAACGTACAGTACCCAACGGCACCGGCGTAGGGTCCGCGGGCCGTCGGTTCCTCCTCGGCGATGATCTCCATCGCGCGGCGCTTCGGCGCGCCGGTGACCGTGCCGGCGGGGAACGTGACGGCGAGCGCATCGAGCGGGTGCATGCCCTCGGCGAGCTCGCCCTCGACGGTGCTCACGATGTGCATGACCTTCGAGAACCGCTCGACCACCATCAGCTCGGTCGGGCGCACCGTGCCCGGCGTGCACACGCGACCGAGGTCGTTGCGTGCGAGGTCGACGAGCATCGCGTGCTCGGCGCGTTCCTTCGGGTCGGCGAGCAGCTCGTGTTCGAGCAGTCGGTCGCGGAGCTCGGTCTCTCCTCGCGGCCTGGTGCCGGCGATGGGCCGAGTTGTGACCGTACGACCCTCAACCCGGACCAGCGGCTCGGGTGAGGAGCCGGCGAGCTCCATCCCGAGCATCCGCGCGAAGAACATGTAGGGCGCCGGGTTCGTCACGCGGAGTCGGCGGTACACGGGGAAGCCGCCGCGCGCAGCCGGGAACGTCACGCGCCGGGACGGCACCCCCTGGAAGATGTCCCCGGCGAGGATGTGCTCCTTCATCGTCCGCACGATGTCGCGGTATCGGTCGTCCGGCATGTTGGGCGTACCGCTCGCCGGATCGAACGTGTCGTCGCCGAGCGGCTCGGGCGTCGGCGGCGCGGGATCCGTGAGCCGTGCCGCGAGATCCTCGAGGGCCTCGACCCCGCGCTCGTAGTCGCCGTTCGCGACGTGTGCGACGAGCAGCAGCCGCTGCCGCCAGTGATCGAACACCACGGCGCGGTCGACGACGAGCAGTCCGATCGGCGGGCACGGAGAATCGCCGACCGGGAACGGGTGGCCGTCGAGCAGCTCGGCAGCTTCGTACGAGAGGAACCCGACGAGCCCGCCCGTGAGCGAGGGCAGGCCCTCCTCGCGGGGCGCGCGTAGACCCTCGGCGAGGGCGCGCAGGTCCGCTCGGGCGTCGCCGGTGTCCTTCGCGGCGAGCGGCAGTTCGCGCACGACGTCCTGCGCCCGCAGGCCGTCCCCGTCCACGACGACGACCGCCGCCGGGTCGCCGGCCACGAACGAGTAGCGACCCCAGCGCTCGGAGCGCTCGACGCTCTCGAGCAGAACGCCGGGTCCATCACCCGCGAGTGCCGGGAAGACGCCGACCGGCGTGGACACGTCGGCGAGCAGCTCGGTCCACACGGGAACCAGCGGCCACGCCGAAGCCAGCTTGGCGAACGTCTCGCGGTCCGGACGAACCCTCATCCGTCTCCTCCCGAACATGAACCTGATGACGAAGCCCCGGGTCTTCACCCGGGGCCTCCCTGCGCTCGTCGCTCGGTATGTGTCAGACGCGCGCCGGCTCCGGGCTCATCGAGCCCCACGACCAGGACCAGGTCGCGTTCCGGCGTGTCATCGTGGGCCGATTCTGCGGGTTCGATCTGCAAGCGTCAATGGGGCGTCGATGGGCCCGGTATCCTGGGGCTCCATGAGGCTGTCGGAGCTCTTCGCGCCCACGCTCCGGGAGGACCCGGCCGACGCCGAGGCCGCCTCCCACAAGCTGCTGCTGCGCGCCGCGTTCATCCGTCCGTTGATGGCCGGTGTCTACACGACGCTCCCGCTCGGCGTTCGGACGATGCGGAAGATCGAGCGGATCGTCCGTGAGGAGATGGACGCGACCGGCGCGCAGGAGGTCCGGATGCCGATCGTCGTCCCCGCGGAGCCGTGGAAGGCGACCGGGCGGTGGCAGGCGTACGGCGAGACGATGTTCAAGCTCACCGACCGCCACGGGCGCGAGCTCGGGCTCGGGCCAACGCAGGAGGAGGTCGTGACCCCGCTCGCGGCCGCCGAGCTCACCTCGTACCGCGATCTGCCGATGAACCTCTACCAGATCGGGTGGAAGTACCGGGACGAGTTCCGCCCGCGGTTCGGCCTCCTGCGTGTCCGTGAGTTCCTGATGAAGGACGCCTACTCGTTCGACCGCGACGAGGAGGGCATGCGGGCCTCCTACGACACGATGATGGAGGCCTACAAGCGCATCTTCGACCGCTGCGATCTCGGCTACGTCATCGTGGAGGCCGACCCGGGAACGATCGGGGGCGGCGTGAACCACGAGTTCATGGCCGAGGCCGACATCGGCGAGGACCTCTACGTGTCGTGCCCGAACGGCGACTACCTGGCCGACGCCGAGGCCGCGACGCCGCGCCCGCTGGAGCTGGCGACCCTCGAGGACCTGGAGCCGCTCACCGAGGTTCACACGCCGTCGGCGGCGACCATCGAGGCCGTGTCGGCGCTGCTAGGGCGGCCCGCCTCGGACATGTTGAAATGCATCCTGTTCGACGTTGGCGGGAGAGCCGTTGCTGTGCTCATCGCCGGCGACCGCGAGGTGAGCGAGACGAAGCTCGCGCGCAGGTTCTTCCCGGCACCGGTCCGCCGGTTCGAAGACGCGGACTTCGCGTCGCACGCTCTTGTGAAGGGCTACGTCGGACCGCAGGGGTTGGCCGACGATGTGACGATCCTCGCCGACCACTCGGTGAAGGGTGGCAGGGACTGGGTCACGGGAGCCAACAAGCCCGAACACCACGTGACCGGCGCCAACGCGGAGCGAGACTTCCGCATCGACGAGCACGCGGACCTGGTCCAGATCCGTGCGGGCGATCCGTGTCCGGCCTGCGGGGAGCCGCTCCGGATCGAGCGGTCGATCGTGGTCGGGCACATCTACCAGCTCGGGACCAAGTACTCGGAACCGCTCCAAGCCACCTTCGTCGACGAGAACGGTGGTGCCAAGCCGTTCCTCATGGGCTGCTACGGCATCGGCATCTCGCGGATCATGGCCGCCGTCGTGGAGCAGCACCACGACGACGGCGGGATCGTCTGGCCGAAGTCCGTCGCGCCGTACCACGTGGCGGTGATCATCGCGAACCGCGACGACCAGCGTGCGGCGGCCGAGGCCGAGCGGATCTACGGCGAGCTAGCGGAGCGCGGCATCGAGGTCGTGCTCGACGACCGCGAGGAGTCGGCCGGCGTGAAGTTCGCCGACGCCGACCTGGTCGGCTACCCGGTGCAGCTCGTGGTCGGCACGCGTGGGATGAAGGCCGGTACCGTCGACCTGAAGCTGCGCGCGACGGGCGAGCGTACGAAGGCCTCCCTGGCCGATGCGTCGCAGGCCGCGGTAGACCTGCTCACGGCCACCCCGTAGGCTCGCGCCCAGTCCCTGGTCTTGCGGCGCCCCACTCCCGGTCGGCTATACTTCGAGCGACAGCACGGCTTCACCCGGAAGTGGGCTCGCGCCCACTTTCTTTTTCGAGAGGTCGAGATGGACGCGGAGGCGCTGGTCCGGCCGGTGGTCGAGGCCGCCGGGCTGGAGCTCTGGGACGTGACCTACCGCAAGGAGGGGGGGCGGATGGTGCTCCGGGTGGTGGTCGACCGCGAGGGCGGGCTCGATCTCGACGTGATCTCGGAGACCTCGGAGCGCGTGTCGCGCCGGCTCGACCTGGAGGACTTCGGGGGCCGTCGGTACTTCCTCGAGGTGAGCTCGCCGGGCCTGGAGCGGCCGCTGAAGGAACCGCGCCATTTCCGGCGAAGCGTGGGGGAGCGGGTGAAGGTGAAGACGGTGGAACCGGTCGGAGGGCGCAAGGTGTTCGAGGGCGCGCTGGTCTCGGCCGACGCGGAGGCGATCGTGATCGCTTCCGACGGCGGAGAGCTGCGCGTCCCCTACGAGGACGTCGCTTCGGCGCGGACGGTCTTCGAGTGGGGTGCGGCGGGGAGCAGGTGAGATGAACCAAGAGATGATCGCAGCGCTCCGCGAGCTGGAGCGCGAGAAGGGCATCGCGTTCGAGACCATCCTCCACGCGCTGGAGGAAGCGATGGCGTCCGCCTACAGATCGTGGTGGAAGCAGCAGCATCCGGAGCTCGACGAGCAGTCCCTGGGCGTGCGAGCGACGATCGACCCTGAGTCGGGCGACCTGCGCGTGTGGGTCCAGGAGCTCACCGAGGAGGAAGGTGAAGAGGGCGAGATCGTGACCGAGGTCGTCTCCGAGAAGGAGGTCGAGGTCACCGACGAGTTCAAGGGCCGCATCGGCGCGCAGACCGCCAAGCAGGTCATCTTCCAGAAGCTCCGCGACGCCGAGCGCGAGATGACCTACGAGGAGTTCGCCGGGCGCGAGGGCGACGTGGTCACCGGCATCGTGCAGCAGCAGGAGCGCCGGTACACGCTGCTCGACCTCGGCAAGGTCGAGGCGCTGTTGCCGCAGGCCGAGCAGGTCCCGTCCGAGCCCTACAAGCACGGCGAGCGGCTGAAGGCCTACATCACGGAGGTCCGCCGCGGCACGAAGGGCCCGCAGATCGTCGTCTCGCGCTCGCACCCGGGCTTGCTGAAGAAGCTCTTCGAGCTGGAGGTGCCCGAGATCGAGGAGGGCATCGTCGAGATCAGGGCGGTGGCCCGCGAGCCCGGGCACCGTTCGAAGATCGCGGTCTCGTCGCGGGAGCCGGGCGTCGACCCGGTCGGCGCCTGCGTCGGGCCGAAGGGCTCGCGCGTGCGGATGGTCGTGAACGAGCTGCGCGGCGAGAAGATCGACGTCGTGCCATGGAGCGCGGACCCGGCGCAATTCGTCGCGAACGCGCTACAGCCGGCGAAGGTTAAGGAGGCTCGGGTCGACCCCAACACGCAGACGGCCCTCGTGATCGTGCCCGACTACCAGCTGTCGCTCGCGATCGGCAAGGAGGGGCAGAACGCCCGTCTCGCTGCGCGCTTGACCGGCTGGCGGGTCGATATCAAGAGCGAGACGCAGCTCGTCGACGAGCAGCGCGGCGCCAGGGCTGCCGCGGAAACAGCTGCGGCCGAGGCCGCCGCGGACGAGGAGACCGCGCTCGAGGAGACCGCGATCGAGGCACCCCCCGATGTCCCCGGCGAGACCGTCGAGGAGCCCACGGAGGGCTGAGCAGTGGCGCCCGCGCACGAGCCGGAGCGCACGTGCACCGGATGCCGCCGCAAGGCGGCCAAGTGCGACCTGCTGCGCGTCGTGCGATCGCCCAACGGCGTTGTGAGGCTCGACCCCGGTGGGAAGGCGCCGGGGCGCGGAGCGTACGTGCACCGGGATGCCGCGTGCGCGAAGGTCGCGATCGAGCACGGTGCGCTCGCCCGGGCGCTGCGGACGGGTCTGAACCCTGACGGAGCCGCTAGGCTAAGGACCGACATCGAGCGGGAAGTGGGGCATTGAGGGTTCACGAGCTCGCTAAGGAGTTAGGGACGACGAGCAAGGAGTTGCTCGTCGTCCTGAAGGAGATGGGGGTCGACGGCCTCACGGCCTCGTCCTCCGTTCCGGAGCAGGCCGTCCCGCGCCTGCGGGCCTCCGGCGGCAAGGCCGTCCCCGAGGTCAAGCTCAAGGAGGTCGTGGAGGAGCCCCTCCCGAAGCCGCGGCCGAAGCGGAAGGTGGAGCGGGTCGCGGCGGCCCCGAAGGAAGCGGCGCCACCCGAGGCCGCGCCGGAGCCCGCTCCTGCCGAGGCCGCCGCGCCGAGCGCGCCCCCCGAGCCGTCGAAGCCGTCGCTTCCCGTGCTGAAGCTCGTGCGCGGCTCCACCGCGCAGGCGATCGCCGAGAAGACGGGCCGGACCGTCTCGGAGATCGTGAAGTTGCTCATCGGGATGGGCGAGATGGTGACGGCGGCCCAGTCCCTGTCCGACGAGGCCGTCTCGCTCGTCGCGAGCGACCTCGGCTACGAGGCCGAGATCGTCGGCATCGAGGAGGAGGAGGCCGAGGAGGAGGAGGTCGACGAGACCCGCCTGAAGCCCCGGCCGCCGGTCGTCACCGTCATGGGCCACGTCGACCACGGCAAGACGCTGCTCCTGGATGCGATCCGCAAGACCGACGTCGTCTCGGGCGAGTTCGGCGGCATCACGCAGCACATCGGCGCCTACCAGGTGCACATCGACGGTCGTCAGATCACGTTCATCGACACCCCGGGCCACGAGGCGTTCACGGCCATGCGGGCTCGCGGCGCGCAGGTGACCGACATCGCGGTGCTCGTAGTGGCCGCCGACGACGGCGTGAAGCCGCAAACGATCGAGGCGCTCAGCCACGCGAAGGCCGCCGGCGTGCCGATCATCGTGGCCGTGAACAAGATCGACAAGCCCGAGTCCGACCCACAGCGCGTGCGCCAGCAGATGGTCGAGCAGGGAGTCGTCCCCACCGAGTGGGGCGGCAGCTTCGAGTTCGTCGACGTGTCGGCCAAGGCGCTGACGAACCTCGAGACGCTACTCGAGACGATCCTGCTCGTCGCCGACATCGAGGAGCTGAAGGCCGACCCCGAGGGCCGAGCCCACGGCGCGGTGCTCGAAGCGCACCTCGACAAGGGGCGCGGTCCGGTGGCGACGGTCCTCGTCCAGCGCGGCACTCTCGAGGCCGGCGACACGCTCGTCTCCGGCACCTCCTTCGCGAAGATCCGCGCGATGTTCGACGAGCATGGGCAGCCCGTGCAGACGGCGGGGCCGGCCAAGCCCGTGCAGATCCTGGGCTGGTCGGCCGTCCCGAACGCCGGAGACGACATCCGCGAGGTCGACGACGAGCGCGAGGCGCGCCACATCGCGCAGGAGCGCGAGGCCAAGGTACGCGCGGCCGAGCTCGTCACCTCGCGCCCGCCGACGCTGGAGGGGCTCATGGCGGAGGCGCGCTACGCCGAGGTGCCGGAGCTTAACCTCATCGTGAAGGCCGACGTCCAGGGCTCGATCGGAGCCCTACTGGACGCGTTCGCCAAGCTCCCGCGGGAGGAGGTGCGCGTCCGCGTGATCCACAGCGCGGCCGGCGCCATCACCGAGAGCGACATCGACCTGGCCCTCGCCTCGAAGGCGATCGTCATCGGGTTCAACGTCAGGCCCGACGCGAAGGCGCGCGCGATGACCGAGCGGGAGGGAGTCGACGTCCGCCTGTACCGGGTCATCTACGACGTGATCGGCGACGTGCGGAACGCGCTCACCGGCATGCTGAAGCCCGAGCAGCAGGAGATCGACCTCGGTCGCGCCGAGGTGCGGGCGACGTTCCGCGTCCCGAAGATCGGGGTCGTGGCCGGCTGCTACGTGGTCCAGGGCGAGATCCAGCGGAACGCCCGCGCGCGCGTGGTGCGCGACGGCGTCGTCGTCTACGAGGGGCGGGTCGGCTCGCTCCGACGCTTCAAGGACGACGTCCGGGAGGTGGCCGAGGGCTTCGAGTGCGGCATCGGGATCGAGAACTTCCAGGATGTCAAGGAGGGCGACCTCATCGAGGCGTACGAAGTGCGCGAGGTCGCCCGCGAGCTGTAGCGTCGACGGCGCGGGTGATCGGTGATGCTCGTTGCGCTGGAACGCTTCGACCTCCGCATCCCGGGGTGCGGTTCACTGAAGGAGAAGCGGCACGTGGTGAAGACCCTCATCGCCGGGATCCGCGCGAAGTTCAACGTCTCGGTCGCCGAGGTCGACCACCACGAGCTGTGGCAGCGCACGGCGATCGCGGTGTCGGCCGTCGCCGGCGAGGCCTATCACGTGAAGAAGGTCATGCACGAGATCGAGAGGTTCATCGAGCGGCAGCCTTCCGTCGAGGTCATCCAGGCAGAGCTCACGCTCCACTATCCGGACGAGTGAGGCGATGACCGAGGGAACCCGCCCCAGCCGAGTCTCGGAGGAGTTCCGCGAGATCATCGCCGAGGAGATCCCGAGGCTGAAGGACCCGAGGATCGGGTTCGTCACGGTCACGGCCGTGAAGGTGACGCCGGATCTCCGTCTCGCTCGCGTGTTCTACACCGCGATGGGCAACGAGAAGGAGCGAGCCGCGACGCGGGCCGGCCTGCGCTCGGCCCGCCCGCACCTGCGGCGGGTGATCGGCCGCGAGGTGCGGCTGAGGACGCTGCCCGATCTGGAGTTCGAGGAGGACGAGACGATAGAGACGGCGGACCGGATCGAGCGGGTGCTCCATGAGCTGCACAAGGAGGAAGGATGAGCGACGCGCTCGCGCGGGCCGCGGAGGTCCTTTCCGGCGCGGATCACGTCGCGCTCGCATGCCACTTGAACCCCGACGCCGACGCGCTCGGCTCGATGCTCGGGCTCTCGGTCTACCTGCGCTCCTGCGGCGTCGCGACCGTGTGCTCGTTCGGCAACGAGCCGCTCGACCCGCCGCAGTGGGCGGAGATGCTCCCCGGCAACGACGCCCTCGTCGAGGCGAAGGACTTCCCGAAGGAGCCCGACGTGATGGTCACGTGCGACACCGCGTCGATGGACAGGCTCGGCGTCCTGGCGCGGAGCGCGACCCACGCGAAGGAGCTGATCTGGATAGACCACCACGCGAGCAACGAGGGGTTCGGGACGATCTCGATCGTGGAGCCGAAGGCTTCGTCCAGCAGCGAGCTCGTGTACCGGCTCATCCTGGCGATGGGCGGGGCCGTGACGACCGAGACCGCGGTGTGCCTCTACGCCGGCCTCGTCACCGACACCGGCCGGTTCCAGTACGAGGTGGTCGGGCCGGAGACGCTCCGCCTCGGCGCCGAGCTTCGGAGCTTCCCGTTCGACCACGCTCGCCTCGTGCAGGCGCTCTACGAGAACAACCGCGCCGCGTACCTGAAGCTGCTCGGGATCGCGCTCCAGCGCCTCGTGCTCGAGCCCGACGCGGACCTCGTCTGGACCCACGTCTCGCGGGCCGACTTCACCGAGGCCGGCGTGGACCCCTCCGAGACCGACGACCTGATCGACGTCCTTCGCACCGCGCGCGAGGCCGACGTCGCTGCGCTCGTGAAGCAGCAGCGCGACGGGCGGCTGAAGGTCAGCATGCGCTCGCGCGGGAGCCACGACCTCGCGAAGGTCGCGGCGGGGTTCGGAGGAGGCGGGCACCGCTTGGCGGCCGGGTACACATCGAAGCACGGGGTCGAGGAAACCGTCCGGCTGCTGAAAGCGGCGCTGCGCGACCAGCCGGTCGCGCCGCAGCCGTGACCGCAGCCGTGACCACACCGTGAGCGCACCCGAAGGTCTGCTCCTCGTCGACAAGCCGAAGGGCGTCACCTCGCACGACGTCGTCGACGCGGTCCGTCGGGCGCTCGGCGCTCGGAAGGTCGGGCACGCGGGAACGCTGGACCCGATGGCGACCGGCCTGCTGCTCGTCGGCGTCGGGCGGACGACCCGACTGCTGCGGTTCCTCGGCGACCTCCCGAAGACCTACGAGGGCACCGGCCGCCTGGGCGAGGAAACCGACACGCTCGACGCCGAGGGCGAGGTCGTGCGCTCGGCCGAGGTTCGTGCGATGGAGCAGGACCTGGCGCGTGTCATGGCGGCACTGGTGGGGGAGTCCATGCAGCGACCACCCGCGTACTCGGCGGTGAAGGTCGGGGGCCACAAGCTGTACGAGGCGGCGCGCAAGGGCCGGACGGTCGAGGCGGAACCGCGGCCGATCCGGGTCGATTCGTTCGATCTCACCTCGTTCGACGGGCGCGACTTCGACTTCCGAGCGACGTGCTCCGGCGGCACCTATGTGCGGGTGCTGGTCGCCGACATCGGGGCGGCGCTCGGCTGCGGTGCGCACCTGGTCCGGCTCGTGCGCACGCGGATCGGGCAGTTCGACCTCGTGGAAGCGGTCCCGCCCGACGCGCCCGGAACGCCGCTGCCGTCCGAGCGCGCGGTGGCTCACCTTCCACGCGTGGATCTCGCGGCGATGGAGGCTGAGATCGCGAGCCACGGCCGCGTCGTCGGTCCGGCGGGGATCGACGGCCCCTACGCGGTGTTCGCGCCGGACGGGCACCTGATCGGCGTGTACCGGGACGAGGGCGGGAAGGCTATGCCCGAGATGATCCTCGCACCGGCAGGCTGAAGGGCTGTTCCGCGGACGTCCGGTACGCTGCTTGGCCATGGAGATCGTGAGCGGCTTCGGAGCCCCGCTGCCCATCAAAGGACCGTCCGTCGTCACGGTTGGTTTCTTCGACGGCGTGCACCTCGGGCACCGCGCCGTGCTCGGCCGCACGGTGGAGGTCGCGCGCGAGCGCGGGCTCGCGTCGGTCGCGGTCACCTTCGACCGGCACCCGCGAGAGGTCCTCACGCCCGGGAAGGAGCCACGGCTGCTCACGACCGTCGAGCGCCGAGCGAGCCTGATCGCTGAGACCGGCATCGACGCCCTCGTGGTCCTCGAGTTCACCGAGGGGTTCTCGAGGTGGTCGGCCGAGGAGTTCATCCACCGCGTGCTCGTCGAGGGACTCCACGTCGAGCGCGTGGTGATGGGCGCGGACTTCACGTTCGGCCACGGAGCGAAGGGGAACGTCGAGATGCTGATCGAGGTGGGCCCGCGTCACGGCTTCACCTTCGAGCCCGTGGGGTTCCTAGAGGTGGACGGCCGGCGCATCTCCTCCTCGTCGATCCGGCGGGCGCTCTCCGAAGGCGACCTCGGCTGGCCGTTGTGCGCGCTCGGACGCCGTTTCGTCGTGGACGGAGTGGTCGTCCCCGGCGCGGGGCGCGGTCACGACCTCGGCTATCCGACGGCGAACCTCCGCACGTGGCCCCGGCTGCTGCTCCCCGCCGGTGGGATCTACGCCGGCCGTGCGGAGGTGGACGGCGTCCGGCACCTGGCCGCGATCGACGTCGGCACCAACCCGACGTTCGGCGTCGAGCCGCTGCACGTAGAGGCCTACCTGCTCGACTTCGACGGCGACCTGATGGGGCAGGAGATGGCCGTGGAGTTCTGGGCGCGCCTGCGGGATGAGGAGAGGTTCGACACGCCGGAAGCGCTCGTCGAGGTGATGGCCGGCGACGTCCGAAGGACGCGCGAACTGGTGCCTCCGCCCGAGGGGTCGGACGGGTGACCGGTCGCCACGCCCGCAGGTCCCCCCTCCCGTTCGGGGCTGTGGTGGCAGCACTCGTCCTCGTTGCGGGTCTGGCGGTGGCCTTCGGCGCGGATCGAGGATCGCGGGGTGGGTCGCTTGGTGAGGCGACCGGCGCTCCGTCGGGGGCCTGGGTCCCGCAACGGACGCCTGGTGGTACGAGCGACACCGGGACGGCCCCGACCGGGGCGGCGGGAGCCTCCACCGGGAGCCCATCGCCCAGTCCATCGCCGGAGGAGCCGAAGGGCACGCTCGTCATCCACGGCACCGGCGACGTGAGCCTGGATCCGAGCTACATCCCGGTTTTCCGGTCCAACGGCTACTCGTGGGCGTGGACAGGTCTGGACGGACTGTTCCAACACGACGACCTCACGGTGATCAACCTCGAGTGCCCGGCGACCAACATCAGCGCGCCGGTGCCGAAGGAGTTCAACTTCCGCTGCGACCCGGCGGCGCTGCCGGTAGCCAAGCGCTACGGCGTCGAGGTCGCGAACGCATCGAACAACCACGCCTACGACCAGGGTCCCTCGGGGCTGCTCGACTCGCTGAAGCAGATCCGCAAGGCCGGTCTCGTCCCGGTGGGCGCCGGCGCGAACATGAAGGACGCGCTGAATGCCGCTTACTTCGACCTGAAGGGCTGGCGCGTCGCGGTCGTCGGCATCGACGAGGTGCTCGACCCCATCAGCGAGGTCGCGGGGCCCGACAAGCCGGGCACGGCGGCAGGGCACGACTTCTCCCTCACGCTCCGCGCGATCCGGCGAGCCTCGGCGGACGCCGACATCGTCGTCGTCGCCATCCACTGGGGGATCGAGCTCGACACGCGGCCGAGGGAGTACCAGGTGTCCGAGGCTCACCGGATGATCGACGCCGGCGCCGATGTCATCTTCGGGCATCACGCGCACCGGCTCCAGCCGCTCGAGATGTACCGGGGCAAGCCGATCTTCTACGGCCTCGGCAACTTCGTCTGGCCGCACATGTCCGTCGAGGGCTCGACGACCGCTGTCGCCCAGGCGATCGTGCACCCGAACGGGCGCATCACCGCGAAGCTGCTACCCGCCTACATCGTTTCCGACGGGCACCCGGTCCTGCGCTGAGGTTCCGGCGCGCGCCGAGGCGCGATCTGGGCTTCTGGTAGCCTTGACCACCAGGTATGGTCACCAAGGAAGCGAAGTCCCAGATCATCGCCGACTACCGGCGGAGCGACACCGACACCGGCTCGACCGAGGTCCAGGTCGCCGTGCTCAGCACGCGCATCGCCGAGCTCACCGAGCACTCGAAGGCCCACAAGAAGGACCACCACTCGCGCCGCGGACTGCTTCTGCTGGTCGGGCAGCGCCGTCGGCTCCTCGAGTACCTGAAGCGCGAGGACATCGAGCGCTACCGCGAGCTGATCGCTCGCCTGGGGCTCAGGCGATAGGAAGGGCGGCCGCGCCGCCCTTCTTCGTAGGAGGGATGCCAACGGACATCTGAACCCACCAAGAGGAGAGAGCAGAGGGGTCGGTTATCAGTAGCGAGCCCCCGAGCCGCCTAGCTCGGAGCCTCACCACTGACAACTGGCCACCCTCCCCGCCTCAGACGACCCCACCCACGCGCGCTCCTGCGCACCGTTCCAAGGAGGGAAGGCCAATGGCCACCAAGCTCACGAGGACCGTTGGGTCCCGCGAGATGACGTTCGAGTCCGGCAAGCTCGCCATGCAGGCGGGCGGCTCGGTCGTCGTTACCTACGGCGAGACCCAGGTTCTCGCCACATGCACCACCGCCGAGCCCCGCGAGGGCATCGACTTCTTCCCGCTCACCGTCGACGTCGAGGAGCGGATGTACGCCGCCGGCAAGATCCCCGGCGGGTTCTTCCGCCGCGAGGGTCGGCCGTCCGAGACGGCGACCCTAACCGCGCGGCTGATCGACCGGCCGCTGCGGCCGACGTTCAAGGCCGGCTACCACGACGACGTCCAGGTCGTCGTGACCGTGCTCTCGGCCGACCTCGGCAACCCCTACGACATCCCCGGCATAAACGCCGCGAGCCTCGCGACGATGATCGCGGGCCTGCCGTTCGACGGCCCGGTCGGCGCCGTACGGATGGGTCTGATCGGCAGTCAGTGGGTCGTGAACTCGACCTACCAGGACGCCGAGAACGCGACGTTCGACGTCGTCGTGGCCGGCCGCCGCAACGACCGGGGCACGATCGACGTCCTGATGATCGAGGGCGAGGCTCCGGACAACACGTGGAGCCTGCTGCACTCGGGCGACGGCGTGGCGCCGACCGAGGAGGTCGTCGCCGAGGGCCTCGAGGCCGCGAAGCGCGCGATCGGCGAGATGATCGACTTCCAGGAGGAGTTCCTCTCCGCGCTCCAGGTTCGTCCGCAGCCCTTCGAGCCGAAGCCGGCGTTCTCCGACGAGACGTGGGGTGCGGTCGAGGGCTTCGCCCGCAGCCGCATCGAGAAGGCGCTCGTGCCCGCCAAGCAGGAGCGCGACGCGGCCCTCGGCGCGCTGAAGGATGAGCTGAGGACACACCTGCTCGAGGACTGGGGCGAGGCGGTCTACGCCGAGCGCGCCGGCGAGGTCTCACCGGCGTTCAAGGAGCTCCAGAAGCGCGTGATGCGCGCACGGGTCATCGGCGAGGGCGTGCGGCTGGACGGCCGCAAGGCCGACGAGATCCGACCGCTCTACTGCGAGGTCGGTCTCGTTCCTCGGGCCCACGGCTCGTCGTTGTTCCAGCGGGGCGAGACGCAGGTCCTGAACGTCACGACCCTCGGGATGCTGCGGATGACGCAGATGATCGACACGCTCGACCCCGAGGAGTCCAAGCGCTACATCCACCACTACAACTTCCCGCCGTTCTCGACCGGCGAGACCGGCCGCATGGGCTCGCCGCGCCGCCGCGATATCGGCCACGGCGCGCTGGCCGAGCGGGCGCTCGTGCCGGTCGTCCCGCCGGAGGAGGAGTTCCCCTACGCCATCCGCCTGGTGTCCGACGTCCTGTCGTCCAACGGCTCGACCTCGATGGCGTCGGTCTGCGCCTCGACGCTCTCGCTGATGGACGCCGGCGTGCCGGTCAAGGCACCTGTCGCCGGGATCGCGATGGGCCTGATCGCCGAGGACGGGCGGTACGTGACGCTCACGGACATCCTGGGCGCCGAGGACGCGCTGGGCGACATGGACTTCAAGGTCGCCGGCACGAGGGACTGGATCACCGCGATCCAGCTCGACATGAAGGTGACCGGCCTGCCGGCGGAGGCGCTGAACCAGGCGCTGAACCAGGCGCGCGAGGCTCGGCTGTTCATCCTTGAGACGATGCTCCGCACGATCCCGGCGCCGCGCGATGAGGTCAACTCGAAGGCCCCGCGGATCCTGACGATCACGGTTCCCGTGGACAAGATCGGCGAGGTGATCGGCCCGAAGGGGAAGCGGATCAACGAGATCATCGCGATCACCGGGGCAGACATCGACATCCAGGACGACGGGACGGTGTTCATCGGCTCCCGCGAGGGCGCCGGCGCCGATCAGGCCGCGAAGATGATCGACGAGATCGCGAACCCCCGACCGCTCACGATCGGTGAGCGCTTCAGCGGCAAGGTCGTGAAGATCACCACGTTCGGCGCGTTCGTGAACCTCGTTCCCGGCCGCGACGGCCTCGTGCACATCTCGAAGCTCGGTCGCGGCAAGCGTCTCTCGAGCGTCGAGCAGTCGGGGCTGAAAGAAGGCGACACGCTGGAGGTCGAGGTCCAGGACATCGACCAGATGGGCAAGATCAGCCTGAAGCCGGTCGGCGAGGAGTGGGCGATCCCCGAGGGCATGGAGGTGGAGGCGCCGCCGCGCCGCGAGCGGCCCGAGGGCGACCGAGGGCGCGGTCCGCGCGACCGGGACCGTGCTCCGCGCGACCGGGACCGGGGGCGGGGGCGCCGGGACTAGCCGTCCGGTAGGCTCCGGCCATGCCCATCCGCCGCACTGAGTTCGAGTCGGGCCTCCGCGTCGTCAGCGAACGCATGCCGAGCGTGCGCTCGGCCGCGCTCGGGTTCTGGGTACTCGCTGGCTCGCGCGACGAGTCCTCGCGCATCAGCGGCTCCTCGCACTTCCTCGAGCACCTGCTGTTCAAGGGGACGAAGAGCCGGTCGGCGCGCGACATCGCGGAGGCCTTCGACGCCGTCGGCGGCGACGTGAACGCGTTCACCGCGAAGGAGTACACGTGCTTCTACGCGCGGGTGTTGGATCGCGATCTGCCGATGGCCGTCGATCACCTCTGCGACATGTTCGGGAACTCGGTGCTCCGCTCCGTCGACGTCGACGGCGAGCGGCGGGTGATCCTCGAGGAGATCAACGTGCACGAGGACACCCCCGACGACCTCGTCCACGACCTATTCACCGAGACGCTGTGGCCCGACCATCCGCTCGGGCGTCCGATCCTCGGCAAAGTGGGCAGCGTTGGGGCGGCGACCCGCGATCAGATCCATCGCTTCTACCGCAAGCGCTACGTGCCGGGGAACCTGGTGGTCGTCGCCGCGGGGAACGTGCGACACGAGGACCTGCTCGACCTCATCAGCTCGAACATGGAGACCGGCCGGGTCCGGACCCCTCGTGGGCCGAGCGACCGGAACCTGCGCCCGGTCGGCGACGCGCCTCAGCCCTCCGGGAGGACGCTCGTCAAGCGCCGCAAGACCGAGCAGGCGCACATCTGCATCGGAACGAACGGTCTGTCTCGCCGGGACCCCGACCGCTTCGCGTTCGGCATCGTGAACGACGCGCTCGGCGGCGGGATGTCGTCGCGCCTGTTCCAGGAGATCCGGGAGAAGCGCAGTCTCGCGTACTCGGTGTACAGCTACCACTCGATGTTCGCCGAGGCCGGGTTGTTCTGCGCGTACGCGGGCACGAGGCCGTCGCGCGCGAAGGAGGTGCTCGGCCTGGTCCGCCGCGAGCTCGACGACATGGCCGAGCACGGCCTCACCGAGGCGGAGCTCGAGCGGGCGAAGGGTCACATCAAGGGCTCGCTGGTGCTCTCGCTCGAAGAGCCAGGCGGGCGGATGTCCCGCCTCGGGAAGTCCGAGATCTCCCACGGCGAGATCCTCACGGTGAACCAGATCCTCCGGCGGATCGAGGCCGTGACGCTCGATGACGCGCGTCGCGCCGCCGAACGTGTGCTCCTTCAGCCGGCGGCCCTCACGGTCCTCGGCCCGTTCGACAAGGGCGGGCTCTGGTGATCCGCGTCGGCGTGATCGGGGCATGCGGACGGATGGGCCAGATGGTCTGCCGCACGCTCGCCGACGCGAAGGACCTCGCGCTCGTCGCGGCGATCGACACGTCGCAGGTCGGCCAGTCGATCGGCCCGCTGATCGGCTACCCGAAGCTCGACGTCCCCATCTCGGACGAGCTCGACCGGCTGCTCGAGGCCCGGGTCGAGGTCGCCGTCGACTTCACCCACCCCGACGTCGTGATGGACAACGTCCGCTGGTGCATCGGGCACGCGATCGACGTCGTCGTCGGGACATCGGGGATCGGCGACGACGACCTGGCCGAGATCCGCCGAGCCATCGAGGAGGAAGGCGGGGAGTCAAGCGTCATCGTCGCCTCGAACTTCGCGCTCGGCGCGGTGCTGATGGAGCGATTCTCCGGGGTGGCGGCGCGGTTCTTCCCGGCCGCCGAGGTGATCGAGCTCCACCACGACCGGAAGGCGGACGCGCCCTCGGGCACGGCCATCGCGACCGCCAGGCGGCTGCTGGAGGAGCGGGCGTCGGCCTACCGTGGCCCCGAAGCCGAATCGCTCGAGGGTGTGCGCGGCGGCGACGTCGAGGGCGTGCGGATCCACTCGGTACGCCTGCCCGGCCTCGTCGCGCACCAGGAGGTCATCTTCGGCGGTCAGGGCCAGACTCTGACGATCCGGCACGACTCCCTCGACCGCAGCTCGTTCATGCCGGGCGTCATGATGGCGATCCGTGCCGTTTCGACCCGTCCGGGCCTGACGGTCGGACTCGAGCCGCTGCTCGACCTGCCGCCGCTCACCTGACGCGGCGCGTAAGCTCCCGCTGTGGACATCGAGATCCGGACGATCCGCGAGGAGGAGTTCGTCGAGCACGAGCTCGCGCTCGAGGCGGCGTTCCACGGCGCGCCCCACGCCGACGAGATCGAGAGCTTCCGCCGCGTTGCCGAGCTCGACCGCTGCTTCGCGGCCTTCGACAGCGGTGAGATCGTCGGCGGGGCCGACACGGGCTCGTTCCGGATGACCGTGCCCGGGGGTGTGCTCCCCACGGCCGGGGTCACCGGGGTCGGCGTGAAGCCGACGCACCGGCGCATGGGCGTGAACACAGCGCTGATGCGATGGCAGCTCGACGACATCCGCGAACGCGGTGAACCCATCGCGGTTCTGTTCGCGTCCGAGGGCAGCATCTATGGTCGGTACGGCTACGGCCTCGGGACGTTCGGGTGCGACATGGATCTCGAGACCGACCGCTCCGAGTACGTGCGCGGCCACACGTCGAGCGGACGCGTGCGCCTCCTCGCTCGTGAGGAGGCGCTGCCGCTCATGCGCCCGGTCTACGACCGCGTGTGGTCGCAGCGGCCCGGCATGCTCGAGCTGGACGAGCGCTGGTTCGAGCACATGACCTACGAGCCCGAGCACGAGCGCACGGAGCGTCCCTGCTACTACGCGGTCCACTCAAGCGGCGAGGTCGTCGACGCCTACGCCATCTATCGCGTGAAGCACGAGTGGCCGGGAGGCGTCCCGAGCAACGAACTTGAGCTGCAGGACCTCCAGGCCGCGACACCGCAAGCCTACGCGGACATGTGGCGCTACGTGCTCGACGCCGACCTCGTGCACCACGTGACGTCGTGGAATCGGCCGGTGGACGAGCCGCTGCTGCACCTGCTCCGCGAACCGCGGAGGCTCCGCCTCCGGGTGGGGGACGCGCTGTGGGTCCGGCTCGTAGACGTGGCGCCGGCGCTGGAGGGCCGCCGGTACCCCTCCGAGGGCCGCCTCGTGATCGAGGTGAGCGACCGGTTCTGCCCGTGGAACGATGGGCGCTATGAGCTCATCGGCGGGCCCGGCGGAGCGGAGTGCCGCCGAACCGATGCCGAGCCAGACCTCGTCTGTACGGCGAACGACCTCGGCGCTACGTACCTCGGCGGCTCGACGTTCCGGCAGCTCCACCGTGCGGGGCAGGTCGGGGAGGAGCACTCCGGCGCGCTGGCGCTCGCCGACGCGATGTTCGCGTCCGATCCGGCGCCGTGGTCCTCGCACCTGTTCTGAGGGAGGGGATGCCGGTCCTTACCCTGCGGCTTCGCGTATCATGCTGCGACCCGTGAAGATCACCCGGCGCCTCGTTGCTCTGCTCGCAGGCCTCGCCCTGCTGGCACTCCTGGCGGAGGGGTGCACGGGCTCTCAGGCGGGTGGAGGGGAGCGGAGCGGCGGCCCGGGAAGCGGGGGCGAGACGCCGACCACGGTCGTCACCGGGCCTCCAGGCACCGTCGTCTACCTGTACGAGAACGCCGGACTGACCGCCACGCTGGTGATCAAGGGCGAGACCGGAAGTCTCGAGATCGACAACGGGACCGGCCGAGATCTGCCGAAGCCGGGTTTCTACATCCTCGATGCGCGCAACGGCAGTCACACCGACGGCCACGTAGCGGACGCGGCGCCGATCCCCGACGGCGACAAGGCGAGCTTCGGCGTCTCGTTCACCGGGATCGAGGACAAGAACATCGGTCTGGTCGTCCTGCTGATGGGTCCGGCCAACTACGGCGCGTTCGTCCAGCAGTAGCGCGCTCAGCGGCTGCCGGGCTCGGTCCCGCCGGCTCGCGTGCGCGCCATCACGAACAGCAGGTCCGAGAGCCGGTTGAGGTAGCGGAGGACCTCGTCGCTCACCTCGCTGCCCGAGTCGCGGAGCTCGACCGCTCGGCGCTCGGCGCGACGCACGACGGCCCTCGCGACGTCGAGCACGGCCGAGACCTGGCTCGCGCCCGGTACCACGAAGGCCCGGGGGAGCGGGTTCGCGGCGACGAGTTCGTCGATCCGGCGCTCGAGCCGCGCGACCATCCCCGGGGTGACGAGCGAGACACCGGGCTCGAGCTTCCGCCGCTCGGCCGGGTTCGCCGCGAGGTCAGCCCCGACGATGAACAGCTCCCGCTGGAGCCCCAGTACCTCCTCGCCGAACGCCGGGTCCTCCGAGAGCGCCCGGGCGAGGCCGAGCGCGGCAACAGCCTCGTCGGTCGTGCCATAAGCCTCGACCGCGGGGTCGGCTTTGGAGATCCGCCCGCCGTGCAGACGGCCCGTCGTGCCGTCGTCGCCGGCTCCTGTGTAGATGCGTCCCACGCGGCTATCCTAGCCCCAGGTGGGGGCGCCGCCGGCGCCGCCCACACGGTGCGCAGGAGGCACGGGAGGTGCGGGAGCAACCCGGATTGCCCGTTGAACATGTGACTCATGTGGCTCTTGTGCGGTCGGTGGAACGGTGGTAACGTTCGTGACCGAGCGTGGGGCGGGGCGATCGGCGCAAGCCAGGTCGCCTGAGCGGGGCCCGGTCGCCCGGCCCGACGCGTCCGCCCTCCACCCCCGCGCCCGGCACGCGAGGAGGAAGCATGGCCGGTAGGTTCGGGGCGGTCGTGACCGCCATGGTGACTCCCTTCTGGGAGGACCATTCGCTGGACCTCGACGGTGCGCAGCAGCTCGCCGTGGAGCTCCTCGACCACGGCTCGGACGCGCTCGTCGTCACCGGCTCGACCGGCGAGGCGCCGACGCTCACCCACCGCGAGAAGGTGGACCTCTACGGAGCCGTGATCGAGGCGGCCGCCGGGAAAGGGAAGGTCGTCTGCGGCACGGGCACGTACAGCACCGCCGAGACGATCGACCTCTCGCGAGAGGCAGAGGAGGCGGGCGCCGACGGGCTGCTGCTCGTCACGCCGTACTACAACAAGCCGCCACAGCGGGGCCTCATCGAGCACTTCTCCCGCGTGGCCGCGGCCGTCTCGCTGCCGATCATCGCGTACAACATCCCCGGCCGGACCGGCACCCGCATCGAGCACGACACGCTCCTTGCGATGGCGGAAGTGCCGAACATCGTTGCCGTCAAGGACTCGACCGGCGACTTCCAGGCGATCTCGCGGCTGATCGACGAGGCGCCACCGGAGTTCGAGATCTACTCGGGGGATGACTGGGCGACGTTCGGGTACCTTTGCCTCGGGGGCAAAGGCGTGGTTTCGGTGGCCTCACACCTCGTCGGCGACCGGATCAAGAGGATGTGCAACCTCGTCGAGGCCGAGAACATCCCCGGCGCGCGTCGGATCCATCAGGAGCTCACGCCGCTGTTCAACGCCCTGTTCATCACGACGAACCCGATCCCCGTGAAGACCGCGCTCTCGATCCTCGGTCGGCCGTCGGGGCCGCCCCGTCTCCCCCTCGTCCCGGCGACGCCCGATGAGCGTACGAGGATCGAGAAGGCCCTCGCGGATGCCGGCCTCCTCTAAGCGTCGCTCCAAACCATCGGGCGAGGCCGCGCGCATCGTCTTCCTCGGAGGCGTCGGCGAGGTCGGACGGAACATGGCCTGCGTCGAGCAGGACGGTCGTCTCCTCGTCGTGGACGTGGGGCTGTCGTTCCCGCACGCCGACATGCCGGGGATCGACCTCGTGCTCCCGGACTTCGAGTACGTGCGGGGAAGGGCCGACCAGATCGAGGCCGTGGTCCTGACGCACGGGCACGAGGACCACATCGGCGCGCTCCCATACCTGCTGCGCGAGCTCGGCCGGACGCTTCCCGTCTACGGCTCGGCCTTCACGCTCGCGCTGCTCGAAGGTAAGCTCGACGAGCACGGGGTGCGCGACCTCGCGGATTTCCTCACCATCGTGCCGGGCGAGCCTACGAGCGTCGGGCCCTTCTCCATGCGGTTCATGCGGGTGACGCACTCGATCCCCGACGGGATGGCCGTCGCGATCGACACCCCGTTCGGGTCGATACTGCACACCGGTGACTTCAAGATCGACCAGACGCCGCTCGACGGGCGACCGACCGACCTACACGCGCTCGCCGAGGAGTCCGGCCGCGGCTCCGGTGTGCACCTGCTGCTATCGGACTCGACCAGAGCTGAGGAGCCCGGGTACACGCCGAGCGAGCGGAGCGTCGGCCCTGTGCTCCAGGACATCGTGGCCCGCTCCCGGCAGCTGGTAGTGGTCGCCTGCTTCTCGAGCCACATCCACCGGGTCCAGCAGGTGGCGAACGCGGCCCGCGCGAACGAGCGAATGGTCGCGTTCCTCGGCCGCTCGATGCACCAGAGCGTGGACGCGGCGAGGCGGCTCGGCATCCTCTCGGTGCCCGACGAGGACATCGTGCCGATCGAGGAGGTCGACCGCCTCGGCCCGAGCCGCGTGGTCGTGATCTGCACCGGATCGCAGGGGGAGCCGCTCTCGGCCCTCTCGCTCATGGCCGCCCACAAGCACAAGTGGGTCAAGCTCGCCGAGGGCGACGCGGTCGTGCTGTCCTCGAGCCTGATCCCGGGGAACGAGCCCGCGATCCATCGCGTGGTCGACGGCCTCTACCGGACCGGCGCCGACGTGTTCCATCTGCCCGCGGCCAAGGTGCACGCGAGCGGCCACGCCGCCGCCGAGGAGCTCCGGCTGATGCTCTCGCTCGTGCGGCCGCGGTTCTTCATCCCGATCCACGGCGAGCGCCGTCAACTCGCCCACCATGCGGTGATCGCGGCCGAGGTCGGCCTGCTGCCGGAGCACATCCTGATCTGCGAGGACGGGGACGTCGTGGAGGTGGGGGAGAAGGTCGAGATCGCCGAGCGGGTGCCGGCCGGTATGACCTTCGTCGACGGGCTCGGGATCGGCGACGTGGGCGAGGTCGTCCTCCGAGACCGGCGGAAGCTCTCCGGCGACGGCGTCGTGGTGGTCGTCGTCGCGATCGACGCGCACCACGGGGAGATCGTCGGCGGCCCCGACATCGTGAACCGCGGGTTCGTCTTCGACGAGACCGCCGGCGACATCCTTGAAGAGGCGCGGAATCGCGTCATGCTTTCGCTGCAGGAGGGCGCCGCGGCCGAGGTCGTCGACCGCGGCGTGCTCGAGCAGAACATCCGGCGAACGCTGGGCCGGTACTTCTACGACGTGACCCAGCGCAAGCCGGTGATCCTGCCTGTGATCCTGGAGGTCTAGTGACGACGAAGATGAAGCGGCGCGCGAAGCCGAGGAAGAAGCCGAAGAAGAAGCGCGCGTCGACCCGCACGCCGGTCCGCCAGCACCTCGCGCCCTGGACACGGGACGCGATCGGCATCGGCCTGGTCGTGATCGCGCTGATCGCGGTCCTCGCGCTGTGGTTCGACGCGGCCGGCCCGGTTGGGCGCGGCATCTCGTTCCTAGTGCACGGCGCGATCGGCGGCTGGGCCGTGGCGTTCCCGGTGATCGCCCTCTACTGGGGGGTGCTGCTGCTCCGCGGGGCCGTCGAGGGCGAGCGCGTGCGGATGTTCATCGGGTTCGCGATCGCGGTGGTCGGCTCGCTCGGCATCTGGACGCTCGTTCGCGGCGACGGAGCCGCCTACGGCTACCACGTCGCGAAGGACGTCGGAGGTATCGTCGGCGCCGTCGCGGCGTGGCCGCTGGCGCGGGTCATCTCGCCCCTCGGCGCCGGCGTCGTCTGCGCCGGGCTCGCGGTGCTCGGCCTGCTGATCTTCACCGGTACACCGCTCGCGGCGGTCGCGACGCGGATCCGCGACTTCTTCTCCGCGGCCGACATCGAGGAGGAAGGGGAGGAAACCGAGGAGCCGCGCGCGCGCAGGCGCGGGCGGCAGGCGAGCCTCACCGAGCAGGACCTGCCACTCGTGGTCGACCTGGCGGAGCCCGAGCCCGAGCCGATCGAGGTGCCGGAACTCGCCCGTCCGGTGCCGAGGGGCGGCGCCTACAAGCTCCCGCCGATCGAGCTTCTCCGCACGGCGCCGGAGAGCACGGGGAACGAGCGCGATGAGGAGCACACGCTCGAGGCCCTCGAGCGCACGTTCCGCACGTTCGGCGTGCCGGCGCACGTGCCGGCTGCTCACCGCGGCCCGACCGTCACGCTCTACGAGGTCGAGGTCGAGGCCGGCACGAAGGTGAACAAGGTCCTCTCGCTCGCCGACGACATCGCGTACGCGCTCGCGACGCCCGACGTCCGGATCATCGCGCCGATCCCGGGGAGGTCGGCGATAGGCGTCGAGGTCCCGAACAGGGTCCGCGACTTCGTGATGCTCGGCGACGTCCTGCGCTCGAGGGCGGCGAAGGACGACAAGCACCCGCTCTCGGTCGCGCTCGGCAAGGATGTGCACGGCCGCTCGCAGTTGGTGAACCTCACCAAGATGCCGCACCTTCTGATCGCCGGCGTGACCGGCGCCGGCAAGTCGAGCCTGATCAGCTCGTTCATCACCTCGATCCTGATGCGCGCGACGCCGGACGTAGTGAAGCTCGTCCTCGTCGACGTGAAGCGAGTGGAGCTCTCGCGCTTCGCGGATCTGCCCCACCTGCTCTCGCCGGTGATCGTCCACCCGAAGCGCGCCGCCGAGGCGCTCGCCTGGGTGGTGCGGGAGATGGAGGGCCGCTATGAGCTGCTCGCGATGGCCGGCGTCCGCGACATCGACGGGTACCGCGCCGGCCTGGACGAGAGGTCCCTGCGGATCCCGCCGGGGCAGGAGGACAGGTTCACCGACCTGCCCTACATCGTGGTCGTGATCGACGAGCTCGCCGACCTGATGATGGTCGCCCCTCGCGACGTCGAGGACGCGATCTGCCGGATCGCGCAGATGGCTCGCGCCGTCGGCATCCACCTCGTCGTTGCTACGCAACGCCCTTCGGTCGACGTCGTTACCGGGCTGATCAAGGCCAACATCCCCAGCCGGATCGCGCTCATGACCTCCTCGCAGGCCGACTCCCGTGTGATCCTCGACATGAACGGCGCCGAGAGGCTCGTCGGCCACGGCGACATGCTATTCGCGCCGTCGAGCGCCTCGAAGCCGACGCGTCTCCAAGGCGCCTGGGTGACCGAGAAGGAGATCCGCGCGGTCACCGAGTGGATCTGCGCGCAGCGTGAGGCCGAGTACGCGACGACGGTTGAGGGGCTCGGGAAGCCGCCTGTCGAGGGCGAGGGCGACCTGGGCTCCGACGAGGAGCTGCTCGAGCAGGCCGCGGAGCTGGTGATCCGCTCGCAGCTCGGCTCGACCTCGATGCTCCAGCGCAAGCTGAAGGTCGGGTTCGCACGGGCCGGACGGTTGATGGATCTGCTCGAGGAACGGGGGATCGTCGGGCCGTCACTGGGCTCCAAGGCGCGAGACGTGCTGATCACCTGGGAGGAGTGGGAGGAGTCCCGCTCGGCGAAGACCGGCTGATCGCGGCTACAACGAGGAGATCGTCTGATTCAGCCGCATGAGCGAGTCGGTCTGCTGCTGCCGATCGATCTTCAGGCGCTCATTCTTCCGACCGACCCTGCTTTGCCAGTAGCGGTAGATCCGTTCGTTCGTCCAGCCCCGCCTCAGCGCACTGCGATGGCTGCGCACCGTCTCGCTGCCGACGTACAGGGCGTTGGGGTTCACGAGGAACCCGCCCCGCTCCTCGTCCCAGGACAGCCAGAACGCACCGATCACGCCCCAGGCGCCGCTGTCGCGCTCGCCCGACGCGACGAGGTAGTGGACCCGTCCCTCTGAGCGGAGCTCGGGGAACGTGACCGCATCGGTGACGAGCGTGAGCGGCGAGGCCTCGCTCCAGCGCTCGTCCGTCTGCTCACTCATGTTCTCCGCGGTCCTTCCGGGAGCGGACCGGCCTTCGGAGGCAACGGTACCGTATCGAAGGGTCGAATGGCCGCTCCCACTCGAGCCCGCCCTACAGGGCTCCGAGCAGGTCGTTCAGCAGCGCAAGCGAACGGGCGGTCCGCTCCTCGTCCACATGCAGGTTGCTGCCGATCCAGACCTCGTTCCGCCAGAACCCATAGACCGTCTCCGGAGTGAAGCCGCGGCGCAGGGCACTTCGGAAGCCGCGCACCATCTCCGCGCCGAGGCGCGTGCCCCACGGGTGAACCAGGAAGCCCGCTCGTTCGGTGTCTTCCGTGAGCCACAGCGCGCCGATCGGGCCCCACAGTCCGTCGTCCTGCTGTCCAGAGACGACGAGGTACCGCACCGGACAGGCCTCGCGCATGTCGGAGAGCGAGACACCCTCGAGCTCCGTCGTGAACGGCGAGGGCTCGGCCGTGGATCGGGTGATCCGGGTGGCATCCATCGATAGGAAGCTACAACGACGGAGGGTTCCGAACATCGACCGTAAGCCCTAGGTCTGCCGTCGCGGCCTCGTCGAGGTGCCCGCGGGTCGGGCGCGTCGAGCCAGGTCGGACCCGGCGAACCCCGTCGACTAGAATGCGGTGACCCGTGGCCGGGAGGCTGGTGTGGATTGACGATCGGCGTAGGTCCAGCACTCCGCAAGGCTCGTCTCTCGCGCGGCGTCACGCTGGAGGAGGCGGCGCGCGACACGAGGATCCGTCCCGAGTTCCTTGAGGCACTCGAGGAGGAGGACTTCGAGCGACTGCTCGGGGACGTCTACGCGCGCGGTTGCCTGCGCTCGTACGCGACGTATCTGGGGCTGTCGGCCGACACCGTCGTGTCGGCCTACGCGAAGCACCTTGCGGATCCCATGCCCGCGCCGCAGGTGGTGTTCGCGCAGCCGGAACCGGTGGTCGGCGCGCGCCGACGCCGTGACAACCACCGCCTCTTCGTGATGGTCGCGGCCACGGTGCTCGTACTGGCCGCTGCGTTCGGCGTGCTGTCGACGCGGAGCTCCGCGCCGCCCCCAGCCGTCCTGCCCTCCGAGGCTCCGCTCGTCGCGGCGGCCGAAGAGCCGGGCATCACGGTGGCGATCGAGGCCCAGCAGTCGGTGGAGGCCACGATCACGATCGACAACGGGGACCCGCGCACGTACTCGCTCCAGCCGGGGGAGGGGCGTTCGTTCGCGGCCGACGAGACGCTCACGGTCCGCCTCGATCACGGCGCGAGCGCGAGGGTCACGGTGAACGGCAACGACCAGGGGTTCCCGGGCAAGCCGGCGCGTCCCTGGACGGGGACCTTTGCCTACGAGACCGGAGGTTCGACGCCATCGCCGACCGGGTGAAACCGCTCGGCCTCGGCTGGCCGAACATCGTGTCGGTCCTGCGTGTGCTGCTCTCGCCGCTGCTCGTCTGGTTGATCCTGCGGGAGAACGACACCGCCTCCTACGTCGCCGCTGCCGTGTTCACGATCGGCGCGTTCACCGACGGGCTCGACGGGTACCTTGCCCGACGGCACGGGATGGTCACCACGACGGGTATCTGGCTCGACCCGTTGTCGGACAAGATCTTCGTCGGGGTGCCGATCGTGACGATGGCCGCGACCGGTACATTCCCCGTCTGGGCGGCGGTGATCATCCTCGCGCGAGAGGTGGCGGTGTCGGTCCTGCGCGCGTATCTGAGGTCGAAGCGCACCTCGATGCCGGCTTCGATCGTCGCCAAGACGAAGACGGCCGCACAGCTGCTCGCCATCGCCCTCTACCTGCTGCCACTGGGTGCAGATCTCGACTGGTTGCGTATGACCGTGCTTCTGGCGGCGGTAGCGCTCACCGTGTACTCGGGCATCGACTACTTCGTGCGGATGCGGCCGGTCGGGGTCGAGCCGTGAGCGCGTCGTGAACGCCGAGATCGTCGGGGTGGGCACCGAGCTGCTGCTCGGGCAGATCGCGAACTCGAACGCGCAGTGGATGTCCGAGCACCTGGCCGAGATCGGCGTCGACGTGCTCCACCACCAGGTCGTCGGCGACAACCCAGACCGGATCGTCGAAGCCTTGCGTCTGGCGCTCTCGCGCGCGGAAGTCGTGATCTCGACCGGCGGACTCGGGCCGACCCCGGACGACGTCACTCGCGAGGCACTCGCGGCGGCGGCCGGCGCGAGGCTGACTCGCCGTCCTGAGATCGAGGATGTGATCCGCGAGCGGTTCGCGCGTGCCGGGCGCGAGATGCCCCAGTCGAACCTCCTCCAAGCCGACGTCCCCGAGGGCGGCCGGTTCATCCGGCCAGAGCGTGGAACGGCGCCCGGTCTCGTCGTCGAGATCGAAGGCCGAAGGGTCTATGCGCTGCCGGGAGTTCCGGCCGAGATGCGGGAGATGATGGAGGGCACGGTGCTCCCGGAGCTCGCGGTGCTGACCGGACCGACGGCGCTCGTCTCGCGGGTGCTGCGGTGCACCGGCATCGCGGAATCGAGGGTCGCCGAGATGCTCGACGACCTGTTCCACGGCACGACGAACCCGACCGTCGCATACCTCGCGGGCGGTGGAGAGGTGAAGGTTCGCCTCACCGCGAAGGCCGCGACACGGCAGGAGGCCGAGGCGCTGATCGCACCGGTGTCCGGCGAGGTCACTCGCCGACTCGGCGACTTCGTGTTCTCGAGTGCGGACGTATCACTCGAGCAAGAGGTGGGTCGGCTGCTGCGCGCCGCCGGCAAGACGCTCGCGTGCGCAGAGTCGCTCACGGGGGGAGAGCTGGGCGCGCGGATAACGAGCGTGCCGGGCGCCTCCGACTTCTTCCTCGGTTCGGCCGTGTGCTACACGGAGAAGAGCAAGCGCGAGGTGCTCGGCGTGTCGCGGGCTACGCTCGAGGGACCCGGGACGGTGAGTGCCGAGTGCGCCGGCGAGATGGCGGCCGGCGCGAGGCGGCTGTTCGGAGCCGACCTCGCGGTCGCGCTCACCGGAGCGGCGGGGCCCGACGCGCACGGCGGCGTCGAGCCGGGGCAGGTGTGGATCGCGATCGAGGGCGAGGACGTGAGCCGCCGGCGGCCGCTCCGCGCGCCCGGCGACCGGGACATGGTGCGCCGCTGGGCGGAGCAGGCTGCGCTGGATCTCCTGCGTCGGCACCTCGAGGGGAAACCGTTGCCCCGCGGGCCGAGCGTTACGTGATGGCCCGGTCGAGTGTGACGTGATGGGCCGGGATCGCGCGAGCCGTCGCGAGGCGAAGCCGCTCAGGCTGTTCGTCGCGGTCGAGATCCCGCAGGTCGTCCGCGACGCCGTCGAGGCCGCGGTGGCTCCGTGGCGCGAGCGGTACCCGCGGGCGAAGTGGGTGCCGAAGCAGAACCAGCATGTGACGCTCAAGTTCTTGGGCTCGACATGGCCGCGGCTCGTCGACTGGGTGACCGAGACCGTCGGTGCGGTGGCGGCCGCGAGCGCGCCGTTCGGATCGCGCGCGGTAGGGCTCGGTGCCTTCCCGTCCCCTCGGCGGGCTCGTGTGCTGTGGGCCGGCCTGGAGGATCCGGGGGGGCGGATGGCCGCGCTCGCGGCCGCCCTCGATGAGGCTCTCGCGAAGGAGTTCGAACCGGAGAAGCGCGCGTTCACGGCGCATCTCACGGTTGCGCGGTTCGAACCGTCGGTGCCGCTCGGCGAGGATCTGGCGACGACCGTCCTGGATGCCGGGCCGTTCGGGATCGACCGGCTGGTCTTGTTCCGGAGCCATCTCCAGCGCCCCGCCCCCATCTACGAGCCGCTCTACGAGTTCCCGCTCGGCGGCTGAGAGGGTGCGGGAAGACCCCGGTGACCCAAGTGGTTGACTCGGTGGTTGACCCCGAACATATGTTCGACTAGGGTTGGGGGTTGCAGACGGGGTTGCAGACATCGAATGACAGAGGTGTAATCCATGTCAGACCCTCTCGCTAGTGTGCGACGCGGTACGGGGGAGGAGCTCCACGCGGTCGCGGCCGAGTGGGCGAGGGGCCAGAAGGAGGCTTCGCGGATGGACCGGGAGAAGATGCTCGACGTCGCGCTGACGCAGATCGAGAAGCAGTACGGCAGGGGCGCGGTGATGCGTCTCGGGGAGCACCCGGCGAACCAGGGCATCACGGTCATCCCGACGGGCTCGATCGCGCTCGACATCGCGCTCGGCATCGGCGGCATCCCCCGCGGGCGCACCGTCGAGGTCTTCGGGCCGGAGGGCTCGGGCAAGACGACGGTCTGCCTGCACATCATCGCCGAGGCCCAGAAGCGGGGCGGTATCGCGGCGTTCGTCGATGCCGAGCATGCGCTCGACCCGACCTACGCCCAGAGGCTCGGGGTGAACATCGACGAGCTGCTCGTGTCACAGCCCGATTCCGGTGAGCAGGCGCTCGAGATCTGCGACCTCCTCGTACGCTCGGGTGCGCTCGACGTCATCGTCATCGACTCGGTTGCGGCGCTCGTCCCCCGTGCCGAGATCGAGGGCGAGATGGGCGACTCCCACGTCGGCCTCCAGGCGCGACTGATGTCCCAGGCGATGCGCAAGCTGAACGGCTCCCTCTGCCGCTTCGAGACCACTGCCGTGTTCATCAACCAGCTCCGGGAGAAGATCGGCGTGATGTTCGGCAACCCCGAGACCACACCGGGCGGGCGGGCGCTGAAGTTCTACTCATCGGTCCGCCTCGACATCCGCAAGATCGAGAACCTGAAGGACGGGACCGAGGTCGTCGGCTCGCGCACCCGCGTGAAGGTCGTGAAGAACAAGGTCGCGCCGCCGTTCCGTCAGTGCGAGTTCGACATCATGTACGGCATCGGCATCTCGCGCGAGGGTAGCCTCCTCGACGTCGGTGTCGACATGGAGATCGTGAAGAAGAGCGGCGCCTGGTTCACCTACGAGGGTGACCAGCTCGGTCAAGGTCGCGAGAACGCGCGGCAGTTCCTCATCGAGCACCAGGCGATCGCCCAGGAGGTCGAGCGCAAGATCCGTGAGGCGGTCGGTCTCGCCTCCTTCGAGCAGGGCGGCGACACGCCGATCGAGGTCGTCCCTGATGTCGTCCTGACCGATCAGCCGGCACCGAAGAAGGCCAGAGAGCGTGAGACGACCGGGGCGCCGGCCAGCTGATGGGGAAGGGGCTGTGACCGGCCCCCGGCGTTCTCGCGAACCGAAGCACCCCCTCGACTGCCACGAGCGGGCGCTCCGTCTGCTGGCGGTGCGCCCGAGGTCGAGGCGAGAGCTCGAGACGCGCTTGCGCCGGGCGGGCTTCGACGAGTCGGAGGTCGTCGACGAGTTGGTGCGTCTCGAGCGCGTCGGCCTGGTCGACGACGAAGCCTTCGCCAAGGCGTTCGCGGAGCACCAGGTCGGCATCCGCGGGGCCGGGCGCCGGGCGGTCGTGTCCTCGCTGGCGGCGAAGGGGGTGGACCGACGGACGATCGACCGGACCCTGGAGGACCTGGGCGGTGACGAGGAGGGCCGGGCGCTGGAGCTCGCCCGAGTCCGGGCCCGGCGCTTCCTGGAGGTCCGTCCGGACCTCGCGTACAGCCGGGTCACATCGTTCCTGCTGCGCCGCGGCTACCCTCCGGACGTGGCCAGGCGGGCCGCCTCACGGGCCCTCGATCTCGACGCGTCGGACACATGACCGCGGGTCACCTCTTGCCTCAGTGCCCGCCAGGCCGTAGATTGTCTGGTGTTAGGTAGCGATATGGAGAGGTTCCGGCAGGTATCCACAGGGTTCGCCAAGGCGTGCTTGAGACGAAGTTGACCCGACCTTCCGACACATCGATCAGTCCAGGGGGGCGCGAAGGACCCGCGGGTTCCGCGCCCTAGACCGAACCGCACGCGCTTGGCCGAACGGTGGGCCCGACGGGCCTCTGTTCGGCTTTCCGCTTGTCTGGAGGACGACGATGTTGGCCGCAATCATCGGAGTCGTGGCCCTTGCGTTCGGCGTGGGCATCGGGTTCCTGGTCCGCAAGACCATCGCTCAATCCCAGGCGCAGAGCGCGGAGGCGAGAGCGCAGAAGGTCGTGCTGGCGGCCGAACGTGAGGCCGAGAAGCTCGCCCGCGAGGCTCTCGTGGAGGTCAAGGACGAGATCAGCGCGATGCGGCGGGAGGCGGAGGAGGACGTCCGCACCCGTCGTGAGGAGGTCAAGCGCCAGGAGCAGCGCCTGACCCAGAAGGATGAGAGCCTCGAGCGCAAGCTCTCGGAGGCGGAACGGCGCGCCGAAGAGCTCGATGACCGGGACAAGAAGCTCCAGATGGTCCGCCAGCAGCTCGAGCAGGCCGCGGTCGAGCATCGGACGCGGCTCGAGAACATCGCACGGATGACCACCCAGGAGGCCAAGGAGGTCCTCATGGCGCAGGTCGTCGACGACGCGAAGCGCGACGCGATGTCGAACGTGCGCGAGATCGAGCAGCGCGCCCGGGAGGAGGGCGAGGAGCGCGCACGCAAGATCGTGACGATCGCGATCCAGCGTGTGGCCTCGGAGCAGACGTCCGAGTCGACGGTCTCGGTCTTCTCGCTCCCGAGTGAGGACATGAAAGGTCGCATCATCGGTCGTGAGGGTCGCAACATCCGCGCCTTCGAGGCCACCACCGGGGTGAATCTGATCATCGATGACACGCCCGAAGCCGTCGTGCTCTCGTGCTTCGATCCGGTCCGGCGGGAGACCGCCCGGCTGACGCTCGAGAAGCTCGTGTCCAACGGCCGGATCCACCCGGCCCGGATCGAGGAGATGTTCGAGCGCTCGAAGAGGGAGATCGAGGAGGAGATCAAACGGGCTGGGGAGGCGGCCGCGATGGAGGTCGGCATCACTGACCTACACCCGGAGATGGTTAGGCTCCTCGGGCGGCTGCAGTACCGGACCTCGTACGGTCAGAACGTGCTGAGGCACCTCGTGGAGTCGGCGCACATCGCCACCGCCATCGCGGCCGAGCTGGGTATCGACCCGAGGATCCCGAAGCGCGGCGCGCTCCTCCACGACATCGGCAAGGCCGTGACGCACGAGGTCGAGGGCTCCCACGCGATCATCGGTGCCGAGATCGCTCGGCGGCTGAAGGAGTCCCCGGAGGTGGTGCACTGCATCGAGTCCCACCACGGTGAGGTCGAGCAGCGCACGATCGAGGCCGTTCTCGCGCAGATCGCCGACGGGATCTCCGGCGGCCGCCCGGGCGCCAGACGGGAGAGCCTCGAAACGTACGTGAAGCGGCTCGAGCGCCTCGAGGAGATCTGCACGAGCTACCCGGGCGTCGAGAAGACCTACGCGATGCAGGCCGGACGCGAGGTCCGGGTCATGGTGAAGCCCACCGTGATCGACGATCTCCAGGCGCAGGTCATGGCCCGCGACATCGCGAAGCAGGTCGAGGAGGAGCTCCAGTACCCCGGCCAGATCAAGATCACCGTGGTCCGCGAGACCAGGGCGGTGGAGTACGCCAAATAGCGTCGAGATGGCTGGCAAGTACCTGGTTCGGACCTTCGGGTGTCAGATGAACGAGCACGACTCGGAGCGCATCGCGGGGCTGCTCGAATCGGACGGCTACGTCCCGACCGACGATGCGACCCAGGCGCAGGTCGTCGTGTTCAACACGTGCACCGTTCGTGAGAACGCCGACGAACGGCTGTACGGGAACCTTGGACACCTCCGGCCGCTGAAGGAGCGGAACCCCCGTCTCCGCATCATCGTGGCCGGATGTCTCGCTCAGAGGGACCGAGGGCGGATCAGGGAGCGCGCCCCGTGGGTCGACGTCGTGGTCGGCACGCACGCGCTGCCGGGGCTGCTCGAGCTGCTCCGCGCCTCGGAGACGGAGGGTCCGCAGATGGACGTGCATGAGCTGACGGAGCTGTTCCCCTCCGCGCTACCGGCGCGCCGTCGTTCCACGCACCACGCCTGGGTGTCGGTCTCGGTCGGGTGCGACAACGCGTGCAGCTTCTGCATCGTGCCGCTCGTGCGAGG
>Ga0315282_10001391_pt1 | contig 45529 bp, 35 predicted proteins | sample YL17G07_20_MG_FD_203693 | JGI IMG/M metagenome (GOLD analysis project Ga0315282, IMG submission 203693) | Sediment microbial communities from Yellowstone Lake, YNP, Wyoming, USA - YL17G07_20 | ecosystem: Environmental > Aquatic > Freshwater > Lake > Sediment | place: USA: Wyoming | collected... | reverse complement strand
GCGAAAACCTCCTGAAAGGTAAGTATCCCCAACAGGGTATCGCCATATCCACCGCAATACTCAAGGCTTACGTCTATGCTAACTGGAGCAAGGCATAGGAATGCCTGTCGTACTGAGTGGGCGACTCGTCGAGTCGCCCCCACGTGTTTGCACAGCATGTCAATGGCTTGAAACAGGCCAAGAACGAGAAAGGATGCAGAGATGGCGAGTTTTGAGAAGCTGGTGCCGCAGTTGGAGGAGGCGTTGAAGGAGATGCCGCTCTTAGATGCGCATACGCATATGGATGCCAAGCATTTAGCCGCGAGGGGCCTGGATGACGTGGCGCTCTATCACATGGTGATAAGCGACCTGTATTCGGCGGGGTATCCGGACGGGAGCCGGATGGACGAGTGGCCGGATGAGAAGGAGCGCGTGCGCCGGATCGAGATGGCGATCCCCTACTACGGGGCTATCCAGAACTGCGGCGTGGCATGGGGGCTGAGGATCATCCTCAAGGACCTCTACGGCTGGAAAGAGCCGATTACAGCGGACAACTGGAAGAAGCTCGATGCGAAGATTCGCGAGAAGACCAACGACCCCGCGTGGCCGAGGCAGGTACTCGACCGCGTGAAGATCCGCAGGACGTGCACGGAGACGTGGAGGGGCCACGACGGATCGGCGGACGACGTGTTCCAGTACAGCCTGGAATGGTGCTTCTTCGCGAGATGCCAGTGGGGCGAATTCGACGCGGTGCTTTATGATCTGGAAAACTCGTGGCAGTTCGACAAGCCCCAGCCGCCGCTGCCGGTGACGACGGGCGGGAAGAGGCCGCGCGTGCCTCGCGAGATCAGGTCGGCCGACGACGCGGACGCCGCGCTTGACCACTATTTCGCGTGCATACCGTTCGACAAGATCCTCTCGACGGCGCAGCACATCTCAACGGACATCAACTACATCGACAACGTCACAAGGGACCAGTTCAACAAAGCCCTCTCCAACCGCAAGAACGCGGGACCGGCGGAGCAGGACGTTTATTCGTCGTACCTATTCGAGGGGTTCCTCAACCGCATGGAGAGCCTGCCGAGGAAGGTCATGTTCCAGTTCTCGTTCGCGGCGGAGCCGCTCCCCTTCGAGTCGGGCAGCCGCATCAGACAGGATACGCTCAGCAGCCTCGCCAAGATCATCGCGCGGCATCCGAGGCAGAATTTCCAGTGCTTCCTCGCGAGCATGCACGCGAACCAGACAATTGCAACGTTCTGCAGAGAACTGCCGAACCTGTCGGTGGCCGGTTACTGGTGGCACAACTTCTTCCCGAGTTTCATTCCGCGCGTCATGAGCGAGAGGCTCGACATGATTTCGACGAACAAGTTCGTCGGGTTCTTCAGCGACGCGTACACGTCCGAATGGGCGTACGCAAAGGCGGTCATGGTGCGCAAGTGCCTCGCGCGCGTGCTGGCGGAGAAGATAGCGACCGGACAGTATGACAAAAGCCTCGCGCTCGACGTGGCGAAGAGAATACTCTGGGAGACGCCGCAGACGCTCCTTGGAATGGTTCCGAAGGCGGAACCGAAAAAGGGTGCGAAGAGTGTGAAGGGCAAGGCATCGAGAAAGTAAGCAGGCGGGATGCACGGAAGTGAACGTCTGAATAGGTCGGAAATCGTAGCGGGCGACGCATGCGTCGCCCCTACGTTTTTGTGGGGCGTCCGCGATCAGATGGGCGAAGACTCAATGGCGGGAGAAGTGGATTCGAGAGCGGGGGCGTCGGGGAGTTTGTGCCAGTCGAGGCCGGAGGCCAGAGACTGCAGGACTTTGCAGTATTCGGGGTTGAGGTTGACGTCGGGGTTGAAGCGGAAGGATTTGGCCTCGCGGAGGGCACGGTCGTAGGGCCATTTCTCGACGACGATACGGTAAGCGGCGACGGCGTAACCGGTGCGGGCGCTGCCGGCCTCGCAGTGGACGAAGACGGGCTGACTTGCGGGGTCGGTAACGACGGCGAGGAATTCCTTCAAGCCTGAGGAGACGTGATCGGGGTCGGCCAAAGGTATGTCCACCATGCGGACGCCATGCTTTTCGCACACGCGGCGTTCGTCCAGCCACCACTTCGCCCAGCGATCCGTACCGCGAAGGTTGACGTCGGTCTTGATTCCATATTTCGTGATGATGCCGTCGAGGGCCGCCGTGTCAGGCTGCCCGCCGCGGTAGAGGACGCCCGCGCGAACGACGGCGAAGTGGTGAACGGGCCAGTTGGAAAGCAGAATGAGGGCGGTGGCGAGGACGACGATCACGAGGCCGATAGAGGTGATGAGGAGCTTGGTCCTGCGGGGCATCGGTTGTCGCAAGTTGGGGCGTTCGTCAGTATTATCCATGGGATATCGCGGATCTGGCGCGTCACATAGCCTTTTTGAACGCGTGCGCTGAAGCGCACCCTATACGACTTTCATTCCCTCGTCAAGCACAGTGAGATAGTTTTCCACCGGCATGTAATCTGTCAATGAGTTTCCGGTACCGAGTGTCCAGAAGCCGTCGGCGAAGCACGTCTCGATCATCTCGCGGGCGTAGCGGCGAAGGGTCTTTTCGTCGCTGCGGCAGATGACGTCGACGTCGAGGCCGCCGAGGGGCGTGATGCGGCGGCCGTAGAGGCGCTTGAAGTCGGCAACGGGGAGGATCGTGTCCTCGAATGAGTGCTTGGCGTCGATGCGGCAGAAGTCGATGAGGTCGTCGTAGACTCCGGCGAGGTTGCCGCATGAGTGCAGGATGAAGGGCTTGCCGTGGGCGTGGGCAATCGCGGCCATGTCGCGGTAGACGGGGAACACCCACTCGCGCAGCCGCTCGGGCGGCAAGAAGGTCGAGGTCTTGAAGCCAAGATCGTCCCCCTGCCGCAACGCGCCAACAAACGGCATCGGCGCAAGAAGCTTCATAGCGCTCACGTGCAGGGCCCCTACCCTCTTGAACATCATCTCGACCAACTCGGGATCGTCGATGAGGAGATACGACATCCCAACCATGCCGAGCATCTGCGAAACCCATTCGAAGGGGCCCATCGCGGCGCCGGCGACGAGCTTCACGCTCGCTGGAAGCATCGAGCCGGCGATCTCGTACCGCGCAAGGTCAAGAGGGGCGCTCTCCGCAGGCCAGGGGTAGCGTTCGAAATCCACGCGGGACTTGATCACGGCGTGGGCTTCGCTGCCCTCGGTCAAGGCGCCGTGCCCCTGGGCAAGCGGAAGATTGAGCGGCACCTCAAGCGGCACGTTGTCATAGCCCATTCCGAGCCAGAAATCGGTGTAATACTGCATCCGCTCTTTGAGCGAAGCGGTGTCCGAGGGGCGGCCACCCATGCGGCGTTCAACAAAGCCGCCGGAAGCCAAGTGCTCGTAGAATGGCAGGTAGCCGGGCTTACCCGTGCGGGTGACGGCCTTGAGGAAGTTACTGAAATCGACCTCGCGGGAGAGACGCCGAGGCTTCATCTACAGTCTCCCGCTCCGCAGGATCGCGAAAATAAGCCACAGGCCAAGGAGTGCGGCGAGCAGGTAGCCGGCGATTCCGATAATGGAAACGCCTGCAATGAGGGGGCCTATGCCGGAGGTCATGATGAGGCTCGAAGCGACGATGAGGCTTGCGACGACTATCGAGAACGCGAGGCGGTTGGATGAGCGGTCGATGTCGCTAATGAGCTTCTCCAGCCCCTTGTGCTGGAAGTTTATTGAGAGGCCGCCGGTCAGGATCTTGCGCACGACGCGGCGCATACTCGCCGGCGCGTCGCGCAGGAGGTGTAGACCGTGAAAGCCCATCCAGGCGAGGGAACGCCCGAGAGCCTCGGGAGAAAGCTTCTTCTTAACCACGAGGCGCAGGTAGGGGCCGAGGGCTTCGGCGGAGTTGAAGTTCGGGTCGAGTTCGCGGGCGAGCATGCCGACGGTGGCGAGGGCCTTGGCCATGAGGACGAAGTCGCGCGGCAGGAAGAGCGAATTGCGCTGGGCGATGCTATTGATCTGGCCGAAGAGCGTGCCGAGGCGGATGCGCCCGAGGGGCATGCCGTAGTAGGTCTCGACGATGCCGCGGATGTCGCTCTTCACTTCGCTGGTGTCGGTCGTCTCAGTGAAGACGCCAAGGTCCTCCAGCACGGCCGCGAGGAGGTTGATGTCGTGATTGTCGAGGGCGAGGACGGCGGTGCCGATGGCGCCCTGCAGCTCGTCGGTGATGCGGCCGGTAAGGCCGAAATCGACGATATTGATGCGCATCCGCTCATCAATAAGGATGTTGCCGGGGTGCGGATCGCCGTGAAAGTGCCCGAGCTTGAAGAACTGGATCATGTAGAGGTCGAAGAGCCGGCTCGCGAGCTCGCGCCTGGCGTCGGCGTCGGCTTCGACGGCGTATTCCGATATGCGGCGGCCGGACACGCGCTCAAGGGTCAGGACCGACGGCGTGGTGAGCTCCCAGATGACCTCGGGGCCGTGGAACTGATCGCTGTCCGCGAAGGCCTTGTGGAATTCCTGCGTCGCGGCAGCCTCGTGGAGGAAATCGAGTTCCCGCTCGAGGTGACGGCCAAACTCGTCCACGAGCATTTTCGGACGAAGCGTCCGTGACTCGGGAATGTATTCTTCGAGAAGCCCGGCGAGGAATTTGAGGACTTCCATGTCCGATGAGACAACGCGCGCGATGCCGGGGCGTTTGACCTTTACCACGGCCGCGTGACCGTCAATCGTCTCGGCCCAATGGACCTGTGCGATGGAGCCCGAGGCGATCGGTACGTCGTGGAAGGCTTTGAAAAACTCCGATATCTTCCCGCCAAGCTCCTCCTCGATCAGGTCCTTGGCAATCTCGGTCGGGAAAGGCTCGACGTGGTCCTGGAGGCGCGAGAATTCCTCGATGTAGACGGGCGGCATGAGGTCGGGGCGCGTCGAGAGGAACTGCGCGGCCTTGACGAAGGTGGGGCCGAGTTCCTGAGCGGCGCTTGCTGCGCGCTGCGCGAGGGTGCGCGAGGTCTTGATCGATTCGGGAGGAATCGGACGCGGGCGCCAGCGCGCGGGCAGCGGCAGGTGCATGCGCTCGACAAAGTGGCCGAGGCCATGACGAGCCAGCACCTGGACGACCTGCGTCGCGCGGTGGAATTCCCGGTAGCGCTTGCCTATTCGCCAGAAGGCCAAGGAGAACTCCCAAACCAGACCGAAGTCCGAAGTCTGAAGTCCGAAGGAACCACCAACATCAGAACGATTCACGCCAAGTTACTCTCGCGGGCGAAGGATCGTCCTGCTGCCAGAGCCATGCCGGGCACGGCCCTCACCCTGCCCTCTCCCAGAGGGAGAGGGGATTACTTCTCCGTCATTCGAAACCCAGTTGCCTTATTCGCCGGCGAGGGCTTCGTGAATCCGCTTAAGCGACGCAAGCAATTCCGGCGCGTCGGACAGGGCGAGGCTGTTGGCGGCGTCGCTTTTCGCCTTGTCGGGGTCGGGGTGAACTTCGAGAAACACCCCGTCCGCGCCGGCCGCAACGGCGGCCTTCACTATCGTGGGCACCATGCCGCGGTCACCGCCGGTGGCGGTTCCGAGGCCGCCGGGTTTCTGGACGCTGTGCGTGCCGTCGATTGTAACCGGGTAGCCGAATGCCTTCATGAGCGGTATCGACCGCATGTCCACGACGAGCGTATTATAACCGAAGCTCGAGCCGCGCTCAGTGAGAATCAGATTCTTATTGCCGGTCGATTGCACTTTCTCGATGACCGGCTTCATGTCCCAGGGGGCGAGAAACTGCGCCTTCTTGACGTTTACGGCCTTGCGCGTCTCGGCGGCTGCGATGACGAGATCGGTTTGCCGGCAGAGGAAGGCAGGAATCTGGATGACGTCGGCAATCCCCGCAACCGGCGCGGCCTGAGATGGCTCGTGGATGTCCGTCAGGACGGGTACCCCCACCTTGCCCTTCACGGCGGCAAGGATGTCGAGCCCCTTGTGAAGGCCGGGCCCGCGGAAACTCGAAAGGCTGGTGCGGTTGGCCTTATCGAAGGAAGCCTTGAAGACATAAGGCAGTCCGAGCTCGCCACAGGCGGCCTTCATCGCGGAGGCGATTTCGATGCACATGGATTTGGATTCGATGACACAGGGGCCGGCGATGACGAAAAGCGGACCGCCGCCGAGTGTGAGCATTCCAGCGTTTACCTTGGCCACCATGGTCTCCTTGGCAATTCAAAGGTGATCCGCTTCGCGGATCAAGGCACTGATCACTGGTGGGCGAGCCACCAGTGCCACACGGGGCCAAAGGCCCCGGCCCCATCCTACGCTATCGCGCGCGCGTCTGCGCCGCGCGGTTGAGATTGTCCGGCACGCGCGCCCTCACCCTGCCCTCTCTAAGAGGGAGAGGGGATACTGCTATGGTACAATCACAGTCATGCCTGCCGGCAGGACCTCGAGCGTCCGGGGCAGAGAGCCCGCGGGATCGCCGTCGAGCTGAAGCGCCACAGGACGCTCGGACGAAAGCGTTACTTTCGACGCCTGCACCCTTATCACGTCGGAACGGGAGGCGGTCCTTCCGAGAAACGCCGCGAACGCGTAACGAGCGACGCTCAGGCGCCCGTGGCGCGTGTACATCACGACGTCAAAGAGCCCGTCATCGTGCTTGGCGCCGCGCGCGGGGCGCATCGGGCCGCCATAGTTCTCGACGTTGGCAACGATTACGTGCCGACAAGCGTACTCCCGCCCGTCCGCTTTCACGCGTATCTCCGGAAAGTCTCCGGCGGCAAGCGCCTTCAAGATAGGCGCGACGTAGCTCGTGTAGCCGAACTTAGCCCCACGGCTCTCGTGCGCGAGGGCAACCACCTGCGCGTCGTAGCCGGCGGACGCCATCAGGACAAACCGCTTGCCGTCGGCCACTCCCAGATCGAACTTCTTTGTTTTCCCGCGCAGGATGACGTCGGCAGCGTCGGGCATCTCCCTCGGCAGGGCGAGCTCCTTGGCAAGAACGTTCGCCGTGCCGCGAGGCAGAACGCCAACCGGGACAGGAGCGCCCGCGAGACCGTTGACCACCTCTCCTATCGTGCCATCGCCGCCCGCGGCAATGACGGCGTCGTACGCGCCATGCCGGTCTGCCACAACGCTGCGCGCATCGCCTGCGCCACGCGTGCGATGCACATCGATGCGGGCGCCGCGCGCCTCGAACAACGCCGTCACTTCAGCGATGCCCTTTTCGCCGAGGCCGCGGCTGGATATCGGGTTCGTTATCAGTAGATAAGTGGCCAATGAAGCCTCTTATTTGGCCTTGGGCTTGCGACGTATAGTAATCGAGCCCGCCCCGCCACGGTTGATCACTGCCGTAACCTTGTCTTCAGTGAAACTGTATATGAACTCGCCGCCGCTCTGCGTGCCGGTCTGCTTGCCTTCGCTCCAGACGACGGCGGGGTTCCCTCTCAGGCGGCCGGAGTTATTGGCCTTAACCCAGTCAAACGAGTCTCCTTTCCCGTTCATAATCTGGCCCGGGCCGGTGTGCTTGAGGCTGACGCCCCCGGATGCCTGAGCGGCAGTTACATCGGCCTTCTGCGTCACGGCGCCGACGGAGCCTTTGGCCGCCCCGGGGTTTGCCATCTCGAGATCGAGGACGAGCGTGTCCGCCGTCAGCTCGTCGCGGGTCGAGGCGCTCTCGTTGCGCGCCGCGCCGGTGACGCCGCCTGTAAAGGCAAGCGTGCCCTTGTCGACGCCGGCCTTCGGGTCTGAAGAGGTCCGTTTCATGATCATCTCGCCGGTGGACTCGACGTAGACCTTCGACCTGCCCTCCGACGACTTCGAAGGGCTGTCCTTGCGCGTAGAGCTTTCGGTCGGGAAGCCAAGGAGCATCCCCCTTGCCGAGATAGCGACCTTGGGCCTGGCGCAGCGAACCTCGTCGCCCCCTACGGTGGTATCCATCGAGTCCGCCCACACGGTCGCAGTGTCGCTGTCGCCCGCGTTGTTGAAATACGTCATCTCCACGCGGGACGGCGGTGCGGCTGAGAGGTTAACCTTTCCGTCGGCCTGGGTGAAGGTGAAGCGGTCACCTGTAGCGCTGAATACGCTGCCCTTGGCGTCGGACGATCCACGCACAAACATCACATTGCCCTGCCCGTCTATCCGCACAGGACTCTTGCTCACTTCAGCGGAGGAGTCGACGGCGGTGCCGGCAAGGTCGTTGGAAGCTCCGGAGAGCGTAACCGAATCGCAGGCGACGCGCGTGTCGCCCGTGGCTACGGCGACGCCGCCTTCGCACGTGAACGTGGACACGGCGCCGGAGAGGTCGCCTTTCACGCGGGGCGCGGCAAGATGAAGCGGTGCTTTCGCCCCCCCGGGGTCGCCCGTCGGACCCTCTCGGAGGTCAAGGCTGCAGTTGCGCTCGGAGCCCCGCTCCGCCACGAGCGTCCGCTTGCCGGGCGAATATGAGAGGAGACCGCTCGTGAACGAGCCCCCGGGCATGGTGACTGTAACAGGCTTGCCCTGGAGGGTTAGAAGATCGTTCGCGGCGTTGTAGACGGCGGAGTCGCCTGTGACCTCGCGGTCACCCTTCACGAAGGTGATCTTCCCATCCGCGTTGAGAGCAAGGATTGTGCCGTCGGACGGCGACACACTCGCGGTGATCTTTGAGGCCTTAACGCTCGACTTGCCCTGCACGGCGTCAACGCCGCCGCCGAGTGTGACCATTCCCTGGGCGGCATCATAGTGGAAGAGTCTGCCCCATGAGACCGAAACCGGCTCGGCGGCTGCGACGGCGGCCGCGCCGGATGACTCGACGCGCGCGGCTGCCGTGCGGGACTCGCCGGAGGCCGTCAGGCCCTTTAGATGCGCGCCGCCGGCGGTAATGAACGCTTTGCCCTGTCCGGAAGCATCCATGACGAGAGGCACGCCCGCTTCGTTCATGGTAGCGGTCAGCTCGGGCGCCTCAACGAAATCCTCGCCCATCGAGATGCGAGCCGGCGAACCGGTCACGTGGGCACGCCCCGGAGCAGCCTGCCATTCGATGCGCGAGCCGCTGATCTTCATCTCACCCTTGGCCGCGGCGGCGGTAATCTCGGCAGGACCAGCGACATCGAGGGAGAGCGGCTTCCAACGTTCGTCCGCGCCGCCGGAAGCGCCTTCAGGGTTGCCGGAGAAGGCGATTCTCACTTCTTTGCCAGTCAGGTGAAGGCCGGTGCCATCTACAGTCACGCCGTCGGCAAGCGAAATCGTGGAAAACGATGAGTCGTAAGTCAGAGGGCCGGCGCACGTCGCGACCAACTCCCCCGGCATCGAAGCGAGCCCGGCGGGGAGACGAGTGTTGGCGTCGCCTTCGGAAGCTTTAATGGTCACCTTCACGTCGCGCTCGACCGTGAAATGCATACTGTCGGTATTGCCGGTCAGGCCCGTACCCTGGACAAGAAGGGCCTGACTATATGCAAGCTCAACGGCGCCCTCGGCGTTTATGTCCCTGCTCCTGGCGTTGTAGGAGACTTTTTCGAATCTGCCGGAGGCCACGACCTGATCGGCCTTGGCCGCCGTCGCACTTACCTTTCCTTCCAGCGTCAGGTCGCTGACGGATCTACTGTCCTTGTCGACCTTTACGAGCGCCCTGTCGCAGGTAAGGGTCACCTCTCCTAACGTAGATTCCACATTCAAATCGACGCCACGGCAATCGATGGTCTTGCCGTCGGGCAGGACTTCATACTTCGCGGCGGTCAGGCGTCCGCTGTGGACACCGGTCTGGGGGTTATAGAGCTCGTAGACAAATTGCGTGGGCGCGGCAGCGGCGGGAACAACCTGCGCCTTGTTCTCGGCGAGAAAGAACGATGAGTAGCGGTTCATAACGACAAGCGTAATGCCCGCCAGGATGAAGAGGACCGTCCCCATCATGAGCCGTCGCCTGCCCACTCAGCCGGATCCTTTCCGCGGTCGGTAACGCTCCATTATGGCGTCCCATTTGCCCGCCGCCCTGAGGAGCCATTCGGAAAACTCGCGCACCGCGCCGGCGCCCCCCTCCAGCTCGGTGACGTAGTGAGCGATTCCTTTGACTTCCGGCCGCGCGTTTTTGACGGCGACGGCAAGCCCTGACGCCCGCATGATGGGGATGTCGGGCAGGTCGTCGCCGACAAAGGCAATCTCGACGTCGCTCAAGCCGTGCAGACGCTTCAATTCCTCGTAGGCGTCCATCTTGTCCTTGTACCCCTGGTAGACGTCGTCGATGTCGAGCTCCCGCGCGCGGGCGATGGTCGCGTGGCTGTCGCGTCCTGAAACGATCGCAAGGCGATAGCCTGCGCGTATGAGATACTTCATGCCGGTGCCATCCTGGACGTTGAAACGCTTGATCTCACCCCCGGAAGAATCGAGCATAATCCCTCCGTCGGTGAGGACGCCGTCAACGTCGAAAATGACCGCAGTGATCCTGGCGGCGCGCTCGGCGGCGTCGTTTGAGATCATGGTCCACCCTACATGAAGCCCAGTTGGAGAAGATCCTGAACGTCTATAAGCCCCGCGAGGCGACCGTCGGCCTCGACGACGGGCAACTCGTCGAACTTTCGCGCTTCGAGAATCCGCGCGGCGTCGGCGGCGAGGCTGCCGACCTTGATCGTCGTCGGATTCTTCGTCATTACCTTCGAAATCGGCATCGAGAGAAGGTCGCCGCCGAACTGCTGAAGGCTCCTGCGCAGGTCGCCATCGGTAAAGAACCCCACGAGCCTGCCGCCGCTGTCGGCCACGCAGGCAGCGCCCGCGCGCACCTTGAGAGGAATGGTCGTGATCGCGGCGATTGCCTCGCGCACCGTCGCGTCCGGCGGCACGGTCACGTTGGCTTCGCCGGTGCGCATGACTTCCTCGACCTTGATGAGGGCCTTGCCGAGCGAGCCGCCGGGGTGGAAAGCCGCGAACTGGTCGCGTGTGAAGCCGCGGCGCTTCAGGACGGTGAGGGCAAGCGCGTCGCCTATGGCCAGCATAACGGTTGTCGAGGTGGACGGCGCAAGGCCAAGGGGGCATGCCTCCGGCACATCGCCAAGGTTGATGCACACGTCGCTGTAACGCCCAAGAGTCGAATCCGCCTGGCAGGTAATCGAGACTACCCGCGCGCCGAAGCGCCTTACCTGGCTCAGCATGCGCGAGATCTCCGTCGTCTCGCCGCTTTTCGACAGGGCCAGCACGATGTCGTCGGGGGTTATCCTGCCAAGATCGCCATGTGGGGCATCCGCGGGGTGAATAGACCATGAGGGGGTGCCGGTGGAAGCGAGCGTCGCGGAAATCTTCTGGCCGATAATGCCCGCCTTGCCCATGCCGGTAACGATTACGCGCCCCTTCTTCTCGTCGCCGGTTGCGTCGATTACCATTTCGACGGCCCTGGAAAACGGCTCTTCAAGCCGCTCGGCCAGGTCGAGAATGGCTTTCGCCTCGAGGCGAAGGACTTCCCGGGCGCTTGCAAGGTTGTCGTCAGTGGACATAGAATCCCCTCGATGCCGCAACTGGGGCGAATTATACGCACGGACGCAGGGGCTATCAAGGCTTAGCGCAGCGATGTATGGCATTGGCACAGTTGATTTTGCGCGCTGTTGCCGGTATTCTCTGTCACACGGACCATTGGAAGGGAGGCATGGGAGATGAGGGGCAAGTGTCAGAGGGTTTCGGAACGAGTCTGGTGCGTCGGAAGGGGCGGATGGGGAGGCGCGCAGGAGCCGCTGTCGAAACCGGTGGACTGCAATGTATTTCTTATTGACGGCGGGGATGAACTTGCGCTTGTCGATATGGGGATAGGCCCCGATGCCCCGCAAATACTTGCCAATATCGAGGCGACAGGCTGTGATGGCGCCCTGTTGACGACGGTCTTCATAACGCACGCGCACGGAGACCACTCGGGAGGGCTGCGGTGGCTTCGTGGCATGACGGAGGCGAGGATTGTAGCTGGAGCGGTCACGGCAAGGGCGCTTGAGACCGCCGACCCCTGTGTGATTGGAGACCTCGGGCCGTTCAGAGCGCCGGGCACAAAGCCTGTGACCGTGGACAAGTGGCTTGATGACGGCGAGGAGTACACCTTAGGCGATGTGACCGTGACGGCCCTGCATACCCCCGGACACACCGTGGATTCGACGTGCTTTATCACCGATATAGGCAGGAAGCGGCTCCTCTTCTCCGGCGACACGGCTATCGGCAACCAGCCGCGAAGGGATTTCGGCAGGAGGACGATAGTCAAGGGGATGCTCGGATGGCTCGACGGACACTGGAGCGCTCCCGTGTCTCAGTACGTGGAGAGTATAAAGCGCCTGGAGGCGCTTAATGCGGATCTGCTGCTGCCCGGTCACGGCATGGTCAATAACAAGGCCGTGGCCGCCGAGGGGCTTCGCGAGGGGCGCAAGCGACTCCAGCGCCTTCTGGACGACAGAGAACTGTTCATAATGTTCGCGCTTGAGAGGTAGAATTGCGACCCGAAGCGGAAAAGGATGGGAAGCGGCCGCGGCATGGCGTCGCAGAGGCCGCAAGAACGCACAGGCCGGACTCCCCCGGCGCGGCTGAGCAGAGGGCGCCGTTCAACCGGCCGCTCATCCTGATCGCCGTCGTGCTGTTCATGGCGACCGCGATCTATCTGAAGCTTCGCATCCCTCTGGGAATACCCGGCGAATGGCAGCGCGACTATCACAGCGAGTACGCGCCAGCCTCGTCAATCGCTTCTTTTGTGGCGGTGTCGTGCATCTTTCTTGCGGCCGCGTTCTTCGCGGAACGTTTCGCCGCGCGAGCGGGCGCACTCGTGCGCGGAGGGCTTGCCGCTGCACTGGCCGTGCTGTATGGCGTAGTGCTCTTCTCGAACGTGGTGATGGGTCCGGCGGGCAGAATAGAATTCATCGCTCCGGCAATGGAATGGGATGCGTGCGGGCTCTTCGGACGCGAAGCGCACAGAATAACAAGCGCACGGCAGTATCTGGCCGACTTTCCGCAGATCCTCAAAGAATACAGGGTCAACTACGTGCCTACTGTTCGCGTCAACAACAATCCGCCGGGCACGACGATGGTCTTTTACGGCGCGTGGAGACTCACGCAGTCATCGCCCGCCGTCGCGGACTTCGCGTACGGCAGTATCTACGGATGGGACGCCAAGCCGCCGAATGATCAGATGCCGGGCGTGGTTCTCGGGGCGTGGCTTCTTCTTATTGCCTCGGCGCTGTCGTTCGTGCCGGCATACCTGGTAGCCTCACGGCTCGCCGGGAAGGACGCGTACTTCGCGGCCGCCGTGGCGCTCCTGGCAATATCGATGCTTCTTTTCAACCCGGATAACGACACGCTGCAGGTTATGCTCTTTCTGTGGATGGCCTACTTCCTCCTGAGGGGCGTCGCGGGAAGACCGCTTCTATGGGGGATAGCGTTCGGCCTCGTCGCCGCGCTGGGGTTCTTCTTCACCCTCGCGACGTCCGTCGTGGTCATTACGCTCTTCCTGTGGGCGATAGCCCTGTCCATGACCGAAAAGAAGCACAGTTACAAGCGCGACGCCGTCTTCTGGGCCGCCGCCGCCGGAGGGCTTGCTGGCGGTTTCGGCGCGTTCTATGTCACGCTTCGCTATGACTCGCTTGCGAGCCTCTATGCCTGCTACGCAAACCACCGCGAGTTCTATGTCTACTACCCCCGCAGCTACTTCAAGTGGGTGCTCTACAACCTGTGGGAATTCGCGATGTTTCTCGGCGGGCCGCTCAGCGCGGCGGTCATATGGTACGCGGCGACCAGGCCGTCCCTTGCGCCGCGGGCGATCGAGAACCGCTCCTCGAGAGCTTTCGTCCTTGCTACTCTCGCGGTACTGATCGCGCTTGACCTCTCGGGCAAAAACCTGAGCGAGGTGAACCGCCTCTGGGTGTTCTTCATGCCGCTTCTCGCGCTTCCGGCAATGACGCTCGTGCGCAGAGACACCAGCGGCACTGTGACGCTCTGGGCGCTTGGAGCACTACAGGTGATCAACGTCGTCATCGTCAGGTTCTACGTAGACATATGGCGGGTCGAGAACTTCCTCCAGGAAATGGAAAAGTACATGCCGAAATGATCCGGAGCGCGGCGCCCAACGGGGTGGCGCGCTCCGGTTTCTGCGATCCTTGAGCGCCGCCGCTGCGCTAATCCTTCGTCTCAACGCCGGGCAGTGTCGGATTCTTGTGGTAGTAGACGTTGTAGTTGGCCGCACTGCAGTGGGCCGCGTCGTTGCCCGAGCCGCCGTTAACGGTAACGCTGCCTCGGAACACAAGGGGATTGCCTGTTCCGGCGGAGGTGCCAACCGCGAGGGCGTCGTCGCCGGCTCCGAGATTGATACGGACCGCCCCGTTGAACACACTTCCTGCAAGTGTGGGCTCTCCGTCGGCAAACACGACACCGGCAGCCGTGTCCACCCCTTGTACATTTGCGTCATCAAGTCTCACGCCGTCATTTCCGGAGCCGGTATTGATGCTGAACGCACGGTTCATGTAGACCCTGTCGGTGTAGACTTGATCGGTCCCGCCGCCGCCTTTGACGGATGCATTGCCGACAACCTGAACGTATTCCAGTTGTGCCGCGTTGTCGCCGTTGCCGAGGCTGAGGCTCATGTTGCGTCCGACGTTCATCCGCAGGCCGAGGACACCGTCCTGCCCGTCGCCTCCCTTGACCATAAGACTCCCCGCGCCGCCTTTGCCGCTGTCGCCCATGCCTATACTGGCGGATACGAGTATCGTGGCGCTGTCGCCCGACCCGTGGTTCACGCTCATGGAGCCCTTTATCGTACTGTTGTTGACTGCCACGTCGTCGTAGCCATCTCCGTTGACGACGCCTACCGACTTGGCGATTGTAACCCTGTCCATAAGGAGGTGCGACCCGCCCGCGCCGTTGCGCAGGGTGACACTCAGGAGCGACGAGTTCAGGATGTCGTAGACGTCATCGCCGTCGGAGTTCTTCGCGGCAAGACTGCCCTTGACCGTGCTGCCCTCGATGGTTGCAGCGCTGCCGCCGACACCGTTGCTCAGCGCTACAGAGCGGCCCACTGTGGAAGAATCGAGGATGAATTCGTCCGCCCCCGTCTTTGCCGTGACCTTCACGCCTCCGTGGATCTGGGTGCCCTGGATCTGGACTGAAGTGCTTCCGTTGCCATGGGATATGGCGAGATTGCCCCCCACGGTCAGGTTGCTCGCGGCAAACATGTGAGCCCCGTCCCCCTCCCTGACCGAAACGCCTCCGCCGACCGCCCCGGCAACGCCAACGATTGTGTCGCCTCTGCCTTCGGTAATCGTCACGTTGCCCGTGACTGTCCCCGCTATGGCAACCAACTCGTTGCCATCGCCGTTCTTGACGGTAAGCGATCCGCGGATCACGCTGGCGGGGTCCATGGAGAACTGGTTGTTTCCGGCCCTGTCGTCCACAACGAGATTTCTCGCGACGTCAATACCGGCAACTGATACCTTATCGTCGCCGCCTGCCAGAAGGATTTTTACATCCTTCGTTACGTTCTGGACGGTAACGGAAGCCTGCCCGTCGATTGTGGTGGCGTCGGCGCCCGAAGAGATTCTTATGTCGTGCAGGCCGGGGCCGACGTGATCGATCACAATGTCGTTGGCGGAATCATCGCCCGTAATCACAAGGGTGCCGCCTACAACCGCGGTAACAACGCCCCCGGCGGGCGCGATTCTGGGTTCGATTTCCTCCAGGACAAGCTGTCTTTGCACGCGGCGCACGCCATTCCGGTGACCCTCTGTAGCTGCTGCCATTTCGGCACCTCCTTGGTTGAGAGCACAAAGATGTCGCGACAGTCGGGGTGCCTGGAATACTGAGAAATGATGCGGAATAATCCCAATATCTGACAATTAGTCCTGTTCAAAGACTCCCGGACAGTTGAACAAGCGCCGCGGGAGCGTCGAACGGAGCTGATGCAGGCGGCCCTGCACGGCCGCTTTCCGGACGTCGGCGCTATCGAGGAAGGCGTGCGTAAGTCACGCGGCCTGCATGAGTTGTGTGCCAAACGCACGGCCCGCATGGTCAGGCGTCGCTTGGAGGGAAATCCGCGAGCACGTGCGCGCCCGTCAGATGCGCAAAAAAGGTGCCGTTACAACGTTTTTTGGATGGACTATTTGCCGTCAATTCGCTAAAAATAAATAGTTGGAACCCGCGCGCACCGGGAGAAGGGCACTTTTGCGTCCGGTGTGCGTCACAAAACGTAGGAAGGCTACCGATAATCGCGAAAGGGAGCCGAGAACGCTCCCAAGGCGTGTGAGAACCAGAGCGACAGCCCAGAACATTAGTGAACGCCACTTGCCTGGTCCGCGGGACGTTATGCCCGCGATGACAGGTGGACGCAGTGGAGACTCCAGGGAGGCGTAGATGAGGACCAGAAAGCTCACCACGATTTCAGTAATCCTAATGGCCGTGTTGAGCATGCAGCTTGCGGCAAGCGGCACTACATATTACGTTGCGACGACGGGCAGCGACACCGATCCCGGAACCGCGAGCCAGCCCTGGAGGAGCATCCAGCACGCTGTGGACTGGGCCTACCCCGGCGACACCGTCATCGTCAGGGACGGGACATACTCCGGCGCGCAGATCGGCTTCAGCGGCCTGCCCGGCATCCCCATAACGCTCAAGGCCGAGAACAGGGGCAAGGTCAAGCTGAATGCCATCGCCCCCGGTTGGACACGGCACAACAGCATTCTGGAGCTTGAGGACTGGAACTCCGGCATTCCCATCAGCTACTGGGTTGTCGATGGCTTCGAGGTCGATGGCCAGTCGATGTACGGATGCATCGACATAAGGGGCTACGTCCCCGGAGACCCTGCATCCGAATGCGTGCCCGCCGTAGGCATTACGGTGCAGTACTGCCATGCCCACCACGCGGAGTACGTCGACGAGAGTAAAGTGCCGCATGCGCGGACGGGCATCTTCGACGGGAGCCACTCAAACGCCCTGTACGCATACAACGAAACCGACCACAACACCGAGCACGGGATGTATCACAGCAACAGCTCGGACGGCGGGGTTATCATAGGGAACGTCAGCCATGACAACGCAGGCTGCGGCTTCCACAACAACGGCGACGTGTCGCTTGGACTCCCCGGAATAGTCACGAACGTGATATATGAGAAGAACATTGCATATGGAAACGGCGCTGGGATTGGCTCATTCCATGGCGGCGGCGCGGCGATCAATCTCGCCGCGGAAAGCCGATCGCTGTTCAAGAACAATCTGATGTTCAACAACCACGCCGGCGGGATGACGTTCTACCAGGGCGAAGGCGCCCAGGCGTCCAGCGACGACAGGGTCTTCAACAACACCATAGTCATGCCCGTCGACGGGCGCTTCGCGGTGCTCCTCGGAGACGGAGCGACGAATGATGAGTTCTACAACAACATACTCTATAACGCCAACCCCAGGAAGGGCTCCTATACCTTGAGCAGCCCCGTTCAGCCGGGGTTCAGGAGCGACAACAATATCGTCTGTAACGATAGATTCAACATTGACGGTGAGACGTCGGACCCGCTGGCTACCATAGGCATTGCGCAGTGGAGGGCGCTCGCAAACGTCGATAACGAGGACGGCCTGAGAGTGTATGACCCGAACTCGATACCGGTCGCGATATCAAGCCTCACTTCCATATTCAACAATCCGGGCGCCAACGACTACAATCTCAAGCCCGGCTCGCCGGCGATCGATAGTGGAGTTCTCCTTTCGGAAGTCGAGGATGACATCACCGGCGGCGTCAGGCCGGCCGGCGCCGGGTATGATATCGGCGCTTACGAGTACGGCGCCATGCCCAAGCCCGTCGCTGCCGCCCCGACCTTCATGCCGCCCGCCGGCACCTACAGCCTGCCGCTGTATGTCGCCCTGTACTGCTCGACGGGCGGCGCCGAGATACGCTTCACACTCGACGGATCGGATCCCGATGAGGCCTCGCAGCTCTACACCGAGCCCATCTACGTGCAGACGAACACCATCATCAAAATGAAGGCGTTCCTCAAGGGATATATGCCCAGCCCGGAAGTGACGGGGATGTATATCATAGGCAACGTCCGAACCCTGTCCCTGATACCGGGTTTTGACAATTACGCAGACTGGGTGGACACGTGGCTCAGGTCCGATACTCCGGACACTCCCCAGTATGACGAGAACGTGTTCGGACTTCAAACCCTGGTGCCGGATCGCCAGTTGTATTATTTCCAGCTGTACAAGTGGTGGATACCCGACAGCGCGACCATCCTGTCGGCGCAGTTTCAAGTGTATGTCACCGACGTGAAATTCGCCGGAATGAACCCGCCCGCGATAGCGGCCTATAAGCTCCTCAAGTCATTTTCACACCAGGAAGCGACGTATAACAGCGCACGTTTCGGCGAGCCATGGGGGCAGCCCGGGCTGGAGCCCGGCGTTGACTACGCCGTGGACGAGATAGGGCACTCCGATTTCCTCTACCCCGGAATGCAGGGGCCGGCGACCATCGATATCACGCGCGCTATGCAGGACTGGTACGCAACAAGGGACGATGGCGCTGATTCCACGAACCACGGTCTGATGCTGATGCTTACCGGCGAGGGCTCCATATCCACTTACTCGTCAAAGTTTGGCGGTTTCGAGACCGTCCCCCAGGTCAGTGCCACCTACATCGACAGCCCGCTGGTTCTCTACGCGCAGCCGCCCAGGCTCACTCCGGCCGGAGGAACCTACGTGGGGTCGGTGGACGTGGAAATGCAGAGCTCTTCGCGGCCCACGGAGATCCGGTACACCCTGGACGGCAGCGAGCCCACGGACACCTCGACACTCTACGAGGACGCGATACATCTGACCTCGACTACAACGGTCAAAGCCAGGACGTTCTGGTTGCTCGGCCAAACGGAGATCGGGATTCCCAGCGAGACGGTGGCGCAGACGTACACGTTTGCCACGAAACTTGAGCCGCCGCAGTTCACCCCCGGGCCGGCAAGCGTCAACAGGGGTCTGGAGATATTCATGACAAGTCCCATCGGCGGGACAGAGATCCACTATACAATCAATGGCCCTGCCCCTACGGCTTCTTCGCCTCTCTACACCGCTCCGATAATCATAACCGTAACCAGTACCGTCAGGGCCATATGCACGGCCCCGGGGTTCATCAATAGCGACGTTGCCGTGGGCCTGTACAGGATTGACTCGAGAGCCCCCTCAGTCACATCCGTCGCAACGGTGCCCGACGTGGTGCTTTCGACGATAGACACTCGGATCACGGTAACCGCGGCGGCGAGCGATTTCGGCCTTGGAAACTCGAGAATAGTCGCGGCCGAATGCTACACCGATCCCGCGACCTCGCCGGGCGGGGGATTTGCGATGACGCCCGACGACGGCATCTTCGATAGTCCCCTGGAGCACTTCACCGGAACGCTCGACTGCTCGACGTGGGAGGCGGGAACCACCGTCGTCGTATTCGTGTGGGCCGAGGACGAGGCCGGCAACTGGAGTCAGCCGGCGAGTATCGACGTCAGCGTCGTAAGCGCGATACCGCCTGCGACGATCAGGGACCTGCTCGTGACTCCTTCGAAGGATTACGTGCTCTACTACATGAGCCAGGAGCAGTTGCAGTTTTCTTCCGAGATCCAGACCCAGCCGGCGACAAATCTCATCGACGGCAATCACGCCACGACCTGGCAGACCGTCCCCACGACGGACGCCGATGCATCTCAATGGGTGATTCTTGACATCAGCAACCCGGCCGCTCCCGGACCGGTCACGCTGGGCGGCGTTGCGCTCATCCCCGGACCCACTGTCGCGCTCTTCCCCACACGGCTCACGATATCGGTCTCCCTGGACGGCAGCGATTGGCATAATGAGGTAGCCTGGGCGGACGGGCTCAAAGTCCGGCCCCGGCAGAGGTACCTGTGGGAGTTCGAACCGACCCAGGCGCGATACGTAAAGATCAGCGGTCCGGGCATGTTCATGCGCGGCAAGGGCCAGTATTGCTGGCAGATAGCGGACGTCGAAGCGGTCAAGAGCGTGTCGGCGTCCGATGTGACCGTGACGTGGACTGCGCCAACGGACGACCTCTATAGCGGCGGGGCGTGCGCCCTGTATGATCTGCAATATGCCAAGGTGGAAAGCACCGCGACGAGCATGAATTTCGAGACCGCGACGAAGATTGACGGTCTGCCGACGCCGGCGGCGCCGGGAACTCAGGAGTCGTTTGTGACAAGCCTCCAGCCCGTGGGCCGCATCTTCATGGCGATAAAGTCCCGGGACTATCCGGGGAATTGGTCCGCGATATCCAACCTGGCGGCCGCGTTCGTCGGCAGGTGGCGCGTGCTCAGCGAGCCTCTTGAGGAAGAGCCCTCGGCTACAAGGCCGGCCAATTTCAAGTTCTCGATCGGCAACGGCATAAAGGGCGCCGTTCTCGCTGCGTCCGGGTCGCATGGCTTCCCCGCGGGACCGGCAAGCGCGGCAATCGCCGGACAGCATTCGGTCAGACTGCCGCTTAAGCCGGGAACCGTGGCCTGGACCCCGAAAACAGGCCAGTGGCGCAGGATAAAGAGCGTCGCATCGCCGGACGAAGCTCCCCCCTACCACCAGCGCGTATTCTGGCGCATCGAAGGGAAGTCGGTAATATATCGCACGGTGACAACCGTGTTCGGCCCCCTTCAGGCCATATACTTCGATACCGGCACGATAACCGGCCTCAAGGTCAACAATGTCGAGCAGGATCCTGCGCCGATCTCGGCGGCGCCCGACAGGAAGCCAACGTTCAGTTGGGAGGCCGTGAATACCAGCGGCATGTCGAAGTTCTTCATCGATGTTTCAACTGACAGGACCATGCCGCTATCCGACAGGACCAAGACGACCGTCCTTGGCGGCGCGGGCATAAAGTCCGTAAGCTTCCACACGGCAACCGTAACCGAGTGGAGCAGGATGAGAAGGCTTGCGGCCGGAAGCGGCGGAACGCTCTACTGGAGAGTGAGAGCAACCGACAAGGATAACGCGCTCGAGTGTACCTCCGCAGTCGCCACGATTATTCTGAGCGACCAGATGTAAGCCGCTATAGCGCAGACGCGACAGGACGCACAAGGGGCGTGAGACTCATCTCGCGCCCCTTTTATTTCATCCTTCGGGGCGCGCCGCCCCCCGGAGCGCAAACGCGTCCAAATACCTTTGCTCCGGGCGCGTCGGCATGGTAGAATACCCTGCTGTTTGTGTGCCTTTTTCATTTGCATATAGGGGCTCCAATGAAGACATTGGCTGTTGTCGGCCTGCAATGGGGCGACGAAGGCAAGGGGAAGATCGTCGACTACCTCAGCCGCAAGCATGACGTCATCGTGCGCTGCCAGGGCGGAAGCAACGCCGGCCATACAGTGGTCATCGACGCCGAAAAGTATGCCCTGCATCTCGTGCCGTCAGGCATACTTACGCCGGGCAAGATGAACGTCATCGCCAACGGCGTGGTGATCGACCCTGTAATGCTCGTGAAAGAGATAGAGGATCTCAGAAGCCGCGGCGTCACGGTGAGCGACAACCTCCTGATCAGCGACCGCGCGCATGTGGTTTTCAATTATCACAGGGCGCTCGATCAGGCCCAGGAAGCCGGGCGCAGCGGCGAGCAGAAGATCGGCACGACGGGGCGCGGTATCGGCCCGGCGTACGCGGACAAATACAGCAGGTCGGGCTTCCGCATGGGCGATCTTCTTGGCGGCGATTTCTACCAGTCCGTGCTGAAGCCTCGCATTGTGGAAGCCAACCGCCTCCTGAAGGAGTACTTCGCCGCGCCGGAGGTCCCCGTGGACGAGACAATCGCCGAGGTCAGAAATGCCGCCGAGGCCCTAAGGGCCAATGTCACCGATACCGCCGCGGCGCTGAGAGGATTCCTGCGCGCGGGACGCAAGGTGCTTTTCGAGGGGGCGCAGGGAGCGCTTCTCGATATCGACTACGGCACGTACCCCTATGTAACGTCCTCCAATACCACTTCTGCCGGCATCCCGACGGGCACGGGCCTGCCTCCGCAGGTGGTCGGCAAGGTATTGGGCGTCCTGAAAGCCTACACGACCCGTGTCGGCACGGGCCCCTTCCCCACCGAGCTTACTGACGCGACAGGAGAGCTGCTCCGGGAGCGGGGCGGCGAATATGGAGCGACAACCGGCAGGCCGCGGAGGTGCGGGTGGTTCGACCTTGTCGCAGCGAGGCAGGGGGTTGCCATCAACGGCTGCACGTCCATCGCCCTCACGAAGCTTGATGTCCTCGACGGTTTCGACAGGATCAGAATATGCGTTGCATACGAGCTCGACGGCAGGAAGGTTGAGCACATGCCTGCCGGCGCCCGGGACCTGGGACGAGTCAAGCCGGTGTACGAAGAAGTGGCCGGCTGGAAGGGTTCCGCGGCCCAGGCGCGCCACTTCGAGGATCTGCCGAAGAAGGCTCAGAGCTACGTCGCGCGCATCGAGAAGCTCGTCGGCTGCCCGATAACCATGGTGTCGGTCGGCAGGGAGAGAACAGCCATCATTACGCGTTCGGCCTGAGGCCCGCCGTATGCCAACGGAGCTCGGATGACCACAGGCAGGCACCTTCCCCGGCACGTAGCCATTATCATGGACGGCAACGGCCGCTGGGCCACGTCCCGCGGCCTCCCGCGCGTCAAAGGCCACCAGCAGGGCGTCGAATCCATCCGGGACGTCGTCACGGAGTGCGCCCGCCTGGAGGGACTCGATTACCTTACGCTCTATGCCTTCAGCAGGGAGAACTGGAAGCGGCCCCGTATGGAGGTCAACTTCCTCATGCATCTCCTGAAGCACTTCTGCCGCAAAGAGCTTGCGACGATGATGAAGAACTCCGTCCGCTTCACGACCATCGGCGCGATCTCCGGCCTTCCGGCGGATGTGCGGACGGAGCTCAAAACCACGGCGCAGAAGACAGCAGCGAACACAAACCTTACGCTCTGCCTCGCCCTCAACTACGGGGCGCGCGATGAGATCGTGCGCGCGGTCAGGAAAGTCGCCGTAGAGGCTGCCGCCGGCGAGGTCAGCGCCCGCGAAATCACCGAGGAACGGTTCGCACAGTATCTTGACACGAGTGAATTCCCGGACCCCGACCTCATCATCCGAACCGCCGGCGAGATGAGGCTGAGCAACTTCCTGCTCTGGCAGGCGTCTTACGCGGAGCTGTGGTTTACGCCGGTGCTGTGGCCGGATTTCCGCAATGAGAACCTGCACGAGGCTCTCGACGCCTATTCGCGCAGGAAGCGCAAGTTCGGCGCCATCGGGGACGACGAATGAGACGAAACCGCGTGTTCGTCGGCCTTCTTGTGACGGTCGTGGTCGTCGTCATTCTTGCCGTCGACCATTTTTATACCCGCGGCTTCCTGTCGGCGGCGATACTGTCGGCGCTGGCGTTCATGGCATCGTGGGAGCTTTGCGCGGTGCTCGAATCCATGGGCATGGCCACGTATCAGCGGCTGACGTCGTTCTTCGCGTTCGTGGTGACACTCGTGCCCGCCGCGCTCTTCCAGTGCCATTGCCGCACCAGCCCCTTCGCGGTTGAGGCCGGCATCATATTCGGCTTCGTGATGCTCGCGTTCATCGTGGCGATGAGAGGGCGGGACAACGTCGCGGGCGCAAAGGCGGTCGCCGCGGGCACGTTCGCGCTCATATATGTCGGTTTCGGCCTGTCGCTCTTCGTGAGACTCAGAGAGATACCCGCCATAGGCGAGGCGCTGCTGTTCTTCACCCTCGCCGTCGCAAAGGGGGGCGACATGGGGGCCTATTTCGCGGGAACGCGCCTCGGCAGGCACAGGCTTGCGCCGAACTTAAGCCCCAAGAAGACCGTGGAGGGATCTCTTGGAGCGATTGCCGCGAGCCTCGTGATAGGCTTTCTCATGTGGCTTTACGTCAGCAAAGCGCTGACGCTTGGGTATAATACATACATACAGGGCGTAGGCGGACTATGGATATTCCTCGGTTCGGCGGCGGTCATCAGCATTGCGGCGCAATTCGGGGATCTGGCGGAGTCGCTTCTGAAGCGCGCCGCCGACGTCAAGGACTCGAGCCTGGCGTTCGGAACGATGGGCGGCATGCTTGACCTTATTGACTCGCTGCTCTTGAGCGTACCCGTAGCATACATACTTGCGCTCCTTGGAGGTTTCGGTGTCTGACAGCGATACACAGGTGCCGGGCAGTTCGCAGGCCGCGGCCGCCGTCTCGGAGAAAGAACTGTTTTTCACCGACGAGACCGAGACTCGTGCGATGTTCGGCATCGAGGACCGCTATCTCAAAACGATCAAGGGAGTATTCGGCGTCAGCCTCGTAGCCCGCCATGACGGGGTGAAGATCCGCGGCGAGGCGCGCGCCGTCGCTCGCGCCGAGAAAGCATTCCTCGAGTTGAGGCGGCTCTACAGCAGCGCTCGGCCGATTACGCTTCGGGATGTTGAAACGGTCGCCGAAGCGATCCAGAACGAAGGGGCGTTCGACGAAAAGGGCGAACGCATCGAGATATTCGCCCAGCAGGTTTATGTGAGGCCCAAGACCGCCGGACAGGCCGAATACGTCCAGGCCATGCGCAAGAACGACCTCGTGTTCTCAATCGGCCCCGCCGGCACCGGCAAGACCTACCTGGCCGTGGCGATGGCGGTCAGCGCCCTCAAGCGCCGCGAGGCCAGGCGCCTCATACTTGTCCGACCGGCGGTAGAAGCCGGTGAGAAGCTGGGATTCCTTCCGGGCGATATTCAGGCGAAAGTAAACCCTTATCTGCGACCGCTTTACGACGCACTCCACGATATGATGGAGTACGGACAACTGCGCCGCTACATGGAATCGGATATAATAGAAGTAGTGCCGCTTGCATACATGAGGGGGCGCACGCTGAATGACTCCATAATCATTCTCGATGAAGCCCAGAATTGCACGGCCAATCAGATGAAAATGTTCTTGACGCGTCTCGGCATGAGATCAAGGAGCATCGTAACAGGGGATGTCAGTCAGATAGATCTGCCGCCGGGAGAACGGTCGGGACTTCGGGAAGCTGAGAAGATACTCAAAGACATTCCCGGCATAGGCTTCGTCTACCTCTCGAAACGAGACATAGTGCGCCATCACCTGGTTCAGCGCATAGTGGAAGCGTACGAGAAGTACGAGGAGAGGGACACGACGCCCCGGTAGGAATTTCCAGGAGCGGCCACCCAAGTGTCCAGAGGCAAGAGATATTCTCTCATCAGGCGATCCGGGGCGGAGAGTACCGGTCCCGCTGCCGCGATCTCGTCAGCGCTCTCGCTGAGACGCTTCACGACCCTTGTCACGGGGATGATCTTCGCGGCGGCGCTTATCGTGATCCTCGGCTGGGGCAATCCCCCCCTCCCCTACCGGCGCGGGCAGGTTGTCACGTCCGACATCAAGGCGAGGGTGTCGTTCTCCGTCATAAACGAGAAGAGTACCAAGGACGCCAAGGAAGCCGCCGCCGATACCACCCCGAACGTATACCGGGTCGAGCGCTCGCAAATCGACAAATCGATTGCGTCTCTCAGGGACGCGCTCGCTCTCATAGGCTCTTCCCAGAAATACGAAGACCTCGACCAGACAAAGGCGCAGGCGCTTGGGGTAACCCCCGAGTTCTACACCGCGATCAAGGGCGCGCCGGAAGGCTGGACCGGCGACAGGATACTGCAGGCGGTAGCGCACGCATTTGACGCCCTCATCAGGGACGGCTCGCTGTCGCCGGGCGACCTTAAGATCGAGGACGACCGCAACGCCGCAGGCATAACGATCCTCGACGGTAGCGAGAAGCATTTCAGGCAGCTCTCGGACCTCGTCAAACAGGATGAGCTTCCCAGCGCGTTGCGGGTGAAGCTGCGACAGGAGATCGAAAGCCCTCTCCTGGCGGCCACGCTTGCCGAGCGCCTCAAGCCGATCGGCATCTTCCTCACCCACGACCAGAAGGAAAGCGACGTCGCCAAGAAGGCCGCGTACGACAACTGGCCTCCGGTGGAGAACTCCTTCCTCCCGGGCGAAACCATGGTCCCGCGGGACACCGTGCTCGACAAGGGCGAGATCGCCGTTCTCGAGAAGGAGCATCAGGTATACTTGAACAGCATCTCCGGGCGGGACAGGCTGCTCAGGCTCACGGGCCTCGCGATAACGATCCTGTTTCTCGTGTGGCTGTTCGGCGCGTACACGTCGCGCTACCAGCCTCGCATACTCGCGCGGCGAGCCCGGATGGGCGTCCTCATGGCATTGGCCGTAGCCCTCGTCGTAGTGACGCGGTTTTTCATAAGATCGCCCGCGCTGTCGTGGTACATGATACCGCTATCGCTTTTCGGCATGGCCGTCGCGGTCGCGTATGACCCTCTCTTCGCTATCGGATATTCGCTGTTTCTGGCGATACTCGTCGGCATCGCCACCAGCAGCAACTTTGCGCTGTCGATATCGCTCTTCCTCGGGACGGTCGTGGGGGTGCTCGTGATCGGCAGGGCGCGAAGCCGTACGATGCCGTTTCTCGCAGGGTTGGCCGCCGGGTGCGGAACGTTTGTCGCCGCATGGGGCACGGGGCTTCTTCTGCACGCGGACTATGCGCTCACGCTCAGGGACAGCTTCTACGGCCTCCTGAACGGCGTTGCGGCAGGAGTGCTTATCACGGTGATCCTGCCCTACGTCGAGCGCGCCTTCAACGTCATCACGGAATTGTCGCTTCTCGAGCTTGTGGATCTCAACAAGCCCATCCTGAGGCGTCTCGCGCTCGAGGCCCCAGGCACCTATAACCACAGCCTCTTTGTCGGCAACCTCGCCGACGCGGCGGCCGAGGTGATCGGCGCCAACCAACTGATGGCCCGCGCGGGAGGCTACTATCACGACATCGGGAAGCTCGCCAAGTCGGGGTATTTCGTCGAGAACATCGGCACCAACGCGAGCCGCCACTACAACCTGTCGCCTACGATGAGCGCCCTGGTGATCATATCGCACGTCAAGGACGCCGTGGAGTTGGCGCGCCAGTACAAGCTTCCACCGCCGGTTGTCGACATCATCAAGGAACACCACGGCACGACGCTTGTGGAGTACTTCTACCGCGAAGCGATGGAGCAGGCCGCACAGTCGGGCGAGCAGCGCAAGGTCAACGACGAGAGCTTCCGCTATCCGGGGCCCAAGCCTCATTCCAAGGAAGCCGCGATAGTGATGCTTTGCGATTGTGTCGAAAGCGCGTCGCGAACGATCACCGACCCGACGCCGGGCAAGCTGGAGAACCTCGTCCACGACATTGCCCGCAACAAGCTCGCCGACGGCCAGTTCGACGAGTGCAATCTGACCATGGCCGAGCTCAGGCTCATAGAAGTGAGCCTCATCAAGTCCCTCGCGGGCATATTCCACAGTCGCATAAAGTACCCGGGGCGTGAGCTATGACCGCCACGCCGCGGCAATGCGAGGTCGGGGTCCAGCTCAGAGATCGCACGCTCAACGTCACCGCCGCCCGGCTGCGCAGAGCAGCGCAGGCGGCTGCGCGGTACTCGGTCAGAAAGCCCGCCCGTTTGAGCGTCGTGGTCGTGGATGACAAGACCATGAGGTCCCTCAACCTCGCGTATGCGCGCGTCCTCGGCACCACGGACGTTCTCGCGTTTGATCTCTCCGGCGGCCCGAAGGCGCCCGCGCGTCGCGCGGTCGGCCGTTCAGGCAGGCAATCCGGAGAATCTGTCGACGGCGAGGTAATCGTCAACGCCGCCGTCGCGGCCGCGGAGGCGCGCAAGATGCGCCGCAATCCTGAAGATGAGCTACTCCTGTACGTCGTCCACGGGGTTCTGCACCTGGGCGGCTACAGGGATCACACACCGGCCGAAAAGAGGGCCATGCGCGCAGCCGAAGCCGGCGTTATCGCGTCGCTGGCCCGTGCAGCCGGGAAAGGCCGTTCGAGATGACCGGCCCTGGATTTTACTCGCTCGCGCTCCTCGCGATGCTCGCCGCATCGCTTGTGGCGGCGATCTTTCACAGGGCCGTGGTCACCGCTTCGCTCGCGCGGCTCGAAGAGATAAATGACGAGGAGCAGCGCTACGCCGCGCTTCCGGACATGCACGATGCCAGGATCGCCACGGGAGCTGCCAAGCTCGCGCTGTACGCCGCGCTTATCGTGCTCGTTGCAGAGCGCTTTTCTCCGAACGGGGCGCCCGCCGCAGCCTATCTCAGGGCGTTCGCCACTTCGATGGCGGCGGTCCTCATGACGGAGCTCGTAGCCCTTGTCGTAGCCGGCTACCACTCGGGGCGAACGCTTTATCGCCTCATGCCGATAGTGTCTGTTTTCGCCGTCGCCGGCGGCTCGCTCGCCGCCGCGGGGCGGCTGCCCGCCTCCATCATAGCCCGACTCATGGGGCGCGAAGCCCCTCCCCCGCACGAGGAATCCGTGGAGGAGGAGATCCTCGACGCCGTCACCGAAGGCGAGCGGGAAGGCGTCATCGAGGACCAGGAACGCGAGATGATCGAGAGCATCATCGAGTTCAAGGACAGCGAAGCCGCCGGCATCATGACGCCTCGGACCCGGCTGACGATGGTACGAGAGGATATGACGCTCCGCAGCGCCATGCAGGTCGCCGTCGAGAGCGCCCACAGCAGGCTTCCGGTCGCGGCGGAGAACGCAGACAACATTGTGGGCATTCTGCACGTGAAGGACCTCCTGCCGCGCATCGGCGCCAATGACGAGGCGAAGCTTCGCGTCCGCGACATAATGCGCGCGCCGTACTTCGTTCCGGAGACCAAGCGCATACGCGAGATGCTTCAGGAGCTGCGCGCCACGAGCATGCACATGGCTATCGTGCTCGACGAATACGGCGGCACCTCCGGCATTGTCACCATTGAGGACATCCTCGAGGAAATCGTCGGCGAGATTGAGGACGAGTACGACGAGTACCAGCCGCCCGAGATCCGCATAACCGGCCCCGGACGCGCTGTTCTCTCCGGCGTGGCGGGCGTCCACGAGGTCAATGAGGCCCTCGGCACGTCCATCAGCGAACAAGAGGAGTACGAGACGATCGCCGGATTCGTGCTGTTCGGCATCGGCCGCATTCCAAAAACCGGCGAGATCATCGACCTCGCAGACATTCGCTTCCGTGTACTTGACGCCGACGAGCGGCGCATAAGGCGGATGGCGGTCGCAGTCTCCCGGGAAGGCGCCGAATCGCCGGCGCAGAGGGGCGCATAGATGGCCGTAGAGAAGGCGACAGGCGTGGTCATCCGGCTTACTGACTACAGCGAGACGAGCCAGATAGCCACGTTCCTCACGGACAGCTTCGGGAAAGTGACGGCGATAGCCAAGGGCGCCAAGCGGCCCAAGAGCGGCACCGGCGGAGCGCTCGACATGCTTACGCTCAACGAGATAGTCTTCTCGACAAGCGCTTCGGGGGGCCTCGCCAATCTCAGGGAGGCGAAGGTCCTCGAGCAATTCGGCGTCGGACGGATGTCGTCGGCTCACTACTACGCGGGCCTCTACTTCGCCGAATTGGCCGATATCTTCGGCGTGGGAACTGAAGGCTCTCCGGTCCTCTTCGACCTGCTTGTGGAAACCCTCCGCGCCTTGAGCGACGCCGACGCGGAGGGAGCCGCCAATCTCATCTTCTATTTCGAAAGCCACGTGCTCATGGTTTCCGGGCTCGCCCCGAACCTCGGGCAATGCGTGCACTGCGGCCGGGTGCCCCCGCCGGATGAGAACGTGCGTATTTCGCTTGTCGACGGGGGCATTCTATGCGAAGAATGCCCCGGCGGCGTGAGAATCGCCCCAGTCACGCTCGCAGCGCTGAAGAGGGTACTCGAATCCACCGTCCAAAGCGTCCGGAGGCTTCGTCTTCAGAAGGCGCAGGCCGCCGAAATCGGCGGCGTTCTCTCCGCCATGGTCATCTATGGCGCGCACAGAGTGCCGCGCCTTCTTCATTACGTGAGGCCGGATTTCGAGAAATCATGGAAGAAGTGGACGGCGGGGGCGGCAAGTTCCAAGTAACTTGCCAAGAATGCCCGAAAACCTATAATTGTGGGCTGTGCAAGACCAGCTCTTGAGCGGATACGAAGGGGGTTGCACTATGGAGTACAAATCCGGGCGCGCCGCATTGGGTTGTTTTCTCCTTCTGGCGCTCATCGCTGCGGCAGCCTATCCGTCGTCGGGCGTTACTTTCACACCGGGGCAGGGCTGGCAGAAAGAGAGCATCGACCCAGGCATCAAGGGCGCAAAGGTCTTCAACGCGGCGTTCACAGCGTATCTTGACGGAAAGTACTCCAAAGCAGCTCGGCTCTTTAAGAAAGTAATCAAGGAAGGCGACAAGTCGCTCCACGAGGAAGCCGGCATCCTTCTCGCGGAGTGCTACCTCGGCGAGCGCGAATACAGGGCAGCTTTCAAGCAATACGAGAAGTTCATTACCGATTACCCGGCCTCACAGTGGATTGACAGGGCGTACGAAGGCGAGTTGGAGTGCGCCAAGGCCGCCCTCGCGGGGGCGAAAATCCGTTATATCGGCCTCAAGATCTGGGGCGGATACGGATTTGCGGAAAAAGTGGTCGACAAGATCACGTCCCGAAGGCCGTTCAGCGATTACGCTCGGGACGCCCAGATGGCGCTTGCGGACTCCTACTTCCGCAGGGGGCGATACATTGAATCGGCGACCGCCTACAGGGAGTATCTCGAGCTTTTCGGCGAGAACCCCCTCTCGCCGGTGGCCCTCCTCGGCGTCGCCAAGAGCTACTATTTCGACGCCCGCGGACCCGGTTACAACCCGGTGCCCTACTACAGGAGTACCTCGGTTATCAGCGAGATAGAGCGCGAATACCCGTCAACGCCGCAGGCCCAGGAGGCCGAGGGTTTCAAGGCGCGCGCCGAGGTCGCGCTCGCGCATCACTACTACATCATAGGACAGTGGTACGTGAAAAAGAAACAGCCCCAGGCGGCGCTTATGTACTTCAACAAGGTCCTGACCGAGTACAGGGAGACCACGTGGGCTGAAAAATCGAAGGCCGAGATAGACCTGCTGAGCGGGCGGGTCCGAGGTGGCAATGGGTCGTAAGGCTGCGGTACTTGCGCTGGTAGCGCTTCTGGCGGGCTGCGGATACAGGGCAGGCTACCTTGTACGCGAGGATATCCATAAGGTCGCCGTCCCGGTATTCGCCAACGATACGTTCTACCGGAATTTCGAGATAGAACTCACTCAGGCGGTTGTCAATCGCATCGAGAACGAGACCCCTTACGAGTTGGCGGATTCGTCCGTCGCGGATGCCATCCTTGAGGGCCGGATAACTTCGTACCGCTTTACGGTCTTGGCGGAAGACAGGAAGAATCGAACGACACAGGCGGAAGTCACTGTCACAGTTGAAGTTACGCTCAGAAACGCTCGTAACGGAGCGGTGTTATCGAAGAACACCATCCGCGAGGGCGACAGTTTCTCCACCTTTGCCGACGAGACCCAGGCCGGCACAACGTCGTTTGTCTTCAGACGCACGGCACAGCGCATAGTTGAGAAGTCATTCGAGCGTGATTGGTAGTCTTGAATGCCTTCAGGTCAGGCGCGACAAAGCGTATATGGCGTGAGACCTGCGGATCGGCTTCTTGCAGTTGATCTTTGGTCCCGGCATGTTCAAGCAGCCAGCGGCACGGCTATTTCAGAGAAAATGACCGGACCGTAGGGTTTTCAGTACAGGTTTGGAGAGTTTGATGTCAGAAAACGGCAGTAAAGGCGATAACGGCAGGCGTAAGGGCGCTCCTCCCCGTTTCCAGCCCCCGAGGCTCTTCCTCATACTTCTAATGGCGTGCGCGGTCGTCTACCTGATTGTGATCGTCGGCCGCAACCCGATGGGCGCCAATATCACGGCCGATAGAAGCGCATTCGATAACGACCTCAGGGCCGGCCGTGTTTCCGCGGTGCAGGTCAGCGACACGGGAGCCAGGGTAAAGCTGCGTCCAGGAGTCACGAGCGCTGCGGGCGAGAATGTGCAGGCATATCAGTTCAATATCATCGAGGGGCAGGCTGACGCCCTGACGGCGCAGATACAGAAGTATAACGATGAGCACCCGGACAAGCTGGTGGGTTACAGCACGAGCGGGCCGAGCATGCTGTGGCGGCTGCTGCTTGGCGCCGCGCCCATAATAATCCTCTTCATCGTTCTGTATTTCCTCTTCTTCCGGTCCTTGAGCCGCAGTGGCGGAGGCGGAGTGCTCTCCTTCGGCAAGAGTCGGGCGCGCCTTTCGGCCAAGGGCCAGGTCAAGGTGACGTTCGACGACGTCGCCGGCGTTGAAGAGGCCAAAGCGGAAGTCCAGGAGATTATAGAGTTCCTCAAGAATCCCAAGAAGTTCCAGCGCCTCGGCGCGCGGATTCCGCGCGGAATACTCCTCGTCGGCGCGCCCGGCACCGGCAAGACGCTTCTCGCCAAGGCGATAGCGGGCGAGGCGGATGTGCCGTTTTTCAGCATCTCGGGCAGCGATTTTGTGGAGATGTTCGTCGGCGTCGGCGCTTCGCGCGTAAGGGACCTCTTCCGCCAGGCCAAGGAGAACTCGCCCTGCATCATATTCCTCGACGAGATCGACGCGGTCGGCCGCAGGCGCGGGCCCAACTTCACCGGCGGCGGCCACGACGAGCGCGAGCAGACGCTTAACGCCATACTCGTGGAGATGGACGGCTTCGAATCGGATGAGAACGTGGTCGTCATCGCCGCCACCAACAGGCCGGACGTCCTCGATCCCGCGCTCAGGCGCCCCGGGCGCTTCGACCGCGAGGTATCGGTGGACATGCCCGACGTGCGCGGCCGCGAGGAGATACTCAAGGTGCATGCACGCAAGGTCAAAATGGCCCCGGGCGTGGATCTTGGGGTGCTCGCCAGAGGCACGCCAAGCTTCTCCGGTGCGGACCTGGAAGCGATCATCAACGAAGCGGCCATCCTCGCATCCATGAAGGGCAAGGAAGCCATCGATTTGTCGGATCTGGAGGAGTCCCGCGACAAGGTTCGTTGGGGCCGCCAGCGCCGCTCGATGGTGATGTCCGTGGAAGATAAGCGCATCACGGCATTCCATGAGAGCGGCCACGCCGTGGCCACCAAGGTCATGCCTGAGGTCGAGCCGCTGCACAAGGTCACAATCGTTCCGCGCGGAATGGCTCTCGGCTCCACGATGCATCTGCCGGAAAAGGATCGCTACCACGTCCAGCTCAAACAGTTGATGGGCGAGATAACCGCCCTTCTGGCGGGGCGCGTTGCCGAGGAAATGTTCTGCACGGACATCTCCAGCGGCGCGCGCGACGACATCCGCCGGGCGACCGGCCTCGCGAGGCTCATGGTCCGCGAGTGGGGCATGTCGAACGAGCTCGGGCCGATCTTCTACGGCGATGAGGAATCACAGTACGGTTTTGAGACGGTCATGACCAAGCCCTACAGCGAATCGACTGCCGTCGAGATCGACAAGGCGGTCGACAAGATCCTCAACGGCTGCTTCGAGCGGGCGCGCAAGATCCTCGGGGAGCACCGCGAAAACGTGAGGCGGGTGGCGGAAGCGCTCCTCGAAAAGGAAAGCCTCGAAGCCGAGGACGTCGACAAGATAATGTCCGAGACCGCCGCGCAGGCCGCTGCGACCGGCGCCGAAACCGTGAATCAGGCCAAAACCGACTCTCAAGCGTAAGATCGCCCCGGAAGGCGGGTAAATGGATTCCAGGTCCCTTGCGAGCCGATTGAATCCCCGTGTCGTCGCCGCCCTGTCGAGCGCGCCGGCCGAAGAAGAGATGGCCTTGGCGGGGGTCAACAGCGAGGGAATCCGGATAATGTCGGCACGCGCGGCATTCCTGGTTCTCCGCCTCGACAACGTGCCCTTCGAGCTCGCAAGGCGCGTCAAGCAGGTAATGCTTTCCCTCGGCAGCGACGCCGCAATGGACGAATCCTCCTGGTCCGGCGTTGCGGCCGACACGCCGCTGGTGGTCATGGGCACCCGCAGGCAATTCAAGGAGCTGTTCAAGTCCCTCTGTGACGATGAAACGGGAAGAGCGCTCTGTGATGTGGTCGCGTTGACATTTGACTCGTACAACCGCCGGACGTTCACCCTGACGCTCCGGTCGGGCGTCCTGTCCATGAGCGAGGGCGCCCCTCTTATCATGGGAATACTCAACGTCACGCCGGATTCCTTCTCCGACGGCGGCAGGTACCTTGAGCCGTCCGCCGCGGTCGCGCGAGCGCTGCAGATGGCGGCCGAAGGCGCCGCTATTATCGACGTCGGCGGCGAGTCCACCAGACCAGGCGCAGCTCCCGTGGGTGCCGCCGAAGAGCAGGCGCGCGTCTTGCCCGTCATAAGCGCTGTCTCCAGGGAAACCCCCTGCCCAATCTCGATCGATACGTCGAAGGCGACAGTCGCTCAAGCAGCGCTCGACGCCGGCGCGTCGATAGTCAACGACGTCTCTGCTCTCGGCGATCCCGACATGGCGCGCGTAGTCGCGCGCGCAGGCTGCCCCATCGTGCTCATGCATATGAAGGGGACCCCTCTCACCATGCAGACGTCGCCGTTCTATCGCGACCTGATGGGGGAGATAACAGGTTATCTGAGGGCGGCTATTGACCGCGCCGCGGTCGCGGGTATAGACGTCGAGCAGACTGTGGTCGATCCCGGCATCGGCTTCGGAAAAACGGTGGCTCATAACCTGGCAATCATGCGAAGCCTTAAAGAATTCCGTTCGTTGGGACGACCAATACTCCTGGGCCCGTCCCGCAAGTCGTTCATCGGCAAGGTGCTCGACGTGCCGGCGCCCCGGCGCGCGTTCGGCACGGCCTCGGCTGTGACGCTTGCCGCCGCCGCGGGAGCCAATATCATAAGGGTGCATGACGTCGCCGACATGCGCCACGCGGCGCTTGTGGCAGCGGCGATAGCAACTGGAAAGACCGGCGAGGTGTCGTAAGTCATGGAGTTTCGTGAGTCTCTTCAGAGAATTGTCGACGCCATTCCCGTGGGCAAAGCGATAGTCGAAATCGCGATTATCGCGGTCATGGCCTATCTGGTCCTGAGGATGCTTCATGGCACAAGGGGCGCAAGCGTCTTCAGGGGGCTCGTTTTCGTGTTTACTATCGCGGCGGTGGTGATATCGCTCGCGGTCACGTTCTTCGAGCTCGACGAGGTGGGTTTCTTCCTGAAGGGCTTCCTCACGACCCCGGCCCTCGTCCTGGTCATTCTCTTTCAGCCGGAGCTTCGCCGCGGGCTTATCCACTTCGGCCAGGCGCCGTTGGTTCGAAGGCTCCTTCGCGGCGAGGAAGCGGTCTTCGACCGGGTGGCCGAGGCCGCATCGCAGCTGTCGCGGCACAAGATCGGCGCCCTCATAGCGTTCCAGCGCGAAGTCGGCTTGGAGGACTTCATTGAAGGCGGCACGAAGCTTGACTCAGAGGTGTCAACCGAGCTGATTATGACCATCTTCTGGCCGGACACGCCCCTCTCGGACGGCGCCCTCGTAATCCAGAATAACCGCATGATCGCCGCCGGCTGCCTGTTCCCTCTTTCCGAAAATCCGGAGATCGACAAGCGGCTCGGAACGCGCCATCGCGCCGCGATAGGCATAACTGAGGATGCCGACGCCGTCTGCGTCATCGTGAGCGAGGAAACCGGGATCATCTCTCTTGCCGCGGGCGGCCAGATCATACGCAGCCTCGACAAGGAACAGTTGGTCGGCAGGCTCACCCACCTGCTGAGCGGCGAGAAGCTTCCCAGAAAGACGAGGAGCCAGGCGTGAGAATCCCGTTCACACAGCATATGGGCACCAAGGTCATGGCGCTTGTGCTGGGGATCGTTCTCTGGGGCTTCTCTTATATGGAAAGCTTCCAGGATACACAGCTCACGGTCCGCCTTACGGTCGCGCCCCCCGAAGGGTGGCGGCTCAGCAAGCCTGTGGAACAGGTGGCGGTTCACGTGCAGGGCCCGCGCCGGCTGATAGAAGACATCAACTCTAAGCCGATTATCGACGTCATAAAGACACCAGGGGCGAGCTCAATCCGCTCTAACAGCGACGACCAGACGGTCCCGATTCCCATCCGCAAGGATGATCTGGGGGCCATAGGAAGAGACAGCAGGCTGATAATCACCGATCTGCCAAGGGTGGAAGTGCAGATATCGCGCGAGGCGCACAGGCTCCTGCCCGTCAACCTGCGCATTGAGGGTAAGCCGGCGCCCGGATACGAGATTTCTGTGCAATATCCGGTACCCGCAACTGTGGAGGTCACCGGCCCGAAGAGCCTCATCGAATCCACTGACGCCGCGATATACACTGACCTCGTGCGGATCGAGGGGATGTCAGCAAGGCTCCAAACCACAGTCCCGATTGACACTCGAATAGGCGACCAGCACGTGGACGTGTCGGTCAAAGCGGTCACGGCTATAGTGGATTTCAAGTACAAGCCGGGGACGAGGACCTTCGATAAGATTCCTGTGTGGCCGCAGATCCCTAGCGACTACCCCTACAGAGTCAGAATCGAAGGCGCGCCCACAGTCAAGGTAATCGTCGAAGGTCCTGAACAGACGCTCCCGACCCTGACCGACGCCGACATAACCGTCCACGCCCCGGTCAACCCTGACTACAAGCCGGGCCAGTCCGTGCCCTACACCACGACCCTCACGGTGGACGTGCCTGCGGGCTTTACAGCGAAGGCCGAGCCGAGTACAGTTGCACTGACTGTAACCGAACGATAGACCCCGTACCGCGTTTTCCGGGAGATGCTCATATGAAGGAAACACTTGACCTTGAGAAGTACGCGCTGAAACTCGGTCAGGAAGCCAGGGCCGCCGCGGCCGCGCTTGCCAGCGCATCTTCCGCGAAAAGAGATGCTGCGCTGAGGGCCGCCGCAGGGGCGCTTCGTTCGTCGGCCGGCGCGCTTATATTCGAGAACGAGAAGGACCTCGCCGCCGGCAGGAGCCAGGAGCTCTCCTCTGCCCTTCTCGACCGGCTGACCCTTACCGAGAAACGCATCGACGAGATGGCGCACGGTCTGGAAGAGATAGCCCAACTCGGCGACCCCGTCGGAGAGATCATCAAGGGCTGGCGGCGTCCTAATGGCATGCTCATCGAAAAGGTGCGCGTCCCCATCGGCGTGATCTTCATGATCTACGAATCCCGGCCCAACGTGACCGCCGACGCGGCAGGCCTCTGCCTTAAGAGCGGCAACGCCTGCATCCTGCGCGGCGGCAAGGAGGCGATTAACTCCAGCACTGCCATCGCGCGCATTCTGCGCAGCGCAATAGCATCCGTCGGTCTGCCCGAGGCGTCTGTCCAGATCGTTGAGACGACCGACCGCGCGCTCGTCGGGCATCTGCTCCAGTTGGGTAAGTACATCGATGTGGCAATCCCCCGCGGAGGCAAGGGCCTCGTGAAGCGCGTTATCGAAGAGAGCAAGATCCCCGTCCTCAAGCACTACGAAGGCATCTGCCACACGTACGTGGACGCGTCCGCGGACCTGAAGATGGCCTCCGACATCTGCTTCAACGCCAAGGTGCAGCGCGCGGCCGTCTGCAACGCTATGGAAACCATGCTGGTCCATGAGGCCGTGGCAAAGCGGTTTCTCCCCGATATGTGCAGGCGCTTCGAGGAGGCCCGCGTCGAACTGCGCGGCGACGAAGCGTCCCGCGCGGCGTACCCCTCGGTGAAAACCGCCTCCGAGGAGGATTGGTCCACTGAATATCTCGACCTTATTCTGTCGATAAAGGTAGTCAAAGACGTCGGAGAGGCGATCAACCATATCCGGCAATACGGCTCCGCGCACTCGGATGCGATTGTCGCCAATGATCATCGCGCGATAGAGCGGTTCGTGAATGAGGTGGATTCGTCCGCGGTGTTCGTGAACGCCTCGACGCGCCTCAACGACGGAACCCAGTTCGGCTTCGGAGCGGAGGTCGGCATAAGCACCGACAAGCTCCACTCCCGCGGGCCCATGGGCCTTGAGGACCTGACGATCTACAAGTATGTGGTGTACGGACAAGGGCAGCTGAGGCAGTAGCGCATGCCGGACGTACTGGACCAGGATGAAGTTGACGCGTTGCTTGCGGCGGTCGACAACGGTCAGATCGCTGGGTCCGCGCCCGGCGCTCCCGCGCCTGCCGACTCAGGCGCGTCGGAGCGCGAGATCACCGTATACGATTTCAAGCGCCCCGAGCGCGTGTCCAAGGAGCAACTTCGAGCCATCACCGCGCTTCACGAAGGCTTCGCGAGGAACCTTGGCGCGACGCTCTCGGGCTTCATGCGCACGATAGTTGACGTTGAGCTCGCGTCGGTCGAGCAACTGACCTACAGCCAGTTCATCCTCTCGCTTCCGAATCCCACGTGCTTCGCGCTCCTCGCGGCGGAGCCGCTCGAAGGGTCTCTGATACTCGAGATCAACCCCAGCATACTCTTCCCGATAATCGATCGCCTCCTCGGCGGCGGCAAGACCGCTACGGCCATACCCGAGCGGCCCCTCACCAATATCGAGTTCCGCCTCGCGGGAAAGATCCTCAATCTCGCGATCGACCAGCTGGAAGAGATGTGGCGGCACGTCGTGCCGACCGCAAAGTTCCGGATTGCCGGAACCGAGTCGAACCCGCAGCTCGTTCAGATTGTTCCGCCGAACGAGCCCGTGGTCCTTGCGAGCTTCGAGGTATCGATGGGCGAGATATCCGGCATGGTATCGCTTTGCCTGCCTTACGGCGTTATCGAGCCGGTCCTCGGCGACATGACCAAGCGCGACTGGTTCTCGTACAGACAGAGGAAAGACGCCCCGGAGCTCAAGAGCCTTGTAGAGCGCAGCCTCAAGCATGCCGCGGTGGGCGTGGCGGCGTTTCTCGCCCGCACCAGTATAAGCGTGAAGGACCTCTTGTGCCTCTCCCCCGGTGACGTGATCACCACGGACATCAAGACCGCGTCTGAGGCGTCGCTCGTGATAAACGGCAACCTCAAGTATCGCGGCAAGCCCGGGCAGGTCCGAGGCAAGCGCGCATTCCTCATTACCCGCGCGGTCGAGGTCGACGAGGTTATCTGATCAGGCTTCCGCCCGAATATCCAATAATGCCTCATCGTAGGGGCGCACGGCTTTGCGCCCAGTGTGGCACTGGTGGCTTGCCCACCGGTGATGTTTTCCAGTACGACAGGCATTCCTGCCTGTCGACGTTGCAGGCGCGTCTTGCGCGTCTGAATTATCTGCTTCGCACCATATCGGCGCCTTGGCGCCCCGGGAATCCTGCGCAATTCAGAGATGCCTTGCTTAGGCGCGTTTCGCCTCGTCTGCAAGCCGCCCGAATAGCGTGAGCGCCGACGCCCCTGTGATCTCCGCGGCGACAAATTCCCCCGCAAGCTTCGCCGGCCCGTCGAATACAACGATCTCTTCGCCCTCTGTGCGGCCTGCGAGACGGTTGGAATCCTTCTTTGATGGGCCGTCGACAAGCACGCGCACGCGCCGGCCGATCATCGCCCTATTGTGAGCGATGCTTATCTCCTCCTGAACGGCCAGGAGCGCGTTATTGCGCCGCTTCTTCTCCACTATCGGCACGTCGTCGGTGAGCTTCGCCGCCGCTGTGCCGGGACGCGGCGAGTACTTGAATATGAAGGAGTTCTTGTAGCCCACCTCGCGGACGATGGATACGGTATCCTCGAAATCGCCCTCCGTCTCGCCCGGAAAGCCCACGATGAAATCGCTCGCAAGAGAAACTCCGCCTGTGATCTCCCGGAGCATGTGAACCTTGTCGAGGTACTCCGCGCGCGTATATCCGCGCTTCATCGCCCCAAGCACCGCGTCGCTGCCCGACTGCGCCGGCAGGTGCAGGTACCTGCACACCTTCGGCAGATCCCTCATCGTCTCAAATATGTCCCGGCCGGTGTCTCTTGGATGCGACGTAACGAATTTGATCCACTCGAGCCCGTCGATCGGCTGGAGCTTCCCAAGAAGCCTCGCAAGCGCCCCCTGCTCGCCGCGGTCGTGGCCGTACGAGGTCACGTTCTGCCCCAGGAGCGTGACCTCCTTGACGCCGTCCGCCGTAAGCGCAGTCACTTCGTCTACAATCTCACCGGCGGGCCTTGAAACCTGCGCGCCCCTCACATATGGAACGATGCAATACGCGCAGTAGTTGTCGCATCCTCGCATGACGCTCACAAACGCCTGCGACTTTCCCGTACGCCGCGATATGTCCCTGCGCGGATAAGACTCGTATGCGTCCTCGACGTGAACGCCCGGTCCCTTCAGGCGCGCCTCCTCCACGATGCCCACAAAATCGCCTATCCGGCGCGTGCCGATTACAACGTCCACTTGCGGATAGCGCCGGCGGAGGCTCTCTCCCAGCCGCTGCGCCATGCATCCGGCCACGACAAGCGTCACCTCGGGCCGCCGTTCCTTGATGGCCTTCACAGCGCCAATATGGGAAAACACCTTGTTCTCCGCGTGCGCGCGCACGCTGCACGTGTTGAAAACGATTACGTCCGCATCATCCTCCCGCTCGGCCATTGAGTACCCGGCGGCGGCAAACGCCCCCTCCAGCACTTGGCTGTCCAGAACGTTCATCTGACAGCCCCAGGAACGGATGAATACCTTCATGGAGAACCTTTATATCTCGGAGCACTCCGCACTGGCCAAGCTGCAGGCACCAAGCGTGCGGGCGAATGCGGGTCTCAGATTCCCATTCTATCGATTCCATTGTCTGAGGCAACCAGGCGGGAATTCACACGGGGATATATGCGGCTGGCAAATCGGCCCCTTTTTGCAGCAAACGCAACTTGACTTTGCATTTGCTGTCAGCAAACGCCAATCTGCTTGCGTTTGCTCACATTGGGTACCAACTCAGGCCGGTGCGAAGGCAGGAAATCAGTTGGAGCAGGCTGGAGATGGTGAATTTGACTTGAGAGATGAAGGGCGAGGCCGCCCCTACATGCCTGCCTCTTGCAGCTTGGCTTTTGCGGCCTCTCTCTGGCGCTTGGCGGCCTCCGCAGATTCAATCGCGCGATTTATCGCGCGTCGGATGTCCAGGGCAGCGCGATAATGCCCCTCCACGAGGGACACAAAAACCCTCGCCGCGATGAGCATTCCTACGCTGACTACCGCGATTACGTCAAGATGCATAGCGTTCTTCGCCCCACACGCTCCGGTCCATGTTCGCGGCACCGCACTGCCCTGCTGTTGGTAAGTGTATTTCGGCAGTCCGGCAATCCCGGTGCAGCAAATCGCGCAAGCCCAGTCATGAGTCCTGCATAAAGCATACAAGAGGGGTCAAGAAGAAGGTTTGACGTTGTTGATCGCCCGAGACAGCGCTATGCGTGCTACCTGCGTTTTGATGCGCTGATTCCAAGCAGGTATTCAATAGCCTCACGCACGTCTTCGACGGCGACCGCCGTGTCCTTGCAGGGACCGTTGGGACGGCTGTTGGACACGGTGAGAATGGGCTTTGGAAAACCGCCGATGACGCCGGCGCGCAGTTCCTTGTCGCAAGCAACCGCCACCACGCCCTTCACCGCGTCGGACTTGACCATCTCCAAGGCAAGCCTTCCGCCGGTCGCGCACGCGACGCGCACCCCATACTCGTCGCCGAGCGCCATAATCGCATCGACAGTGCACCGGCCGCAACGCTTGCAGTTCGCCACGTCGACGGAAACCCTCTGTGCACACTTGGAATTCTGCAGACACGACGGTATGAGCACGAGTAGCTCACCGGGCTGACACTTCGGCCGGCGAACGCGAAGCAGCGAGTTATTGAGCTTTATGATTGCCTTGCTCAGCATCGGCCGAACCTCTCCCCGCCGGTTATGTGATAACCGTTCGCGAACTCAGCGCCCGTCACGCTCCTCTTCCCCGCCGCCTGGATTTCCTTGATCTCGACCAGGCCCGCGGCCGCGCCGATGAGTAGCTCGCCCCTGGCCCCTCGTGCCGCAACGCCCGGCCCCGGACTCGCGCCCCTCACTTCCGCCGAATTATACAGCGTCACCCTGATATCGCGAGTCTGCAGAACTGAATACGCCTCGGCCTGCCCCGAAAGCCCTCGTATAAGGCAATCGATCTCTCGCGCCGGCCTGGCCCAGTCCACTGCCCCCATCTCGCGCGTGATCTTCGGCGCGTAGGTCACTTGCGTTTCGTCCTGCCCTACCGCCTCTATGGCGCCGCTCATGTATCCCGCGAGCGTATCGACCAGGAGTTCCGCGCCAATCGTCGCAAGTCGCGCCGAAAGCGTCTCCGTCGTATCGCTTTCGCTTATCTTCTCCGCGCGCTGGACGAGGATCCCCCCCGCGTCCATCTTGCGCGCGAGCTTCATTATAGTCACGCCGGTTTCGCGAAGCCCTCGTATTATCGCCCATGCAACCGGCGCTGGTCCGCGTAGCTGCGGCAAAAGCGAAAAGTGAACGTTAATGCATCCGAAGGGCAGCAGGTGAAGAAGCGCATTCTTTAGTATCTGGCCGAATGACACGACGACGATCGCCTGAGGTTGCGCGAGGCGTATCCGCTCGATAGGCTCGATGGCGTTGACGTTTTCGACGGCAAGCACAGGAATTCCAAGCTCAGTTGCTTTGAGATTCACCGCCGTAGGATGGAGCTTTCGCCCCCTGCCGCCGGGCCTGTCGGGCTGGGTCACCACGAGGCTGATGTCCGAGCACCGCGCAAGCGCTTCGAGAGTCCCAACCGCTATCGATGGGGACCCCATGAAGACCACGCGAGCGCGATCGCCGGTCAATTCTCTCCCCCGCATAGAGCCTGTTTCAGTAGGCATCGTGGCGGCGACGCCTTCGAGTTGCGAGCAGCGCTCATAAGCAAGGAGGAAGGCGTATCAATAGATACGTCGACGACGAGCGACGCCGCGATGCGACGCAGCTCGAGGCGTCCCGTCGGGTTGCGGCGACCACGGGCCGCCCGCTGTGTCACTCCTCCTCGACTTATCTTTGGATAAGCCATCGAAAGTCGTTCCTTGCATCCGGCCCGTGGGCGTTCGCAATCCGCCTGCGGCGGACTCACGAGGCCTGCTGAAATAGGCTCTTAGGGTGTCTTGTACGCGTCTTCGAGCGCCTTCAGCGCCTCCCTGGCGCGCACTCTCGATTCGGGCGTCATCCGGTCGATGAAAAGCGTTCCGTCAAGGTGGTCTATCTCGTGCTGCAAAACCCTCGCGAGAAAGTCCGTCGCGGTTATCTCGAGGTCATTGCCATCAAGGTCGTAGGCGAGTATTCGGACATATGAATTGCGCCGCACGATTCCGCCGATGTCCGGAAACGATAGGCACCCCTCCTCCGCCTCCATACCGCCGCGGTGCTCGATAATCATCGGATTTATGAGGACCTTCTCGTCCTTCTTCTCGCCCGTCGGGCTGAACACGACTATCCGCTTCGAAACGCCCACCTGTGGCGCCGCAAGCCCCACTCCGTGATGCGCGTACATAGTCTCGCTCATCGCCGCTACGATATCTCGAATGGAGCGGTCGATCTCTTCTATATCCTCCGCCCGCCGGCGAAGAATAGGGTCGGGATAGGTTACGATGGTCAGCACTTCAGGCATAAAACTCCAACTTCATTCGACTTTCCCCGCATGCTAATTATATCCTGCGCGCCCCTTGCGGGCAACCTTTGCGCGCCCTCCTGCAGGCGTCTTGACACTTGACAAGCACTCCTCACTATGGGTATAAATAGCGCTGTAGCAATTATTTATGACTGTGCTCCAGGACAAGGAATGGCAAAGTTCGTTGACACTTCACGTCTTTTTCAACGAGCCGGCGAGGCGGTTGAAAAAGGTAACTATGACTATGCGATCGCCCTCTACTTCGACATCCTCAGGCTGACCCCGGACGACGTTAAGGCAAGAATCGCCCTCCGAACGACCGAAAAGGCGAAATTCGATCACGCCGGGCATGGCCCTGGTACCGCAATCGCCGCGGCGCTCCTCGGCTGGCCCAACCTCGTATTCGCGGGCCTCGCGTCGGCGTTCAAGAAGTACGATGCGGCGATCAACCTCTACGAGGCCTACCTGAAACGTAACCCCTTCGCCACCTACGCCCTCTGGCGCCTTGGGAACCAGTTCGAATATGCCGGCCGCGACGAGTTGGCTATCGTCACCTACGAATTCCTCCGGCAGATCAAGCCTACTCACATAAAGGCCCTGCGGCAGTTGGCGCGGATTTTCGTGAAGCGCAAGGACACCACCCGCGCCCAGCAGCGCTACCAGATGATTCTGCAATACCTCCCCCACGACGTCGAGGCGTCCAAACAGGTCCACGACCTCGCCGCTACCGAAAGCATCAAGGAAGGCTGGGAAACCACAGATACCTTCCAGGATAAGATCCGCGACAAGGAAAAGTCCGCTCGTCTGGAGCAAAAGGGGCAGATTATCCGCAACGCCGAGCAGGCACTGGATGCCGTCGAGCGCGTTAAGGCGGAAATCGCCGAATCACCCGAGAAACCGGTGCTTTGGGCGGAGTTGGGCGACCTCCAGCGCAGAAAAGGCGATCTCGCGGCCTCTAAGGAGGCATACCACAAGGCCATAGAACTCGACCCGAAGAACCAACTGTATCTGCAGAAACTCATGGATGCTCAACTCGCGGAGCACGACCAACGCATCGAGGCCGCCCGCGCCGCCGCCCAGGCCAAGCCCGGCGACAAGACCCTCCAGGACAAGCTCGCCCAGGCCGAAAGCGAGAAGGAAACCTTTTGGCTCGCCGAGCTCAAGCGCAGGGCCGAGGAGCGGCCGACGGACACGTCGCTACGGTTCGAGCTCGGCCAGTTGTACCTTAGAATGGGCAGAATCAACGAGGCGACAGGCGAGTTCCAGCGCGTCGTGCGGGACGCCAAGTATCGCCTCCAGGCGACCACCTTCCTCGGTAAGTGCTTTGCAGCCAAGGGGTTAGATGAATTGGCCATCGGCCAGTTCGAGAAAGCCCTCGAAGAATCCAACCTCCACGAGGACGCCGGTAAGGACATCGCATACAACCTCGGTATACTCTACGAAAAAGTCGGAAATCTCGGCGCCGCAGAGGATACCTACAAGAAGATCTTCGAAACCGATATCGGCTACCTCGACATCGCCGACCGGATGGAACGGGTATACAAAGTGCGCCGCGAGAAAAATTAGGCTTCAAATCCGGCGGACTTCTTGTAGAATAATCTGTTTTCCGGACTGATTAGGTCTTGCCGCAGGGGTATTCGTATCCCCCATGTGCCACTAACGGCTCGGCCGTCAGCGATTGCGTAGGGGCGACTCGGTGAGTCGCCCACCGTCACGATCCGCCGCAGGCGGATCACCTTATGAGTCTTGTTGGCTCTGCGGAATTCGATAGGCGAACCTTTTTCCAGGAGGTATGGGAGAGAAGATGGCGCACTCGGTATCAGCACTCAAGCGTGTAAGACAGAATGAAAAGCGTCGCCTTCGTAACAAGTCCGTTACGTCGAGCGTGCGCACGGCCATAAAGAAGTTCCGTTCGATGTGCACCGACGGCCGCCTTGATGAGGCCCGCGGCGCATACGCCGGCGTCGCCAAGAAGATCGATCAGGCCGCCGCGAAGGGCGTCATCCACAAGAACAGCGCCAGCCGCTACAAGTCCCGCCTGGCTCTGCTCCTCAATCGCTCCGCCGCCGCGCCCGCCGCGAAGTAACTCGTCTCCCATCGGGTAGGAGGCGGGGTTGCCCCCGCCGTCCTCCCACACCACCGTACGTACGGTTCCGTATACGGCGGTTCACGCCGTATTTTGCAGTCGCCTGTGTTGCTCAAGCAGTGACACGAGACCAAGTT
>Ga0315282_10001390_pt1 | contig 45590 bp, 37 predicted proteins | sample YL17G07_20_MG_FD_203693 | JGI IMG/M metagenome (GOLD analysis project Ga0315282, IMG submission 203693) | Sediment microbial communities from Yellowstone Lake, YNP, Wyoming, USA - YL17G07_20 | ecosystem: Environmental > Aquatic > Freshwater > Lake > Sediment | place: USA: Wyoming | collected... | reverse complement strand
TAATTGCTTTTAACATTTTATCATTTGGTCTTCGCTGATAACAGCCATCGCCTCGACTGAGATCTTAGTCGGATTCTAAGACCGAGAGCTCTTTTTTTCCCCAGCCCGGTCTCACAAAAGATATTTTGTTAAACTTTCTTTTCATTCAACAGCTTTGCTGATTTTTGCTAAAAATCGGGTTTTGCCTTAAGATTTTAGTTGTTATGGTCAGGAAATTTGGCAGTCAGAGCATGGTTGGCCCGTTGACCAGAGTCGTTTTGAAGCGGCCGGCGGAGGCTTTTGTCAGCGCGGAAAAGATCGGGCGCGAATGGCAGAGGCTTGGCTTTACGGCGCCGCCAGACCTGAAAAAAGCCGAGCAGGAATTTTCCCGGCTGGAAGAAATATTAAGGCGGGAAGGGGTGGAGATTTTATATCTGTCAGCTGATGAGCGAACCACACTTGATTCCATTTATACCCACGACCCGGTGCTCATCACAGAGGCTGGGGCCATCATCCTGCAGATGGGGAAAAAGGAAAGGGCCGGTGAGCCAGCAGCTTTTGAAGAGGCCCTGAGAAGCTGGGGAGTGCCGATTCTCGGACGGCTTACAGGCAAAGCCACAGCCGAAGGTGGAGATTTGCTCTGGCTGGATGAAAAGACCCTCATTACGGGCCGCGGCTTCAGGACAAATCAGAGAGGAATAGACCAGCTTCAGGAAATTCTGCGGCCGCTTGGGGTCACAGTCCTGGCTTATGACCTGCCCTACTGGAACGGGCCAGGCGAAGTCCTGCACCTGATGAGCTTCATCAGTCTGCTCGACACAGACTTAGCCGTTGTTTATAAAAAGCTATTGCCTGTCGCTTTCTACAAACTTCTTCTGGGTAGAGGCATTCAGCTCATTGACATTCCTGAAGAAGAGTTTGCCACCCAGGGCTGTAATGTGCTGGCCATAAGACCGCGGCGCGTCGTCATCCTCAAAGGCAATCCGATCACTGCTGACCGGCTAAGTCAGGCTAGCTGCTTTGTCTATGAACTTTCTGGCGAAGAAATCGCCTTCAAAGGTTCTGGCGGCCCTACCTGCCTCACCCGCCCCCTGTTAAGAGAAAATTATTAAGTACAAACAAATCAACCTAATTAAAAATTGCCCATTAAAATGTTATTTTTGAAATCAAAGAACGCAAAAAGGCTCAGATTATAACTTCTTCTCATATAGTGAAACGTTTAATTATAAAAGATGATTATTTGATAATTTTTCTAAATATTTAACTAAATTAATATCCGTTACGGTTTCTTCAATCCTTTTTTTGGCAATTTCAAAATATTTCTCATCAATCTCTATCCCTATAAAATTCCTAGCTAGCCTTTTTGCCACTACTCCTGTCGTTCCCGAACCCATAAATGGATCAAGAATTGTATCTCCTTCTCTGCTACCAATTAAAATTATTCTTTCCAAAAGCCTTTCGGGCTTTTCAGTGGGGTGTATTGTTTTGTGTTTTTCTGCATGGATCTCCCACAAATTTCGCATTTGTTTTCCCTTGCCCATTCTTAATGCAATTTCATAATTAAAATAATATCGCTTCGATTTACTGGCAAGCCATATCAGTTCTGTAGAAGGTACAAAACGATTTTTTTGAATTAGCGGTGGCGCATTAGGTTTAAACCAAATAATATCGTTTATTATCCATAAGTTTAATTGCTTTAAGATTATCCCGATAGATGGATGATTATGTAACGTTCCAGAAATCCATATTGTTCCATCGTCCTTTAAAACTCGGACACACTCTTTAATCCATTTTCTGTTAAATTCATGTATATCTACTATCTGATCCCAAGAACCTTTATCACATTTAGCTATTTTCCCACTTTTGCAAGTTAGATAGTTTTCACCTGAAAGATTATATGGGGGGTCGGCGAAGATAAAATTTACACTTCTTGCCTCTAGTTGCTTAATTATCTCTAACGCATCTCCTTTAAAAAGATTTATATAAGACATTTTTGATATCCTCTTTTCCAAATATTCTTTCATGGGCAATTTTAAAATATTTTTCATTTATTTCTATACCTATCCACTTTCTTTTTAGCCGAGAGGCAACAATCACTGTTGTACCAGTCCCCAAAAATGGGTCGAGAACTATATCATCTTCATCTGAGGATGCTAGTATAATCAATTCAATCAACTTCTCAGGTTTTTGTGTTGGGTGTATCGCCCTACCATTGTTACCCTTTATCCTTTCTTTACCTTGAACAATAGGTAATTCAATAAAATCTAAAAAATCTCTTAATTGTTTTGCCCGCCCATCTTTTGTCTTATGAGGATTAAAATCTTTAATTATTTCATAATTGAACTTCCAATTATTGCCTTTTACAAACCAACAAACATATTCTGTAGAATGCGTAAAGGTTCGTTTTGTTATATTCGGCATAGCATTGGTCTTATACCAAGTTATTATGTTGTTTAACTTAAATCCAATTTTTTTGGCAATAAATATTATTTCTGCTATGTTATGATATGTGCATGAAACATAAAAACTACCTGTAGGTTTTAATATTTTCTGTAGTTTACCAATCCAGTTTTCTGTAAAAGCAAGATAATCTTCATATTTCCAGGTATCCCAAGCTTCATTCATTTTATAGAATGGCCCCCCTGTCTTGTTATTTATTAAAGTTAATTTTTTACCTGATAAATTATAAGGAGGGTCTGCGTAAACTAAATCTATACTATTTTCTGCGACCTCTTTTTCCATTATCTGAATACAATCGCCTAAATATATGTGATTAATTTTCATATTCTGTCTATCCTTTGTTGCCATTCTTTTACAGCTTTATTAATAAATATTGCCCAATCAGAAAAGCTTGCCAAGCTTTTTGATTCATTAATTATTATAGAATATAACTTATATAAATTTTTGTGAGAAAATCTTTTGCCTTGTTTTAGAAGATTTAACAATGTTTCCAAGAGAACTGAAAATTGTTCCGCTGTTATTGGTACTATTTTTTGAGGTAAGCCATTATACTCATATTTTACAGAGATCCAAAATTGAGAATATGTATCATTATGAATTTGTGGCGCAATAAAAATACAAAATACATCATCACTTTGATGTTGTATCTCAAAATCTCTTAAGTGTCTCATTATCGGTTGCCCTTCTTGCACCCATTGTAATTTTGATGTATTTAATGTTACTTCACAAATTGCTTTGAATGTTGGATAGTAACATTCTATATCTGGCTTGTTTCCAGGAGAATGAGAAACAGGCTCTCCGTTATCATCTACTGGATAGTTCGGCTTTATTGAAATCTCATCATTGATTATTTTTAATGCCTCAGTTATTAATTTCTCAAATTGCTCTGGCTCATACTTCTTTAACTGTTTAGAATCTCGCAAGGCTACTATTATTTCTTCGATTCTGTTTAAGTCGCCTATTGACTTCATCTTTTTTAATCGTTCCTTCAACTCCAGATTAAAACTCCTTAAAAGAGAAATATAATTCTCCAGTTGACTTTTGCTTAGCATTTGAACATCTGTAAGCAAAATATCTTGTTCGTTTTGAGTAATCTGTAAATTTTCTTTATTTATAAGGTCAACGATCATATTTTTCAGGGACTTAGCTACTTTTTCTAAATTTTCCTTTTTCTCCCAAGGCAGAGTGGGCTTTGTAATATCTGCAAGATAAATTAGATATTCTTGTAAATCCCTAAATTTTAAAGCTTCTCCACTATACATATCTAAAAGCTGCTCTATTTCAACCTTTCTTGATGATTCGAGATCAACAGTCCAATAATATCCTAAAGGATCCATTGAAACTTTAAAATATCTTGTAAGTCTAAAATACCTCATTATGTTATCTCCGTAATCAAATAGGTTATTTATCTTTTTTATAGGCACTTTTGTCTGATAAAAATCCTCTACAAACTTGATGATATATCTATCTTTATTTTTCGTTTTTCTAAAATCCAAAATCCTTCTAACATATTCATCAATTAAGTCAAAACTTATAAGGGTTGGAACAAAAATACTAAATTCTATTTTATCTAAACCCTTTTTTTCAGACTTTTTGTTAAGTTTGTGAATGAGATGCATTACACCGATAAATGGCATTATGTTAAAACCTTCTTCCTTTGAAAAATCTGCACTCCAGTGATTTGGAAATTGTAGTTTAAGTAAACTCTTAAAGAATATATAGCCTATATCATAATCCCCTGCTAAAAACCTATTGCCCAACTCAGTAATTATTATCGGTCCAGAACCTTCTCTCGCTATTGAAAAGCCGAGTTTATTTAATGGATTTACTGATTGTCTCCCTCTCATAGGTGGGTCCTCATAATCTTGAGAATAGAAAATCTTTTCGGATATTTCATAAGGAATTTCTCTCTCTGGCTCTTCGTAATACTTTCTAAACTTTAAAGGAATATTAAGAGGTTTATAGAGGCGTTCTTGGATTAATAGGACTTGATATCTTACCTGATTATTATTATCGAAAAGTTGTCCTTCTAATTTCTTTAATACTCTTAAGAAATCCCGCAACCTTTCTGGATTTCTTACTGTTGTTGAAATTGACCAAGGTTTTCTCATAATGGTTCACCTTCTTTACATCCGAAAATCTCATCCATTATAACCTTCACATAATGTCCAACATGCAAGTCTAAATCCACATAAATAGAGACATTTTCCAGCTAGAAGTTCTCTCATTAAAACCAGTCGCTCATACATATATTTAAGATAAGAGGCAATGCCACCACTCCAGGTGTCTTTATAAGCCCGCTCTTCAATAATGGATGGCTCTTTTTCTATTTCTTCCTCTCCAACCGTTATTCTCACAGTAAAATCCGCACCTGTGAAAAATGGCGGGTCGATATAAATAAGATTAATCTTCCCTGCCCAGCCCTGCTTCAACAAAGAAGACATGACGAGCTTGTTATCACCCCAGATGAGCAGATTCTTCCAGTCTTGAGGATAATTTGGTGGATATTCATTTTCGGGATAGAACTTCTCAGGATCAAAAAGTCCACTTTCCAGATCCCTTAATCTTGGCTTGTTTATGGTTTCTACTGTTTGAAAGGGAAGATTGGGTTTTTCTATAGGCATTTTATTGCCTAATTCAAACCGGTCATATTTATCAGCCCAGATAAGCTCGATATATTTTTTGTTGGTATTCTGCATTTTTTACCCCTTTAAAAATGTACTAAGAAACACACCTGATATCTAACTCCCACCAGGATCTTAAAATTCCATTACTCTATAGAGACCTTTTTATATAAAACTTTAGCTCATATATAAAATTTTAGCTAAAATTTTAGAAATTTTTATATTCTGGGTCATTATAATTACCTCCCATTACAATTATTTCTTCTACAATACCTTATCTACAATCTTTTGCCCTCAACTTATATTTAATAAGGGATTTAGATTAAAAAGTAAATAGATTTTTTGTTAAAATCTCCCGGGTTCATCCGGCACTCTTGTGGGGGAAATGGTGAGAATGAACGGATGATGCGGACGCTGAAAAAGGAGCTGCTCTGGCTGAATTAGCATCAAAGTTTTGAAGAGGCGAAGGCGGCGATAAGTAGATGGATTGAGCGGGATTGCTTACAACGAGCTGTACGTGCATTCAGCCACAGGTTATTTGAGCCCAAATGAGTTCAGCCGGCGGTGGGAAAAAGAACACCAGAAGCAGAGAAGCTGGGTAAAAATTATTTTGCTACCTTTTTTCTGTCTTCTTTTTTCTGTTATAATTTTTCAAGTGTTGTGGTTGAAGAGAAACCAGAGCTTCAGGTTTTCAAACATTAATTTATCAGTTTCATTTGAGGAAATAAGTTGTTCCGATAACTGTTTTCTTCAACAATTTAAAAAACTCGGACCAAGCAATGGCCCTCAGCTTGAGGTAAGATAATGCGAATCAGGTTAGCCTATGGCCGAAAAGGATTGGCCATTGAACTTCCTGACAAAGCGGTCGTGACAGTAATCGAACCGGAATTTGTTCCAGGACTGGAAGATGAGCGGGCCGCTCTGACGGCAGCCTTGGCCTCACCCATTGGCTGTCCCCCGCTCCGTAAACTCGTTCACCCATCAGATACGGTGGCCGTGGTCTTCAGCGACCTCACCAGACCGATGCCCAACGACCGCGTGATACCGGCGTTACTGGAAGAGTTAGCTCGGACTGGCCTGCCAGATGACCACATTGTCCTGGTCAACGCTCTCGCCACGCATCGGGCACAGACCGAAGTTGAATTGAAAACCATGCTGGGTGAAGCGGTGGTCGATCGTTACCGCATCGTCCAGCACAATGCCTGGGATGAGGCCATCCTGAAGCCTGTAGGTCGCAACCGTGCGGGTCGGACAGTACGAGTCAACCGGGCCTATCTTGAAGCTTCGATGCGCATCCTTACGGGCTTTATCGAGCCACATTTTTTCGCCGGCTTCAGCGGCGGCCCAAAAGCTGTTCTGCCGGGCATTGCTGATGTGGATAGCATCCTGGATAATCACGGAGCAACCATGCTGGCCGACCCACGGGCTACCTGGACGGTGACCAAAGGCAATCCTCTCTGGGAAGAAACGCTGGAGATTGCCCTGGTCACCAAACCGACCTTTCTGCTCAACGTCACTCTGAACCAGGCCCGCCAGATTACCGGCGTTTTTGCTGGAGACTTGCTCAAAGCCCACGAGGCTGGCTGCCAATTTGCCCGCCGGCATGCCATCAGGTCGGTGCCTCAGCCGTTTGATATTGTCATCACCAGCAACAGCGGCTACCCGCTCGACCTCAATCTTTACCAGACCGTTAAAGGAATGTCAGCCGCTGCGCGCATCGTCAAGCCGGGCGGAGTTATCATCATAGCTGCTGAGTGCTGGGACGGCATTCCCAATCATGGTGAGTTCAAGCGGTTGCTGTGGGAGGCCAGGTCGCCTGAAGAACTCCTGACCCGGGTGATGACTCCAGGTTTTCGCTGCCTCGACCAGTGGGAAGCACAGGTTCTGGCCCAGATTCGGCATAAAGCCAGTGTTTACCTTTACACCGATGGCCTGACTGAAGAAGAGATACGCCGGTCGCTTCTCCTTCCCTGCCGCTCGGTTGAAGAAACCGTGGAGGGACTTCTTCAATCCAACCTGAAAGCCACTATCGCCGTCCTGCCAGACGGCCCCCAGACCGTTCCAACTGTGGCAAGTTGAAATAATAAAAATAATTATAAGAAATTAATCAACAGACGGAGCTACGAGTACAGAAATGTGAAGGTCTATATCAAAAAATCCTCCTGGCTTTTATCCCCATTACCATCATCCCACTACTAAATGTTTACCACACTTTTTAAGGAGGAGCCGATAATTTATTGACTTAAGCGGGTGGAATGAAACATATTGATAGGTGAATTGAAGAAAAAATTTTTTAGGAGGTTAGAATGAAATCGTCTGTAAAGCCCGCTACTTCAAAAATGAAAATTCATAAATCTCTAAAGCGAATCATTAACTCAAAAAATAATGGCCTGGCGGCTTCAGAATGGTTGATGTTTTTAATTGTCTTATGCCTGCTTTCCTTTCTGAGACCTGACCTTTTCAGTCAATCAAACCAGCCGGTCGGAACACCTCAGAATCCTGAAAAGCCGGTTATCGCTGTGGTTGGCGGCACGCTGATTGATGGCAGCGGAAAAGAGCCGCTGCCAAATGCCGTCATCATCATTGAAGGCGATAAGATTAAGGCGGTTGGCCCAGCCGCCAAAATCAAAATCCCTGACGGGGCCACAAAAATCGACGCCGCCGGCAAATGGATTTTGCCCGGATTCATAGATTGCCACATTCATCTGACTTCTGAAACCTCTGACCTGGAATCTTACCGGGACAGCAACAGCTTGGCCACGCTGCGGGCACTTCAATTAATGAATATGTATCTGCGCTGCGGGGTAACTGCAGTTCGAGACGTTGGTTCCCATATAGAAGCTATGCAGGCGCTGGTCAGGGCTCAGAGGAACGGCTACATTGATAGCATCCGCGTCTATCCCTGCGGCGATCTCATTACCATCACCGGCGGACACGGCTACGGCATGCATGGCTCCTTGGCCGTCGATGGACCATGGGAATGGCGAAAAGCAGTGCGCCAGATGTATGCGGCTGGTTTCAAGCACATTAAGATTTCGCCCCAGTTCACCCTGGAAGAGGCTAAAACTGCGGTGGAAGAAGCCAGGATGCTCGGCCTTCACATCACGGCTCACGGCGGCGGTTTTTCTGATACCATTCCGCCGACAATGACCAAAGTAGCCATCAAAGCCGGCGTGGAATGCATCGAACACTTAAACGAAATGGACGATAGGGCCATGGATATGATGGCCAGGCGCCACATCTACAATGTGCCAACTCTTTACACTTACTACGCCAGCTACCAGCGAAACGGCATCAACCGCTTCTTGATTGAAAAGCGCCACTGGTCAACGGCCATGCATGAAACTTTATTCAAGAAAGCCTACAAAAGAAAAATCGTCATGGGCATCGGCACGGACGCCAACGGAGAATACCGTGAGCTTTACCCGCAGATTTACTTTGAGGAAATGAAATATTTTGCCCGTCTCGGCATGAAGCCGATGGAAGTTATCGTCTGTGCCACCCGCAACGGCGCCCGCATCCTTGGGCTGGAAGATGAGTTGGGCACGATAGAACCGGGCAAAGCCGCTGACCTTCAGGTGCTCAAAGACAACCCGCTCCAATCTTTTGATAATCTCGGCAAGCCAGAGATGGTTATTCTCCGCGGCCAGGTTTATAAATTTTAAATTTTAGAAACCATATAAGAAGCAGCTATTCAAATCATTCCTGGACTTCAAGTGGTCTTAATGTCTACTATTTTAGTATGATTTCTTGTCCTGTCAAGTCAGTCGGATTTAAGGCGGACGTCTTTTTTACCGCGCATCGACATCAGGGCCGGGACAAAAGGAATGGCTCGGCCCTTAAGCAGCCAGTGCCAGTAAACCCACTCAAACGCCAGCTTGGACCAGTGATTAACCCTCGTTTCCTTGAGGAGCGACATCGGACCCAGCCCGGACAGCGGGAATTTTCCCGGCAGCGGCTCCACCACCTCGTTGTAATCTATGACCACGGCTTTACCGAATCCGGTCTCAATAAAGCAGTTGGCGTGACCGTCAAACTCAACCTCGGCTTTTTTGCCGTCAATTTCTGCCAGAATAATTTTGTCCAGAATCTCTGATTCAAAATGGACCACCGAGCCAGCTTTGGTCCAGTTATTAGCAGCAGCATCGCCGATGACAAAAATATCGGCATACTTTTCTGAGCGAAAACCGGATTTATCCACTGGCACGTAGTTCATCTCATCGCCCAGGCCGGAGCGCTTGATTAATTCGGCGCCCATATTGGTGGGGATGGTGACCAGCAGGTCAAAATTAGCTTCCCGGCCATCATAGCAGACGACTTTTCCGGCCTTAGGGTCGATTCTTTCAGTCATAAAAAAGGTCTCAACTTCAATCTTTTTCTCAGCCTGAAGGTCTCCGAGATAACGGGTAGCCACCGGTCGGGTAAAAGCGCCAGAAATTGGCGTTATGTAGACGATTTTAATATTATCCCTGAGTCCCTTTTTTCTGAAATACCAATCCGCCAGGAAAGCAAACTCCAGGGGCGAGACGTTGCATTTTATCGGCATTTCATTGATGTGAACTACTACGGTTCCTTCTTTAAATTCAGGAAGCTTCTTAGCCAGGGCCACAGCTCCATCAACTGAATAATAATCAAAAATATTCTGCCGCCAGCCATCCACCATCCCCGGTGTTTCTTCCGGGCAGATGTGCGCTCCCGTGGCGATGAGCAGCAGGTCGTAGCTCAATTCCCGACCATCAGCAAATTTTATTTTGCTTTCCCGGGGTTTTATTTCTTCAACTTCCTTAACCAGAAAATCCATCCCTGGCGGCAGCAGATGAGATTTTTTCCGGATCAGGTCTTCCGGTTGATAAATGCCAAAAGGCACCAGCAAAAATCCTGGTTGATAGTAGTGATGCTCGTCTTTATCAACTACTGTAATTTTCCACCCCTTTCGGGTTAAAGGTTTGGCCAGTTTGTGGGCCATAATGGTCCCACCAGTTCCAGCTCCAAGGATGACCAGATTCTTCATCTTTATCTCCCTCAGTTATTTCAGCCTGATTTTCAACCGATCAGGTCCGAGTATAAACCACTTAGATTTTATTTTCTTTGCGGGAATTATTTCCCTTAAAACTTATAAACTTTCGCCAGCGCCTCAGGGCTTGAAAACTTCCTGCCTCAAAGTTGCTTTCTGGATTCGCTCTTCGACAGCGTTTACTCCGATTCCCGGGCCATCAGGCACCCTGATGTATCCGGGTCGACTCAAAACAATCGGTGGTTCGATCAAATCTTCCTGGTAATAGCGGGCACTGGCCGAAAGATCGTTGGGATACTTGAAATTGGACAGGGTGGCTAGGTGCAGATTATGAGCCCGACCTATTCCACTCTCCAGCATGCCGCCACACCAGACACCCACGCCGTATCTCTGGCAGTAATCATGAATCTTTCTGGCTTCAACCACACCGCCCACCCGGCCGACTTTAATGTTGACGATGCGGCAGCTACCCATTTCCAGCGCGGCTTTTGCCGTCTCATAGGAAATGATACTTTCGTCGAGACAAAGGGGTGTGGTCATTACCCGTTGCAGCCGGCTGTGGTCCCAGAGGTCGTAAGCCGGAAACGGCTGTTCCAGCATCAGCAGATTAAAGACATCCAGTTTCCGCAGATGTTCAGTCTGGTCAAAAGAATAGGCCCCGTTGGCATCAGCCTGCAAAAGTAAATCTGGATATTTTTCCCTGATCGCCCGGCAAACGTCCACATCCCACCCTGGTTTTATTTTGATCTTTATCCGCTGATAACCCTGGCTGAGATAACTCTCAATCCTGGCCAGAAGCTCTGGCACCGAATCTTCAATTCCCACGCTGACTCCAGCCGGAATTTCTTCTTTTATGCCACCCCAGAGTCTGGACAGCGGCACTCCCTGCTTTTTGGCTTTTAAATCCCAGAGAGCCAGCTCCAGGCCAGCCTTGGCCATGCGATTTTCTTTAAAAACCTTAGCCGCCTGATAAAAATCTTCAGGCTCGACGATGTTCCGCTGGAAAACCAGCGGAATCAAAAAGTCCTTCAGGAGGTGCCAGGCTGTTTCTGTGGTTTCGCCGCTGTAAAGGGGTTTTTCCTCAGCTACGCATTCACCGTAGCCGACCAGTCCGTCTTCATAAACCCGGATGATGATGAAGGTCCGGTCATAAGCCCGGCCAAAACTGGTTTCAAAAAAATGAACATAAGGAAGCCTTAAAAAATTAAGCTCGATTCTTTCTATGGCCATCTTCCACCTACCTTTTTCTTTATATCGATAAGAAATAAACGCCTATTTATTTAAGTAGATCGTCTCCCGATAAATCTTCTTTTGATTGAACCTGAACTTCAATATTATTAATAAAAGCTTTTTTACTTCTCTATTCATAGTTCTATCTTTTCATCCACAGATTCTATATCTTAATCTAATTCCATCCACCTTGCTTTTGGTCTTTCTCCTTTTTTTACTTTTTTACCTTAATTCATTATTTTTTACTTTTGTTTTATAACCGCATTCTCCTGTTACTTTTTACTTCGTCGTCTTAATATATACTTTTTCAGCCGGCAATTTTTTCAAAACATAATAGCATTTTTCGCCAAAAATAAAATCTACAATGGCATAACCCTTTTTGAAATAATGAGTAAAAATCTGTCTTAAAGCAGCCTGCCAGGCGGCGATAATTTCAGGGGTTTTTTGCAGGGCCCGGACGTCGCGCACCGTTTCCACCAGAAAAACTGGAGCTGTCATCCTGAGTGCTGGCTTGCCCGGCTGATAAAGTCCATCTTCAGCTAAAAATCCCTCGAGAGCCTTAGGAAGAAAAGTAAGGTCCAAAGATTCATCCCTTTTCGCCTGAGCCCTGGCTTCCACTCTTTTGGTTTTGATGAGCCATTCCACCAGCAGCCGGTCAGTGGGAATCCCGGGACCGAGCTTCAGAGCCGGAGTTTCTCCATAAAAATTCTCCAAATAGGTGCGGCAGATAACCCCGAGGGTATGGAAATTGAGGTTGGCGTTTCTGGTCTGGAGCGGATCATAGGTCCAGGTGATGAGATTCAGGCCCATTTTCAAAACTTCATCTCTCTGGGCCCACTTCAGGCGTTTGCCAAGACCGTAGCCCTGAAACTGAGGCAGAACGGCTAAAAGATGAGAATGATGGCAGAATTTACCATTATAAATAGCTGGAAAAGAATAGACAAAACCGGCCAGCTCACCGTCAACAAAAGCTCCGATCACCAGTCCACCCATCAACGAAGAAATGCAGAACTGATGGATGGGAGTCAGGTCCAGATCCGGATGCTTCCAGATTGTTTGCTGGATTTCCACCAGCTTTTCAAATTCTTCCTGACTTGATAATTTACGAATGATGACCTCAGCCGCCAAGCTTTACTCCTTTCTGCAAGGCTAAAAGCTCATAATAATTGACCATCTTTTGAGCCATAGCCTCACAAGAATGTTTATTAAAAACCAGCTCATAACCTTGCTGACTCAAATGTAGGGCAAAGCTTCGGTCAAGATAAACCTTGACTACAGCCTGGGCTAAGGCTTGAGGGTCGTTTGCTGGAACCAGAAAACCGGTCTCTCGATGGACGATGAGCTCGGTCATCCCGGCAGCCACAACTCCGATGACCGGAACCCTCCAGATCATAGCTCCAAGCAGATATTCTTTAGGCAGAGAAAAAGCTCCGAAGATGAATAGATCAAGTGAAGAAAAAATTTCTGCTCTTTTTTCTTCAAAGCCAAGATAAAAATAGAGGTTGCTGACCTCAAACGGCAGTTCATGTCTAAGATGTTCCAGATGCAGACCACCCTGCCCTAATATTATTACCTTCAGTCTCGGAGCTTGTTGCTGAAGAATCTTTAAAGCTTCAAATTGTCCTTTAAGGATTTTCAGGTCTTCAAGAGGTGTGAGCAAACCGATCACAAAATCTTCAGCTGACAGGTTGAATTCTTTCCGCAGAAAATCTTTTTTCGGGCTATCTTGGTAGCGGGAAAAATCAATGCCCGGTGGGATGACTTCTATTCTGGGAACTGGCACATTATTTTTCAGGAATTGTCTTTTGACCTCATCGGTAGGACAGACCAGGGCATCTAAGCGTTTGAAGCTGTTACTTGAAACTTTTTTAAGCCAGTCTGGTCTCCCGGAAGCTATCCTGGCTACTACCCTGGCTTTCTGAGAAGCTTTAAGCCCGGTAGCTAGAGCCAGTTGGTCAAAGAAATGCACCACCCTGACATTATTTTTTTTCATCAGACGAGAGAGTTTCCAGGTGGTCAGCCAGCCAGAGGAGCCGTCCAGCTTAAAGTTTATTACCGGATGGTTATTGAGTTTTGCCTGAGAAGATAATTTTGTTCCCGCATTGGTTAGAATAAAGAAGCTGTGCCCCCTTCTGCTGAGTTCCTGAGAAATATAAAAAAGCTGTTTAAGCTCCAGCTCATCCTGAGGATTACTGACTGCAAGGAACAGGCTCAATTTTCTCTCCTTTTTTCCAGATCTCTTTCAGCTTGGCATACCTGAGAAAAACTGAATAAGCCGACATGGTTGAAATCACCAGTCCAGCATAGCCATCGAGAAAACCTATTTTAAAAAAATATGTACTAAAAAACCTCGCCAGCGGCCAGAAGCTTAGATGATAAAAGTGAGCTTTTTTTCTTCTGACATAAAGTTCCTGAGCCCGGCGTTCCGAAAGGCGGTTTAAGTAAAGCACCTGCTCAGAGACTGAGGAAAAGGCCAGATGTTCAATCGGGTTTTTCAGCTTTTTTATCTTTCCGGAAAAATTGAGAAAAACTCTGAATCTCTCTTTCACCCAGCAACCTTTATCTTTACGATACAGTCTGAACCGTCGATTGGGATACCAACCAGAATGCCGGATCCAGCGGCCAAGATAGAAACTTACTCTGGGTAAAGAAAAACCATCAACTTCAACTGGCTGATTTTTCAACGCCAAAAGTTCTAGTCTGAGCTCAGTCGACAGCCGCTCATCAGGTTCAACTGAAAGCACCCAGGAATGAGCAGCCACCCGATGACCAAAATTTTTCAGTTCAGCATAATCAGTTGAAGAATGTTTGAAGACTTTATTGGTAAAATAACTGGCAATTTTTCTGGTGTAATCCGTGCTCATACTATCAACAACGACTATCTCATCAACCACACTCTGAAGGCTTTGCAAGCAGGCTTCAATCTTTTTTTCGTTATTGTAGGTGACAACGACAGCCGAAATTTTCATAGGTAAATATTAACATAAGCCTGCCGACCTCTCAACCGCAATCATTTTTCACCTATTTCGGCTAAACTGATTTTTCTGACCTCCAGACTGGTGCCCAGAACTTTCTCCAGCCTGGCTAAAGCTAAGTTGTAATCAACCAGAGCCTTTAATTCAGCTGACCGGGCATTGGCTAATTTTTCCTGAGCTTCCAGGACAAAATAGTTGGTCGTCAGACCCACGGCCAGTTTCTTGGTTTCAGCTTCCAGACGTTTTTCTGCATATTCTCTGGCCACTCGAAAAGCTTCAACACTTTTGGCCAAAGTTTCGATGTTCTTGACCGCTTCACTGACTTCCAGCAGAGCCTGTTGTTCAAGAGCTTTCTGTTTAGCCTGAGCCTGAGCCAGTTCCGTCCTGGCAATGGCATAATTGGACTGGCTGACAAAATCAGCAATCGGGATGGTCAGGGTAAAGTTCAGCGACCAGTTGTTGTAGAGAAACTTCATAGAATCTCTGAAGGAATCCCACATGCTTCCTGGCATTTTACCGATGATGATGCCAGTCCAAGGATTATTGTCCTGATAAAGCAGTCGATCACCGGAAATCCCCGGGCTCCAGTAAGAAATATTCAGGTCGAGTTGGGGTAGAAGTTGATTTTTCGCTATTTCATAGTTAAAGCGCTTATTTTCTATAGTCAAATTATTAACCTGGAGATCAGGTCTCTTCAGCCGGGCAGTTTGCAGAGCTTGATTAAGGTCAACACTCACCGGTTTGAACTCAGGCTTTTCCGCTGGATTTAATTTAATCGCCTGGAGGTCAGCTCCAGTCGCCAGGTTGAGAATTACTTTCAGCCGGTCTTCGGCACTTCTAACCGCAGCCTCTGCTTGAACGATCTCAGCTTCCCGCTGAGCCGCAGCAGCCTGAACATTAAGAATTTCAATGGCCGCCTGCTGGCCAACTTCAATTTCTTTTTTGGTCTTAGCTAACTCGTCCTGAGCTAACTGCAGCGATTGCTGCTTGACCTTAAGATTTTCTTTGGCCAGAACCAGATTCCAGTAGGCTTCCTCTACCTGATAGATGGTTTCCAGAACTTGAGACTTCAACTGGGCTTCAGACACGGCATAATTCTGCCGGGCAATGGTGATTTCTTTACGGGCAATCTTTGGGCCAAAGTTTTTGAGTAAGGGCTGGACAAAGCTGAACCTGAGCTGACTGTTGTAATAAGGGTTGAACAGCTGGAAAAGCTGGTTGGTATCGGTGGTGTAATTGGAAAGGGCCATGGAAAAAGTCCCCCCCAGAGGAATTTTCTGAGAAATGGTACTCTGGTAAGATTGCATTTTAGTGACGTAAGTGCCAGAAGCCTGGAGCCACCAGGTCGACGGCTGTTCGTTGCGATTGCGGTCATAGCTGAACTCTAGAGTCGGCAGGAAAACCTCTTTGGCCAAGGAAACGGTTTCGCTCGCCCGTTCAGTGGAGTAAACTTCAGCAATTAAGTCCAGATTCTGCTTTAAAGCTCTTAAGATGGCTTCTTCTAAATTGAGCGAAATTTCTTTGGCCTGAGTTTCCTGAGCAACCAGAGCTGTGGCTATAACCAGAATTAAGATGGACAGAATAAAAAAGTTTAAAATCTTTGTTCTTTTTCTCACCGGAGTCCTCCTCATTTTGTTCCCTTTGAAGCCTTCAGCCTAAGTTTATCAAAGGCCTGTTTCTTAAAGCAACCATTAACCGCATCAATTAATAATACGATTTAATGGCACTAAAGTTATATGGTCTGTTCATAAACGGTTCCAAAAAATAGACGAGAGAAATAAGAAAAGTTTCCCAGCCTTTTATCTTGGATAAGCATCAAGTTCGAGATCGAGCGAATCTACGGGTGAAGCCTGATATTTCTTCCAGGCCAGAGCTCCGACCATTCCGGCGTTGTCGGTGCAAAGGCGAGGCGCTGGCACATAAGCCAGAAGATGGTGTTGTTCAGCCAGCTTATAAAACCTGGTCCGCAATCTTTTATTCCTGGCCACGCCACCGCAGAGAATAAGAGAACGAGGATGAAATTCAGCCAGAGCGCGAGTTAAATTTTTCAGAAGCGCCCGGACGACAGTCTCTTCAAAGCTGGCTAAAAAATCATTAAGCAGTGGATGTTTTTGGCTGAGATTATTTTCCCGGATGATCCGCAAAGCTGCGGTCTTCAGCCCGGAAAAGCTGAAGTCATAACCTGGTGTTTTCATCCGCGGCAGGGAAAAATGGAAGCGAGAACTATCACCATTCTGAGCATACTTTTCTATGATCGGACCACCGGGGTAGCCTAACTCCAGAAACTTAGCCACTTTGTCCAGACCTTCGCCAGCCGCATCGTCACGAGTTTTACCGAGAAGCCGGTAGCTAAGCGGTTTTTCCAGAAAATAAAGAGAAGTGTGGCCACCAGAGACCAGGAGTACCAGCACCGGATATTCAATTCTGGAATTCTCCAGAAAAGCCGCTTCGATATGAGACTGAAGATGATCAACTCCAATCAGAGGCTTCCGAAAATAATAGGCCAGGCCCTTAGTAAAAGTTAAGCCCACTAGAAGCGAACCGATTAAACCGGGACCCTGAGTAACCGCAAACAAATCAATGTCTGCCAGACTGACACCAGCCTGAAGAAGGCTTTCGCCGACCACCAAATTGATCGACTTGAGGTGCTGGCGAGAAGCCAGCTCAGGCACCACGCCACCATAGGGCGAATGAATTTCATCCTGAGATAGAACGATATTGCTCAGGATTTTATCTTGATCGAGAACAGCCGCTGATGTTTCGTCGCAGGAAGTTTCCACGGCCAGCAGCAGCCAGGATTTTTTCTTCTTCATTTTACTCTCCCGACTTCTTTGATCCGTTTTATATTGTATCTGAAGACAGCCTGTCTGGCTATCACCCTGATCTGGACATAAATCTGCCTAGGTTTACAGTCAATTATTTTCCATTGCCCGGCCTGGATTCAGGTCCGGGAGTTAATCTCCTTTAATTTTAAAATATTTTTGACATACGGAGGCCTGATTATTCCTTTTTCTGTTATGATGGCTGTAATCAACCGACCGGGGGTAACGTCAAAAGCCGGATTTTTCACTGGCATCTCAGGTAGAGTTATCAACCGGCCGCTGACCTTCCTGACTTCATCAGGTGGTCGTTCTTCAATCGGAATCTCATCACCCGATTTCAGCCTGAAATCAAAGGTGCTGAGTGGAGACCCCACGTAAAAAGGAATGTTGTTTTCTTTAGCCAGAACAGCTAAGGAATAAGTACCGATTTTATTGGCCGTATCGCCGTTTAGAGCAATCCGGTCAGCTCCGACAATCACCAGGGAAACTTCTCCCCGATGCATCAGCCAGCCCGCCATATTGTCAGTGATGAGTGTCGTGGGAATCCTGTCCCGGGTAAGCTCCCAGCAGGTCAGCCGGGCACCCTGGAGAAACGGTCTAGTCTCGTCAGCCAGGACTTTGATTTTTTTCCCGCGAGCAAAGGCTGCTCGAATCATTCCCAGAGCCGTACCGTAGCCAGCCGTGGCCAGGGCGCCAGCGTTGCAGTGCGTCAGGATGGTGGCTTCTTCAGCTGGCACCAGCTCTTGGCCGATCTCACCAATCTTTTTATTTGTTTCGAGGTCTTCCTCTTCGATAGCCTTAGCTTCTTCCAGAAGAATCTTTTTCAGACGATTCAGACCCAGGTCCTTATTTTCTTCGTAAACTTTCTTCATTCTTTCCAGAGCCCAGAAAAGGTTTCTGGCTGTCGGCCGGGTCCGCCCCAGTCGTCGATAGAAGGAAGCAAAAACCCGGTCGAGATTTTTTCCGGTCTTGAGGCTACGAACTCCAAGAGCCAGACCGTAAGCAGCCGCTATCCCGATAGCTGGTGCTCCCCTGATGACCATCTTTTCTATAGTCTGGGCTACCTGCTCTATAGTCTGGCAACTCAGATATTCTTCCTTCCAGGGCAGTTTCCGCTGGTCAACCATGATGACCGACTCATTTTCCCAGGCAATTGTCGGCAGCACCTTTACCTCCTTTTCCAGTCAGGAGTTAATTCGTCCGGCCAACCCCACTTCTTGGTCCAGGAATTATACATTTTGTAAAAATGGCTAAAATCATCCTGACTCGTAGATTGTTTTAATTGCTGATAGCAAAAAATCATCTGGTTATCATTATCGCGAAGAATTTTTTCTGAAGGTAAGCCCAGCTCACGAGCCACGACCGCTTCTTCAAAGCTTTCCAGATACTTTTTCTGATGGCTTAAAAGCTGGGCCAATAGATAATGGTAATAACCGCAGGCCGGGTCCTCAGCCAGAACTTTCTCTACTACTTTGATAGAATCACTAAGAATTCTGTCCCGCTGTGAAGAGGAAGCTTCAGTCAAAAATTTCAAGCGGTAATCAACAAGCTGTCCGACAGCCGCCATAACCACCGGCGAAAACTTGCCCTTGTCAGCCAGGATCGCCTGAAGACGTCCAGCACTCTGGTCGAAACCCTGTTGCTCGAGGGTCAGCGCCAATCCATAAAGGCTAACTTCCTTTGCCCAGGATTCTGCTTTCTCCTCACCAAGTGAAGCTGCCAGGCGCAAACTATCTTCAGCTTCGGCCCATTTACCCAGTTTGACTTCTACCAGGCCTTTTAAAAGATAAACCTGAGCCGAAGGCTTTTTCCTTATCTCCCGCTTTAGCTCTTCGAGAGTCTTTTTATAAAGGCCATCAGCCTGCTCAGTTTTAAATGAGCGGTCAAAAGTCTGGGCCTGAACAAAACTTATCTTGGCTTTCTGTAACGACGAAGTGCAGTCAACAAAAGTCAGTATAGCCAGCAGGACAAAAGCCAGCCATCCGAATATTATAAGCTCCGATTTTTGCTGAATCTCTTTTTGGCTAATTCTCATCTTTATCCCCCTGATTCTCTTTGCCCACCCTCTCCAGGATTTGTCTGAGCTGTTTCCTGACTTCTACTTCAGTCATCAGACTCCACCCCAGGTTCAGAAATTCGCCGCTGATTTTTTCTAATTCAGCCCAGAATTTCGTCTTAGCTTGAGCCGCTTTAATCTCAGAAAGAGCCTTACTCAGCCTATTCTCGAAATCATCAACAATCTGCCGATATTGGCCAAAGCTCAGCTCTTCAGAAAAAAGTTTTTCCAGAAAAGGGTCTTCTAAACCAACAAGTGGATATAGAACCTTAAAAGCATTTTTCAGAGCTTTTAAATCTTTTCTGGAAAGCTCTTCTGAATAAACTTCCTTCAACTCCGGCTTTGACTCAAAAAAGCTGACCACAAAGTCGTCAGGCTTGTTCTCCAGCATTTCGGGCTCAAGCCAGACTTTAAGCTCAAAAACCTTAGTTTTTATCTGAGTTTGCCGGCTCAAAGCCCAAATTAAAGATGAGTAAATAAGCGGAAATAAAGCCAGGGAATTAACCGGGAAAAAATCCCCCAGAATTTTCACCGTCTCCTGCAAAAAAGAAATAAGCTTTTTCTCTTCCATTTGTCCCCCTCAGTCTTTCTGCCAAAGTGCTCATCAAAGCCACTCTTAAGGCCCTAAAATTCTTTAAGCTTGGGTATTATAACCAAAATTCCTATTTGACTTCCAGAATCGCCAGAAAGGCTTCCTGGGGAAGGTCGACCCGGCCAACTCTTTTCATCCGCTTCTTACCTTCTTTCTGCTTTTCCAGAAGCTTCATTTTCCTGGTGTAATCACCACCATAAAGCTTGGCCAGGACATCTTTACGGAAAGGTTTGATGGTTTCCCGGGCGATAATTCTTTTACCGATTGCTGCCTGAATGACCACTTCAAACTGCTGCCTGGGAATCACCCGGCGGAGCCTTTCCACTAAGACCCGTCCGACATAATAAGCCTTGTTCTTATGGACAATGATCGAGAGAGCATCAACTTCTTCATAGTTGACCAGGATGTCCAACTTAACTAAGGGAGCTTTCTGGTAGCCAGCCAGCTCATAGTCCATCGAAGCATATCCCTGGGAAACTGATTTTAATTGATTGTAAAAATCGAAAACAATTTCGTTAAGAGGAACAAGGTAATCGAGCAGAATGCGGTTGGTGGAGATGTACTCCATCTTTTTCTGCTCGCCCCGGCGGTCATCCAGCAGTTGAAGCAGGTTTCCAAGATAACGTTCAGGAGTCAGGATGATGGCTTCAATGATTGGTTCTTCGATTCGCTCAATAAACTGTGGCTCGGGAAGTTCTGATGGGTTGTGAACTTCCAGGACTTCGCCCTTGATGGTCACCACCCGATAGCTGACACTGGGAGCGGTAGTGATCAGGTTCAGGTTGAACTCCCGTTCGAGTCGCTCCTGGATGATTTCCCGATGGAGAAGCCCGAGAAAACCGGCTCTGAACCCGAAGCCCAGGGCTGGCGAGTGTTCTGGCTCAAAATGGAAGGAAGCATCGTTCAGCCGCAGCTTTTCCAGAGCATCACGCAGGTCTTCGATGCTGCTTTCACCTGAAGGGTAAAGCCCGCAAAAAACCATGGGCTTGGATTCTTTAAAACCAGGCAGAGGCTTTTCAGCCGGAAGGTGCTTCAGGGTGATGGTTTCACCGATTCGGGCATGAGCCAGGTTCTTGATTCCGGCAATCAGATAACCAACTTCACCAGTTTCCAGGCGGTCGACTTTGACCGGCTTGGGCGTGAGATAACCGATTTCTTCAGCTTCGTACTCAACCCCGTTAGACATCAGAACAATCCTGTCTCCAGTTTTAAGCTGACCATCAACCACCCGCACCAGAACAACCACCCCTCGATAGGGGTCGAACCAGGAGTCGAAAAGAAGCGCCTTGAGCGGACCTTCAGAGTTTCCCTGCGGCGCCGGAATTCTCTCGACGATGCTTTCCAGGACATTCTCCACTCCGGTGCCTTTTTTGGCCGAGACTAAAAGTGCTTCTTCTTTCTTCAATCCAACGATGTGTTCGAGTTGTTCTAAAGTCATATCAATATCAGCCTGTGGCAGGTCAATTTTGTTAATGACTGGTATGATGGCCAGGTCATTTTGGACAGCTAAATAGGCATTGGCTAAAGTCTGAGCTTCCACTCCCTGGGAAGCATCAATCACCAGAACCACACCTTCACAGGCAGCTAAGCTCCGGGAAACTTCATAGGAAAAATCAACATGGCCGGGGGTATCGATGAGGTTAAGGATGTATTCTTCGCCCGACCGGCTGCGGTACTTCAAGCGGGCAGTCTGGGCTTTGATGGTTATACCCCTTTCCCGCTCTAAGTCCATGGTGTCAAGAACCTGTTCCTTGAGTTCTCGAGGAGACAGGGCACCGGTCAGTTCGATGAAGCGGTCAGCTAAGGTGCTTTTGCCGTGGTCAACGTGGGCGATGATCGAAAAGTTGCGTATTCTCTTCAGCATACTTCACACCATTTGGTGATAGACCGGGATAAAGGCGATGCTTTCAGCCCGATTTCCTAAAAAAATCCTTTCGTTAGTATTTTATTTTAATCTAAAAACGGACAGCTTACAACTTAACCAATTAGTTCCAAATCTGGTTGTATAAATCAGGTTTCAGATAAGGCTTGCCTTGACTTTTTCTGGAGCCTAGAGTACTTTTAATTTGAAAACGGAGACAGACTGAATCTGGTTGAGTAATCTCCGGAAGGAGGCCTTTATGTTAGGTTCAATCGGACCAACTGAACTTTTGTTAATCCTGCTCATCGTCATCCTCATCTTTGGTGCCAGAAAACTGCCCGAGCTCGGAAAGTCTCTTGGTGAAGGAATCAAGAATTTTAAAAAAGCCGTGAGCAGCGGTAAAAGCGAAGAAAGCCATCCTGACAATAATCCCAAACCGCCCGCTGCTAACTGATATCTGTCTTTGATTTTTCCGGAGCAATGCCCGAAAAGTATTATGCCGGTTTTGATTTAGGAGGAACTCAGCTTAAGTACGGGGTAATTGATTCTGCCGGTCAAATTATCTTTAAGAATAAAGTTCCCAGTCCGTTAAACATTCAGGAGCTGATGGAGCTTATCGCTCAGTTGTGGTTCAAACTCAGCGAAAAATACCCGCGAAAAATTCGAGCTGTCGGATTTGGCTTTGCTGGCTTCTACAGTTTAAAACAGAAAAAGATTCTTCACTCTCCAAATTATCCGGCGCTTAATAATTATCCCCTTTTTCCTGCTTTGAAGAAAATCATTCCCGTACCTTTCTGGGTGCATAACGATGCCAATCTGGCTGCTTTTGGTGAGTATATCTATGGAAGTGGCCGCGGAGCTCAAAGTCTGGTTTTTCTGACCGTGGGCACAGGTGTCGGCTCAGGCATAATTCTGGAAGGAGAGCTCTGGCAGGGCAAATGCGGTTTTGCTGGTGAACTCGGACACATCACGGTCAATGCCGAGGGCGAGCGCTGTAATTGCGGCAACATCGGCTGTCTGGAAACAGAGGTCTCAGCTCCAGCTCTTGTTCGCAACTACCAACATTTTTCCGGAACAACCGGGGAACTCACTGCTAAAGACGTTTATCTTAGAGCCCGGGCCGGCGATGAGGCTGCCAGAAAGAGCTTTAACCGGTGTGGCTATTTCCTGGGAATCGGTCTGGGCATTGTTATCAATTTTATGAACCCGGAGAAAATCATTATAGGTGGCGGAGTCATGGATTCCGGCCGTTGGCTTCTGACTCCAGCCATCTCTGAAGCCAGAAAAAGGTCAAATCCCGTAAGTTTTGCCTGTGGCCACATCCAGAAAGCCAGTTTGGGCAATGATGCCGGCCTCATCGGAGGTGCAGCCTGGGCAAAAAGACAGCTTGAGATAAAAAAATAAGGCTTCATGACTATAGCCAGGGTAACTTTTTCCTCCTTCAAAAAGTTTTATTAATTTGATACAAAAAAAAGGGAAAAATTATATAATGTTTATCTTATTTCTGGCAAAGACTTTAACAACCCAGACAGGAGTTTAGCCTTAAAGCCAATTTAAAGCAGATATTCAGTTCTAAAAGGAGGAACTGGTGGTTAAGAAAAAATCTAATTCAACTTCAGTTTTTCCAACGCTGTTATTAATTTTTTCCCTTCTTCTGGTTGTTTCCGGGCTGGAAGCCTCGGTCAGGACAACTGGTTCGATAAAAGGGAAGATCACGGATAAACAGGGAAAACCTCTTACCGGAGCTTATGTTTATGTGTCCTCACCCAGTCTAATTGGCATTCAATATTTTTTGACCAAAAGTTCAGGTTATTATTCTTTCGTCCAGCTTCCAGCAGGAACTTATAAGCTGGGCGTCGAAGCACCGGGATTTATTACTGCCATCATCGATGGCCTCAAGGTTGAAACTGGAAAAACCATCAGCCTGCCCATAGCCCTTGAGCCAAGCGAAACAGAGGAAGAAAAAATTCTTCTTGTCTCCCAGCCCGTTCTGGATAAAGAATCCCCAAAATTATCCTACCTAATCGATCAGAACCTGCTGGCCCATATCCCGCGACCGCGGGATGTAGCCAGTATTATTCAACTGGCTCCTGGAGTTGTCCCGGAAAATATTCCCTATGATATAAATTATTCTATAAATGGTTCGAGCGTCCGGTCCAACATCCTGTCTGTCTCCGGCAATGAAGTCGATGACCCTATAAACCGCACTATGTTGAAGAATATCAATGTTGATTGGATTGAAGAAGTTGAAGTAGAAACAGGCGGTCACTCTGTTGAGAATTACTCAGCTGAAGGCGGTTTCATCAATGTGATAACCAGAACTGGCAGCAATAAATCTTCGGGACAGCTGAATTTTTTCGCTACCGGTGGTCAGTTATCTCATAGCCTCTGGAGTCAGGATGAACTCAGCCAGATGGCCAATCCACCGGTTATCGAAGACAAATATCATCTCGATTTTTCTCTAAACTTAGAAGGAGCTATTCTGCCTGACCGCGTCTGGTATTTCACTAATTTTCGTTTGAACCGAAGAGCTCAGGATACTCCGTTTTTGCCCTGGAGGGACCCTTCTAACATCCCTTATCCGATGTACAGCTGGAAAGCTAAGGATTTTTACTCACTTTTCCGATTGACTTCCCAGATTACACCTGAAATTAAGGCTTCAGTGCTTTTAAGCTTTGATAACACCAGGCAGAATGTTGACCCGAGTTTCCTTTCGCCCACAACCCCACAAATTGCCACTCTTAACATCGGTGGTCAGAGCCTCTTTCTGGCTAATGCCTTTGGCAGCTATGCCCTGGGACGGGATACTACCGCCAGTATGTTTTTCTTTTACACCAGAAATGAGTTGCCGCGCCGTCTTGACTCAAAAGCCGTTGACCAACCACGTTACGTCGATCTCGGTACCGGCTACTCATGGGGAAGCGGACCATATAATGATGACCGTACCGAAAACATTTTCCGGGCTGGAATCTCTATAAACAGATTCCAGCCTCTGTTTAAAACTACTCATGAACTGGTCGCTGGTGCTGAATATGAAAGCACCAATGGTCAGTATTCTGTCTGGAAAACAGACAATCTTTTCTATTACTACCTTTTCGGTAGTCCCTATTATTATGGCGAAGCGGTTTCTCCTGAAAGTGGTAATTTAGTGGGAAAAGGTCTGATCGGCTTTTACCTAGCCAGCCATGACCAAGATAACTTGCTTCAGAAGTCTACACTGCACCGTCTTATCTTTTTTGCTGGCGACAACTTTGTCCTTTCCAGAAGAATTAGCTTTTACCTTGGTTTGAAATTCGAGCGAACCCAGGCTGGTCTTTCAACCATTTATAAAGGTCTTAGTGGAAATGAGCTTTCGGTTACTCTGGGAGAAGAATTAATCAAACCTGTTTATGAATTAAACCCCTATGGGACTGTGGCTTTTTCTGGCTGGGACAATATGATTGTCTGGAATACCCTTTCACCAAGATTGGGAATGGTTATTGATATATTAGGGAACGGAAAGACTCTACTTAAAGGTTCATTCAGCCGTTACCCAGAGAACCTTTCTCTGAGTTATCTCATGAACTTTTCGCCCTGCTGGCCAGCCAGTTCTCATCTTTTTTACTGGTATGATGAAAATGTTGATGGCCTGGCTGACACAGGGGATACCTATGAACTTTATCCTGAAGATTACCGAATTCACCAGAACACCTACTTTAGAAAGAGAGTTGCCCCTGGCCTCAAATCGCCATATACAAGCGAATGGACAGCTTCGCTGGAACAACAACTAACTGAGGACTTCACTCTGTCTCTGGCTTACATTAGTAAAACAAAGACTAACCTGATCGAAGACGTCCTTTACGACCCGGATAACGATAAGGAATGGTCTACTGCTGACACTCCGGAAAACTGGTGGATTCCGTTTACCACAGTAGTTCCCGGTGATACTCCATATGGGAATACCACGGTTACTGTTTATTTCCCTTCAGAAGAAGCTCCTTCCTTCTTCACCAGACTCAATAATGTCAAAAACTTGAAACAGCAGTACTCGGGCTGGCAAATGGTTTTAAGAAAGAGAATGTCTAACAACTGGCAGTTTTATGCTTCAGCTACCTGGAGCCGGGCTCAGGGCAATGTCGGTCTGGGCAGCCTGGCTTCCAGCAGTTTCTTTCAGCTGGCCAATTCTCCTAATTCGCTGATCAATGTCACCACCTCTTCTCGCTTAGACCTTGACCGGCCTTTTTCTTTAAAAATAATGGGCACTTACCGGCTGCCCAAAGACATTTACCTCAGTGCTTATTTCTACAGTCTAAGCGGTACTCCCTGGGCCCGGACAGTGACCATCGTTCCACCTGAAAGCTGGCTGGAAGAGCATCAGGCTCAAAACTTCCCAGTCATAGTGTACCTTGAAGAACCCGGCTCCAGAAGACTGCCCTCATTCCAGAGTCTGGATCTGCGGCTGGAAAAAAGTTTTAAGGTCGGCCAGAACACTTCTCTAAACGTCTGGGTTGATGTTCTCAACCTTCTCGGCAAAAAGTATGGAGTCCAGGAGTTTAACGACGGTGGCTACTGGTATCCTCAAGCTGAAGGGAGTTCTTCGGGCACCAGAATCTTCAGCCCGAATTATCAGAAAATACTGGCTCTTTACGGCACCAGGACAGCTCAGCTAAACATCAGCCTGCGTTTTTAAGCCCGCCTAAAAGCAGCTCAAAAACAGTTCTTACAACTTGAGCTCAATAACTTTTTTCAATTCCTTGCCTTCAGTCCGCTGTTTCAAGTTGGAATAAAGAAGATATTTGCCAGAGGGTGGCAAAGGATATTCTCCATCTGGAAGCTTGATGTCCACGTCCATCATAAATTTTTTGCCCTTCATCTTCTTAAGCTCATCTTCATCTTTAAAGCCTAAAACAATAGTCTTTCCCCCTCTCCAGACAACTCTGCCAGTTTTATCTTTGAGTTCAAGCGTCAGATAAAGCTCGGTTTCCAGACTGGCATTGTCTTTAACTTCAAACCAGATTTGTTCATACTGAATGCTGAATGAGAGGGTGGCTCTGAGCTGGTCAGCCGTCCGTTCACTCCGCAAGAGCTTTAAATTATAATCAAAAAAGCTTCTTTCCTGAGTGATAGTATTCTGGAAATAGCCCTGAGCTAAGTTTAAATCCTGAAGATGCTCTAAGTTGATAGCTGAGAGAATATAATTTCCCGAGCAGTGTTCATCGATAAAGATCACCGGAAAACTCCCATAATACCATTCTTCCCAGCAATAGCCAGCTGCTTCCATGGGAAAGGTTTGTCTCTCTGTTGGTGGGCCAAAAAGGATGTAGATACGGCCGCGGTCAGTCAACCAGCCAGGACGCCCCTCACCGAGAAATAGCTCATTGGCTCGTTCGAGGCGGTTGTAATACTCTTCTTTAAATTCATTTTCTTCGGTATCAGGGTCAGGATCACGGCGCTTCCAGAATTCTTCCTTGAATTGCTCCTTTTCTGACTCGGGAAGTTCCAGAAAAATTTTTCTTTCTTCAGAAGTAATGATATAGCGAACCGTTGAAAGGAATTCGGCATCATCGGGTTTTAGATTCTTTTCTAGCCTATTCAAAGTGCAGCAGCTAAACCAGAAAGGCAGGGAAAACAAAAAGAAAAAAACTGAAAAGAAAAATAAAGCTTTTTTCATCTTTTACCCTTCTCCACTATTAAATTACCTCCTGGAGCAAATTAAATCAACCTGAATTTAGCTGGTTTGAAGTTGCTGTTTGATTTCTTCAAAATCTTCGGGAGTTATCCGGCTCTCAAAATAAGGGAAAATAAGTTTGTTCTGAAGAAGCGGGTCGGAGTCGGGCTTGAGTTTGCCTGAATTCAGCAGAAGCTTCCAGTCGTCTGTTCCGGGCACAGGCGAAAAATAGGCTAAACGCGGTCTGGCTCCAAGTTTTTGGACATACTTAATGCTCTCAATAACCTGGTCTTTGTCCTGCTGTGGTAAACCCACCAGAAGATAAACAGAAATATCGGAGCGGTTGTAGCCAGCTTCCTTCAGATAGTCGAGAGCCCTTTCCAGGTCAGAAGGGCTCACTTTGGGACTGGTTTCAGCCAGAAGATCGGGGTCAGCAGATTCCAGGCTCAAAAAAAGAGACCCAAAACCGGCTTTTTTGAGCAGTCTGGCCAGCGGCCGGTCGATTTCTCTCGGATGAAGGCCATTGGGGGTATGGAATTTAAGACCGAGGTTGAGAGGCAGGAGCGCTTCCAGAATTTTTATCAGATGACGATCTTTATTTATGAGCAGAGCGTCATCGTAGAAAGCGATGTGCTGGGTGCCAGAGTTCTTTTTAAAAGACACAATTTCCGATATTACTTTTTCCGGCTGCCTCTGTTCAAAACGGGGACAAAGGAGGCGGCTGGCACAATAAGTACATTTAAAGGGGCAGCCACGCGAAGTCATCAGGCAGATAACTGTGTCATCCTGGCTCAGCTCGTAGGCCGGACTCGGCAATGAATCAAAATCAGGGAAAAGAACTTCCTGGCTTTCTGCTTTGATTGAAGTCTTGCCACCTATTTCCCGTAAGAGCGGAATTATTTGATTTTCTGCCGGCCCTTCAACCACATAATCAGCTCCGGAATAGCTTCGAGCATGCTCCGGACAAAGGGTAGCATAAATACCACCAAGAATTATCGGAACCTGACCAAATTTTTTTCTTAGGAGCTCCACAGCAGTCTGCACTCCAGGGTACCAGTAAGTCATGGTGCAGGTGATAAGAACAGCTTCTGGAACCGGCAGGCTATCAAGCCTAGCCCCTACCTGGGGCAGAGGAAGGCCGTAGCGGGAAAATTTGCGGGGAATGTGGCGGAAAAACTCGGGCTTGACTACTTCTTCTTTGTAAAAAGAACTGCGTCCGTCCGGTCGAACTTGGCGCTTGAAATTATAACCGGAGTCAACCTGACTGCAGTCAAGGCAGTCAAGAAAATCGAGTTTAAAGTTAGCGTGTTTCTTCAGGATGGAAGCAATGTAAAGAAGACCTAATGGTCTGAGCCAGAAATCACAGGCGGTGAAATCATAAATCCAGGGATTAATGAGCAGCAGATGTTTTTTCTGAAGCATAAATAAAAATGGGTGGTGCGGAAGGTGGGACTCGAACCCACATGGCCTTTCGGCCATAAACTCCTGAGGCTTACGCGTCTACCAATTCCGCCACTTCCGCAACCAACCTCAGTAAGGATAAAAATATTATATAGATTTGTCTCTGGTCTGTAAAGATATCTGAACCCGTTTTAATTAATGAAGATGGCAAGAATGAACGAAACTTGATTATCTTGAAAACTTGGATGAACCTTTTGAGGCTGTTCCCGATTAGGATAATAAAATAGCAATAGGGCTAATAAAGCTAAATAAAATCTTGTTCCGCAATAATCAAAAGTAGACATAATGTAAAAAACATAAGTAGACTAAAAGTAGACAAAAAGTAGACATTCGGGGAAGTGGATGTGGTAGAACCGTTATCGAAAGGAGGTTCTACTAACATGAAAACCCAACTACACAAACGATTACCCCATGATTTTGTGGAGGATATTCTTGAGGCCTTTAACTCTCATCGTCTAAGCGAGGAAAAAGCCTGTGAGCTACTTGGGGTCAAGCGAGCCAGGCTGTACCGGCTTCGGCAGCGATGGTTAGAAAACCTGGTGGGGAATAAATCTTTCTCTCTTTATGGGCGACAGAACAGTTGTTTTCATCAGTTACCGGAGGAAGAACAGCATTGGCTTCATCAGGAGTTAGATTATATCCGACGTCAGGACAAAGATGGGCAGAAAGTAGCTGATTTCCCAATCTGATTTTCCCCCCACTGTCTACTTTTTATTTTTACGGAACAAGCTGAGATTTTCTGCTTGACAAAAACGGACAATCAGCTTAAGTTTTAATCAGTGGCTTTAATAAGAGCCTTGTCCAAGGAACCAGCCTTCTTAAGATTAAGTTTTTCCCTATATTCCTAATTTATTTATGGGAGGTCCTATGAAATTTACCAGCCCTTCTCAAATCGAAGTGCTAGCCCAAACCAAAACATTTCCTTTTCCGGCCACCAGCTTCTATCTTAACACCGACAAGAGTCAGCAGACACTAAAAGCCATCAATGCAGCCTATAAAGCGCTGCTCAATCAGCCTAAATTTGACCTGGAAAAAAAGAACCTGTCCAAAGAAGTCAAGAAATCTCTGAGCGACGACCTGGAAAAAATTTCCCAGTTCTGCACCCAGAGACTTAACTCCTGGAAAGCACCGGGGCTGGCTCTTTTCTCTTGCTCGGCACAGAACTTCTGGCAGGAGCTGGAACTTCCGCATGGCCCGAGAAACAGAGTTGTTCAGGACTTCGATTTTTACACGCGACCGCTTTCAGCTATTTTAGAAAAATTCAAAAAGCTGTGCGCCTTTCTGATAAATCGAAAAGAAGCCCGCTGGTATGAAATCTACATGGGTGAAATCCAGCTTCTGGATAGTCTGACCAGCGATGTCCCCAAACAGGTCAAGAAAGGTGGTTTTGAAGGCTATGAATCGAAGAGAATAGAAAGACACATCGAAGCCCATTTACTTGAGCATTTTAAGAAATCTGCCCAGAAAACCTTTGACATTTTAAAGAAAAACAATTTCGACTGGCTGCTGGCTGGGGGTGATGATCAGTTTTATCCTCAGCTGGAACCACTTTTTCACTCCTATGTCAAAGGAAAACTTAAAGGCAGAATAAAAGCCAGACCCGGAACAGAAGAATCAAAAGTGCTCAAAGAATGTCTCGAGCTGGAAGAAAAGCTGAAAAAGGAGGAAGAAGAAGAACTGGTGAAAAAGTTTGTCTCAGAGCTGGAGAGAGGGGGCCGGGCTGTGTCGGGGCTCTCCGATACGCTGAGAAAAGTCAACTCTTTTGAAGTGCAGAACCTGTTAATAACCCACAACTTCTCGAAACCGGGCAAGGTTTGTCCTCACTGTCATGCCCTTTTCCTGAACGAAGAAACCTGCCCTTCATGCAAGATTAAGACTGAAATAGCAGCCGATATTGTGGATGAAGCTATTGAGCTGGCTTTGAACAAAAACATCCCGGTTTATCAGATCACCCCGCCATCCAGACTGGAGCATTATGGAAATATCGGTGCTTTTCTAAAATTTAAAGCTTGAGGATATAAATCAACTGACAAATCTAAGAAATTAACACCCTCTATCAAGCTGACCTTTCCTGGACGAGGGTTAAAACGTTTTTGAAAATAGCCGTGGGATCAAGTAGATTGCTTTAGCCAAGCTTCGGGGCAAATCTTTCTTATCTCAAATTATTTTTTGGGAATTTTTTTCAGGGGAAAGCTAATTTTTTCCGCTGAAACCCAGTTGTCTATTTTTTTGGTGGCCACAATCATCTGACCACTTCGCCGACCGGTTTTAATATTGACTACCAAAAACTCGCCCGGCTCAGGATCTTTGTTAGTGGTGCCATCACACCAGGTCTTAATCCCATTCCAGCTGAAACCCTGAGCCACATGGGAATGGGCCCAGAAAATAGCAATCACCTTGTAAGGCTGAATGGCCTGGAGAAAAGCGTTCCGCTCTTTCTCAGTCCACCAGGTCTCGCCCCAGGAGTCGAAGCCATAATGTTGGAAGATGATAACCGGACGGCCACTGGCGCCAACATTTCTTCTGAGGTCTTCGATCAGAAATTCCAGACTGTGCTTAGGATAGCGGGCATCACCGGTAAAGCGTCTCCTCCAGATGTTCAGGTATTCTTCACCCACACTGCCGGGATAAAGATTGAGCTGGACAAGGTGAACTTTTCCCCAGTCCCAGGAATAATGCAGCCCATCAGCCGAAATGCTTCTCAACCCGGCTCTCAACCTGTTTCTGTTTTTTAGGTTGTTCCTGACCAGACCGCTTGAAGGTCCATCATTCTCGCCGAAACCTTCATAAACTGGAAAAGCCAGGAGCCGGTCGCCTTTAAATCCATAATCTTCTACATATTCCTGCCAGATCTTTTCCACCTCGGCTGAAGCCCCATCATCAACAATATCACCCAGAATAACGATCCCCTTCGGGGTATGGACCTTTCCTTTTATCCCGAATTGTTCAGGGTATGATTGACCTGGAAGAGCGTTCATGGCTTCCACCATCAGCCTATTCATTTTTCTGGCATTCACCGTCCCGCCGTAGTGCAGATCAGAAGCTATGAAAAAAGTCAGGTCCTCATCATCCGGCGGATCCTGAAGGCGGAAAGACCAGACCTGGCCAGGAGATTCAGGCAGCCAGCCATTCTTAGTGCTTATTCTCCAGTAATAAGTCTGTCCGTATTTGAGATTTTTTTCCGGGATAAAGAAAAAGTCCATTCCCGGTTTCAAACCCTCAAGAAGCGGCTTACCTTTTCCCACCTTTCTGGGATCATTAGCGAAATAGACGTCCTGAGTGACAGCCCAGGGACCGTGAGTCCAGATTAAACGCTTAAAATCCCGGCTGACACTGCCGTGAAGATTATGAGGGAAAGGATTTCTGGCTGAACCATCATCAATCTTAAAATTTCTGATAATTCCGGTCTGAAGAATTTTCCCCTGGGAGTCAACCTGGTCCACCCGCCAGAAATAAGTTTTACCCGGTTCTAACTTAGAAATGTCCAGGTTCCTGATATCCGCAGACAAATTACCTTTATGAGCTTTTTTCTCGCTTTTCTCCACTTCGTCCCCACTGCTGGAAAAATATACGGAAAAAGAAGCTGTCCGGTCATCACCCTTTTCCCATTTGAGGGAAACGTTAAGAGTTTCAAGCAGTTGGCCATTGGTCGGGTAAAGGGGGATGGCCTCACGATGTCCGGAAGCATTCCAGGCTTCAACCGGACTATAAGCTGCGTCCAGAATTTCAAGAGAAGCTAAGTAGCCATTATATGGATCAAAAGGCAGAGGAAAACCTGAAGCTGTCTGCCCGCCCAGATAGAAAAAACTGTCAGGCTTAATGTTCAACGGCCCATTAGCTTCAGCCTTCAGCCAGCCATCAGCATAAATCCTGATTTTTTGCTTATCATAGACCAGAATCAGCAGATGCCATTGCCCCGGTTCAGGAAAACCACCAGTATAACCGAGCTTAATCCTGCCAGAATTATAAAAAGCCGCATCCCGACCCTTCCCCAGACCAAAGATGGCTGATTTTTCTGGTTCCTGAGACCAGGTCAGAATGGTCTGCCTCTGGGCCAGCTCCGGAACATAGACCCTGGCCATAATGGTAAAAGGTTGTTTGCCGTTTAAAGAAGGTGGAGGAGAAAATGTTGAACGCAGCAAAATATCCACCCCGGAAAAATCGACCGCCTTTTGCCCTTTTATACTTTCGACTGAAGGCACACTCCGAAACAAAGGGACAAGAGCTCCGCCAAGAATTCCGAGATTTCTCCAGCTTTTCAGTTTCCCTTCTGGAAGAATTGAGGCATCAAGATAAATAAGTTTTTTGGGTGCAGACAGAAGTAAAGAATTCAAACAGGAAAAAAATATCAAAAATATCAACAATGATAAAAACGTCTTTTTTCTTTTCACCCCGTCCTCCTTCAAGGGTGATTTTCTCATAGAATAATAAAATTTTCAAAATGGAGCAAATCTGAGAGTTATGAGGGAAAAGGAGAAAAATAGAAAAGGGCAGCCAGAAGCTGCCCTTTTCTCCAGAACAGGTTTATATTATGTGGTTTCCTGTTCAGAAGGTTGGTAATCGCGGAAAGAAATCTTGTTGATCAAACTGTAAATAATCGGGATGATGAACAGAGTCAAAAAGGTGGCTACCGTCAATCCTCCGACTATCACTACTCCCATCGGGGACCTCATCTCTGAACCAGAAGCCCGAGAAATAGCCATCGGCAACGTGCCCAGAATCGTGGTCAGAGCTGTCAATAACACCGGTCTCAAACGAGTAACCGCTCCTTCAATAACTGCTTTTCTTTTTTCCACACCTTTTCTGATTAACTGATTGATATAGTCAATCATAACAATCCCATTATTAACCGCAATTCCGACCAGAATAATCACCCCGATCAGAGACACCAGGCTCAATGATTTGCCGGTGATCGCCAAACTAAAAATGACACCGATGGCAGCTAAGGGAAGAGTAAACATTACGACGAAGGGGTGGAGAAAATGTTCAAACTGAGAAGCCATAACCATATAGATTAATAGAATAGCCAAAGCCAGGGCTGTGGCCAGAATTTTAAACATATCTATCATCTGGTCGTAATCTCCACCATATTCAATAAAGTACCCTTCAGGGAGTTGCTTTTCAAAACCGGCCAATCTGGCTTTGATATCTTTTACCACACTTCCCAGGTCCCGACCGACGATGTTGGCCGTAACCGAAACTTCACGCACCTGATTTTCCCTGGTAATTTTAACGGGTCCTTCTCCCCGTTTCCAGTCAGCCACCTCGTCGAGATAGATGATTTTCCCGGTCTGAGACATAAGAGGTATTTTCCGGATTTCTTCCAGATTGTCGCGATACTTTTTGTCCAGAATTAGTCTTATATCAATTTCGTCTTTACCATCGCGATAGCGGTTCACCACTTTTCCCTGAGTGGCTGTTAAAACCAGATTAGAAATCTGGCCGATAGACAGTCCGAGTCTTGAAGCTCTTTCCCGGTCAAGGGTAAACTGATATTCAGGATTGCCTTCAGCCAGACCGTGGGTCACGTCGCGTAATCCTTGAACATCGCTGACTTTGTGGGCTACGTTATCCGCTATCTCCTTTAAAACATCCAGGTCCTTGCCGAAGATTTTAATTTCTACCGGAGCCGCAGATCCGCTGATCATAGCAGATTGCATATTGAGCTGTTCAAATTTGACATTCTCCAGCTTGGGCAGTAATTTTCTTACCCTTTCCAGAATTTCTTTATCTGAATATTTTCTCTTTTCCTTTGAAACCAGCCTGGCCATCACCATCGCCTCATGAGGACCACTGAGACTCATTGCTCCCGCCGCACTCATAGCATTTTGTTCAGCCTGCGAACCCGCCTGGGCTGAAACTGCCAGAACTTCAGGTTGCTGCAAAAATATTTTTTCAACCTGACTGAGAACCCGGTCGGTTTCCTCTAAGGAAGTACCAACAGGAAGCTTTATCTTGAGCATCAGAGATTGCTGGTCTGATTCTGGTATGAACTCTGTCCGCATCAAAGGAATTATAGCTAAGGAGAGAACAAAGAGCCCAATGACTACAGCTAAAGCCAGCTTTCTTTTTTTCAAAGCAGCGGTTAGTAAATTTCGATAAATCCGGCGGCCCTTCTCAAACCTCGGCTCTCTTAGAGCAGATTTATCAGCGGACTCTGAACCCTTAGCTTTATAAAGAAGTGAAGAAAAAAGAGGAACTATAGACAAAGCTACAAACAGAGAAGCAAATAACGCCAGAGACACAGTTAAAGCTAAGGATCGACTGATTTTACCCACTATCCCGCTGGCAAAGATTATGGGTAGAAAGACAATAACAGTAGTCAGAGTGGAGGCGGTGATGGCCATGCCAACTTCAGAAGCACCTACAATTGAGGCTCCCTCGACAGGTTCTCCTTGTTCTATGTGCCTGAAAGTGTTTTCAATGACCACGATGGCATTATCCACCAGCATCCCAACCCCCAGAGCCAGACCAGCCAGGGTCATAATGTTAAAAGTATAACCGGCCGCATAGAGACCGATGAAAGTAGTGATAATGGATAAAGGAATAGCTAAGGAAATGATCAAGGTAGGACGCCAGTTCTGAAGGAAAAGAAAGATGAGGAGAACGGCCAGCAGTCCACCCTGCCAGGCAGTATTAGCTGTTCGGCTGGTAACTCTGTTAATCATATCCTCCTGGTCCATCACCAGCGTGAAGTTTATCCCGGAAGGTAAGGTTGGTTTGATTTTAGCCATTTCTTTCTTGACAGCCTTGCCCACGGTGGCCGTGTTGGCTCCCGACCTTTTACTAACAATCAGAAAAACTCCTTTCTCTCCTTGAATCCGGCTGAGAGTTCTGGTTTCTTTTAAAGTATCTTTGACTTCCGCAATGTCCTTTATATAAATCGGCTCGCCTCTTTGAGATATGCCAACGATTACCTTATTTATATCGTCAACATTCTTAAATTCACCTATTGTCCTGACGATCAAATCCTCATGCCGTTCAACCACATCACCGGCCGGAGTGTTCAAGTTTTCTGAGGCCAGAGCCATCATCACTTGATCCAGAGAGAGGTTGTAGGAAACCAGGGCATTTTTATCAACTTCCACCCGGATTTCCCTATCATCACTGGAAAAGGCCGTAGCTGAAGCTACGCCGTCGATTCTCTCAAGACGCGGCTTCACTTCATCTTCAATTAACTGTTTTAAGCGGTAGGTAGACATATTACCGTTAGAAGTTATTCCATAATAGAGCACCGGAAGTTGAGAAAGATTAAACTTGACCACCAACGGGTCAGAAGCATTTTCAGGCAAATAATCTCTGAAGAGACCTATCTGGTCACGAACGTCCTGGGCAGCAAAATCCAGATTGGTGCCCCATTCGAACTCAACCTTGACGACCGAGACACCCTCCGAGCTCTCAGAGGTTATTTTTTTCACTCCCTTAACTGAACTAATCCATTGCTCTATATTCTTGGTAATCGTGGTTTCTATATCTTGAGAAGAAGCACCCTTATAGGTGGTAACGATCGAAACCGTGGGATATTCCAGGTCCGGTAAAAGATCCAGACCGAGTCTGGACACAGCTATCATCCCGACGACCACCAGAATCATGGCGATCATCGAGGTTGTGACTTTACGTTTAACCGAAAATTCCGGAAGTTTCATTTTTTCACCTCTTCTTCGACTTCAACCGGGCTGCCGTCAGCCAGCCCAAAATTTCCTTCGACAATCACCAGATCTCCCTCGTTCAATCCGGAGACAACCTCAATCAATTCCGTATTTTTCAAACCTGTGGTGATGCTCTTTTTCACTGCTTTGTTGCCTTCAACCACAAAAACATAGGAATTTTCTAAAATGGCCTTCTGAGGAACAGCCAGAGAATTCTCCTTGGTCCTGACTTCCAGGATTACCTTGCCGAAAGTTCCGGGGTTTAGAACAAGCTCCGGGTTTTTTATCATGGCTTCAACCCTGAATTTTTTGGTCTGAGGGTCAGCGCTGCTGTTAACTGCCGTGATTTCACCTTCAAACTGCTGGCCAGGAAGAGTGTAACTTTCAAGATAAACTCTTTGACCTTTAATAATCCTGACCACATCGCTCGGAGTGACATCGAAGCGAACTTTTATCTTAGAGTAATCGACCAGAACCAGAACACTGGAGCTGGCAGAAAAACCGCCCATCATCGGGTTAATGACATCACCTTCATCCAGATTCTTGGAGGCAATCACTCCGTCAAAAGGAGCTCGCATTATGGAAACTTCCAGGTTATGTTTGGCCAGATTAACTCCAGCTTCAGCCTGATCTTTTTGAGCTTGAGCCGCATCAAAAGCCAGTTTGGCCTTTTCATACTGCTGATCAGAGACGGCTTTTTCTTTGAACAGCCTTTCCATTCTTTCCAGATTCCTTCTGGCATCTTCTAAATTGGCTTTAGCTGCGGCCAGAGCCGCTTCTGCCTGTTTTAGCTGCAGCCTGGTCGATTCAGTGTCCAGCTCAGTCAGAAGCTGTCCCTTTCTGACTTTCTCTCCTTCCGAAACATATATCCTGGCCACTTTTCCAGCAATATCTGGAGTTATAGCCTGTCTTTTCCAGGCTTCCAGAGTGGCTGTATAAATCAATTTTTCCGATATTCTCTGTCTTGTGACTTTATAAAGTTTAACCGGAGTCGGCCTGACAACTTCATTTCCGGCTCCAGATGCTTTTTTTTCTGATGGTTTCTGACAGGAAATGAGAGCCAGAAAAACCAGCCCGGATAACATTCCGGCTACCAAGAATTTTGCCTTTCCTCTGTAGAACATTTTATCCTCCTTTAAAATTGCTATCGAGACTATTCTTTACTAATCCTTACTTTATTTTTCCTTTTGACCATTACCTGATTCTCCAGTCGCCTTTTCCAGCTGAGCTAAAGCCACCAGACAATCATAAAGTGCCTGAGCATAATTGGTTCTAGCCTGACTCAGGGCTACCTGAGCCGAGGTCACATCGAGGGTGGTGGCCAGACCTTCAGAAAAATTCTGCTCGGCCACTCTGACAGCTTCCTGGGCCTGCTCGACATTCTTTTCCTGAGAAAGAAGAGCTTCTTTTGCCTGTTGGTAACTCAGGATAGCCTGTTGAACTTCCAGCTTGACTGATTCGGTCACGCCTTTGAGCGAATATTCTAATTCTCTGGCCAAAGCCTTAGCCTGAGCTGCCTGAGCCTGATTGGCAAAGCCGTTAAAAATAGGGATATTCAAGGCTAAACTGATGGTATAATAATTCTCCCAGTTATTTTTCTTAAAATTAAAGTTGTTCGACCAATAATTTAAATTTCCGCCTATGGCCAATGATGGCAGGTCATTAGCTCTAGCCAGCTTAACCATTTCTCCCGCCATCTGGCGTTGATATCGAAGCTGATAAAGTTCGGGTCTGTTAGCCAGAGCTTTTTGAGCCGCTTCATCAAGGTTAAGCTGAACATCCTGAAAACTCAATTCTCCTTTTATTTCTATCGGTTGATTAAGGTGAATACCGAGCAAATTTTTCAGAGCCAGCTCGGACATTTCCAGTCCATTTTTAGATCTGATTAACTGCGGTTTTAGATTGGCTAACTGAACCTCAGCTCGCAAAAGATCAAGCTTAGTGGCCAGGCCAACTTCATACAGATTCTTAACATTATTAAGATGCTTTCCAGCTAAGTCCACCGACTCCTGGGCCACCTCCAGGAATTTCCTGGCCAGAAGGTAATCATAGAAAGCCTTTTTGACATTAAAGACTGTTTCCTGACGGCTCTGCCTGATAGACTCCTGAGTAGCCAAGAGATTATAATTAGCCTGCTTATACCCGGACATTAACCGTCCGCTGGTAAATACTGGCATAGAAAAAGATAAACTCATCTGATAGGTTTTGCTAAAATCCAGTTTAACCCTTTGAGGCTCTTGTCCTGGAATCATCGAAGGCATTTCGATGGTGAAAACCTTTTTATCCAGAATGTCAGTTCCCTGAGCATTGAGAAAAGGCAAAAACCTGGAGACGGCCTGATGAACCTGGGCTCTGGCTTCATTCTCTTTTTCCTGAGCAGAAAGATAAAAAGGATTTTGCTCCAGAGCCAATTTGATACAGTCGTCCAAGGTCAGTACCAGTTTTTCCTGAGCCGAGATACTGAGCGAACCGAAGATCAAAAAAATTACTAATCCGTAAAGCCATCCTTTGCTCATTTTCATTTCTTTTCTCCTTTCTGGAGAGCTTCTTTTCTAGATAAGCCAGTTAACAAAAACTTAAACATTTGTTCAGTCTCCTCTCTGGGTGAGAGCCTTGGCGTTTCTCGAAAACGAAAATTGACTAAGCCCTCAACAAGAGCATTGATATATTTGATAATTAGTTCAGGCGGCGCTTCGATGAACTCTCCCTTATCGATTCCCTCCTTGACCACGCCGCAGCTAACATTGAAAATTTCCCTGCGTTTACTTCTGAGAAGCTTGATTATCTTATCGTAAGAATGCTTTTCTCCATTTGTCTCAGCAACAAAAAGTCGATGGAAAAAGCTGAGCAAGGCCCTGTCCTGAGAAAACATTCTGGCAATGTTTTCTTTTCTGCTCTGGATTTCTAAAATGCTGCAAATCATTTCTTTTAGTTTATCCTTTGGCGAAAGGTCCTGGGATTGGATAGTGCTCACCTGACACTGGAGTTCTTCTATGTATTGTAGAAGTATCTCCAGGATAAGTTGGCCCTTATTTTTGAAATATTTGTACAGGGTAGCCTTGGAAAACTGTGCTTCCTTAGCCACTTCGTCCATGGTGGCAGCAGCAAAGCCACGTAAAGTAATTACTCTTTCAGCTGCTTTGAGCATAATTTTTTTGTATTCTGTCTGGATTTTTTCTTTTCTTTCGAGGGCTGCTTTTTTCATTTTTTACTCCAGAGTTTAAATAATGGACTATTGCGTTTATCTATTAGCCTTTCAAGTCTATTTAAAATAACACAGCCCTTCTGACTTGTCAAGAGTCGATAAACTTTTTTAGAATATATACGAAAGGCTTGGGTTTTGCTTATCAGAGCCGCTCTTATCTTTTTTTTAATCCTTTCTCTGGCTCTAATTTGTTTGGCATTTGATCAGAGTTGGAATTCAACCCAGCCAGCCAGGTTCTGGCAAGTTTGCTTTAAACTTGAAATCAACGGTGAATACCAGGTGGCCTCAGGAGACCATCTAGCCGGGGATTTTTCCCTTGATCTTGCCCTCTGTCCCCTGGTCAAAGGATCAAGCCGAAAATACTAAGGTGCACAGGAAAATTTCGGGGACCAGGGTGCTATCCGTTTCCAGAAGCCAGTTAAACCGCGATGAATTCAATCAGAATTTTTACTGGACCGAGGAAATAACCTGGTCAGATCCGGGGTCAAAAATAGAAAAGCAAAAAAATGGGGTCAAGATATCAATTCAGATGATCAGGTGCCACCTGAGCCCTGATCTCAGGCCCGCGGATGGAATCGGTCATAAATCTGTCTGAGTCTTTCCCGGCTGACGTGAGTGTAGATTTGGGTGGTCGTGATCTGGCTGTGACCGAGAAGCATCTGGACAGAGCGCAGGTCAGCCCCGCGCTCCAGCAGATGAGTAGCAAAAGAATGTCTCAGCACATGCGGATGAATTTTGTCGGCCAGACCGGCTTCCTGTCCATAAACCTTGAGAATTTTCCAGATGCCCTGACGGGTAAAAGCTTCTCCCCGACGGGTGAGGAATAGAATCGGCAAGCCCTTTTCGTCCCAGAGCGGCCTGACTTCCCCCAAATAAGTCTTTATCCAGCGAACGGCTGACCTTCCCATCGGGACTATTCTTTCTTTATTGCCTTTTCCTTTACAGACGAGAAAACTCTCGTCCAGTCGAATATCCTTTATTTCCAGCGAAATTAATTCAGAAACTCTGAGGCCGCTACCATAGAGGACTTCGAGGATAGCCCTATCTCTTATTCCCTGCAGTTTTTTCAGGTCAGGCTTTTCCAGAAGCTGTTCTACTTCTTCCACCGTCAAAACCCGGGGCAGAGTTAACCAAAGAGAAGGAGAAGTCAGCCCTTCAGCCTCATTTTTTTTAAGGTAATTTTCCAGAAGCAGAAATCTGAAGAATGATTTGAGCGAGGACACTAAGCGGGCTAAGGATCGAGGGGCAAGACCGGATTGAGCCTGGAGATGGATGAATTTGATGAGGTTCGATTCTTTGAGTTTTAACAAACTCTTTTTTTCCTGCTCTATGAACCTGTAGAGTTTTTCGATGTCCAGAGCATATGAGCTAATGCTATTCGGTGAAAGTCCTTTTTCCACCGCCAGGTAGTCACAGTAAATTTTTAGGAGATCGGCGTCTGAGGTTACAGTTTTTCTCATTCGATAAAAGGATTTGATTCTTTCTCTTCGGCGATAGTAGTCTGGGGCCCGTGGCCGGGAAGGACGATGGTTTCGTCCGGAAGAGTCATCACCCGGGTTTTCAAAGATTTAGCCAGTTCTTTCCAGGAACCAGCAGGCAGGTCAGTCCGACCAACCCCACCACAAAAAAGGGTATCACCAGAAAAAAGGATTCCGTCCGAATAAAAACAGACACTGCCAGGAGTATGACCGGGAGTATGGATGACTTTCAGATCCGACTGGCCTATTCTTATTTCATCTCCGTCAGCCAGGAGCCGGTCAGGGTTGGGTGTGGGCTTGGCCCCGAGCATCAGGCCAAATTCCAGCTGGATGTTTTCATCAAGAAGCGGTAGATCAGCTGCATGCAGGGCAATCGGGATCCGGTATCTTTCTTTAATTTCGACATTGGCCCCGGTATGGTCAGCATGGCCGTGGGTGTTCAGGATGATAACAGGTTTTAGATTCATAGAGGTGATAATCGGGAAAATTCTGTCTGCTTCAGCTCCCGGGTCAATGATGGCGCCTTCTCTAGTTTCGGGACAGAAAAAAATATAGCAGTTGGTTTCTAAGGGACCGACAATCACCAGTTGATAGATCATCTCTCTTCCACCCATCGACTTCATATTATGTCAACCAGAACTGCCAGTCAAGATTATTTTTTGTCAGACCAAATTCCTGTGTGATATAATTCAAACAGATAAAAAATGGAAATAACTGTCCTTAAAGAATCTTTGCAAGATCTGTTCCTGCTGGCGAGCCCGGGGCAACCAACTTTGAACAAAGCCGGCGGCTATCTTCTTGGCCGAAAAATGAATCAGACCTTTTTCGTCGAAAAAATTTACGTTCTACCATGGAAAGAGCTGTTTAATCCGAAGACATTTTTTAACGTTGAAAAAAGCCAGAGACTGGAAATTCTGGGCGTCTTTAGCTTTGATCCCTCAACCTCAAAAAAGAAGAATCTCCAGCATCCTCTGTTCTGTGAAAAAGTCTTTCTTGCCCTCAAGCCTGACCGAAGAGGCGAAATAAAGGCTAAGGCTCAACTCGTTCAGTTTGACCGTCGTTTCTCTTTTGTGCCTCTTGACCGGATTATTCTTGAACTGGAGGAAAAAAATGACTGAAAAAAATGTCGACTATCTGAACGATGAGGAAAAAAAGTTTCTTCTTAAGATATGCCGGAAATCTCTAGTTCATTATCTAAAAAAAGAGGGAATGCTGGAAATTGAAGTGGATAATCCCCGGCTAAAAGAAAAACAGGGAGCTTTTGTCACTCTGCATGTCGATGGAGAGCTCCGAGGTTGTATTGGCTATCCTTTACCTTACAAACCTTTATACCAGACGATTATTGATGTGGCGGTGGCTGCAGCCACAGAAGATTATCGTTTTTCTCCCCTCTCAGAAGAAGAACTGGAAAGCCTGTCAATCGAAATTTCTGTTCTGACCTTACCCCGAAAAGTGGAAAAACCTGAGGAAGTGGTGGTGGGAAAACATGGAATCATCATCAGCAAAGGACTCCACAAAGGGCTGCTCCTGCCTCAGGTCCCGCTGGAATATGGCTGGGACTTAGAGACTTATTTAAATCATGGCTGTTTGAAGGCCGGCCTCCCGCCAGATGAATGGAGAAGGGGAGTTAACCTCGAAGTTTTTGAAGCCCAGGTCTTCTCTGAAGATGATTACCGGCGGGAGTAAAGCAGGCTAAACTGCTGAACTGGTCTTTGGATTTTTTTCAATAACTCTTCGCCTGATTTTTCCTTGAAAAATCAGGAACGTAGATAACACTATTCTTTTTACAGCTTTTTTGCTCATTTTTAGATTAGAAAAATTAGGAAATATGTAGGGCGTCCCCCTTTTTGCTTAGCTTATCCAGCTCAACCTTAGCTTCTTCTTTCAGGGACTTATCCTTGGAAGAGGTCTCCGGCAGCTCTAAGCATTTCTTGAATTCTTCGACTGCCAGCGATAACTTTTCCATGGCCACATAGGTTCGGCCGAGTTCCAGGTGGTGATTGATGTAATCTGGTTTAAGTTCAATCGCTTTTTTCAGCCACTTTTCTGATTCTTGGAATGAGCCTTTGGGAATTGAGCCGTAAAGGATACTGCCGATAGCCCTTTTAGCTCCACCGATTTCGGCCATCCGGCGATGCCACCGGCCAAGAGCATGGTAGGCCAGGTCATTATTGGGGTCGAGCTCGATGGCTTTGTCTATTTCAGCTTTGACCTTTTTAGAAACATCAATCTGTTCCTTTTTTCCTAAGAGAAGAACTTTTTTCCCAAGAGCTGCTGAAAGAAAGAAATGTCCCCAGGTATCATTGGGATTGACCGCCACTGCTTGCCGGGCACAATTTTCGGCTTTTAAATATAGGTCAAACTTTTTGTTGTTAACTTCTTTCCCCGAACCGGTGATCAAATCAGCCACATCGACATACCCTCGGGCTGCTTTCCACAGAGCCTCATAATTCTTTGGTTCAATCTTGAGGCCTTTAAGATACTCATCTAAAGCTTTCTGGTCTTCCCATTGGGCATAGAATTCATCGCCATTTCTGATGAATTCTTCAACGGATTGGGCCAGGACTAAGCCGGCGGCAAAAAACAAAGCCAAAAAAACTATCAAACCGAGCTTAAAGCCTTTTTTTAACATCCATTCCCTCCTTAGAAATTATGCTTCTTTCTTTTATCCGCTTTTTTACTGATTGTCAAGAAACTTTATCTGCTCAACACCCCTAAGATTGACATAAGTCCCCTGGTCAGTGAAAATATAGGCAAATTGAGGAAAACTGAGGCTTAACTTTATGAGAGAAAAAAGTCAATTCATCCAGGCTCTGTGTCGAGCAGCTAAATTAAAATTGAATTTCTGGCCTGTTATGCTTATCTGTATCTATCTAAGTTTTTTGCCAGTGACGATACTGGCAGCTGACCTGTCCCCTCAGGATATAGCTCTTCACCTGGAAAAGAAGCTTAAATCCGTCAGCACCCTCAGGGCTGAGTTTAAACAATATTACTATTCTACCGGCGTTCAGGAACCGCTTACCGGTCACGGCCAGGTCTTCATCCGCCGGCCGGACCGAATGCGCTGGGAATACGATTCGCCGGAAAAGCAGATTTTTCTCTATAAAGATAATCATTTCTGGCTTTATTTTCCTGAAGATAAACAACTGATAAAAAACGCCGCTGGCTCTGAGGTCCAGGAATCAGAAATTCTCGGACTTCTTTCCGGGAATTTCTCCCTTTTAGACCGGTATGAGGTTGCCTTCAATCCTTTTCCTACTGACCGAAAAAATGTCTACCAGATCAAATTAAATCCCCGGCAGGAGAGTCAGTTCTCCTACATCCTGCTGGAGATAGACCAGAAGACCTGGCTTCTCCTTAAAGCCGTCTTTTTTGAGCCAGCCGGAAGCAAGCTGGAATACCATTTCAGCCGGATAAAAATCGGTCAGAAGATGCCCGACGAACTATTCGAGCTCAAAATCCCTCCTGACTGCGAAATAATCGAGGCCGGAACGATTAAACAGGACCTCTAAACCCGGGAACCAGTTTTACGTATGAATAAAGAGACACTGAAGATGGTCGAACAGGAGGACAGAACCCTTGTCCGCCGCTGTCTTGAAGGAGATAAGAAGGCTTTTGAAATGCTGGTCAGAAAGTATCAGCAATCGTTGATGAATTATTTCTGCCGGATGGTCCAGGAGAGAGAATTGAGCATAGATTTCACTCAGGAAGTTTTTCTCCGGGCTTATTCTGCCCTTCACACTTACAGGGAAAAATATCAATTTTCTACCTGGCTGTTCAGAATTGCTTCCAACCTCCTTATCGACCACTGGCGAAAGAAAAAGTTGCCCTTAGTGTTCATCGATGCTTCTGAAAACGAAGATGACCGGGAGCCGATTCAACTGCCCGACCACGAGCCCTCGATCTCCGAACGATATGAAAGAAAGCAGCTGACAGTTCTGATAGAACAGGCCATCAATCAGCTACCAGAAAATTGGCGGGAGTTATTTGTGCTGAGACACATCAACGATTTCTCTTACAAAGAAATCGCCGCTATCAAGAATCTGCCTGTGGGAACGGTCAAAAACAGAGTCTTTCAGGCCAAAGAAATGGTCCGGACAATTCTGGAGGGAAGATGGACTGCCTGAAGATTAAAGACATCTATGCTTACTTAGAAAATGAAATGCCGGCAGAACTCCGGACAAAGGTGGAAGACCATCTTAAATCTTGTCCGGACTGTCAGAGGCTTCTGGAAGACCGGAAGGCTTATCTTGAAGACCTGTCTTCTCTGCCCGATTTAGAAGTCCCCGAAGATTTCACTGAAAAACTGATGAACAATTTGCCCGATTTAAAGTCTCCCGCCCCGATTTGGCTGGCTCTGGCTGGAGGGCTCTATTTTCTGTTCAGTCTGATGGTGGTGATTGTAGTTACAGGAACTAAGAGTTCGTTGTTGGCGATCTTCCTCCAAATCTTCAAAAATATTTTCCATATCGCCACCAGTCTCAGTCAGTTTATATTCAAGATGTTTCAGTTAGCTCTGGGTCTGTTCAAGGCCATT